>Ga0206965_10004_pt1 | contig 77139 bp, 76 predicted proteins | sample Alteio_BWOrgHeat_26_FD_152973 | JGI IMG/M metagenome (GOLD analysis project Ga0206965, IMG submission 152973) | Enriched cells from forest soil in Barre Woods Harvard Forest LTER site, Petersham, Massachusetts, United States -... | ecosystem: Environmental > Terrestrial > Soil > Temperate forest >...
GTTGTAAAGGTTGGATGTTATAGTGATGAAAACTATAGGGCACCAGATATTTAGAAATGAAAGCTAAAAAAAAGGTCTTTTTTAGCTTTTAAAGCTATTTATTGCAGAAATTTTCCGCAATTTTGGGTTTGAAGTGTATTTCAGAGACCGTATAAAATAACTTTCAATACACTAACTAACCTGATATTTCGTGAAAAAATCAAACCAAAAATCAATATTATATACTTTTTTAAAGGAATATTTATTTAAAATAGCGAAAGCAATTCAATTATATTAAATTGTATTAAATACACTAAGTATCGAAAAATACAACCTTATAAATGCTCAAATCATGATCAACAAAGAACTTGACGAAGTGGACCGCAGTATCCTCACCCTGCTGCAAAAAGATGCCCGCATCTTTCATAAAGACATTGCCGAAAAGCTGCATAAATCGGTCACCTCAATTCATACCCGCATTAGGAACCTTGAAACCGAAGGGTATATCAAACGGTACACCATCATCGTCGACCATAAAAAAATAGGCCGGGGACTGATCGCCTATACCCAGGTAACCATTAAAGAGCATTCGCAGGAAAGCCTCAGTGCATTTCAACGCGAAGCCGTGAAACTAAAAGAAGTAATGGATTGCTGCCACATGACCGGCGATTTTGATTTTTTATTGCGCATTGCCATAAGGGATATGGATGAATACAATGATGTGCTGATGAATAAACTGGCCAAACTGCCGGATGTTGGCAAAATGCAAAGCTTTTTTGTGATGAGTGAAGCCAAGCATGAGACGGCGTATGCGTTGAAGTGAGTTTGGGCGCCTAATTTGCTCATATGAAACAGATTGAAGCATGGCCTGACATGAAATAAATGTGCATTCAGTCGTAAAATCGCAACCACAGTTTTAATTTAAATAGGACGCTAAAATTGTTACTTGCCCAAGTAACACGCTGGACAGGAGGAGTTATAAGTTAAAATATTTAAATAAATAATTATTATTTATTTGTTTGGATAATAAAAAAATGTATGTTTACATCATTAACACTAAATTATTATCAATATGAAAACCCAAACCAAAAATGCCAAAAAGGCAACATTGTCTTTAGACGCTTTTAAAGCAAAAGCGGCAAAAACCCAAACTAACATTTTACTTACTGCAATCGTTGGCGGTAGTGGAGATCCTAAGGTAGGGTGCCATCCTGCAGTTTAAATGCAATTAAAGGAGGGTCGATTGGTTTTGCCCCTCCTTTATTGATTCTTGAATATTGGAATAGAAAGGGGTATTGCTTACAACTATTTATTCTATGTAGCCCACTTATGCGTTTCATGTTTTTTCGTTCTGATAATAATATAAACACATAGTAATTTTTCGTTTTAGAAAACATTAATATCACTCCTTTCTGAGATAATACATATCTCACATCCGTGTTGTTTCCATTTTTTAACCGAACACTATGTTAAAAAACTTTAACAACCCCTATACCTAATTATTGATGGCACCTAACTTTATCCAGGATTTTTATAAAGGTCAAGCTGATTTCGCAGAAACATTTCGGTTGTTGGTTTTAAAAGAAGATGAAGATTTATTTTCAAAACTTGATTTTATTGATGACAACATATTTTTAGACCCTTTCTTGTTTTTATACTTCAGGTTAAAGATTTTAGGCCTGACTCAGATGCAGGCTGTTAATGTTACCTTACAGCAAATTTTATTTGGCTACCTGAAAAAGAAAAATATCCTTAAAGAATATTCTTTCACTGCATTTTCCAATACTTACGGCCGGGTATACCTGCCCAGGGTAGGATATTTTGATCTGAAAGTTACTAATATCCCTGTTGAGGTAGTATTTACGAAGGATCGCAATGAGTTTGAATTTTTTTTAAACGGAGAAAAAATAACACACATATTCACGCCGGTTAAATTTTTGAAACATAGCGATATTGAATTATACCAATTTGATGAACCGCTTTTTAGCAGTCTTTATACAAAATGGTTTCAAAACGAGAATGGCAATCGCATAAAAAAGAATTTACCTGCCTACAAATTGTCACCGTCATCATTATATCAGCAAAATCACTCAAAAATTGATTTCGCTTTCCAGATCTTAAGAAACAGCCCATTGAACTATTGCAGATTGCTGGAAATGAGTACAAAGGGCGTCTATTCGTTTCAACAGGAAGGCCTATGGTCATTTGCCGGTAAATCGGCTCATGGCGCAAGCTTTTTATGCGGGCATGAAACGGATTCTGTTATCTTCTTTTTTTGTGAGTTGGCCCACCAGGGCGGCCATTCAATATTTGATGCCATTCTTTATAAACCTGAAAAAATTTTTGCTGTAAGTCCGGATAGCCTTATGGCCGAACTTAGCGGCAACCCGGCCGATGACCGGACTCTTGCTGATGCTTTACACGGCTTGTTTACCACCTCAAAAGTTGCCGAAGTGCTTAATTATATCTACACTGTTCAGCATAAACTGAAGCTCAATAACGACCATAAACACGAAATTTTAGGCCGACTTGCCGACAATCATTACCGGCACCGAACCGGTTTACAAAATTTGGATCACAAAAAGGTTTTCACGGTAAAGGGGTTTCAAATTTATTCTGCACTTGATAATTATCTGGTAAGAGTTTATAAAAAATACGGTGACATCCCGGTACGGTATAAATACGGGCAAGGGGATTTTGTATTTAATTATGAGGCATTCAAATTATCCCATCCGCTTAAATAATTTGAAAATTAAAATGCTGTTCAGGTGTATCCAATGTTTTAGCGAATACGATGGAATAAATAAAACCGGGGACTATTACTGTCCATCATGCGGGGTTCAATTTAAGCGCATTTATAACATCCCTGTGTTCGTAACTGATCCCGACGATTATGTCGCCAAAAAAATATTGTTCTGCGAAAATTCAATCCGCGAATTGGAAAAAGATTTATTAGATGACGAAAATATATTAGCCACAACTAACCCCGAAAGGTATGAACGGATAAATAATGCTGCCCTATTCCAAATCAACACTTTAAAAGAAATTCAAAACATCCTGCTTAAAGATTGTTCGTTCCCGTCCGTATTAAAAAATATTGGCAAAAGTCAAAGCTTAGGATATGGTGTAACATTTGAATACCTGATTCGGGATTGGAGCTTTCTGGAAGAGTGTGAAAATGAAATTGCAGTTATTAAGCAGGCTGTTTTTTCGAAAATTAAAGGCAAAAGAAAACGTGCACTTATATTAGGTGCTGGTCTGGGGCGGATAGCCATTGAAATGCTGGATACGTTTTCGGAGGTATATGCGATAGATCTGTCAATTGAAATGCCATTTTTGTTTAATAAACTAATAACTGAAAATGACATTCGGTTTAATTACTTTTTTAAAAAGAACGTTGTCAATGATGATTCTCTTTTTTTAGATGTTCATATTGAGTCAACTTATATTTGCCAAAAATTAAGCGATAACAGGCATTCAATATTTCAGTATTTAGTTGCTGATGCTGCTAACCTTCCTTTTACAGATGGCTCTTTTGACGCTATTATTTCCTGCTATTTTACCGATGTGGTTCCGCTAAATTCAATTATAAATGAATTATCGAGGGTGCTAAAAACAGGTGGTTCATTCATTCATTTTGGTCCGCTGGATTTCCACTTCAGCGATATTTCGCAAATGTTAACGCTTGCCGAAATTGCAGATAGATTTAAGGAAGCAAACTACCAGGTAAGCATATCAGACCCAGTGTTGCAGGAACATATCGCGTTGCCAAATAAATTCAACAAAAAGGTCTATTTAAATCAATTATTTTTAGCTATAAAGCTCAATAACAATGGGCAAAAAAAAATATCGGGTAAGGATGTGCTACGGTTAAATGCTCCGCTGTCATTCTCGCTTTCGGGGGTTCTTTCAGAAACCGGCATTGTTCAATACGGTAATGCCGAACTTAAAATCAAAGGGGATAAAACCTATGACGGCGCCCTTGGCGTTTTTGAGGTTATTAAATGCTTCGACGGAAAAAAACAACTGTCACAAATAATAAGGGAACTTTCAGCGATTTATCACATTGATAAAGAAACCAAAAAGAAAATAATGACGATTTTAGCCGATTTATTAGCCACCAATGTTTTAGGTCGGGCGAGCGTATAATTGATAGAAAATAGATTTCTAATGAGCCTTGTTTATACGAGTTTTGGTGTTATCGCACTAAAAACATTCTGATAAAATTTATAATATACCATAGTTTCTAAACATGATATAAATTGCCAAAGTCATAATTAAAACAGCCATAATTATCAGGTATCCGCCAAAACGTACAAACCATCCTGGTTTTTTATTTGTAATTTCTAAAACGAATTCCTGATTTTCAGGCAATGCATCGATTGATGAGTTTTTTTCCATTTTTTAAAATCTATTTCGCGCGCGTTATAATCTTGATTCTATTTCGTCATTACTTTCAGAGGCCTTTTCCGTCGACCTTCCCTTTTTAAAATTATATTTTACAGAAACACTTATTCCGCGGGTGTCCTTATTAACGGTAGCGTTATATTTAGTGCTTTCAATATTTCTTGAAATATAAGTTACAGAATAGGTGTTGAGTATATCACGGGCATAAATACCTAAATCAATTCGTTTGTTTGCGACAGACCTTGTAAAATTTAAATCCAGGCTCGGGCCCGTTTTAATTCTGTTAACCCCCGAAAAATAAGGCAGCGTGTAATTAAATAATAGCGACGAATTAAAAACGTTTTTTATTTTGAAATTTTCAGTCACGCTGACATTGCTTGTCCAGCTTCCAACATTGAATGTAATAGTATCAATAACCCCTTTCGAACCTTGATGATAAATTTTTAAGTTATTTTGGCTGCTCCACCATTTTTCAAACGATATTGGAGCGCCCAGGATAATCCCGTAAATTTCCCTTTCCGAATTCGAAAATTTAAGGATGGTTGTATTACCGTTTATGTAAGGCAGCGTACTTAAAAAGTTAGTATAATTATTGTAGTACAGGGTGGCATAATACGAATTGTACACATATTTTACCTGTAAACTTTGCAATGTTTGCGGTTTTAACGATGGGTTGCCTTCAAACGCGGTAAAAGGCCCGGTATAATAAAACAAAGGCGATTCCCTGGCAAAAGGAACCCTGTTCAGTTTTTCGGAATAAGAAAGGATAAACCTACTTGTTGGCGAGACTGTATAAGTTATTATGGCAGATGGCAATAGCCTTGATAAATTATAATTATTGGGAACATTATTAAAATACCCCGACAGCATTGAATATTCGTTACGCAGGCCAAATTCATAGCTTAATTTCTTTATCGAGCCTTCGTAATTTATATACGCCGCATAAATATCTTCTTTCGAACTGAATAAATTGTTTTGTTCGGGGCTGTAAAAATTAACATCCGAAAAGTCCAAATAAAAATTACTTGAGATATAGTAATATTTTGCTCCAAATTCAAGTTTGCTTTTTTTAAACGGATGGGCAAAATTCATGGAGGGTACGTAAGCAATACTTGTGCGGTATTGACTGGTATTTATTGATACCGGAACATTGTCGCTAATGGAGTTGAAGTTATTAAACACAAAATTATTATAAGTTTTTGTTCCATCATCCTGCCAGTAAATATCAAATCGCGATTCGATCGTAAACAGTTCATTCGTACTGATATAAGAAAGCCCGCCATTAGCATAGCGCGTGTGGTACGACCATAGAACGTTACTTGTAGTGCTTGAATCTACCTTTGCAGTTGCATTATTGGTAAAAATATCCTTTTCGCTGTAATTATCGCGCGGTGTGTAATTTGGTTGCCAGGTGCTATTGAATGAAATTTTATTGTTTTTATTGATCAACAGCGCCATTTCAAGGTCTATGCTATAAACATAGCCATAACTTGATTCGCCCAGGTTGGTGTTCAGGGCATAAGCAGGGCCGTTATTTTGGAATATTGTATTACTATTGGTATTGTTTTGGTAAGCAGCAGCTTCGTAATAGCCTACACTTAAACTTGAATTGAAAATGCCGCTATTATAACTTAGCGCTCCGCCGAAAGAATAAAGATTACCGTGCCGTTGTTCATAATTTGAAAAGAAATTTCCCTGGAAGCCATTGGAAATTCCCTTCTTTAAAATAATATTTATAACAGCCTCCATATTACCATCGTATTTAGCCGAAGGATTGGTTATCAACTCAATTTTTGAAATATTTTGTAAAGGGATACTCTGGACAGAAAGGCTGGTAGGATGCCCGTCAATAAAAATAGCAACGTCTGTCTTTCCCAAAACAGACAAACCACCACCGTCTGATACTGTAATCTCAGGAATTTGATTCAAAAGATCCATAATGCCAGGCAATTTACCCAGATAAGAGCTTTCAACGTCAATAATTTCTTTATCCAGCAGGTGGGTAACGATAGACTTTTGCGCAAATATTTTTACCTCATTTAATTTAGTGGTTTTTGATATTGTATCTTCCACACGTACCAGAGTTATAGTGCCTAAGTCTCTATCTGATGCAATGGAAACTGTGTCATGATAGATTAAATAGCCAATGGATTTAATTGACAAAAAATATTTCCCCGCTGAGTCCGGTCGAAAATTAAATTTCCCGGTACCATCGGTTTTTTGATGATATTTTTTTCCATTAATGTCAGATTTGTTTAGATAAGCAATGGAATTAGACAGCGCTTCGCCATTTTTATTTTTCACAACACCCGTTAAAGATTGACAATACGAGTTGGTAAATGATAAAAACATTATCCCCGTTAATAGTACCCTGATAATAGCGTTGGTTTTCAATTGTAAAGTTTGTTTCATATGATGCGATTTGGTCGGTTAAAATTAGCACAGGTGTTTTTCTACACACCCAGTTCAAGTTGATTTTTTACGAGCGTGAAATAACTTCCTCTTTTTTCAACAAGTGCGTTGTGATTCCCTTGTTCAATGATTGATCCTTTTTCTAATACAATAATATTATCTGCATCCTTCACCGTGCTCAATCTGTGTGCAATTATCACAACAGTTTTACCTTTAAAAAATTCTTTTAAATTTTGCATAATTATTTTTTCATTATGCGCATCAAGTGCACTTGTAGCTTCATCAAAAAAGATGTATTCAGGATTTTTATAAACTGCTCTGGCTATCAGAATTCTTTGATTTTCGCCACCGCTTAAATTTATTCCTCCCGAACTAATATTTGTTTGAAACCCCAGCGGTAAATTCTCTACCATTTCTTCCAGGTTGGCTATTCTTACAGCCTTTTGAAGCCGTACCTTGTCAATTTCGTACCCCTCATTTGACTCGGTAATATTACGTAATATCGTATCTGCGAAAATAAACCCGTCCTGCATAACAACTCCGCATTTACCTCTCCAATAGGCGTCGCTAAAATCTGCGATATTTTTTTCACCGACGTGAATAATTCCCTCCGAAGCCGGATAAAATTTTAAAAGCAATTTAAGCAGTGTAGTTTTACCACTTCCGCTCGTTCCAACAACCGCTGTGATTTTACCGTCAGGGATAGTTAATTCAATATTTTTTAACGTTAATAACGAACTTACGGACCCGTATCTGAAAGAAACATCTTTTAAAAATATATCGTTATTATTCTCACTTAATTCTACTTCATTAGCTTTTTTCTCCTCAGGGTGATTAAATACCTCACCCAACCTTTCAATACTGATTTGTGCCTCTTTTGCCCCTTGAATAAAAGTCACAAAATTATTTATCGGGATTGTTAACTGACCAATTATATATTGGGTTGAAAGCATCATTCCCAATGTCAAATTCCCCTTAATAACTGAGATAGCCGCCGCACCGGTTATTAAAAGATAAGTTATTTGCATTATAAAATTGCCGCCAACCACTTGAATTTGTTCTATTCTCAGTTCTTTGATCGACGTACCATATATTCGTGATTGCACAGATTCCCATTCCCACCTTCTTTTTTTTTCGCTATTATTCAATTTAATTTCATTGATCCCGTTTATTAGCTGAAGGATACTGCTTCTGTTTTCAACTTGTTCGTCCCTTCTTCTATAACTCAAAATCACCCTTTCCTTTACAAAGAGTAATACCCAACCAAAATATATTATGCTTCCAATTAAAAAAGTGATAAAAAGGATGTAATTATAATACAACAATACCCCGCCAAATAGTAAAATATTAACCATTGAAAATAAAACACTGAGCGAAGTATTTGATAAAAACGTTTCAATTTGTCGTTGATCATCAATCCGCACAGTTAGATCTGATTGCTTTTTCGAATCGAAAAATGAAATAGGAAGTCGCATTAATTTCAATAGGAAATCTGAAATTATCGAAACATTCATTCTTCTGGTTATATACAAAATGAGCCACCGGCGGGTAATTTCCAACAATGTTTGCGAAAAAAAGAACATCAGCTGACCGGCTAAAATCAGGTAAATAAAATTTAAATTCTTACTTTTTATGCCTTTATCTACCAATGCCTGCGTAAAAAATGGAATGCAAACCAGCAGGAGTGACGATAATAGGATACTCAAAATAATTTGATATATCTGAGGTCTAAACTTTTTAAGGTAAGGTATCAAAAAACCTAAATTGTATGACGGTTTGCGTTTTGCACCGTCGGCTCCGGTCGATTCATTCGCCGGCTCCAGCAAGATTACAAAGCCCTGCACATCGGTTTCTTTGTTAAACCTTTTGTTGTAAAGCCACCCTTCTAAAAATTTCTCCTTTTTATATTTTAGCCTGCCAACTGCAGGGTCGGCAACCCAAATATATTCAGAACTGACTTTGTATACTATTATAAAGTGCCGCTGCCGCCAGTGTACCATACATGGAAGCGTAACCTCGTTAATTAAACTTTCAAAACTAATGTCAATAACAAACGATTTAAGCCCGATTTCCTCGGCCGCATCACAAACACCAAGAGCAGAAACCCCTTGCCTTGTTATACCACATTTCTCGCGTATAAACTGTATAGAATATTCTGTGCCATAATAGGAGGAAATCATTTTCAAACAAGCGGCGCCGCAGTCCATTGTATCAAGCTGACGAAAAAAAGGAAAAGGTTTAAATAACATGTTTGCAATATAATAAGAAATAGGGTAATAGTTAAAGCATCGCAAACACAGATGGTGTTTTGGGTATGGCGATTTCTAACGTTTTAAATTTAACGATTAGAAATCTATTATTTCTAAATATTGACGAACTTTTAAAAATTTGCTTCTAATGATATTTTAATAGAATTAATTTATATACATTTGAATTAACTAAATCAATTGTCATGAAAAAATTACTTATGATTTTCGCAGTAGTATCAATTTTTGCTTTTACTGCTTCAGCACAAGACAAAGCCAAATCAGAAATCAAATTCAACGAAGAAAAACATGATTTTGGTAAAATACCAATGGGGACGCCGGTTACAACCGTTTTTGAGTTTACCAATGTTGGCCCTGAGCCGCTTATTCTAACTGAAGTAAGGCCAACCTGTGGCTGCACTATTGCAGACTATACTAAAACGCCGGTAAAAAACGGGGAAAAGGGGATGGTTAAAATTACTTTTAACGCAGCCTTTGCAAGTTCTTTTAATAAAACAATTGTAGTGATCTCAAACGCAGTCACCTCTACAAAATATTTAAATATAATAGGTGAGGTAGTTCCAAAAACTGAACCAGGAACAAACTAAATGTACTTTGGTTGAACCTAACTCCTACCTCAAGGCCCCATTAATCCCTTCCAGCACGCCACTGCCCGGGCATAACTCCTCCTGCCCTAAACTATTCAACGCCTTGTCAGAGGTTTGTATGGTATGGTGCAGGTCGGTTGATTCGGGGTTGATATAGAGTAAGCCGGTAAGTATCTCGTCCTTGTTGCGGGCATTTTGCAGGGCGTTCATGGCGGACAGCCTGTCGTATGGGTTAAGGTCATCGGCCAGTTTTTCAAGATGGATAAAAGAGCCGTCGTGCATTTTGATGTCGGTTCCGGTACCTTTCTGGTAGCTGGTGGTAATTTCTTTTTTCAGGGGCACAAAATCTACGGTAGCGGTGGCCTCCATGTGTTCGCGCACGTAATCGTATGATTTGGTGGAACCGGGGTTATTGTTAAACGTAACACAGGGCGAGATTACATTGATAAATGCAAAACCCGGATGGTCTATCGCCGCTTTGATCAATGGGATCAGTTGTTCCTTATCGCCCGAAAAGCTTTGCGCCACAAAAGTGGCGCCCAATTCGAGCGCCAGCCCTGCCATATCAATCGGCTGGAAAGGGTTAGCCACGCCTTTTTTGCTTTTGGAACCGGCATCCGCAGTGGCGGAGTCCTGCCCTTTGGTGAGGCCGTAGCAGCCGTTGTTCATCACGATGTAAACCATATTCAGGTTACGGCGGATAACATGCACAAACTGCCCCATCCCGATAGATGCGCTGTCGCCGTCGCCGGACACGCCCATATAAAGCAGATCGCGGTTGGCCATATTGGCGCCGGTAGCTACCGATGGCATCCTGCCGTGTACGGAGTTAAAGCCATGCGAATTCCCTAAAAAATAAGTAGGGGTTTTGGACGAACAGCCGATACCCGATAACTTGGCTATGCGGTGCGGTGCGATAGACATTTCGAAACATGCCTGTATGATACTTCCGCTGATAGAATCGTGCCCGCAGCCTGCGCATAAGGTGGATATAGCGCCTTCATATTCTTTGGTGGTATAGCCCAAATCATTTTTCGGCAAGCCGGGGTGGCGGAATTGTGAACGTATATAAGTCATGACAATATTTTACTGGTGGTAAATCAATTTTTTAGCGGGCGATAAACTTTTGCTGATCTGTGTTATGATGGTTTCCGCTGTAATAGGCATCCCGTTATAATTCAATACGGGTACCAGTTTTTGCGGACTGGCATCCAGTTCGTTTATCAGCAGGGTGCGCAACTGCGCATCGCGGTTTTGTTCAATTACAAATACTTTTTCGTGCGAGTTGATAAAATCCTCCACAGTTTTATTAAAAGGGAAAGCCTTTATCCGCATCGCATCAAAAGATACATTGCCCTGGCTCATCAGGTCCATCGCTTCTTCAGCGGAATAGGTGGAGGTGCCGAAAAACAGCACGCCGTAAGGACTCTTATTTTCCTTTTGATACAGGTATGGGGCAGGCACGGTATCTTTTGCAGTATTCCATTTCTTTAACAGCCTGTCCATGTTGCGGGCGTAAACGTCGCCGTCTTCGGTGTAGGCGGCAAATTCATCGCGCGAAGTTCCCCGGGTAAAAAACGAGCCCTTGGTAGGATGCGTGCCCGGGATGGTTCGGTAAGTAATGCCGTCACCATCTACATCAAGATACCGTCCAAAATGAGGTATTTCTTCCAGTTGCTGCGCGTTAAGCACTTTGCCACGGTTATATTTACGTTTATCGTCCCAAACAAACGGTTCCGACATATGATCATTCATTCCCAAATCAAGGTCGGTCATCATAATGATGGGCGTTTGCAAAAGCTCCGCCAGGTCGAATGCGTCGGCGGTCATTTCAAAACATTCTTTCGGATCGGATGGGAACAGCAACACCTGTTTGGTATCCCCATGCGAAGCGTAAGCCGCTAATAAAATATCCGACTGCTGGGTACGTGTCGGCATCCCTGTGGACGGGCCGGTGCGCTGTACATCAATCAATACTGTTGGTATTTCGGCAAAATAAGCCAGGCCTAAAAACTCATTCATTAATGATAAACCCGGGCCGCTTGTGGCAGTAAATGAACGTGCCCCGTTCCAGTTAGCGCCAATCACCATACCTATGGCAGCCAGTTCATCTTCGGCCTGCACTATGGCGTAGTTATGTTTGCCGGTTGCCGGGTCTATCCGCATCTTTTTGGCATAGCTTTCAAAAGCTTCAACTACGGAAGTAGATGGGGTGATCGGGTACCAGGCCACAACAGTCGCCCCTGCATAAACAGCACCCAAACCGCAGGCGGCATTGCCGTCTATCATAATCTTATCACCTATCAGGTCGCGGCGTTCAAGCTTAAGGTCGATGGGGTAATTGTAATTATCGAGAATATACTGAGCGCCCAATTTTAAGGCCTTAATGTTTGGGGCGATCAGCTTTTCTTTGCCGTTAAACTGCTCTTCCAGCAAGGTTTCAAGCACCTTAAATTCTATTCCCAGCAATTGCGCCAGTGCACCCACATAAACGATGTTTTTAAACAGTTGGCGCTGCCGCGGATCGGTAAATTCGCGGTTACAGATCTCCATTAAAGGGATGCCGATATAATTTACATCCTCGCGGATCAGTTCAGGGTGTAGCTTTTTGGTGCTGTCGTATAAAAAATAGCCGCCTTCTTTAACCGAACGTACATCATCCGGCATACTTTGCGGGTTAACGCTAACCATAAAATCCACACCTTCACGCCTGCCCAGGTAACCTTTTTCGCTTATCCGTACATCGTACCAGGTAGGCAACCCCTGTATGTTTGAGGGGAAAATATTTTTCGGGGTAACCGGTATCCCCATCCTGAAAACGGCCTTTGCAAACAGGTAATTGGCACTTGCTGAACCTGTACCGTTCACATTGGCAAACCGTACCACAAAATCGTTCACTTTATCTTTACGCATCACTTAACATGCTTTGGTAACCTTATATAAAAATTGTTGCATATCCCAGGCCGAAGTGGGGCAACGCTCGGCACACAGCCCGCAATGCAGGCACACATCTTCATCTTTTACCATTACCCGGCTGGTAGGCAGGGTATCTGAAACATAAAGGTCCTGGGTTAAATTGAAGGATGGGGCTTTCAAACGCGTCCGCAAATCTTCTTCTTCGCCATTGGCGGTAAAGGTAATGCACGATGTGGGGCAGATATCCATACAGGCATCGCACTCAATACACCTGTCCTTAACAAACACGGTTTGCATATCGCAATTCAGGCAGCGATGCGCTTCTTTAATGGCGGTCTGGATGTCAAAACCGAGTTCCACTTCCATCTTACGGTCGGTGAGGGTAGCGGTTTTAGCAGCATGCGGAACGGCATAACGCAAATCATTCTCTACTTCACTATCATAGCTCCACTCATGGATCCCCATTTTCTGGCTCACCAAATTCACAAATGGCGAAGGCCTATCGGTAAGCGGCTTTTCTTTGAGGTAAAGATTGATAGAAATAGCGGCCTGGTGCCCATGTGCCACCGCAGTGATCACATTCTTAGGCCCAAAGGCTGAATCGCCGCCAAAGAAAACGCTTTTATTGGTGGATTGAAAGGTAACCGCGTCAACTATCGGCATGCCCCATTCGCCAAATTCCACGCCTGTTGATTTTTCAACCCATGGGAAAGTATTTTCAAGGCCGATAGCAACCAGTACGTCATCTGCTTCAATAAATACTTCCGATTCGCCGGTAGGCACTAAGGAGCGTTTTCCTTTTTCGTTAAATACGGCGTGTACTTTTTCAAAGGTCATGCCTTTGAGCTTGCCGTCTTCTACCACAAATATTTTGGGCACATGGTTATCCAATATCAGGATATCCTCATGCAATGCATCTTCTTTTTCCCATGGCGAAGCTTTCATTTCGGCATAGGGGCTGCGTACCACTACTTTTACTTCTTCGCCACCCAGGCGGCGCGAGGTACGGCAGCAATCCATAGCGGTGTTACCGCCGCCCAGTACAATTACTTTTTTGCCTATTTGATGGGTATGTTCAAAGGCCACGCTGGCCAGCCAATCCACCCCGATATGAATATTTTTATCCGCTTCTTTACGACCAGGAATGACCAGGTCACGTCCCCGTGGGGCGCCTGTTCCTACAAAAACAGCATCGTAACCCATATCAATGATTTCCTGCAGACTGGATACGTAGGTTTTAAACTGGGTATGGATGCCCATATCCAGGATATAATCCACCTCTTCGTTCAACACATCAATCGGCAGCCGGAACGACGGGATCTGGCTGCGCATCATGCCGCCACCTGCATCCTGTTCATCATACAAATGGATCTCGTAACCTAGTGGCGCAAGGTCGCGGGCAACAGTAAGCGATGCCGGCCCTCCTCCTATCAAAGCTATCCGCTTGCCGTTTTTTTCAAAGGGCGCTTTGGGCATAAATTGCCTTACATCATCCTTGTTGTCGGCTGCTACGCGCTTTAAGCGGCATATCGCAACGGGTTCTTCTTCAACCCTGCCGCGCCGGCAAGCTGGTTCACATGGGCGGTCGCAGGTACGACCGAGGATACCCGGGAATACATTAGATTCCCAGTTAATCATGTAAGCTTCAGTATATTTTCCTTCTGCAATTAACCTGATGTACTCAGGTACGGGAGTGTGTGCGGGACAAGCATACTGACAATCCACCACCTTGTGGAAGTATTCCGGGTTTTTGTCGTCTGTTGGTTTCAACTATAGTTCGTTAATTGGCAAATACTGGTGAGAGGACTCACCAATGGTAAAATTAAAAATAATAAATCATTTAGATTGTTAAAATGGCTAACATATTAACAGTGATTTTACAATTTATTTCCTTTTTTCATACAGATCAAAAATATTAACCGGAGCCTGCGCTTTCCCGGATTTCCGTCAAAAGCTTTGTTTCGGTTCCGGGATAAAGCATCATCGTCACAAATTTTCCCACTGTTCTCAATTTCAATCAATTAAATATTTTTTACAAACCGTAAGTTAACCTAAACAAAGTATCGAACAAATGACGAAAATCACTTAATTACTGTTACACCGTTTTAGCAAAAAGATGCTGTACAACAGGCTGATACCATATCTGCAGGAAACTTAAGCGTCGGAGGCAAACAAATAGAATGATCCTTATCACATTTTTTGGGGCGGAGAAAATCGTAATGCTGCTTTTTTTTGCCCAGAGCAAAAATCAAATGGAAATTATTTGAAAAATCAGGCTCTTTTACTTTGCCAAATCCTTCAACCCCCATTCCTGTAAAACAGCAATAACCGGCATTAATGATTGCCCGTAAGGAGTCATTTGATATTCAACTCTGGGCGGAATTTCGGGAAAAATAGTGCGCTCCAATATCCTGTCTTCTTCCAGTTCCCTTAGTTGGTTAACCAGCATTTGTTTGCTGATTAATGGCAATGCCTTTTGCAGTTTGCTGAAACGGTTGCAGTTCAAGGATACAGCATAAATGATCAGGATCTTCCACTTTCCGCCAATAAGGTTCATACAGTGGGTAACCGGGCAATTGTATGGGTTGAAATCTTTGTTTTTTCGCGTGCTTGCCATTGGTCTATAAAAATGTACTATGATGTAAAAAACTGACTACTTGCTTATTTATGATAAAGATAACAACTTTGTCAAAGCAAAAACAAACGCAATGACAGCAGATCAAATCAGGCAATCTATCGAAGGGGAATGGGTAAGCATCGCCCCCGAGGTGCGCCCAAGTATTACCAAAAATGCCGATGGCAGTATGAAACCATTTTATCTGACCAGGGCGTTTAAATACTCCACAGACAATAATTTTGAGTTGGAAGTGATTAATACTGCTGATGCTTATTGTAAAGTCCCTTTAGTGAAAATTTCAATTAAAGGTCATATTATCTGGCAGGGTGAACATCCGATTGCAGTAGGTGCGCAAAAAGTTGATTTTATTGCAGACAGGGCCTATGAAGTTACGCCCCTGCACCAGGGTTTTGCCGATGCCATGAACCAGCTGGCGAGTGATGGTTTTAACAAATGGGAAGTAAATAGCATGCAAAGTGTGATGGGTAAAGCTTTCGCGCCTTTTGGGCTCAAAGAGGGAGAAACTTACGCCGAATATGATTTGATCTACGTATTGAACGATCTGTTATTTTGGGGTGCGAAGCATGTAGATGGCCGCGGCTTTGACAAACCTGAAAACCGGCCAGACAATTTGCAGATCCCGTTGATGAAGAGATAAAGTTTGAGGAGACGGTAAAATATTGTTTATTTTTATGGCATGGTAACTTGTCATATTTAGTAAAATAAACTCTATTCCCTTATGAAAGGCTATCACTTACTCATTATCATATTATCTTGTTCGGCGATCAGCGCTTTTGGCCAGACGGCTCAAGACCAAACCAGAAATATTGATACCACTAAAATTTTAAGTGCCATCGATGCCGTTCCAATGGTCGCTTACTATAATATCCAGTTTGAATTTAACAGTTCTGCATTAAAAATTCGTACTTACCCAATTTTAGATGTCACTTCACTTGACCTAAGGACATCAGGCGCTTCTTGCGAGATTGATGGGTATGCTTCATCAGAAGGCACTGCTGCTCACAACATGCATTTGTCAAGAGACCGGGCTATCGCTGTAAAAACTTACTTAGTAAATTCAGGCGTTTCGGCTAAAAAATTAAAAGTTAAAGGCTTTGGCGAAACTTATCCAGTTGCAGACAACTCAACTGAAGCAGGGCGTATTTTAAATCGTCGGGTTGAATTCCACAAAAAACATTAAGTACTTTTAAAATGTCGGCGGAAAATATTGCCCCTACCGTTTCCCTGGCTTATAAAAAATATTAAATTGTGCTTTCGAAGCCTTTTTCACCAGCAGTTTCCGGTTTCTCCGCGCAACCGCTGTACCATTTTTGGCGCCCTGCAAGCCGCTGCCTGCAACGGTACTTACCACTCCGGCGGGGGTAATTTTCCGGATAAGGTTATTGTTTGAATCGGCTACATAAACATTGCCTGCTGCATCAACTGCCAGCCCGGCCGGGTAATTAAAAGACGCTTTGGTACCAGTACTGTCAACAGCCCCGGGCAATCCATTCCCGGCCAATGTACTTACTGTGCCATCGGGGGTAATTTTCCGGATTAGGTTATTCACACCATCTGATACATAAACGTTATCGGCGGCATCAACAGCCACGCTGTTGGGGAAATAAAAAGTAGCTGTAGCTGCGGGCCCGTTGTTTGCCCCTTTAAGCGTATCAACCCCGGCGTAAGTGCTTACAACGCCCGCCGGGCTTACTTTCATAATAGTGCTATTCAGGTAATTTGCTACAAAAACATTGCCTGTTCCGTCAACCGCTACACCCGAAGGGTTGTTGAATGGCGATAAGTTGGTCGAGGCGCCGGTATTTAAAGTTCCGGCAAAGGTGCTTACCTGCCCGCCCTGGGCTATCAAACGGATCAGATTATTGCCGGCATCGGCCACATAAACATTATCGTGCGCATCAACAGCAACGCCAAGCGGGTCGAAGAATGAGGAGGCTTTACCAACCGCGTTTACCGAACCTGTGGTATCGCTGCCCGCAATAGTGGTAACAGCGCCGGCCGGAGTAATCTCGCGGATCAAATTGTCTCCTGCGTCAGCAACAAATAAGTTTCCCGATGGATCAATGGTTAACCCGGTTGGTTGCGTAAAGGAAGCAAGGATACCCGTTCCATCAATATAACCTGCATTCCCGCTCCCGGCAAGAGTAGTTACAATACCGCCGGGCGCTATTTTACGGATGAGGTTATTGCCATAATCAGCCACAAAAATATCCCCGGAAGCATCAATTGCCACACCGGATGGATTGTTAAATGAGGGCAGCGAATCTAAAACAGCAATACTATCGGTTTTGGCGGTATCAGGGTTTGTGCTGAGGTGATTTTGTTGCAAATTTTCTCTCTTACACGCGGTGGTGAGGCATGTTATTAAAATCAGCAATAAGGCTGGGTAGAGTAATAATTTTATGCTTTCCGGCTTCAATGGGGTAATCAAATAATTGCAACACAATAGTATCAATTTTAATCATCATTAAATAATCCGTTTCACTATTTCTTCGGTAAGGCTGAATATTTTATAGTCAGGAATAATTTAATGGACATTTATTACTCATAAATGTAAAACAACCAAAAACCGTATCGCTTTTTTTTACGTTTATATTATGTAAACGATGAATATGGGTGCAATAAGCGACTTAAAAACCAAGACGATAGTATCAAACATCCGGAAGATAAGGGAGTTTAGGAATTATACCCAGGATTATCTTGCGGCTAAACTGCAGATATCGCAAAATGCCTACAGTAAAATTGAACTGGGCTACAGCAGTATTACTTTAAACCGGCTTATAGGCGTAGCAGAAATACTGGAGGTGGACCTTGCTGATATTATCTGCCCCAATATTGAAGAGATCATTCAGCGTAAGCTGCAACTAAAACAGGCGTAATAAGCAGTTTTGTTTACAGCTTATTTAATTCTTCTATCAGTACCTTGCTTACTTCGTTAAAATACCGCCGTACCCCAAAACCCATAACACTTTGAATACCCCTGGCAGCGTTGGTTAAAAAAACTTCGTCCGCCTCGTATAGTATATCAGGGTTAATCTGTGCTTCCATTACAGGGATATTGAGTTGTTTAGCCAGCTTAATAATTACCTGGCGCATTACCCCTTCTACACAACCCTCACTTAATGCCGGTGTATACAAATAGTTTTGATACCACACAAACACATTGGAGCTGCCGGCCTCGCACAGCGAACCATTCTGGTTCAGCAGGAAAACATCATCCAGCTTATTCTGGCTCTTGTACAATCCGGCCATCACATAAACAAGCGAATTACAGGTTTTAATATTTGACAGGTAGTTGGTTGGTTTTTGCAACTCGGAATAAACATCCATAATTAAACCCTTGGTATTTAAAAAATACCTTGGCTCGTCTAATGGCTGTACCTCCAGGCACCAGCCCATTTTATTTTGCGTAGGCAGGTATAATCCTTCCGCATCGCGGTATACGGTTAAACGCAGGCGGCCATGTTTGGCACGATTGCGCCTGGCTAAATCTTCGCATTTTTCTTTCAAAAACAAGGTATCCATTTGCGAGTAGCCGTCAATTTTTAGCGCCTTCATACCGCGTTGCAAACGGTCGGCATGCAGGTCGGCAAATTTAAGCTGGCCCTTCATCAGGCGCATGCTTTCAAACAAGCCGTCGCCATACTTAAAGCCACGGTTATGCACCGAAACCAGTTTGGTATCCGAAGGAAGAATTTCGCCGTTGAAGTTTATAAAAACCATATGTTAGAGGTTGGAGATTAGAGATCAGAGATTAGTTCCTGTCTTTCGGACTTCCCGACTAAAAAACTAATCTCTAATCTCTAATCTCTGTTCACTATATCCCCTCCACTTTTCCAAAGCCATTTTAAAATCCTGCGGCAGGGGCGCTTCAAAATACAATCGCTTTTTTAATGTGGGGTGCAAAAAGCCCAGCGACTGCGCGTGCAAAGCCTGCCGGGGCATTATTTCAAAACAATTTTCAACAAATTGTTTGTATTTGCTGAAAACTGTCCCTTTCAAAATCTTATCTCCGCCATACATGCCATCGCTAAACAGCGGGTGCCCGATATGCTTCATGTGCGCCCTGATCTGATGCGTGCGACCGGTTTCCAACTGGCACTCAATCAGCGTAACATAGTTCATCCGTTCCAAAACCCTGTAATGCGTTACCGACCATTTTCCTTTTTCCGGGTCGTCGTATATCGACATCACGCGCCTGTCGCCAATGCTCCGGCCAATATAGCCGGTAACGGTGCCATCGGTTTCCAAATCCCCCCAAACCAGGGCAATGTATTTGCGGGCAATGGTATGATCAAAAAACTGTTTGGCCAGCCAGGTCATGGCCCGCTCGTTTTTACTGATCAGCAGTAAGCCCGAGGTATCTTTATCAATGCGGTGCACCAAACCGGGGCGACCGTCATTGCCGGGCAAAGTTGGCAACTGTTGAAAATGATATACCAGCCCGTTCACCAGCGTACCCGTATAGTTATTATAACCGGGGTGCACCACCAAACCGGCAGGTTTATTTACCACCAGCACATCGTCATCTTCATACACAATATCCAGCGGGATATTTTCGGGATAAACTTCCGTATCCCGAGGCGGGTGCGGTAATACCACAGATATAACATCCTGCGGTTTAACCTTATAACTGGGTTTGCAGATTTTGTCATTAACCAGCACATTGCCAAGGTCAATGGCATTCTGGATCCGGTTGCGGGAGGCATTTTCAATGCGGTGCATCAAAAATTTATCAATCCGCAATAACGACTGCCCCTTATCAACTACAATGCGCAGGTGCTCATAAAGGTCCTGTTCATCCTGGTCAATACTTGTTACGTCATCCATCATCCGGCAAAAGTAATGGTTTTTATAGATTTGGATACTTTTAAAATATCTCTACCTTTAAGTATTAATGAATATACCATATATGAAAAAAATATACCCCTCATTAACCATAGCGATACTTATTCTTATTACATCCGCTGCAAAAGCACAGGATGGTTTTTCAGCATTGATAAAATCCGGACCTGCAGATGCCACCAAACTGGTAAATGCCTATGGCGAACCTTTATTTAAAGGAATAGGAGTTGGCTTAAACAGTGGCTGGTACAGTTCGGCAAAACCAAAAAAACTACTTCATTTTGATCTTCGCATTACTGCATCAGCATCATTTGTACCCACCAACGATCAAACTTTTGATGTTACAAAAATTGGCCTGTCAAATAATGTAAGGCCTGATAACTCCAGCCAAACCATTGCGCCCACCTTTGGCGGAAGCAAAAGCGCTAACGGCCCGCTTTTAGATATTTATGATGACAATGGCCAAAAAGTTGGCTCGTATACCATGCCGTCCGGCAAATCATCTGTTATCCCTGCGCCACAGATCCAATTGACAGTTGGCCTTGTTGGCAACACCGACCTGACTGTACGCGCCATCCCTACCATTAATTTGGGCAGCAGCGGCAATATATCATCCATTGGTTTTGGCATCAGGCATGATATTATGCAGGATTTTGTTGGCAAAACGGCAGATAAGCTGATCCCCTTTGATCTTGCAATCGCTTTAGGCTACAGCCATTTAAGTATGAACATCCCGCTAACCGTAAACCCGGACGCAGGTTCGATACCTAAAGATAACCAGCAAAGCACCGATTTCAGTAACCAGCATGTTGGCGCAACCTTTAATAACTTTATGATTCAGGCCATTATATCTAAAAAGCTTTTATTCTTTACGCCATTTTTAGCTGTAGGGTATAACAATACACATACTCAATTTGGTACCATTGGCAACTTCCCGGTAACTACCGGCGAAACGCTTGCAGGTACATCAACTTACACAACTTACAACAATCCTATCAACATAAATGAAACCAGTATTGATGGTTTCCGTGCTGATATTGGTTTTCAGTTAACACCCGGCTTTTTCCGCATTTATGTTTCTGGCAGCCTGGCACAATATAAATCTGTTAACGCAGGTATCGGCTTCGGCTTTTAAATTGGCTTAATGGAAATTGATCTTGAGATTTATAGCCCTGTTCATCAAATTAAAAATAAATTATTTGACGAACAGGGCCTTAACGTTTTTATAAAGCGCGACGACCTGATCCACCCTATTATCTCAGGCAATAAATGGCGCAAACTCAAATACCTTCTAAAAAAAGCGCAAGCCGAAAACAAAACCCATTTGGTAACCTTTGGCGGCGCGTATTCCAACCATTTACTTGCTACCGCAGCAGCGGCGGCAAAATTTGGCTTTAAATCGACAGGCATAGTACGCGGGGAACCGGTGAACAATGATACTCTTTTTCTTTGCCGCCTGCATGGAATGGAATTATTGTTTACCGACAGGGAAAGCTACCGCGATAAACCGGCACTATTTAATAAATATTTCGCTGATGACCCGGAGGCTATTTTTATTGATGAAGGCGGCGCATCGCCGGAAGGCGCCAGAGGCTGCAGCGAAATTATTGATGAGCTGCCTCAGCGCTACGATCATTTTTTTTGCGCCTGCGGAACGGGAACTACCGCAGCAGGCATAATTAATGGGATCCATCAGCATAAATTAAAAACCCGGTTTCATGCGGTGCCTGTATTAAAAAACGGCGGTTTTATGAGGGATGAGATCAGTAAGCTGTTAACGGATGCTGTAAATTTTGAATTACATATCGAATATCATTTTGGGGGATACGGCAAAACCGATAAACAGCTAATTGACTTCATCAAACAATTTGTGGCCCAAACCGGCATATTGATTGAGCCTGTTTATACCGGCAAAATGCTGTTTGCCGTGTACAACCTGGCTGCGAAGGGCCATTTTAAACCAGGCGAAAGTATCCTTGCGGTACACAGCGGGGGTATATGGGGGCTCCTGGGGATGAGGGATAAGTTTTGAAGTAAAAAAATAATGTCATGCCGAATTTATTTCGGCATCCCACGGACAGGTATCCAAGCGCCAGGTCTACGCCAAACAGATATACGCTATACTTGCCACTTGTTTTTAAAAAAAGAAAGTGGTTTCTTTATTTGACAAACGGACCCCTATGCTTTTTAAACAAGGCTACATCTATATTATGACAAATAAGTATAGAACCACATTTTATATTGGTGTTACCAATTCCCTGGAATCACGAATTTGGCAGGATACGAATGGAGAAGGTTCTCTATTTATAAAAAAATACAAATTATTTGATTTGGTTTATTTTGAACATTTCCCAATAATTAAAGCAGTAATTGATCGTGAAAAACAAATCAAAAACTGGCATAAAGACTTGAAAATCAATTTGATAAAATCAACAAACCCTGAAATGAAGGATCTAAAAGATCAATTAGACTTGTGATTCGCCCTAAAAATACGCGGGCCAGCATATTCGCTGCCTGCCTGGTCGCCAATCGCGTGAGATGCCGAAATAAAATCGGCATGACAGTAGCTTTGATATTTAAATAAGATAACATCCCTAAATATACCACTATGAAAAATTATATCCTTTTATCTTTTCTATCCTTTAGCTTTCTGGCAGCAAATGCCCAGGAAACTACACTCCCCGATACCGGCACATTTTTTCTGCACAAATTTCAGCAGCATATCGGGCAGGAAACTTACCGGATCAACCGGTCGGCCAACCTGATCACTTATAACGTCGACTTTAAATTTACCGACCGTGGCTCACCCGTACCCTTAAAAGCGGAGCTTGCCATCACCCCAAAACTTGAACCGGTTAGACTAATAATTAAAGGGAAGGTGGCCCGGAGCGCCACTATAAACGACAGCATCAGCATTGCAAACGGTGAAGCAATTATAAAGGTTGATGACTCGGTATCCAAACATAAACCCCCGCCGTTAACCTTTCCTGTTGCCGGTTATGCGCCAGGCACGGTTCAGCAGGTATTAGTCCAATACTGGAAAAGCAATCACGAGCCGGCAATTATAAATACGCTGCCAAACGGATCCGTCAAAATAAAAAAAGAAGGAGAGGATACGGTCACATTCAACAACAAAAAGCTTGTATTGGACAGGTTTAGTATTGCCGGCTTGATTTGGGGCAATGAATTGCTATGGACCGATAAGAATGGCTTGCTGATGTGCCTGATCACCAACGACGCTGAAGCCGATAAGCTGGAAATGATACGCGTACCCTACGAAGCATTATTACCCACCTTCATAGCCAAAGCGGCAACTTACAGCATGGCGCTATTTGAAAAAGCCATGCCGAAAACAAAAACTGATAGCAAAATCATTGCTGTTGTTGGCGGGACGTTGGTTGATGTAGTAAACTCAACAACCATCCCAAATTCAATTGTACTAATTGAAAATGGCGTTATTAAAAAAGTTGGAAAAGTTGGCGGGGTAAAAATTCCATCTAACGCAAAAATTATTGATGCCAAAGGCAAAACCGTTGTACCCGGTTTGTGGGATATGCATGCGCACTTTGAGCAGGCCGAATGGGGCCCAGCTTACCTGGCTGTTGGCGCTACCACCGTGCGCGATTGCGGCAACGAATTTGATTATATCAATGCCATTAAAAAAGCCATTGATAATGGTAAAGGCATAGGGCCTGAGATTTTAAAAGCAGGGATTATTGACGGCAAAGGACAATATGCTTTGGGCATTATTCAGGCCGATACCAAAGAAGAAGCTATTAAAGAGGTAGACCGTTATTATGATAACGGGTTCGTCCAGATAAAAATTTACAGTTCGGTAAAACCGGCCATAGTTAAAGCCATTTGCGATGAAGCACACCGGCTGGGTTTAACCGTTACCGGGCATATTCCTATCGGGATGACACTCCAGCAGGGCGTAGATTCAGGCATGGATATGATAAACCATGTGCAATATGTTTATTCTATTATGAAGAGGAATAAAGACAGGAGCATAAATTTTGAAGATTCTACCAGCAAAGCAGCTATTCTGTTTATTAAAGATCATCATGTGGTGATAGACCCAACGATTGGCGTTTTTGAAATGAGCTTCCGCAATGTGAAGGATGATATAACGATAATGGAACCCGGCTTTTACACCTTGCCCCTGCCGCTGCAAGCTTTATTTAAGGACACCGGCCAGGACCCAACCGGAGCCACAAAGTTTAAGCCTTTGTATGATAGCATGGTGAAAATAGTAAAATTATTGTACGACTCGGGTGTGCCTATAGTAGCAGGTACCGACCAGGGATTCCCCGGTTACAGCGTCGACCGCGAGCTGGAACTGTATGTTCAGGCAGGGCTTACCCCTATGCAGGCCCTGCAAACGGCAACCATAACGCCGGCCAGGGTAATGAAAATGGATAAAACATCCGGATCCATTGAAGCCGGCAAACATGCCGATCTGGCTATTATTGATGGCGACCCCTTAAACAATATCCGCGAGATCCGCAAGGTTACCCTGGTAATTAAAGCCGGTAAGATCTATGATCCAGAGCAATTGCACCGGTTGGTTGGATTTAGTAAGTAACAGGATAAAAAAGCAGTGGCCACGTGCGATTCCCTCCCAACGGGAGGGGGAGGGAGGGGTTTCACTAAGCGATCAAAGAAGGACTACAAAAAAATAGAACTTAGAAAAGCAAAAGCAGTGGCCACGTGCGATTCCCTCCCAACGGGAGGGGGAGGGAGGGGTTTCACCAAGCGATTAACAAAACGATATTACAGAACACCATGTCTAAGATAATCCCGTACAATAAAAATCTCAAATACTTAGCCCGGAAACTCAGAAAGGACATGACCTTCGGCGAAGTTTTGTTATGGAATGAGTTAAAAGACGACAAGTTTTGGGGCTTTGATTTCGACAGGCAGCGTTGCATTGACAATTATATTGTCGATTTTTATTGCAAAGAACTTATGCTGGCTATTGAAGTTGACGGCATAATCCCATAACAATGAAGAAGCCTTTTTAAAAGATGAAATAAGACAAAAGAAATTGGAAGATTTAGGTGTAAAATTCATTCGGTTTTCTGAAGGTGAAATGAAATACGATATGCAAAATGTCATTAGAGCGCTTGAAGGTAAGATTATCGAAATTGTAAAATCAGGCAAAACCATCAAACTGCCAAAAGGCTTCGACATAAATCAAGTAGATTAATCTGATTGTCCAAAAAATCAGCTGATTATCTTTAAAAACACGCTCCCAACTTCAAGCATTCGTTTACCCCTCCCTACCCTCCCTCGGGGAGGGAATCGCACGGGGCCTGGCTTTCGTTCAGCTTACACTACCCATTCCTTCCTCATTTCCCTTCCCCGCCTTAAATTGGCTTCATCATCATTGCTGAACTCTTCTTTTTCGGGGTTCCAGCGCAGCGGGCGTTTTAGTTCGTAGGCAAGGTTACCAATATTGCAAACAGTAGCAGTGCGGTGGCCAATCTCTACATCGGCCACCGGTTTGGTACGGTTGCGCATGGCCTGCAGAAAATCTTTATAATGGTTCAGGCTCAAATAAACGTGTTTCTCCAGCGGGCTGATCGATTTATCCGCCAGATTTGCCGGCGTTGTTTCAATTTTACCTCTCACCACATGAATGTTGCCTTTTGAGCCGACAAACGTTACGCCGTTATCGCCGCTTACCGGCTCATGCGTCATAGTGATGCCGTTAGCGTACTGGTAAGTTAAAAATTGATGGTCGCTATCCGGTGGGGTAACTAAAACGGGGCCGCTGGCATCCATATCCAATGCCCATTGGGCAATATCAAACATGTGGGCGCCCCAGTCGGTCATGCCGCCGCCGCCAAATTCTTTATAGTCGCGCCATTTGGCCCAAAAATCGTCGGTTAATCCCGGCGCTAAAAAATGATTGTAATTCTGGGTGGTATTCGGCCCCAGCCAGAAATCCCAGTTCAGGCTTTCGGGCATTGGTTCGGCCGGGAGGTTATAGGCCACTGGTGCCGGGCCAACATTTACTTTTACAGTTTGAATATCGCCAATATAGCCGTTGCGCACCAACTCCGCCGCCTGCCTGAACTCCGGCCACGACCGCTGCATGCTCCCGGTTTGAAAAACGCGGTTATTTTTTCGGGTTTCTGTCACCATTGCGCGCCCTTCATTAATGGTTAAGGATAAAGGCTTTTCGCAATAAATATCTTTACCTGCCCTGGCAGCCAAAATAGCGATCACAGAATGCCAGTGATCAGGCACGGCGATAACCACCGCGTCAATATCTTTCCGTGCCAGCAAATCGCGAAAATCGGGGTGAGTAGCACAGCCTGCATATTGACTTTGCCCGGCTTTGGCGGCATAGCGCTGGTTAACCTGCGTAGCAAATTGCTTTAATTTTATGCCGTAAACATCAGCTGCGGCTATAATTTTCACCTCATTAGTATCAAAAAACGAGCCCTGCAACCCGCCTGCCTGTTTGCCTGTGCCGATAAAGCCCAGGTTGATCAAATCGCTCGGAGCGGTATAGCCTTTTCCGCCCAACACAAAGCGGGGTATAATCATAAAAGCCGACATTACCGATGCTTTTTCGATGAATTTACGCCGGTTAATGGCATTAGCTGGTTTGTTTTCAGTATCCATAATTGGTTTATTAAATTATTACAGGGATGGGATGGTTAAATATAAAGGAATGTAAGGAATAAACAGATTTATCGGACGTAACATTTTTAATGCTTTAACAAACCCTTAAAAGAAACCCCCGATGGCGAAGGCTACACCTGGACCACCTCCGTAAAAGGCGGCGTTTTTATGGGTAAAGTGGAATAAAGGGAATAAGGTCTTAACCGTTGATTAAGCTGATTTGATTGATTAAAATGATTTATTATGATTTTGCATTTTGCTTAAGCAATTCTTTTGATTGATTAATTGATTTTTTTTGATGATTTTGCATGATAAAATGCGCAAGCTAATCTCCTTAATCAACTCAATCAATAAAATCAGCTTAATCAACGGTAATGACAATGATAAATGAACAATACAAATACTCAGATATCACTGCAAAAATCATAGGTTGCGCCTTAGAAGTTCATAAAATTTTAGGCAATGGTTTTCAGGAGTTCATTTACCAAAGGGCTTTAGAAAAAGAATTTATACTGTCGGGAATTAAATTTCAGCGGGAATTTGAAATGCCCATTTTCTACAAAGAGGAAAAGATAGGAACGAGGCGGGTAGATTTTTTAGTAGAACAAGTAGTATCAATCGAACTAAAAGCCCTTACACAATTGGAAGATGTACACCTTGCCCAAGCAATAAACTACCTGGAAGCGTATGATTTAGAGATTGGGATGCTAATCAATTTTGGCGCAAAAAGTTTACAGTTTAAACGGCTCATCAATTCAAAGTTTAAAAACAAACAAGCTAAATCATCCATCCAACAGCGCAGCCATAAATCATAAAAAATCATTCCAATCAACAGCACAGGCGTAAATCATAAAAATCACTCACATCAGCTTAATCAACGGTTAAGATGATTTAAAAGCCCCACTTCACCCTCAAATAAATGCTGTTGCCCAGCGGATGATAGCTGCCGTTTTGCTGTGAGTAAAAAGATTGCCCTATCAGGTCGAGCACCCAGTTATTGGCAATGGAATAAGTAAGCGTTGGTAGTATGATGATTGAATTGCCCGAAAGAGAATACATTCCCCCAAGCGAGGCTTTAAATATGGGCGAAAATGAATAAGATGTCTCGGCAAACAAAGTATATTGGAAGGGAAAAATGTTTTTGGCTGATAAGGTAGACGCAGTTAGCTGAGTAATACTGATCAAATTGTTCTTACCGAGGCTATTGTACAAACCGGATACCATTACATAAATACCATTTTTAAATGCATAGTCAACGGAAAGGGAAGCAACTACCGCCGCGCTATCTGCCCGACTGGATGCAAAGTATGATACCTCGCCTTTAAACCCGGCATCTTTAATATTCCCGGCCCAACCGGCGCCGGCGGTAAAGTTTTGCTGGTAAATACCCGAAAAAAGCTGAAAATCATAATCCCATTTATTGAAATGGTACATCATCGCTGCAATATTCTGGCGGGTGGTCTTGCCGGGACTTACCGCAAAATCGAGCGATGAGGATGGGTTGATATTATACTGAACCCGTGCTGCATCGCTGCCTGGGCGTTCTTCATAATCAAAGTCAAAATAATTAAAAGTGTTAAAAATATCGTTGGGCGTCCAAACGGTGCTGATGCCCCAGTTAATGCGCTGTCTGCCAAGGGTAACGTCCCATTTGCCGTTAATGTATTCGGCACTGGCACGGTCGATATTGCTGGTAAACAATACCCCATTATTGTTAACCCAATTCCGGGAAAGATTTAAAACGCCATCCTGGCCAGTCACCAGTTGAGCAAAACCAGCATAATCTTTTACCAAAGCGCCGTAATAAATGCGGTTACGCACTTCAAGTCGGTAAGTAAAATGGTCATCTGGCTGGTATTTAAAATTAAGCCGGTTATGGATCAGGCCAAGGGTTTTAATATCGGATAGGTTATCTACAAAACTACCTTCTTCCAGGTATTTGATATAACCGTTAACGGTAACTTTATGAGCTTTGGCGGTATCAATAGCACTTTGTTTAATAGTATCATTTTGAGCACCGGCCCCGTAATAACAAAACAAACAAACCCATAAAATTAAAATACCTGCAGCTTTTTTCATTGTTTTACATCAGATACTATTTTGCCATCCACCAGGGTAACCACCCTGCGGGCCTTATCAATTACGCGCTGGTCATGGGTAGAGAAAATGAAGGTCATCTTATCCTCAACATTTAATTTTGCCATTATCTCCAGCAGGTTTTCTGTTGATTTTGAATCGAGGTTTGCCGTTGGTTCATCTGCCAAAATAAATCTTGGTTTTGATGCCAGCGCACGTGCCACAGCCACCCGTTGTTGCTGCCCGCCCGAAAGCTCCGACGGGCGCTTGTTCAGTTTGTCTTTCAAACCAACTTCAGTGAGCAACTCAATGGCGCGCTGCTCCCGTTCGCTTTTTCCCGTTTTTTGAAGCAGCATCACGAACTCCACATTCTCGCTGGCGGTAAGCACCGGGATAAGGTTATACGCCTGGAAAACAAAGCCAATGTTTTTAAGCCGGAAGTCGATCAGCTTGTTTTCTTTCATCTGGGTAATATCCACGCCTTCTATTTTCACGCTGCCACCGGTGGGGTAATCCAGCCCGCCGATAAGGTTGAGCAAAGTTGTTTTGCCTGAACCGGAAGGCCCGACAAGGGCAGTAAACTCGCCCTCTTCTACCTGGAGGTTCACCCCGTTTACAGCGTTTACCGGGATAGTATCCGGGTTGTAAACTTTTGAAAGATTGTGTGATTCGATGATATGACTCATGGCAATTAAATTTTATGGATAGCTTCTGCGGGTTTAAATCTTAGTGCTTTTATTGCGGGATATATGGCTGATAAAACTGCTGTAAACGCCGTCATTAATGATACCGGCAGGAACATGGACTGTTGCAGTGCCGGGTAAATAATATTGCTGAAACCGTATTGCGACAATGCCTGCGAGAATCCCGAAAGATCGATCCCGTGCCTTGAAAGCGAACCTACAGTAATAATCGTGAACAATATCCCGACAGGGATACCCGCGCAGGTAAGCATGACAGATTCAAGCAGGATCATAAAAAACACGCGTGGTTTATTCATGCCGATGGCCATCAGCATCCCAAATTCGCGCTGCCGCTCCAGTACAGCCATCAGCATGGTATTGATAATACCGAACATCAGCGCCAGCAGTATAATGCCGATAATGATGTACATCATCTGGTCCATAATACCTGTTAACAGCGCCATTTGTGGCGAAAGTTCTGTCCAGCTTTGCACCAGCAGGGTAGGATATTCTTTTTTTAACGTTCTGTCAAAAGCGTCGGTTTTTTGTCCATCTTTCAGCATAACAGCAATTTCGTGGATCCCGTTACCCGTGCCTAACAACGCGGCAAGGTCATCAAAGCCTGTGAAAACAGTTGTTTGATCAAAAGCTGAGTTGCGTGAGCGAAAGATCCCGGCAATCCTGAATGAACCAGCGGTAAGGTCGCCGGTTTTTGACTGAAATGTAAGCACTATTTTATTATGCAGTTTTACCCCCAATTTTATGGCAAGCTTTTCTCCGATCACTATTTCATTTTTCTTCCCCGTAAAATAACTTCCTTCAATGATGTCCTTCGAAATAGTGCTTACCGCTTTTTCGTCTTCGGCAACTACACCATGGATCTCAACACCAGCGGCAGTTGATGATGACGAGATCATCCCGGTAGTAACCAATCTGCCCGATACTGCCTTTACCCCGGCGTCCTTTTTAAGCCTGCCAATGATAGCCGGACCATCGCCAATGGTAAAATTTACATCCTTATCCGCGATAAATGCAGGGTTATGAAATTGAATATGCGAAAGTTGTGTTTCGACGGTGCTCTGGATCTCCTGGTTTATGGCGCCCTGAAAAAAAGCCATCATGAACATGCCCGCAAATAAGCCAACCGCAACAGAGGCGATGACCACCACGCTGCGGGTACGATTTCTCCAGATATTTCTCCAGGCTATTTTAAAAAGCATATTCAACTGTTTATGGCGTCAATAACTTTAATTTTATGGATCTTAAATATGGCATACAGCGACAATACTGTCGCGATCATCAGCACTACATATCCCTGGATGATGAAATTTGACAAATTGTTGGACATCTGGATCACCGGCTCGATGTTATAGAGCTCAGTAGATTTTCCCATATCCCCGGTTAATTTTATAGGGTGTTCATGGTAGTAAAGTACAACTGGATAGATACAAACCATACCCAATATTACCCCCACAACCGACATCAGCACCATCTCAATAACTACCACGCCGGCCAAAAGCCCCTTTTTCATGCCGATGGCGATCAAAATGCCAAACTCGTGCAAGCGTTCGTTCAGCATCATCAGTATAGTGCCAAATATGCCAAACGCAATCACCAGGTACAGCACACCCGACATGATCACATTCTGCGCCATTTTTGCCTGGAAAAGCTGGTCCAACTCCGGGATCATTTCTTTCCATGTCATTATTTCATAACCTGCGCCTTTGGTTTGTTTGATGAGGCTTTGCTTAAGATCATCCAATTTGTTTTGGTCGTTTATCAATAAGGAGAGGGAGGTATATCGTGCGCCCGTACTCAAAAGCTCCTGCGCAGATGCCATCGGGAGCCAGGCCATACCTTTATTCATTTCGGGAATCCCCAATTTTGCTATCCCGATAACAGGATATTTTCCCGAAGCCATATTGCCTTCGTATCCCTGCCCTATCAGCACCACTGTATCATTTACCTTTAGCTTTAAATAGGCAGCCAGGCCTTCGGCTATAATTATGCCTTTGTCGCCATTTGAAAGGTACCTGCCCGAAATGATCTTGTTTGAAAGATGCGATACCGAGTTTTCTTTTTGGGGATCGATGCCGCTAACCAATATCCCCTTTGTCCGGTCGCCCGAGGAAGCCAGCGCGAATGATTCCAGCCTTGGTGTCCAGGAGGTAATTTCTTGTTGATGGTTCAGGATAGCCGTGAGCTTAGGGCTTTCTTCAAAAGTACTGTCAACCGACCGGTTTTCCCAATAGCCGCTATGGTGCACCTGTATATAACCGCTTGATAAACTGACCGTATCGGCTATCAGCTTTTCGAAAATACCAATAACGGCAACCCGCATCAGTATGGCAAATATCACCGCAAAGAAAATAGACGACACCGTGATCAACGTCCTCCGTCTGCTGCGCCACATATTCCGCCAAGCTAGTTTCAGGTACATCATTTAGCTTTTTTCATGTTTTGGGTGGTGAAAAAATCAACACTGATAGGCTGATTAAACGTGGCGCTATTGTAAGTGATAATAGTCTCCTGCCCTTTTTTCTGCACCGGGATCATTTCCAGCTTTACGGGCATTACCCTGCCACCGATGGTTTTGATATCAGACCCCTGCATTACATTTACCAGTTTATTATCCTCATCAAAAAACTCAAGGCGTAATTCAAGGTAATCCCGCTGGTCTATCCACATATTTACCTTGCTCCAAACCACCGCTGCTGACGCAAGCGGTATCATTTCAATTTTCCAGCATTTACGGCCCTCTATCAGGCTGTCACCAACAATTTTGTGCGTGTAATCGTCAATCCGCGAAGAAGCCTTTACCAGGTCGTCGTTGGTTAAGTCGGTCCCCATCCAGCTTTGGGCCATCATGGATGGCGGGAGCTTTACTACCCTTTCAATATTGGGCAGCCAGTTCCATATTTCTTTAACCCGTTTTAAAAAAACGGTGCCGGCATCTTTGGCCGGGGCGGTTACTACCATTAATGAATACTGCTCGCCTTTTGACCAGGCTTTTATGCTCATGCTGCGCGACCATGTGGGGCGCTTAACCAGGATAGTCATTTCGGTAACCGAAGATAAACCGCGGATATTATCTTCGGCTTTGGTTACAATTTGTTTGGCATCCTGGGCATTAACACTGCTTGAAATAACCAGCATTGAAGCCACGGTAAGTAAAATATGTTGAATCGTTCTCATTGGTACGAAAGCTTAAATTATATTAAAAAAGTCGGTTATGGTTTTATCATACATCTCCATAAAATCCTCATCCTTCTTATATTCAATCAAAAACATTACCAGGCCGGCGCCTTCCAGCATGTAGTAAAGACATTCCGCCAGCAACGCCGGATCTTTGCCGCCTGGGAGTGCGTCATGTTTTTTTAGGCCGACGAAACACTGTTCAAGAAATTTTATTTCCAGTTTCGCCATCTCGCGAATTGTGACCCTTAATTGCGCATTGGCCTCAATAGCCTCGAGGCAAAATAAAACCCAATTATAGGTTACCAGCTCAGCCTCAAAAAAAGCTTTGAAGTCGTTAAGCTGCCCCATCTTGACGTCTGTGTATAATTTTTTGAAAGAGGTGTAATCTTTTACCAGTTCCTCGGGCGCTACGGTTGCTGGCTGCTTGGCGCTTACAGAAAACATGTCGAAAACTGCAAGTAAAAGTTCTTCTTTTGAAGCGAAGTAATGATAAATAGCCCCCTTGGATAGCCCGGTCTTTTTAACCAACTCCTGGTAGGAAACATTTTTATACCCTTTTTGCAGGAACAACTGCAAGGCTGTCCTTAAAATATTGGTGCGTGTATCTGTGGCAATTCTAACCATGCGGTACTATTATAAAATCAAAACCGACCGTTCGGTATGTAAAGATAGAGATAAATATTCAGTATATCCAAAAATGGATACAATAAATTTCATCACCTCACAAATTCAAATTAATTACTGAATATCAGTATAATAGGCCGCTACAACTTATAGGTTAACATTAAGCCCGCAGCATATGATTTATAATAGGTACCTACATCCGGGTTGGTGTCGGAGTTCCCTTCAGGAGTAAAAAAATTATATTTTGCTTCAAGGCCAAGGCTTATATTTCCGGATAAAATAAAGTTAAAGCCAAGTTTTGGCGCAAAGTACAATTGTTCTTCATTAAGGTCAATGCTATTGCTGCTGAATTGATCTGTTGCAGCATACGAGTAATGAGTGCCATAAATACCCCAGTTGAGCCCTATATAAAATCTGGTGGTACCGGCAAGCTGAACGTTGTAAACAGCACCAGCATAAACTGCTATAACATCATATTTGTCGTAAGACGCCACCCCTGTTCCGCCAGCGCCATCATCATAGGTAAATACTGCCTGTTTGGGATTATAAACGTGGTAGCCAATGGTGGCGTTAAAAGTAAAGTTCCCAAGATAGTGCAGCACACCTATGTTAAAAGCAGGCGCAGGGTTAAAAGTATTGGCCAGTATACCAGCCGGGGCATCATAGTCAACATTTACAGCAATGGCATAGCCTGATTCGGCCGAACTGCCGTTGCCACCGCCCCCATACGTTGCCCAGGGGTCCTTTCTATGCTGTGCATCGGCACGGAGCAACAGGGAAATAAAAAAAATTGATAATAAACACCTTAACGAATATCCATTTAATGATAAATAAAGCTTGTGATGCATCAGGTTAAAAGTTTAACATGTAGTAAATATATTAAATGTGTTTAATATCCATAGGTAATACACTGCTTTTTTAAATTAATTAAGCGTAAACATGGAAGATGATATTGATTTTTTCCGAAAACTGCTTCAACAGAATCTGAATCAGACTCCACACATTCTGAACACTTCCTAAGTCTTCTCTGGTTTATTCCGTCAACCGTTTAATATACCCAATGGTAACCGGTATCTGGCTGGCGTGGTTAGGGCTTTCGTCTTCAATAAAATAATGTTGAATGCCTACGGCTTTTGCGGCTTTTAATATACCGGGGATATCCAGTTGCCCGGTACCTAAGGCCACGTCGTTATTGGTACTGGTGCCACCGGTAAGATCGTTAGCTATGCCCTTGCGGATATCTTTCAGGTGCAGCATTTTCCAGCGGGCGGGGTATTTGTAAAGCAGTTTAGCCGGGTCGCCGCCGCCGTGGAAGGTCCACATAATATCCATTTCAAAAGAAACATAATCAGGGTTGGTATTTTGGATGAGATAGTCCAGTAAAGTTCCGTCCCCGTAAGGGCCAAATTCATAACCATGATCGTGGTAGCAAAGGGTGATGCCATTATCCTTTAATATTTTTCCTTCGCGGTTAAATTCTTCCACTGCTTTTTTGGAATCGTCAATAGTAAAAGTATTGCCATGCGGAATCCAGGCCACCATCACAAAAGTTGCGCCGAAAGTTTTCGCCAGGGTTACCACCTGGTAAGGATCTTTGCTGATCAAACCGTAATCAACGCCGATAGATGGCATCAAAATACCGCGTTCGTTCAATAATCTTTTAAATTCTTCGGGGCTGATGCCTTTTGGGTTTGGGCCCTCCATTTCGGTTATGCCAAGCGCTTTCACACTATCAAGCACCTTTGCTATGCCGCTCGTCCAGCTATTTCGGTAAGTATAGGCTTGCACGCCAACAGCCCTAGTAAATAGCGGACTTTGCGCAAAGCTTTTGCCGATAAAAAAGGTTAAGGATAAAGTGAAAATAAGCTGTATTTTCTTCATGATCATTAATGAGATTTTAGTTGATGTGGTAAATTTAGCAATTAAACCTATTGCTGCATACTATTAAACCTTATCTAACTTAATCGTTACCACGTGCCTTCCTGGCTAATAAACACCAAAAAATCAACTAATTAACCTAACTTAATCAACCTAATCTAACTCAATCAACTTAATCAACTTAATCAACCAATCAACAACGCGTGTTCAAACATTAATGCAATTTTATGACATTGTTAATTCAAACATTTCGCAATATTATTATACCTTTGCGTGCTCATTACCAATCATGAGTGATCAGATTAAACATGAATGCGGTGTGGCATTTATCCGCCTTTTAAAGCCACTTTCTTACTATCAGCAAAAGTACGGCACAGCACTGTACGGCCTCAATAAACTTTACCTTTTAATGGAAAAACAGCATAACCGCGGCCAGGATGGCGCAGGTGTTGCAACCATTAAACTGGATATTGAGCCCGGCAAACGCTATATCAGCCGTCACCGTTCCATGGCTTCCAATGCAGTGGCGGATATTTTTGAGTATATCCAGAAAAAATTCGCGGATATACAAAAGGAAACCCCCGCAAAAATGCAGGACGCTGAATGGCTGAAAGAAAATGTGAGTTTTATGGGCGAAGTTTTACTGGGGCACCTGCGTTACGGCACCCACGGTAAAAACAGCATCGAAAACTGCCACCCTTTTCTCCGTCAAAACAACTGGATGACGCGTAACCTGGTGATAGCCGGTAACTTTAACATGACCAACGTTGATGAACTGCTACAGCAGTTGTACGACCTTGGCCAGCACCCCAAAGAAAAAGCCGATACCGTTACCGTACTCGAAAAAATAGGCCACTTTATTGATACCGAAAACCAGGGCCTGTTTGATCAGTATAAACGCGAGGGCCTGGATGATAATATCGAGATCAGCAAACTGATCGCCAATGATATGGATGTAGCCAAAATCCTGCGTAAATCGGCCAAAAACTGGGACGGTGGTTATACCATTGCCGGCATACTCGGTCACGGCGACGCCTTTGTTATGCGCGACCCGGTGGGTATAAGGCCAGCCTATTATTATTATAATGACGAAATTGTTGTAGCTGCATCTGAGCGTCCCGCTATACAAACTGCTTTCAATATCCCAATAGAAGATATTAAGGAAATAAGACCCGGCCATGCCCTGATTGTAAAAAAGAACGGCAGAATAAGCGAGGATATGTTTAGCGAACCTGTGGAGAAAAAAGCATGTTCGTTTGAACGGATCTATTTCTCGCGCGGAAGCGATGCTTCTATCTACCGTGAACGTAAACAGCTTGGCCGCTTACTTTGTGAACAGATATTGAACACGGTTGAACATGATGTAAAAAACACCGTTTTCAGCTATATCCCCAATACCGCCGAAGTTGCTTTTTACGGCATGGTGGAAGGGGTGCATAAATATATCAAAAAATACCAGCGCGACAGGCTGCTGAACCGTGAGGATAAAATTAGTGAAGAGGAGCTGACGGAAGTGCTTTGCATGGCTCCCCGTGTCGAAAAGATTGCGATAAAGGACGTTAAACTGCGCACATTTATTACGCAGGATGCGGACCGCAGCGAAATGGTGGCACACGTGTATGATACCACCTACGGTCTGATAAAAAAGGATGCCGATACATTGGTAGTCCTGGATGATTCTATCGTTCGCGGAACGACGCTTAAACAAAGTATCCTGAAGATACTTGACAGGCTTGGCCCTAAAAAAATCGTGGTAGTTTCATCGGCCCCGCAGATCCGTTATCCGGATTGTTACGGGATCGATATGTCGCGCATGGGTGAGTTTGTTGCATTTGAAGCAGCCATCAGCCTGTTAAAAGATGCCGGCAAAGAGGATGTTATCCTGAATGTTTATCAGAAATGTAAGGACAGCGCTGTTTTACCGAAAGAAAAAGTAGTGAATTATGTGCAGGCGATCTACGAGCCGTTTACAGATCAGGAAATATCTGACAGAATTGCAAAGATCATCACCCCAAAAGAAATAAATTGCGAGGTTAAAGTGCTTTATCAAACCCTTGATAACCTGCATAAAGCATGCCCTGACCATACAGGCGACTGGTACTTCAGCGGCAACTACCCTACCCCGGGCGGTAACAAAGTAGTAAACCGCGCTTTTGTTAACTGGATGGAAGGAAAGAACCAACGGGGGTATATGTAAGGTGATTGGTGAGTTGTGAATAGTGAGTGGACAGGTTCATAGACTACTGACAACTCACCTCTTACTATTCACACTCCAAACTGCCTTAAATGGTGATCAAGGTGTTTTGTATTGAGGCGATCCATCTCATCGGGCGTTAGCGGACCAAAAAACGGATGCGGATCTTTTGCCAGGCCATCCGGTCCGGCTTTTTGGAAACGTTTTATAAGTCCAACTAATTTGGCTTTTTCTTCCTGAAAATTTCGCTCATCTGTTATTCTGGCTTCCTTAAAAGTGGGCAGGTGTTTATCAAGATCAGCGCCATTCAGCAACTTCTTTTTAGCTATTTTGCCAAATATCACTCCAATAAAAGCGCGTTTCAGCTTCATTTCACCAAGGGCCAGTTTTAGGGTCGTCTGGCTGTGCGCCAGCATTTGCCCGGCATTCATTTTTCCCCATAAAGCAGCGGTTGATGGCGTTAGTTTATCAATGCGTTCAATAAACTCATTGTTGTCGGCGGCGTTGAAGAGACTTTTCATGAACTGGTTTAATAAAGCAGCTAAATATGCCAGGAAAATTGTTGTGAACAGTGAATTGTCAATGGTGAGTAGTGAGTAAGCCGTAGCTATCTCGACTTAAGACTAAAGACTTCAGACTTAAGACTCAACCTACGCTCCCGGCGGTGAAAAAATAAAATGAGTAACCAGCTTATCCAGTATCACCAGTGAAGCAATAATAAGGGCTATACCCGCCACTTCGTTAAGGCGGTGTATAAATTTCACAGAGATCCTGTCGCGAAGTTTATCAGCATAAAAGGCCTTGGTAGTGTCCATCCCAAACTGCACTACCAGGATGGTTAAAAACATAATAGCAATCTTCAATGCCCGGTTCGGCACCCCCTGGTGGTAAACTGTACTGGCGGCGCCTATAACTATCGTCCAATGGAATAGAATGGTTGGATTGAAAATACACATAACGAAGCCTTTTAAAAAGTAACCCGCCCGGTGTAGCGTGGTTGGAACCACGTTGGTGTAATTCACCTTGGCCTTTTTAAAGATATAGTAAATGCCTATCCCAAATAAAACAGCGCTGCCAACAATGCCGGCATAAATTTTATCCTGGGCCGAAACATCAAAGTACTGCGAACCAAATAATATGGCGCCCACGAACACCATATCGCTGCAAACAACGCCCAAAGCCAGTGCAAGGCCGGCGTGAAAGCCCTTTTCAATACTGGTTTTTATTAATGCAAAAAATACCGGGCCGGTTAAAAACGTTAGCACTAATCCAAATCCAATACCCGAAATAACAGCTTCTATCATTAATTTAGGCTTCTATGCTTATTAAATTTAAAAATGCCGCACGAATATGCAACTTTATCTGCTAAACAACCAAACTTAAATTTGTGATTATTTGATTAAAAAATATAGCAGAATTGCAAAAAATAGTTATGTTTAGTTTTTCAAATAAACCTGGTTGATTACCTAAAACAAAAATGGAACAAAAAAACACAAAAAGTTACGGCTCGGCGTTGTACACGATCATCACCGTATTTTTCTTTTGGGGCTTTTTAGCAGCCTCCAACGGTATCTTTATACCTTTCTGTAAAGCGCACTTTAATTTAACCCAGTTTGAATCGCAACTGATAGACTTCACCTTTTATGGCGGCTATTTTATTGGTTCACTCGGCCTGTATTTTGCTTCGCAAATTACCAAAGTGGATATTTTAAATAAGCTGGGCTACAAAAATGGTATTATCTATGGATTGGTGCTATCGGCAATTGGAGCGCTTTTAATGGTTCCGGCGGTTAACTCAGGCTCATTCGGCTTTATATTGGGTTCATTTTTTGTAATCGCATTAGGTTTTTCTCTACAACAAACAGCTGCCAACCCATTTGTTATCGCGCTTGGAACCCCTGAAACGGGTTCAAACCGGTTGAACCTGGCGGGCGGTGTAAACAATTTCGGCACGCTGTTAGGCCCTGTTATTGTCAGCATAGTTTTATTCGGTAGCGCCAGCAAACTGATCCCGGCGGCTGACGTTAAAATAACAGCCATCAACAACCTTTATTTTATATTAGCAGGGCTTTTTATAGCGGTTGCTATTTTCTTTTGGGTATCCAATTTACCAAAAGTTACCAGCGACGAAAAGATTGAAGCAAGCCATAAAACAAATACACCTCTGTTTATTATTTTCCTCGCTTTCTTAATTATTTTAATTGCCGGGCCTGCAAGTAATTTTTTCGGCGAATTAATAACCAAATCCAATGGCATAGTAATAAGTGCCGCAAATATTAGTAAATATGGTGGTTCAACACTGGACCAAATAGCCTCACTAAAAATCGATGCTACGTTAAAGCATAATCTGACTTCCCTGGTTCAACATGCCAACTTCATTAAAACATGTTTTGTTTATTCTTCGCTGGCAATCATTTTACTTACGCTGATTATCACGGTTTCTGCCGCCGGAAAAAATAAAGAGGGATGGGGCGCTATGCAATACCCGCAATTAATTTATGGTATGATCGCCATATTTACTTATGTAGGTGTTGAGGTTACCATACAAAGTAATATGGGTTCATTGCTTAAGACCGCCGAATTTGGTGGATTCAGTGCGGCGCAAATAGCCCCTTATATTTCTTTATACTGGGGAAGTTTAATGATAGGGCGCTGGACAGGGGCTATCGCAGTTTTTAAACTGTCAAATGCAACCAAAAACCTATTAACCGTTGTTGTACCATTCTTTGCGTTTGGAGTAGTTTTATTGGTTAACTATTTAAGCGGTGTGAATGTCGGCAACTTATATATTTATGCTTTGTGTGTGATAGTATTGGTTGTCGGCTTTTACATTGGGCAACAAAAACCGGTGCGCACCTTAACTATTTTTGGTTTATTGGGCGTATTTGCAATGATAGTTGGCCTGGTAACCACCGGTGCTGTAGGGCGGCTTGCTTTCATCAGTGGCGGTTTGTGCTGCTCTATTATGTGGCCTTCAATTTTCTCATTAGCCGTAGCCGGTTTAGGAAAATATACCAGCCAGGGTTCGGCATTTTTAATTATGATGATTTTAGGCGGTTCAATTATTCCTCCGGTTCAGGGTATACTTGCCGACTCGACAGCCAGTTCGTTTCCAGGAATAAGCGGCATCCATTTATCGTACATTGTACCGGTAATCGGCTTTGCCTACCTGGCGTTCTTTGCATGGAAAGCCGGTTCTATATTAAAGAGCCAGGGTATTGATGTTGACAACATGGAGGCATCAGGCGGGCACTAAAACTTTAGTCATCGGGTCATTGAGTCATTAGGTCATTGTTTAGAACGTTAACCCAATGACTCAATGACCCAATGACATAATGACTATTCAAATGACAAAACTAAGTTTCGACCATATTTTCATGAACCTGGCAACCGACCTGGCCAAACGCTCACATTGCGTTAAGGCCCAGGTCGGTGCCGTTTTAACTAAGGATACACGGATTATTTCCATAGGCTATAATGGCCCTCCTGCGCATACCCACAACTGTGATGAGGAATGGCCGGGTGTCGGCTGTCCGCGTGATTCAAAAGGCAGCTGTTCCCTTGCGCTGCATGCCGAAGAAAATGCTATACTGTATGCTGTAAAAAATGGCGCCAACCTTGAAGGCGCTACACTTTACACTACTTTGTCGCCCTGTTTGCCGTGTTCCAGGCTCATTTATTCGGCAGGCATAAAAAAGGTTTTTTTCGACAGGTCATACGCTGCCTATAAAGGCATACTAAGCGATGAAGGCGTTGACTTTTTAAACAAGTTTGGGGTGAGTGCGGTTCGGTTTAGCCCCCTCTAAACGGCGAAGCCCTCACTCATCTCCCCCGGTAGGGGAGACTTTAAAAAAATCAAACAAATCCGAAATGGAAAATCCGAAATCCGAAATTACAAATAAGGTTCCACCTTACTCAATGCAAACAATAGCTGTTCATCAGGAGTAAGGTCTGTATTATCCAGGATAATCGCATCCTCGGCGCGCCTCAGCGGGCTTTCTTTTCGGGTAGTATCCTGGTAATCGCGATGTGCCAGGTTTTCAAAAACCTCTTCGAGGGTAATGCCGGGGTTCTTGGGAGCTAATTCTTTAAAGCGTCTTTCAGCACGTACCCTCGGGTCGGCAGTCATAAAAATTTTAACGGTCGCCTCCGGGAAAACAGCGGTACCTATATCGCGTCCGTCCATCACAATATTTTTTGAGCGGCCCATGCGCTGCTGCTGTTTCACCATTTCTTTACGTACATCATGCAAAGCCGATACGGCGCTCACACTTTCAGAAACAGGCATCAGCCTTATTTCTGCCGATACTTCCTCATCGTTTAACGTGATATGTGTTTCATAATCGCGCGAGTGAAAATTTAAATGGATATTTTTTAGCGCCTCCGAAACTTGCCGACTGTCCTCCAGATCGATCTTATTCCTTAAAAAATACAGGGCCACAGCACGGTACATCGCGCCACTGTCCACATAAACAAAATGAAGTTTTTTGGCCAATGCCTTTGCCAAAGTACTTTTTCCACATGAAGAATAGCCGTCAATGGCAACGATTATATGGTCAGTCATAGAGTTACTAAAGTAGGAAATAGTTTGCAGTTTTCGGTGGGCAGTTTGCAGCAGGAAGATATTTTTAATTGCAAACTGCACACGGCCAACAGCAAACTTTCTTAAATTCGCCCCATGAATTTTACAAAAGCCGACCTGCAAAAGGAGATTTCCTACAAAACATCGAGAAGCGGCGGCAAAGGCGGACAAAACGTAAACAAGGTGTCCAGCAAGGTGGAGTTACTTTTTTCGGTGGATAATTCACTGCTTTTTAGCGATGAAGAGAAAGAATTGATCAACCAAAAATTGCAATCCCGGTTTAATAAGGACGGTTTGATACAGGTAATTTGCGACGAAGAACGCAGCCAGTATTTAAACAAAGAAAAAGCAGTTGAAAGGCTGGTATTATTGCTTACACGCGCCCTGCATCAACCTAAAATACGAAAAGCAACAAAGGTTAGCAAAGCCGCCAAAATGGCCAGGCTGGATAAAAAACGGCTGAACTCTGTTAAGAAAGAGAGCAGGAAGAAGAGCTTTGAGGAATAGTTTGCAGTTGGCAATTCCCAGTTTGCAGTATATCATCAAGCAAACTGCAAACTAATAACTGCAAACTTTCTACTTAAACCTATACAACCCCGTAATTGCTGCCCATTGATGGCTTTGTACCATTTCCTTATCATCTAAAGTATGGAAGATAGCTGCGATATCAAAAACAAAACGGTTGGTGCTGAAAGCTACGCCAAATTGCTGGCTGAATATAAATGGCTCTTTATCTTTTGTTATCTCAAGCCCACTGTGGTTATCAAACAACCCACCCTGTATGGTTGCATCATAAGCAACGTAGTTAAATAATGGCTTATAATAGAAGAACATTTCGTGTTTATTAAGGGGATTGGCCACCTCTTTCCTGATAGCTGTACTCTGGGTACTTACCGAATTAAATAACTGGTTAAATGAACCCAACCTCACTAATGGACCTACGCCCGCTCCTGTGAAACCATTGCCCAAATTAAGGTAGCTTGATAAAGAGACATCTATCCACGATCCCCGTGCCAACAGTTTATTATATTCCGCAGAAAGGTTTAACTGAAACTCATTATTGATCTGGTATTCCCAGCCGCTGGGGTGGTAAAAACCAAAATTATCGTGTACAAAATCCTGTATCTGCTTGCCCTCTGCATTCGGGCCGATAAAACCAACCCGGGCGGTTAGCTTTAAACTGCTCTCATCCTTATATAACAGGTTCATTGATGCGCCAACGTACAAATAAGCGGCGAATGGGCGGTCAATGAGGCTGGGCTGATCAACCCCATTGGCATTAGCAATGCTGCCACTCTGCGGGTTAAATATTTTTTGCCCGAATTCAAGTCCCAAAACCTTGTTTTGTAGTTTTGAATCATCTTTAACCAATAATGCATGGCGGTAATATAAAAATATGCCATCGGTATAGTACCTGTCAGAGCCCTGGAGCAAATAAGAATCATTATCCGTTTCGGCGCCAATTTCGGTGCTGTGGGTTTGGGCGAAAACGCCAGCTGAACAAAAAACGAAGACGAGGCAAGTAAACAGTTTAAATTTCATCAGGTTTTTAAGCAATAAACGTCGAAAATAACAAAAGCCTTCCGATAATCGGAAGGCTTTTGTTTATATTTTTAGATGAGTTACTTAAAAAGTATACCCAATGCTTAAACCACCCGCAGCAATAAGGCCTTCGTCATACAGAATAGGTACAAAAGCGATCCTGAAATTGATGCCTCCGTTATCCTGCTGATAACGGTAACCAATGGTAGCAGTACCAATAAAACCGGTGATATTATCAAACTGAAAAACGGTACCGGTGGTGCTTCCCTGCGACCGTACAAAAGTAGTACCGGCGCCTAATTCCAAAAAGCTGCTTGCTCCTGGTTTTTTAAAGCCATATAAATAGTTTATCTGTAAAGGAATAGTTGCTACCCAGTTTGAGCCGGTATTGTAATAACCTGCGCCAACGCGATAACCCCATTTATCCCGGCCTTCGCCAAAACGGGTATCGTAATTTGCGGTTAAAGCAAGGCCCGGCCCACCAACTTCAATAAAAACAGTGCGGGGTTTGGCAGAATTGGGGACTGTTGTATCTCTTTTTACAGTGTCCTCTTCGAGGTTTTGAGCCTTCAGACAAAAATGTGATGTGACAAGTAGTAATAAAAAAACAGCTTTTAATAAAAAGGCCTTCTTCATTGTTTCAGATTGTTTTAGATTGAATATTTTTAACTATTATCATAATTTATTTATAATTATGATAGTGCGTATTACGGTTTTACGCTTTAAAAGGTTTCAGGAAAGGTTGTGAGAGAAATAAACGCCGGGGAAACACCGGTAGTTATCAGTCCCTTACAAATAAAAAATGAGCGCTATTTGCCGTCGTTTAACGATGCAAATAGCGCTCATAAAAACTATTTATTAATTTAAAACAGTGCTTATATCTTCCTTTATGGTGAGATCGATTGCGTTTTTCACCTTCTCATCTAAAAGAGCAAGGTTAATTACTTCGCGCATATCGGTTACATAATGAAATTGGAGATCTTTTATATAATCGCCTTTAATTTCGAGGATATCCTTTTTATTGGAAGCACATAAAATGATCTCTTTTATGTTGGCACGTTTGGCAGCCAGTATTTTTTCCTTTATGCCGCCAACGGGCAATACCCTGCCGCGCAGGGTAATTTCGCCTGTCATGGCCAGGTGCGGTTTAATTTTGCGCTGTGTAAAAGCTGACACTAAGGCCGTTAACATAGTAACGCCTGCTGATGGGCCATCTTTAGGGGTGGCGCCTGCCGGAACGTGCACATGGATGTCCCAACGGTCAAACAGCCTTACATCTATGTTAAATTCAGCAGAATGGGCTCTTAAATAAGCAAGTGCAATACTTACCGATTCTTTCATTACATCTCCCAGGCTGCCGGTAAGGGTTAATTTTCCTTTGCCGGGGCTTAAACTGGCTTCAATAAACAGGATATCCCCGCCAACCGATGTCCATGCCAGGCCGGTAACTACGCCGGCAACGTCATTGCCTTCGTACAGGTCCTTATCAAATATCGGTGCGCCCAATATCCTTTCAACATCACTTTTACTTACAACTGCGTTATAAGGCTCTTCCATGGCAATGCTCTTGGCCACGCCGCGGATAAGCGACCCGATTTTTTTCTCCAACGACCGAACGCCTGACTCACGGGTATAATCAACCACCAGTTTTTCAACCACATCAGGTTTTAATACCACATCTTTGGTTTTTAAGCCATGTGCGTCACGCTGTTTGGGTATAAGGTGTTGTTTGGCAATCTCTATTTTCTCTTCAATCGTATAACCATTTACTTCGATGATCTCCATACGGTCAAGTAAAGCAGGTTGAATACTGCTTAACGAGTTTGCTGTCGCGATGAACATCACGTTTGACAGATCGAAATCCATCTCCACATAATGATCATAAAAGGTGCTGTTTTGTTCCGGGTCGAGCACCTCTAATAATGCTGATGATGGATCACCCCGAAAATCATTACCCACTTTATCAATTTCATCCAAAATAAAAACCGGGTTAGCCGCGCCTGCCTTTTTAACAGATTGTATGATACGACCTGGCATAGCCCCTATATAAGTTTTGCGATGGCCCCTGATTTCGGCTTCATCACGGATACCGCCTAATGCCATCCTTACATATTTGCGCCCCAGCGCCCTTGCAATTGATTTGCCAAGAGAAGTTTTACCAACCCCCGGAGGGCCAACAAGGCAAAGGATAGGCGCTTTCATATTGTGCTTTAATTTAAGCACCGCCAGGTATTCAATAATCCGCTGTTTAACTTTATCCAGCCCGAAATGATCTTTATCCAGAATTTTTTGGGCACGTTTCAGGTCGAAATTATCCTTGGTAAACTCGTTCCATGGTAAGTCGAGCAGCAACTCAAGATAATTTATCTGTACCGAATAATCAGCTGCCGCAGGATTGGTGCGCGCCAGTTTTTCAATTTCCTTAATAAAATGATCATTAACTTCCTTGCCCCATTTCTTTTTGGCGCCGCGCAATTTTAAACTTTCAATCTCCAGATCGGGCGAATTGCCTCCCAATTCTTCCTGGATAGTTTTTAATTGCTGGTTTAAAAAATAATCCCGCTGCTGTTTGTCCAGATCAACCCGCACTTTACTTTGGATCTGGTTTTTTAACTCCAGCATCTGCAGGTCGAGGGTAAGGTGTTCAAGCACCAGGTTAGCGCGAACGCGAAGGTTCGGCTCTTCCAGTAAACGCTGCTTGGCATTCATATCCGCGTTCATATTTGACGAAATAAAATTGATCAAAAATGAAGTGCTTTCAATGTTCCGGATAGCAATACCGGCTTCGCTCGGGATATTTGGCGAAAGTTGTATGATGCTCATGGCCATATCCTTTATAGAGGATACCATGGCTTTAAACTCTTTGTCGTCTTTATGTTTTACCTCTTTAAAGGCCTCGATAGAAGCTTTTATATAAGGAACGCTTTGAACTTCTTCTTTCAGCACGAATCTCTTTTTGCCCTGCAAAATAACTGTAGTGTTGCCATCGGGCATTTGCAGCATTTTGATAATAAGGGCTATGGTGCCAATTTTATTCAACTGGGAAAATGTCGGGTCTTCAATTCCCACATCCTGTTGCGAAACCACCCCGATCATCCGGTTGCCTTTATTGGCATCGCGGATAAGTTTGATCGATTTATCGCGGCCTACCGTAATAGGGATTACCACCCCGGGAAATAGTACCGTATTACGTAAAGGTAATATGGATAATACTTCGGGCAAGAGCTCGTTGTTCATTTCTTCCTCGTCTTCTGATGACATTAAAGGAAAAAATTCAGACTCTTCGTTTATAACCGGTAAAGCATTTCTAAAATCAAATGGATCGAAACTCATCAAACACCTCTCGTTGTAAAAATAAAAAACGTCATATTGTCAGCCTGCAAGGGCACATGGGCAATAAAACCGTTCAAATAGCGTCCTGCTATCATTCGGGGGTTATCAGTCAAGACATGTGCCAATATAGGCTATAAATCATCAAACAATGGATTAAAGCTATAAAATATTGATTATATGAAGGTTATAATAATCTGGTATTATTCTAAATGAATAAAAAATATTGGTAAAGATGAAAAAAAGTCATATAATCGCGTTCTTTTATTTTCGCAAGATCAAAAGATTTGATAAAAAAACGGTTTAACCGGCATAATATTTTCTAAAAATATCAGTTAACTATATACTGTTTTGACAAACATTAAAGCCCCGATGAGATTTTCGGTTATCATTTCTTTTATGCTTATTGCCTCGTTCGAAAACACATCGGCCCAAAATGCTTATGTAAAATTAGGCCAGCAGGCATTAATGGAAGGTGATTTTAAGGCGGCTGTTGTCCAGCTTGAACGGGCATGCCTGGTGGACTCCACCAACGCAAATGCCTTGTGGATGCTGGGTTACTCCTATTATCATAGCGAAAATTACCGCAAGTCAATTGCCGCGTATACCAAGGAACTTTTGATAAACCCAATTGATGCCAGCGCCTACTACTACCGGGCAAGGGCAAAAGGCTACCTTGGTAAAGACGTTCAGCTTTCGACTGCCGAAAAAGAACAGTATTTATTGGGTGCAATATTCGATCTGACCAAAGCTATCGCTATCGACCCGAACGATGCAAACAACAAATTTTTCCAGACAAGGGGCATCGCCTATCGCGAGTATGGCGTATTCAAATTAACCGCCCCCGGCCACTATTACGACAAAATAAGGGGCATCAATTCTTTAAAGGCTTCTGTTGCCGACCTTGAAAAGGTTTTGGCAGAAAATCCAGGTCGTACCGATATAGCCACATTGATAGATCTGTCAAAACAAAAACTTGACGAAGCGATTGCCGCCCGCAGGTAAAAATCTACTTTAATATTCCCTGGATGATATTGGTGTTGGTCCCCAACAGTTTTACGTGTTGTACTGTTTCAATGCGGTAAACGGAATCGGGGAAATAGGTGAGTTTTTGGGTGGTTTTATATAACAGATTATTTACTTTGTTATATATCAGGATGTACTTTATTTTTTGCCCGGCTCTTTTAATGATCAATTCCTGAACTTTCAGTTCTTTATCTTTTGCTTTATATACCAAAAGGCTGTCTTCATCAACTGCATTATAACTGTTTTTAAAAGCAGGCTTGTTAATGTCGGCATCGATAAAAAGGCCGAGCTCGCTGCTCCAATCAGCAATATGCACCGTTTTATTTTCGGTAACGCCGTTATGGGTAACCGTTTTATTAACCGGCCTGTTTAGCTTGTTAAGCCCGGCAGCATCTTTTTTCAAATATCCGGTTAAATCAAAACCGCCATTATTTTTAATTTCAGGTTTACAGGCCGGCAGCATAACCGACAACGCAATTCCCCCGATTAAAACAATGGCGGTTTTTAATTTCGTTTTATACCAATACATTACCCGTCATTTTTTCAGGAATAGGGACGCCAATTATTTTCAGCATGGTAGGGGCTATATCACCCAGTTTGCCGTCTTTAACGTGTGTAACATCCTTATCAATAATTATACAGGGAACAAGGTTTGTTGAGTGAGCCGTATTTGGCGTACCATCATCATTTATCATATAATCAGCATTGCCATGGTCGGCTATAATGATGAAAGAATAGCCATTTGCTATACCTGTTTCAACCACTTCTTTAGTGCAAGCGTCTACGGTTTCGGCCGCTTTAACAACAGCGCTGAAAACACCGGTATGGCCAACCATATCTGTATTGGCAAAATTCAGGATGATGACATCAGCCCAGCCGCTTTTTAATTCAGGTAAAATAGCATCACGGATCCCTTTGGCACTCATTTCGGGTTGTAAATCGTAGGTAGCCACTTTGGGCGACGGCGCTAATAATCTTTTTTCATTAGTAAATTCTTTTTCCCTGCCGCCCGAAAAGAAAAAGGTTACATGCGGGTACTTTTCCGTTTCGGCTATCCTGATCTGGTTTTTACCGGCTTCCTGTAAAACTTCGCCGAGGGTTTGTGTCAGGTCATCCTTATTAAAAAGCACTTTGACACCTTTAAACGACTCATCATATGGCGTCATGGTAAGATAATTCAACTTAAGCGCGTGCATATTGTATTCAGGGATGTCCCTTTGGGTTAAAGCGATGGTTATTTCGCGCCCGCGGTCGGTCCTGAAATTAAAACAGAGCACTACATCACCTTCTTCTATCACGGCAAGTGGCTTGCCGTTCTCATCCACCCCAACTATCGGTTTTATAAATTCGTCGGTTACATCCTTCAAATATGACGACTTGATAGATTGAACAATATTTTTTGAAGCTTCCCCTACCCCGTTTACCATCAGGTCATACGCCAGTTTAACACGCTCCCAGCGGTTATCCCTGTCCATGGCATAATACCTGCCTATGGCCGACGCCAGTTTAACAGGCGTATTTGCAATATGATCTTCAAGTTCGGTAATAAAGTTTGCGCCTGATTTTGGGTCGGTATCGCGTCCGTCTAAAAACGCATGAACAAAAACCTTTTCAAGGCCAAAGCTGGTAGCAGCATCACAAAGGCCTATAATGTGCCTGATATGTGAATGCACGCCGCCGTCACTCACCAAACCAATAAAGTGTACCTTTTTGTTGTTTTGTTTAGCATATTCAAAGGCTTCTTTTAGTACCGGGTTTTCGGGCAATTCATTATCGTCAACCGCTTTATGGATGCGGCCCAACTCCTGGTAAACTACCCGGCCGGCGCCTAAATTCATGTGGCCTACTTCTGAGTTGCCCATTTGCCCGGCGGGTAAACCAACGGCAGTGCCTGAAGCTTCGAGTTTTGAATTCGGGTATTTTTCAAGTAAAGAATCGATAAACGGTGTATTCGCTGCAAATATGGCGTTCGAATAGTCATTACGGCCATATCCCCAGCCATCAAGAATTATTAATGCAATTTTTTTCTTATTTTCCACAATGCAAATATAAAGGCAACGTTTAAATATGGCGCATTATAATAATTTATTTAATCGGGTCGATCCCGGTTTTACCTGGAGTTGATGGGTATATTTTTAAAATTATGATTTGAGTTAAACCCCAAACTCAATAACCTGCCTGGTTAACTTCTGCGCTTTTTTTGCAACTATCATTTATTTTCTTTGTCTGATAATTACTATGAAAAAGTTTTACCTGCCTTTATTTATCATTTTACTGATGGCGCCTGCCGTTATCCCTCCGGATTCGATCGACAAAATAGCCACCCTCATCCGGCAGGGAAATATCCCTGAACTTTCGAAGTTATTTGCTGATAATGTTGACGTATCGGTACTTGGCGATGAAAATATTTATTCCAAATTACAGGCTGAGCAGATCCTTAATAAATTCTTTAGTCAAAATAAACCCAAAACAATCAGGCTGCTTCATAAGGTAAATTCAAACCCCAATTACGGCTTCGGTGTGCTGCTGGTTAGCACCAATAGCGGCGTTTACAGAGTTGCAGTTACCCTGAAAGGAACCGGCGGCAGCCTGGCACTTATAGAATTCAGGATTGAAACAGAGAAGGTGAAGTAGGTTGGGAGGGACGTCCATGGTCGATGGACCATAGTCCATGGCAAATTTTCGTCATTTCTTTTGTGTGGGTTAAAAAACCATGGGCCACGATCTATGGACTATGGTCAAACCCCAATCTGATAAATCAATTTCAAACAAATCCGCTAAATGTTCTTACTTTTGGGCTTCAAAAAATAAGCAGGTTTGGATAAAGAAATTATTGATCAGTTTATATTAGATTCCCTTAAAGAGGACGTTGGCGACGGCGACCACACTTCCCTGGCAACTATTCCGGCAGGCACTAAAGGCAAAGCAAAATTATTGGTTAAGGATGAAGGCATCCTGGCTGGTGTTGAACTGACCCTGGAGATATTTCATATCGTAGACGAAAGCCTTAAGCCAACCGTTTTTTTGAATGACGGCGCAAAAATAAAACCGGGCGACATTGTGCTGGAAGTTGAAGGAGATGCGCAAAGCATTTTAAAAGCGGAGCGCCTGGTGCTTAATTGCATGCAGCGCATGAGCGGCATAGCTACCAAAACACGACAGATAGTTGATATTTTGAAGGATACTAATACCAAAGTTTTGGATACCCGGAAAACTACACCCGGCTTAAGGTACCTGGAAAAATGGGCCGTACGCATCGGCGGGGGCGTTAACCATCGCTTTGGTTTGTATGATATGATATTGATAAAGGATAATCACGTTGATTATTCAGGGGGCATTAAAAATGCTATTGAAAACACCCAACAATACCTGAAAGCAAATAACAAAAATCTTGAAATTGAAATAGAGGTTAGAAACCTTGACGAATTAGGTCAGGTTTTGCAAACCGGAGGTATAAACCGTATCTTGCTGGATAACTTTGATTTTGGCAATTTAAAAAAGGCGGTTAAGCTGATTGGTGGCAGATATACTACCGAAGCTTCAGGCGGAATTACCATCGACAATATCCGCGAATATGCCGAATGCGGTGTCGATTATATTTCGATAGGCGCTTTAACCCATTCTGTTAAAAGTTTGGATTTGAGTTTGAAAGCGGTGTAAGAGATTATTGAGTCTAAAAGTCGGGAAAGTCCGAAAGATGAATAAACTTTAGCTTTCTGATTTCCCAATTTAATAAACTTTTCGACCCTGCATTAAAATGAAATTTTACTTTTTCTTTCGGACTTTTCGGACTTTCGGACTAAAAACTAACTCATCTCTAACATAAATTTTAGTAATATTGCGGTAACATGATAACCCCCTATTCGATATCAGCGCTTATTTTGGCGTATTTATGCGGGTCGATACCAACGGCTGTTTGGATAGGGATGGCATTTTACGGGGTTGATGTAAGGGAATACGGCAGTGGTAATGCCGGCGCCACCAATACGTTCAGGGTGCTGGGTAAAAAAGCCGGTATACCTGTAATGCTTATCGACATTTTAAAAGGATGGACGGCAACCAACCTGGCCTACTTTATCGGCACCTCGGTAACCGGGGGGCCGCATTCAAATTATATCAGTTACCAGCTTGCTTTGGGCATTGCAGCAGTTATGGGGCACCTGTTCCCGGTGTTTGCGGGCTTCAGGGGTGGCAAAGGCATAGCAACGCTTTTCGGGATGGTGCTTGCCGTAAATTTATCGGCTGCATTGCTGTGTATTATCGTGTTTGTTATCGTGTTGATGATCACCCGTTATGTATCCCTCAGTTCAATAATGGGGGGCTTTACTTACCTCATCGGCGTTACTTTTTTCTACAATAAATACACCAACGACCTGATTGTGATTTTCGGCATGTGCATTTGTCTGCTTATTTTGGTAACTCACCAAAAAAATATCGAACGCCTGCTGAAAGGAAAAGAGTCGAAAGTGAACCTCTTCAAGCGAAAAAAAGTCACCAACCAGGAGGCATAATTTGCCTTTTCTGCATACTTCTATGTTATGGCAAAACGCAAGTTTTTACAAGCGCAATGGAACAACCTTTGATGCTGAATTATGAGGTTGACCCCGAAATATTAAAACCCTATATACCTTATTCAACTGTCCTTGATCTGTACGAAGGAAAAGCGCTTGTCAGTATGGTTGGGTTCCTGTTCCGCGAAACAAAGGTTTTAGGCGTAAAATGGCCATTTCATGTAAATTTTGAGGAAGTTAACCTGCGTTTTTATGTCAAACATTTTGACGGAAAAGAATGGAAACGTGGGGCAGTATTTATCAGCGAGATTGTACCCAAAAGCCTTATCGTATTGGTAGCCAACAATCTTTATAAAGAACATTACCGGGCCCTGCCTATGCGGCATTCCATAAATCCTGCTGGCAATGATTATACTCAATATTTATATGAGTGGAAATTAAATGGGGTGTGGAACAAACTTGGCGCCACCGTCAGCAACCATTTCGAAGACATACAACCTAAAAGTGCCGAAGAATTTATTTTCGAACATTACTGGGGCTATAACGGCCTGGGCCCCGAAAAAACAATGCAATACCAGGTGGAACACATCTCGTGGCAGGTAGCGCAGGTTAAAGACCCTGTTTTTGAGGGAGATATTGCGGAATTGTATGGTGAAAAGTTTGTTCCCTTTTTAAAAGTGGCGCCTTTTTCGGCATTTTTTGCAAATGGATCGGAGATTAGTGTGAGGATTGGGGAGAAGATAGTGGGGAATAAGAACATTTGATATCACAAATTGCGATATCAAAGAAAAATAATTATAATTAAGAATTTTTGAACACAATAAATTGTTAAATGACTGAAGATAGCGTAATTCCTGAAGAAGTAGTAATAAACCAAATTTATTATATAAGAGGACAAAAAGTTATGCTGGACCGCGATCTTGCCAAACTATATCAAGTGGAAACAAGGGTTTTAAAACAGTCGGTAAAACGTAACATAGCACGATTTCCATTGGATTTTATGTTTGAAATGAGCAAAGAAGAATTGATGAATTGGAGATCACAAATTGTGATCTCCAATTCAGATAAACAAGGATTAAGATACAATCCCTTTTGTTTCACGGAGCAAGGGGTAGCAATGTTGTCAAGTATTTTGAACAGCGACAGAGCTATAAACGTTAACATACAGATCATTCGTGTTTTTACTAAATTACGGCAAGTATTTATTGACAATACTGAATTAAGATTAGATATAGAAAAAATCAAGTCTAAGCTGGAAAATGTCGACAAAAATATGGAAGTAGTTTTCCGCTATCTTGATGAATTAATGGAGCCAAAGGTTGAACCAAAGCCGCGAAAGAGAATAGGCTACAAGTCTGATGACCTTTAATATGTGTTAGACCGGTTGCCCCAACACCTCCAAAATTGCCTTCACTTTAAGCAAGCATTCGTCATACTCCTTTTCGGCATCCGCATGAAAAGTGATGGCGCTCCCGGCGTGGAATGACAGGTATTTGTTTTTTTGATTATACAAAAGGGTGCGGATCACCACATTGAAATCAAAATCGCCATCCGGCCCAAAATACCCTATAGCGCCCGAATAAACTCCGCGTTTGCTGCTCTCATATTCCTCCATCAGCTGCATTGCGCTGATCTTTGGCGCGCCTGTCATGCTGCCCATGGGGAAAGCATTTTTGATTGCCCTTACATCCGATATACGCGGCTGCACTTCGCAGACAACCGTCGAGATCATCTGGTGCACCTGGTTAAAGCTGTAAATGCCAAAAAGTTCTTCAGTCTTCACCGTTCCGGGCTTCGCCGAGCGTGTAAGATCATTCCTAACCAAATCAACAATCATTACATTTTCCTGTTGCTCTTTGGTTTGATTCCGCAATTCCTGTTTTATCGCTTCATCTTCGGCTTCATTTTTGCCCCGTTTCGCCGTTCCTTTTATAGGTTGGGAAATCAGTTTGCAGCCGCGTTTGGCCAGGAAACGCTCGGGTGAAGCGCATAGGATATAATGATCATCCCATTTAAAAAAAACCGAAAATGGGTTGGGCGATACCTTGTTCAATTTCAAAAAAACAGCCAAAGGGTCTATGTCTGCTTCTTCAGCATAAAACTCCTGGCAGAAATTGGTTACATAGATATCCCCGCGAACGATGTGTTGTTTTATATTTTCAACGGCAGTTAAGTACAATGTCTTGCTTATACGCGACTGCACGTTTACACCGCATGGGTCCCCGTCACCGCGAATTGTCTGGGTTTCAATACTGTCAAAAATCTGTTGCGGATCATCAGCTATTATTTCTATTTCATCTCCCCTGATAATAACCAGATACAGCGGCACAAAAAAATAAAGGTCTGGGAAATGAAGATGATCCGCATTTAACGATTTGAGGTTTTCAGTTTCATTTTTCAGATCATAACCCAAAAAGCCGGTCATCCAGCCGGGGTATTTTTCACGGAATGTTTCTAACTGATCAAAGGCGGTTCCGGCATCCGCTGTGAGTTCATCCTTAACACCAACTGCAATAAGGGTATCAAATTTTGAATACGGGTCGTTAAAACTATTGGAATCAAGGCAACAAAAAACATCAAATGTGGAAGCCCAGTGTAAAGCTTTCCGTTTAAAAAAAGCCCCGTCATTTGCCTTAATCTTCATTAAAGCAAAAGTAATGAGTTATACTGCCTTTTTTAACATCCTGTTTTGTTTTTTATTGATGTAAGGTTCAAGTAATTCGTTTAATGTTATTTCATATAACTCGCAAATCTGCTCACACTGTTTTAACGTTATATTCGTCCTGTCGTTTTCCCATTCGCTGTATGCATTCCTGCTTATATTTAAATAATTTGCAACATATTGCTGTGAATAATTGTTTGAAACTCTTCGACTTCTAAATAGCTCTCCCGGCGTCATAGTATTAAGTTTAGGGTAAATAACTTTCTCTTAGGTGAATAAAGTTCCACAAGGTAATGTTTTTAATTAATAATTATGCCAAGTATTGCTTGGCAATTAATCGATATTTATTTTTCTAAATTGCCCTTATGTTTGGCCAACATAAGGCGAAGCCGAAAACCTTAAACAGAGTAGGTAAATCTTATTTAACAAAAAAAAATGAAAAATTTAGAATTAAACGAAATGGAAGAAGTAGTTGCTGGTGGTACAGTTTGGTCTGCTGCTGCATGCGGCGCTGGAATTGCAACAGCAATTTTTGCACCAGAGATTTTTGCATTTTTTGCAGAAGCAACTGTTGGTGCCTGCATAACTGCAGCAAGTGAGTAACAATTAAACAACTAAAAAAAATTAAATTATGAAAACATTAAATTACGATGAAATGGAAGCCACAAATGGCGGATTTCCATGGGCAAGTTTTGCAGCCGGTTTTCTTTGCGTTGCCGGTATAGCAACTGCCGAAGTTGGCGTAGGCGCAGTGCTTGCAGCAGCAGGCTGTGGTTCTTTATTATTAAGCGACTAATACAGTCACACTTAATCAGGGGAGGCCAAAACGGTTTCCCCTGGTTGTAAAAACAACGGTTTATTTTTAATTGATCACAAATGGCTGTCAAAGTTGAAAATATTTCCAAGAGCTATGGAACCAATTTAATACTGGAAAAAATAGATTTTGAGATACATAAAAATAGCATATATTGTTTGGTTGGGAGAAATGGGGTTGGGAAAACTACATTGCTAAATATCATTTCAAATTTGTCTCAGCCTGATTCCGGGAGTGTTTTAATTAATGGGCTGAATTATCAAAAAAACGAGAAATCCATAAAAAAGATACTCGGTTTACAATTAAATAACGACCAATTGATACCCGAGCTCAGTCTTGGGGAATATTTATTTTTTATCGGAAAAATCTACCAGGTACAAACCGCCGATATTTACGAAAGAATCGATCTGTTAACCGCGTACTTTTTTGACCCCGGTGAAATTACCGGAACGAAAATCGAAAATTTTTCGGCCGGTATGAAAAAAAAGGCAATGCTTTGCGCTGCACTAATCCATAAACCAAGTGTATTAATACTGGATGAACCATTTGCGAACCTGGATCCTGTAACATCGGAACTGTTGTGCCAGTATCTGATCAGGTATAAGAGCGGTGAAAGAATTATTCTTATATCCTCTCATGATTTACTCTATGTAAATAAAATAGGCACCCACTTGGGTGTATTAAACAATAAGTCGATCATCTATAATGATTCTATCGAATCGTTTAAGCAAACGGATCAATTTATTGACAAAAGACTTTTGGAGCTCATTAACAATACGGCGTCTAAAGAAGATTTAATAGAAAAACTTATTTGAAAGATGCGAATAATGTTGTATTTATTTGGATTAAGATTCAAAAAATTATTTTTCTCAAGAAGTCTCTCCGAAGATTCGGGGATAGTTATATTATTAATAGTTGCCCTGCTTAACGGCCTGGGTATTGGCTATTTATCGAATAAATTAGACGGACAAACCCAAAACATCATCGTACTGCATCAGATTGTAAATGTTGCATATTTGTCTATTCCTTTTTTTTCGAGGTTTTTTCCAAGTGTAAGCTTCAGCAAACCAGTCATACAAGCTTATTTTCCTCTCAACAAAATCGAATCATCCTTAATTGAATTATATAGCATACGATTCTTAACCGTGCGCAATATTTGCCTGCTGATTAGTTTATTACTAATTTTTGCCATTGCACATAACTTTAAGTTTCAAGATATGTTGCTGTGTTTTGTACTGTTCATTATCGCAAACACCTTTTCAGAAATTATTCTGGATGCTCTTTATTACCGGAAGGCGGGATTCCTTGCTGTAGGGATTCTTTCGACTTTACCAGTCATTCTTGCCTGCTTTTATTTTAATTATTCTTATTCCACCTGCCTGCTCACAGGCTTCATTAGTATTATTATACTGACCATCATTTTCGCACTCCTGTTTTCAACCAGGAACGAAAATGTTTACAGGCCTGGAGTGAGTAAGCAAAATCCGCATGGCCATTTATCAACCAACAACATCCTGGTTAAAATGGCCTATAAAAAAAGTGTTTTAATGAATATGCTGTCCGTAGCGCTGTTCTTCAAACTGGTAATGATCGGGTATCTTTTTTTATATACAAATGAAAACAATACGTCTCCTGATCATCATATATTTTTCTACCTCGTATTATCGCCACTCGTTTATTCGTGCTATGTTTTAAATAACTTTTGGGGCTATGTAAAGGAAATGTCTCTCAATCTGGTAATAGCCCCGGTCGATTTTGACTATTATATCAGATCTTATTTTTTGATGATATCGCCCGTAATACTGATTGATGGCGGCCTAACCCTTATATATTGTTCATTAACATCCGGCTTTGCCCTGCACAACCTAATCCTTTATTGCTCCTTAACTATTTTCTCTGTCGTTTTTAGTTTATTTTCTTCATTCCAAAAACCGTTTAAAGCTTATAGAAAATTTTCATTAGTCAACTTTAAAAGCAATACCAATGTGGTAAATAATTTTATAATAATAATACCCGCACTGGTTTACTTTCTTTTCCATAAGTCTGAAAATATCTTTTACCCTTTTTCCATTTTTTTAGTGGCCATAAGTTTGATTCTTATTGTATTGATCTATGGAAAAAGGGAGGAGTTAACGCTTACAATAAAAAACGCCCTTACGTTAAATACAGCAAATCAATAATCACAAAACTAATTAATCAAACAGGTTATGGTAGATACACATACTTTAAACAATGAAACTGAATTTGCTATTGATAAACAGTTTAAAATAAACAAATATTTTTTATTTGTATCATTTTGTGCATACTATGCTTTTGCGCATTATTTTTTACAGCATGTAATTAATTTTAATACACTGTTATTCAATGATCTTTCCGAGCAAATAAGTAAAGAACGGATAGACGAACTTATTGACCAGCAGCATAAATATGAGTGGGTAGGATACCTGTTTATAACATTATACTTTTTTTTAAGACTAACCTTAACCACGCTGGCAATTTACACAGGTTGCTTTGTAATTAACTCAAAGGTTAAGTTTAGCAGATTATTCAGCTGTGTGCTGATGGCAGAGTTTGTATTTGTTTTACAGTCTGTTATAAAACTTTCATGGCTTTGGTTAAACAAAAGCACGCTAACAGTGCAATACGTTAAAACATTCTCGCCTGCTTCACTGATCAATATATTTGATTATCACTCGCTTCAACCATGGTATTTGTATCCGCTGCAAACAATAAACCTATTTGAAATTTTATATTGGTTTGTATTGGCATACTTTGTAAGCAAGGAAATTAAAAGGCAATATTGGAAATCCATCGATTTTATCCTTTCGTCTTATGGTGTTGCCTTACTGATGTGGGTAGTGTTGATTTCATTTTTAACCTTAAACTTATCGTAGCATGAAAAAGATATTATTAGGGTCCCTTGGTTTATCAGCGTTGCTACTGCTTTCATTTTTGGGATACAGGGGTGTTAACAGGCAAAGAAAACTAAGCGCCACCGAAGGCACTTATCAAACAATGCCGGCTTTTGAATTTTTTAAACTAAATGGACAAAAATTTACGAGTTCAGTCATTGACAATGATTTGGCGACTGTGATTATTTATTTTAGTCCTGATTGTGACCACTGCCAATACGAAGCAAAGGAATTGGTTGCTAATAAAAACAGATTTAAAAACACCAACATCCTAATGATTTCGCCGGCAACGGCAGATCAAATAAGTGCCTTTTACAAGAATTATCACTTAGATGAGCTACCCCACGCCGATGTTTTAAATGACAAGGAATACAAATTCTCCACTTACTTTGGGTCGATTATCTTTCCAACGGTTTTAATTTATGATAAAAAAGGCGACCTGAAAAAAAAATATAAAGGGGAGGTTAAAATAGAGGCTATTTTAAATCAGGCAGAATAATATGGAGCTTAAAAAACTAAAGAAAACGTTTCTGTTGCAATTGGGCCAATCTGATTGCGGTGTCGCCTGCCTGCGAAACTTGATTTCATTTTATGGCGGCGAATGTTCCTTTGAAACGCTAAGAGAAATAAGCGGCACCAATACACAGGGGACAACCCTGTTAGGTTTACACCAGGCAGCACAAAAACTTGGTTTTAATTCGGCGGGATGTGAAGCAGATTTGCAATCAATAATACAACTTGCCGAGCCCGTAATTTTACATGTTTTAATCGATAATTATTTACAGCACTACATTGTATTTTATGGTATTGAAGGAGATAAATTTATAATTGGCGATCCTGCAAAAGGAGTGGTACTTTATACTAAGGATGAACTTGAAAGTATATGGCTGACTAAAAAATGCCTCACTTTAAAACCAGGTAAATCTTTTGTAAAGGCTAACGACATAAAAACAGAAAAGAGAAAATGGCTTTTAAGGCTGATTAAAGATGACTATCAATTATTGCTGGTAAGTGTGGCATTAGGCTCGGTTATTGCCACATTAGGATTGACGATGGCTATTTATTCACAGAAACTGGTAGATACCATCATCCCCGCCCATAATTTAAACAGGCTTATTTCAAGTATAGCCATCATTGGTATATTGTTGTTGATGCGTGTATTTTTAATAGCTGTGCGGCAATTTTTGTTAACGAGACAAACAAAAGATTTTAACAACAGGATAATCGATGCATTTTACAGCACATTATTATACCTCCCAAAATCATTTTTCGACACGCGAAAAATAGGCGAACTGGTTGCAAGATTAAATGATACCGGCAGGATCCAAAAAGTGATAAACCAAATAGCCGGCAGTATAGTTATTGACGGTTTGGTGGTTTTAGCATCAATGAGCTTTTTATTTTCTTATTCATGGGTATTAGGCGTAATAGCTTTAGTTAGCCTTCCTGTGTACTTTTTTATCGTTTATCAATTCAATGAAAAAATAATTCGTGGTCAAAAGGAATTAATGAGTGATTATGCCTATAGCGAAAGCAATTTTATAAATACAATCCAGGGCATTTCAATTATCAAAAACTTTAATAGCCAGGCTCTTTTTGCAAAAGCCAACCAATTGATCTATAACAGGTTTCAGGATAAGCTTTACATTTTGGGTAGGTTAAATATCAAATTACTGATCAGATCGGGCGTACTATCTATCATTTTCCTGGTGATGGTTTTGGGATACGCATCGGTACAGGCATTTAATAAGGAACTGAAATTAGGTGAACTTATGGCAATTATAAGCATTGCCTATAATCTTATACCTTCTACAACCAATATCGCTTTGGTGGCTATACCCGTTAATGAAGCAAAAATCGCTTTTGAACGCATGTTTGATTTTGTAAGTATACCCATGGAACCCAAAGGGTTTATCAGTGAAGTTACGTTCGACTCGTTGGAAATAAAACAAATATCTTTTAGGTTCCCGGGTAGAAAGACAATATTAAACAACGTATCAATCAACGTTTTTAAAAATGAATTTATTTCCGTAGTAGGTGAAAGTGGCTCCGGCAAAAGCACCCTGGGCCAAATACTGCAAAAATTCTATATCCCGGAATCCGGAGAAATTATCGTTAATAAAAGTTTTAAATTAAAAGATATTGATACGGTTAATTGGCGCAGCATTTTAGGAGTAGTGCCGCAGGACATACACTTATTTAACGGAAACGTACTGCAAAACATCAGCATTGGAAACAAGGATAATAATGACGAAAGAATTATCGCATTTTGCAATAAATACAAATTCACACAGTTTATCGAAAAAATGCCACTGGGTTTTTATACCAACCTGGGGGAAGAGGGCATTAATTTATCAGGAGGACAAAAACAAATCATAGGACTTGCACGGGCGTTATATGTGCAACCTCAGATTTTGTTTTTAGACGAGGCAACATCCGCGCTGGACAGAGTTACCGAAAGATTTGTTTTAGACCTGCTGGCCGGGCTAAAAAATGAAATGTCGATTGTTTTTATTTCGCACAGGCTTCATTTGCTAAAAAATATAAGTGACAGAATTTACATCCTTGAAAATGGTTATATTAAGGACCATGGGAGCCACGATAATTTAATGTTAAGTTCTAACTTGTACAGCGATTATTGGAGGCAGCTTGCGCTGTCGTAAACGTAATACCAGCCAATCTTTCTATTTTTAGCTTTTTCTATAACTTATTTGTTAAACAATGAATTATTGGCTGATATTAATTCTCCTGATATTACTGATTATCGTGATTGCACTGTACCTGAAACAAAAACAGGCAGCAAAAAACAAACTACTGGAAATCAGGGCCAAATGGGGCCAGCCTAAACTACAGGAAATTGATTTTGATAAAGTAAAAGGATATTTTGAGGCGACCAGGCCTGACAACTCCGTTTCGGACGATATTTCCAAAGATATCGACCTGGAAGACGTTTTTGCATTTATTGACAGAACAAACTCAGCTGTTGGACAACAATATCTTTACAAAACGCTTTTTACGCCGAGTTTTTTAAAAAAGAATCTGATCGAATTAGATCGGCAGGTGACGCAACTGTCGAAAGATGCGGAGGAGCGCGAATCGATTGAGATTGAACTATCGAAATTGGACAAAAAAAACGCTTATTATTTATTCGGCCTTTTTACCCGGCAACAGCATACGTTGTTTAGCCCACTCGTTGATTTTTATATAAAAATTTCGGGGATTACCATCCTTACCTCGTTCATATTAACGCTGTTAACAGATAATGGCGTTTGCCTTTTTATTTTTACGGTAACGCTCCTCACCAATTTTGTGATGTATTATACTTGCAAAAGTAAAATTGGCCGCTATGCACATACCTTGCCGCACCTTTACACTTTATTAAATGTTGCAAAAAAGCTTTTTAGTAAAAATGTTTATGCTGATTGCGAAAACATTGACCAAAGCCTCTCAAATCTCTCAAAAATAAAACGGTCGTTACAATTCATAAGTTTCGAATCGGTGGCAGCTACCGATCCCACTAACCTGCTTTTTGCTATCTGGGAATTATTAAAAATGATTTTCCTTATTGAGCCATTGATGTTTATCATATCAATAAACCGTATTAACAAATACGGATCTGATATCAAAATCGTATTTGACTATGTTGGTAAAGTGGATATGCTTATTTCCATTAAATCATTGAGAACCAGCCTTCCGTATTATTGTACGCCTGATTTCAAAAGTTCCTATTCAAACTTTAATATTATTGACCTATATCACCCCCTGGTTGAAGATTGCGTTCCAAATTCAATGTCAGCCGGGGAAGGTAAAGGCATACTGATAACGGGTTCCAATATGTCAGGCAAAACAACTTTTATAAAATCGGTTGCTGTAAATGCAATTTTGGCCCAAACTATATTTACCTGTACGGCAAAAACGTTCAGCACCCCATTTTTCAAAGTTCAAACCTGCATAAAGGTAACGGACTCATTAGAAGAGCGAAAAAGCTATTTCCATTCTGAGGCGTTGGCCATTTTAAATATAATAAAAAACAGTACTATCAGCGAGACCATAAAAAGCCTGATTATTATTGATGAAATATTTAAAGGCACCAATACCATTGAACGGATTGGAGCGGCGAAATCGGTTTTAGGTCATCTTACCGAAAATGGCAATTTTGTTTTTGTCTCGACCCATGATTTAGAGTTGGCCAATCTTTTGGAAGATGATTACGACGTTTACTCTTTTGAAGAATCAGCAAATGCCGGCCATATTGATTTTGATTATAAAATAAAAACCGGGATGCTCAAAAAAACTAATGGAATAACCGTTTTGGAATCATTGGGCTATCCTACAGATGTTACGAGCGAAGCCCGGGTAGTAAGCGAAAAAATAAGAGCATTATATTTGTAATTTCCGGAGAACTTAAAATCCCCTGGCATCATTTTCTCGCAGGAAAATATACCAGGGGATTTAGCTTTTATTTTGGCTGACGTATTAATTAATGCAAAACCAATGTTTGCACCCTATCCGGTCCAACGGATAAATATTTTACCGGCACACCCAATTCTGCTTCCAAATACTCAATATAAGCATTCAGTTTGGCAGGTATTTGCGATACTTCGGTAATGCCGGTTAAGTCTTCATGCCAACCGTCTATCTCCGTTAAAACAGGAACAGCATCAGCGGAGCAAATATCATAAGGCATATAGTCTATCTTTTCGCCCAGGTAATTGTAATGGGTACAAGCGTAAATTTTATCGAAACCGCTTAATACATCCGCTTTAGTCATTACCAGTTGGGTAACGCCGTTCAGCATAATAGCAAATTTTAAAGCGGGAAGGTCTATCCAGCCGGTACGGCGTGGCCTGCCTGTTGTGGCGCCAAACTCGTGCCCTATGCGGCGTAGTTCTTCGCCGGTTTCATCATTCAGTTCTGTTGGGAACGGGCCACCGCCTACGCGCGTACAATAAGCCTTAAAAATCCCTATCACCTCCCCTATTTTATTAGGTGCAATGCCTAAACCGGTGCAGGCGCCGGCAGTGGTAGTATTTGATGAGGTTACAAAAGGATATGAACCAAAATCAATGTCAAGCATTGTTCCTTGTGCCCCTTCGGCCAAAACTTTTTTACCTTTTCGCAGGTATTTGTTTACCACATGCTCCGAATCAACCAATTCGAATTGGTTGATCAATTCTATCGCTTCAAAGAATGCTTTTTCGCGTTCAGAGAAATCATCTACTTCGCCGTATAACGCTTTTAACATTGATACGTGCTTATCAGTAAGCTTTTGGTAACGTTCCTTAAAATCAGGCAGCGTGATATCACCAATACGCAAACCATTGCGCCCGGTTTTATCCATATAGGTTGGGCCAATACCTTTTAAGGTTGAACCTATTTTACCTTCGCCCATTTTTTTCTCCGACGCAGCATCAAGCAATTGGTGGGTTGGCAATATTAAATGCGCCCGTTTTGCTATCATCAGGTTCTTTTTAGCAAACAGGTCGTGGCCGGCTGCTTTCAGCTTATCAATTTCTTTTTTTAGGGTGATCGGGTCAATCACCACACCATTGCCGATAAGGTTCATGGTGTTTTCAAAAAATATGCCCGAAGGGATGGTATTCAATACAAACTTTTTACCATCAAACTCAAGTGTATGCCCTGCATTTGGACCACCCTGGAAACGTGCGATCAGGTCGTAACCTGCGCTCAGTACGTCAACAATTTTTCCTTTACCTTCATCGCCCCACTGGAGGCCTAATAATACGTCAACAGCCATTAATTTTTAATATCTTATGTAGTAATCTTCTAATTCCTAACGAATAATAATAACTCCTTTTTCATCGCAAAGGTATCATCATAAATATATCTATCATGATAAAAATGAAAAAGATTGAATTGGTTTAAACTTTTCTATCGCAAAAGCCCGCGCGCAATTTTTCGCAATTGCCATACAGGTTTAAAGAGTGGTGTTTTATTTCGAATTTAAGTAAACCGCCCATCATGCTCTGGATCTGCTGAATCCGCGGATCGCAAAACTCAACTACTTTGCCGCAATCAATACAAATAATATGATCATGCTGTTTATAGCCGTATGATTTTTCGAATTGGGCCATGTTTTTACCAAACTGGTGCTTGGTAACCAGGTCGCATGATACCAGTAGTTCAAGTGTATTGTAAACGGTTGCCCTGCTGACACGGTATTTTTTATTTTTCATGTGGATATATAAGGATTCCACATCGAAATGATCAGACCTTGAATAGATCTCTTCGAGTATTGCAAAACGTTCAGGGGTTTTCCTGAGGTTTTTATTTTCGAGGTAGGCCTCGAAAATCTTTTTAACCATAGCTATGGTTTCCTGTTGGGACATGGTATTGATATAAAGGGCAAAGTTATAAATTTAGTTTGCAGTTTTCAGTACTCAGTTTGCAGTTAAATATTCAGCAAACTGCTAACTTCAAACTGCCAAGTCATTAAGACACCTTCTCAATCATCGAATCAAAACGGTTTACGCCGGTTACGCCTTTCACGGTTTTTAATTTTTTGATCAGGTTATCCAGGTGCTCGGTATCGTTTACATACACCATAATTGAACCCTCGAAAATACCATTATCGCTATCCACTGTAATAGACCGCATATTTACCTTAAAATCATTCGAAATTACTGTGGTGATCTTATTGATCAAGCCAACATCATCAATACCGGTAATGCGCAAACCTGTTAAAAACGCCAGTTCCTGCTGGTTCGTCCACCTTGCTTTTACAATTCGGTATCCATAATTAGCCATCAGTTTAGCAGCATTGGGGCAATTGGTACGGTGGATCTTTATGCCATCACTTACTGTTACAAAACCAAAAACGTCATCGCCGGGAATCGGGTTACAGCAATTGGCTAGCTTGTAGTCAATTTTCTGCATATCCTCGCCAATCAACAGCATATCACTGTCTTTGGCTTTTAAATTCCGCATCAGGCTTTGCACCTGCTCCTGTTCAATTCTGTCCTGAGGTTTATTTTCGATAACCTTTTCCGAGGCCTGGTATTCCTTCAGGTCTTTCATATCAATTACCCCGGTAGCCACGTTGTAAAAAAGATCCTGGGTTGATTGCAGTTTAAAGAAATAGCTCAGTTTATGTATATTCTCGGAATTGTAAGTGATCTTCAGCGATTTCATCTTGCGCTCCAGTATCTCCTTACCGTCTTCGGCAACTTTACGTTTTTCTTCTTTTAAGGCTGATTTAATTTTCGCTTTAGCTTTAGCTGTAACTACTATGCTCAGCCAGTCTTCCTTTGGTGTTTGCTTGCTTGATGTAATGATCTCTACCTGGTCACCGTTTTGCAACTTATGATTCAGCGGCACCAATTTATGATTAACCTTTGCGCCGATACAGCTTGCACCCACATCGGTGTGGATCTCAAAAGCAAAATCGAGCGCGGTAGCATTCAATGGTAACTGGATAAGAGCTCCCTTAGGCGTAAAAATGAAGATCTCATCCGAAAACAAGTTCATCTTGAAATCATCCAGGAAATCAAGCGCATTCGAATCAGGGTTCTTAAGCATTTCCCTCACCTTTTGCACCCATTGATCAAGGCCGCTATCGGTTGATGATTCTTTGTATTTCCAATGGGCAGCAAAACCTTTTTCGGCAATTTCATTCATCCTTTTGGTACGGATCTGCACCTCAACCCATTGCCCGCGCGGGCCCATAACCGTGGTATGCAACGATTCGTAGCCATTGGCTTTGGGTGACGAGATCCAGTCGCGCAACCTGTCGGGATTTGGCCTGTACAGATCGGTGACGATAGAATAAGCTTTCCAGCAGTCGGCCTTTTCATGTTCGGGGGCACTGTCCAGTATGATCCGGATAGCAAAAAGATCATATACCTCTTCAAAAGGGATAGACTTTTTCTTCATCTTATTCCAGATGGAATGGATAGATTTTGGCCTGCCAAAAATATCGGCCTCTAATCCCTGCCCCGACAATACCTTTTTTACAGGATCAATAAAATCCCTGATAAATTTCTCGCGCTCTGCCTTCTTTTCGTTGAGTTTATTTTTAATGAACTGGTAAGTTTCCCGCTCCATGTACTTCATAGAAAGGTCTTCCAGTTCTGATTTGATGGCATATAAACCCAGGCGGTGCGCCAGCGGCGCATACAAATAAACCGTTTCCGATGATAGCTTAAGCTGCTTATCGCGGGGCATAAACTCCATAGTACGCATATTGTGCAAACGGTCCGCCAGTTTTATCAATATAACCCTTACATCATCGGCAAGGGTGAGCAGCATTTTACGGAAGTTCTCGGCCTGCAACGAACTATTGGTATCAAAAACGCCCGAGATCTTGGTTAGCCCGTCAATGATCATGGCTACCTTTTTACCAAACTCCCGCTCTATATCATCAAGGGTTACACTTGTGTCTTCCACTACGTCATGCAGCAGGGCGCAAACAATAGAGGTTGTGCCCAGGCCAATTTCTTCGGCGGCAATTTGCGCTACAGCTATGGGATGGTATATATAGGGCTCGCCTGATTTGCGGCGCATATCTTTATGGCTTTCGAGGGCCATATCAAATGCTTTGCGGATCATGCGTTTGTCGCCTTTTTGCAAAGTAGACTTACACGCGCGCAGCAAAGCACCATATCTTTTTAATATTTCATTCTTCTCGGCTTCCAAATCAATCACCAATTCTTTCATTTCCGGATTGTTATAATAAAATCATTAACTTGCAATAAAAATTATAATTGCAGGTTATTATCAAATACCAAAATAATTGCTTTAATTTTGTATTACGTAAAATTATGAAATTTATTGGTCTTTCGCTTTTGTTTTGTTGCCTGATAGGCACTTTAAAAGCCCAGCCTGCCAAGCCTGGAGATAAACCTGCACCTTTAATTTTAGGCAAAAATGATACCATCAAAACTTATCTGACAGTTGATAGCGGTAAGCTATTGCCGTGGATAGTGCTGGAAGATGTAAAAATAGTTGATACCCGCATCTTTAAAAGCCAGGCCGACCTGGATAATTACCGCCGTTTAAGATATAATGTGCTTAAAGTATTGCCTTATGCTCGTTTTGCCGGGCAAAGATACCGCAAATTACAACGCGACCTGGCGGTTACAAACGGTAAAGGCGATCAGCAGAAATTAATTGACGGCTGCGAAAAAGAAATTAAAGACTTGTTTAACAAACAAATCAAAGACCTGACAATTAGTCAGGGAGAAATACTGATAAAACTGATCGACCGCGAAACGGGTAATACCAGTTATGCAATGGTGAAGGATATGAAAGGTGGTTTTAAAGCCTTTGTTTACCAGTCGGTAGCAAGGCTATTTGGCCACGACCTGAAAGAGACCTATAACCCGGACGAACAAAAGGATATTGAAGCTATTTTGCTGCAGGCAGGATACAGTTCTTCTAACGACTAATAATGATTGATAACAGCATTTACCAGTTTAACGTTCAAAAGTTAAACGGTGAGGAAGTCAGCCTGGCTGAATATAAAAATAAAGTTCTTTTAATAGTAAATACCGCGTCCCAATGTGGTTTTACACCTCAGCTAAAAGAACTGGCAGACCTGAAAGATAAATTTGCCGGCGAAGATTTCGAGATACTTGCATTTCCATCCAATGATTTTGGCGGCCAGGAACCCCTTGAAGGTAAAGAGTTAGCATCTTTTTGCGAGGTGCAACGCGTTAATTACCCGGTTTTTGAAAAGATACGGGTGCGCGGGCCTTATGCGCACCCTTTGTATAAATTTTTCTCGGACAAAAAAGCGAATGGCAAACTCAACTCTGTCCCTAGGTGGAACTTCCATAAATTTTTGATCGGCAGATCGGGTGCGGTTTCCGATTTTTATTTTCCATTTACCAAGCCTACCTCCTCCAAGATCAGGAAACGGATAGCCCGTTTACTAACAGGCGGCAAATAAAATAATAAATCCATCAGTTCAATCACGTAATCTATCAAAGCTGTAGTCAAAATGTGATTAAGGAATGGGGTGAAGTTAAAAAAACACTATCAGCGTTTTTTTGTAAAATTATATAGTTATATTTGATACCATGAGTGAAAAAGAAATAGAAACGGTTGTTCGCTCCATTAAAAAAAATGGCACCCTGATAGCTAAGGATCAAGCTAAGAGAAGATCTTTTTTGAAAAAGATAGGCATTCTCAATAAAGATGGTAAAGTGACAAATGCATATAAAGAAATATGTATTCCGATAGAACAGGCTTAGTTCTTGCTTTCCATGGTTGCGATATTAGAGTGAGAGACAATGTAATTGCGGGTTTAGAGCAATTGAAAAAAAGCACCAATTCTTATGATTGGCTCGGAAATGGAATATATTTCTGGGAAAATAGTCCGGCCCGGGCGTTAGATTTTGCCGAAGATCTAAAAAAATACGGAAACAAGCGAACGCGAAAAATTGATACACCATCCGTGTTAGGTGCGATAATAGATTTAAAACACTGCCTTGATCTAACAGAATTTAAAAATCTTCAAATCTTGAAGAGGGGATATGAGACCTTATCTGAAATGCTGGAGCCCGAAGGCTTGATGCCGGAAAACAAAAACGTTGGAAAATCTGCAGATTTATTAATGCGGCATTTAGATTGCGCGGTCATCGAAACAATACATGGAAATAATAACCCGGGTAACCGGTATGACTCGGTTAGGGGAATGTTTATAGAGGGAGAATACCCTTATCCAAACGCTGGATTTAGAGAAAAAAATCATGTTCAAATCTGCATAAGAAACCCAAATTGCATAAAAGGCTATTTTCTTCCAAGAGATTTAGTTAAATACTGAGAAACCCATTTATATAATACAATCGATAACGCTTATGATGAAACTGGATATATTGGTTTTACCCGTACACCCTGATGATGCCGAACTTGGCTGTGCCGGCACTATATTAAAACACCTGGCAGATGGCAAAAAGGTTGGCATAGCAGATCTCACAAGGGGCGAGTTGGGAACACGCGGTTCGGCTGAGATAAGGGATAGCGAAGCGGCAGCATCTGCAAAAATTCTTGGTTTAACTGTACGTGAAAATTTGGGGCTTCCTGATGGCTTTTTTCAAAACACCCGCGAATACCAGTTAAAAGTAATTGAGGCCATCCGGAAATATCAACCCGAAATCATTATTACCAATGCTTATCACGACAGGCACCCGGACCATGGCCGGGCAAGTGAACTGGTAGAAGCTTCGGCGTTTTTAGCAGGATTAAGGAAAATTGAAACCTATTCCGATGGTCAGCTTCAACAGGAATGGCGCCCAAAGCATGTTTTCCATTTTATACAGGACCGCTATATCCAGCCTGATTTTGTGGTAGACATTACCGCATGGTGGGACAAAAAAATTGAGAGTGTGATGGCTTTCGGATCGCAATTCTACAACCCTGCATGGGAAGAAGAACCCGAAACTTATATTTCATCGCCTGATTTTATTCAGATAATTGAAGCCCGTGCACGCGAATATGGCAAAAGTATCGGCGCAAAATATGCCGAAGGCTTTACATCAAAGAAAATTTTTGGGGTTGATAGTTTGTTTGACTTGAAATAGTCGGAAAAGTCCGGAAGTCCGGAAAGTCCGAAAGATAAGCAGCGCAAAAATGAAACCTGAAGAGTTTAAGATGTATTTGCTTTAATTAAACAAAGAAATTGAAGTCCGGCCCTTTCATCTTTCGGACTTACGGACTTTACTGACTTTCGGACTAACATTAAAACCTCACGTACTCGAAGCGATTATTTTCATTGCTTCTTTCTCGTCTCAGCTTATTTTCATTAGCCAGCTTTAAAAGAATGCCCGATAATTCGGAAGTTTTAAAGTCGGAATCGAAATTGTCTTTACAGTAATTTGCAATTGAAGATATTGACCTTGCGGTGTCAAAAAAATCAGTTGATAAAAGCTGGTTTAAAATTTTTGTAGCGCCGGGTTTTTTTGGCCCCCTGGCAAACGAATAATTTCCTTCTTCGCCATTCCTTGGTTTATAGCCTCTTTTAATAAATACTTCACCCACCTCACCGTCTGTTTTCTCCAGTTCAAGCATTGCATCCAGTAATCTGTCAACGACCTTAACCTGTACTGCTTCAGATTTGAAAGAATTTACAACTTCTGAGATTTCCATCAGTTGTTTTTTTAATTTTTCGATATGCTTGCTCATAACAGATAATAACTTATAATAACATATTTTTCCAGCCTAAAAGTAATACGACTAATAGTTAAAAATATTGCTTTTCTTAATAAAAAAGACGCATATATTAATAGTTAACTATTAAAAAATCCTTTAATGCATTTTGGAAACCTAATTATCGGAAAAAAATGATGATTTGCTTATAAAACAATGTTTTGTAGCAAAAGTTTTACAGTTATTATAATTTTGCAGTAATATTTTCGAGTATTGTCAATCCTTCGTCAATATGTTTCGTATCCATAATAAGCGCCGGCCTGAAGCGGATGGTACGGTCGCCGCAACCTAAAAACATTACATTTTGGTCAAGCCCAAGCTTGATAAAAGTATCCCTGGTATTTTTATCAGGGAAATCAAACGCAGTTAGTAACCCTTTTCCCCTTACGTTACTGATAATGGGATGCCTTTCGGCAATGGCCGACAATTGGTTTTGAAGATATTCGCCGGACCTGGCAGCGTTATCGCACAAATTATCCTCTTCAATGATTTCCATTATTTTAGATGACCTTACCATATCAACCAGGCTACCGCCCCAGGTTGAATTAATACGCGAAGACACATTAAATACATTGTGTTCAACCTCGTCCACCTTTTTACCAGCCAATATGCCGCATACCTGCATTTTTTTGCCAAAGGCAAGGATATCCGGGCGGGCTTTTTCGCCATAATGTTCATGACACCAGAATTTGCCGCTCAGGCCCACACCTGTTTGCACTTCATCATATATCAGCATGGCTTCGTTTTCATCAGCCAGGGTCTTCAGGGTTTCTAAAAACTCCTTTCGCACATGGTTATCGCCACCTTCTGATTGGATCGGCTCAATGATTATTGCACAAATATCATCCTTGTTCTCTTCAAAGGCTTTTTTTAACTGGACGATGGATAATTCTTCCCTTCTTAACAAATCTTCGTGATTACTGTCGGTATAGGGGAAATTTATCTGCGGCAGCGAGACCCGCGGCCAGTCAAATTTGGCAAACCATTTGGTTTTTACCGGCTGGGTATTGGTTAAACTTAATGTATAGCCTGTACGGCCATGAAAAGCATTTTCAAAATGGATCACCTTAAAACCAAGCTCCCTGGTATAACCTTTCGCAAAATTCTTCTGCACCTTCCAGTCCATAGCAACCTTAAGGGCGTTCTCAATAGCCAACGAGCCGCCTGCAATAAAAAAGGCATGCGGAAGGTATTCTGGTATGCCCACCCTGCTGAAAGTCTCTACAAACTCCGCATATTGCGTGGTATAGATATCAGAGTTTGATGGGTTGGTTAATGCCGCCAGCATCAGGTTCTTTTTAAATACCTCATCATTGATCATTTTGGGATGATTATAACCCAAAGGCACCGAAGCGAAGCAGGTAAAAAAGTCGAGCAGGGTGCGGTCATATTTTGAGTCGTAAATATAAACACCCTTACTTTTTTCCATGTCAAAAGTAAGGTCGAAGCCATCGGCCAAAACATGCTTCCTTAATGAAGCCTGAACATCTGTGGGAGAAACTTGCAGGTTATACATAGCGGTTTGATTTGTTCAAATTTACTCAAAAACCCCTCAAAAACAAAATTTAGGCGGTTTTTGAACCGATTGGCAAAAAAGTAACTTTAAATTGTTTAAAGTTGGTTTTTGGACTAAAGTTGATTTTGGTTTTGTAATTTTAGTTTTAAAAAGATCGTCGGGAGCATCTTAAATCGTCGTGAAATACTTATAAAACGCTTAAGTTTATGAAAAATTAAAAATGTTTTTATGAAAATCATCACCTGGAACTGTAATATGGCATTCCGTAAAAAGGCTGATGTTATTTTGGCTTACCAGCCGGACATTTTGATCCTGCCGGAATGCGAATGCATTGAAAGGTTGGTTTTCAACCCCGATATCGAAAAACCTTCTGATGCATTATGGTTCGGTAATAACCGGCATAAAGGGCTCGCCGTTCTTGCTTATAATAATTTGAAGCTTACCTTACTGGATGATTATAACCCGGCATTTCAAATGATTGTGCCTATTTCAGTAACGGGCGCTGACGTTGATTTTAACCTATTTGCTGTTTGGGCCTATAACCCCAATGATCCCGACGGGCGGTATGTTGAACAGGTTTGGAAAGCCATACTTGATTATGATAGTTTACTATCCGCAAAAACAACCATTCTCGCCGGAGATTTTAACAGCAATACCATCTGGGACAGGAAACGCCGGGCGGGCAACCATACCAACGTAGTAAAATACCTGGAGGAAAGGGGAATCCATAGCGCCTATCATTTACATCATCAGCAAATTCAGGGAAAAGAACTGCACCCCACCTTTTATTTATATAAACATCAAAATAAACCTTACCATTTGGATTATTGTTTTGTTTCTGCTGATATGGCAAAAGGGCTACAGTCAGTTGAGGTTGGCGAACATGATGATTGGACCAAATACAGCGATCATGTTCCGGTAATGATAACCTTTGACGCCAGGTCGATCTGTCGTAAAAATTAAACGACAGTGTTACCGAACATCCTTTAGCTATCAATTAATTTTTGGTTTTTACTATCTTTATCACAATACTCCGATATTAAAATATGCTCTTATTGATTACAAACTTTATTTAAAGCAGTCTTGAATAGCGAAAACACGTCGATACAAAAGTTAATAGCGCATTTCAATAATTACTTTCCGCTTAACAACGCGGAATGTGATGAATTGATAATGCGTTTCACCGAACGTAAAGTTAAACGCCGTCATTTCATTTTGCAGCATGGCGATGTTTGCCGCTATTTTACATTTGTCGTTTCCGGCTGCCTGAAGATGTACGCGGTTGATAAAAATGGTAAAGAACATAACATTCAATTTGCTGCGGAGAATGACTGGGCCACTGATCTAAGCAGTTTTTATGCTGAAACGCCAAGTCAGCTGTACATAGAAGCTGTGGAACCAACAATTTTGTTACAGATCAAACATGATGATCTTTTGCAGTTATATATCAACTATCACAAATTCGATCACAATTTTCGTGTAATCATTGAACAAAAATACATCGAATTACAAAACAGGGTGCTGCAAACCATCAGCGCGTCGGCCGAAGAACGATACGAATCATTCCTAAATCGATATCCTAATCTTGCCAACCGGCTGCCCAATACACAAATTGCATCCTACCTGGGCATTACCCCCGAATTCCTGAGCACCATCCGCAAAGGACTTGCTTATAAAGCCCGACCCTTAAAGTATCTTAAGGGTATTTCTTAAGATACCTTATAGGCTATTTTATTGAAAACTGCTGACTTTTGCTTTTACAAATTAAAGATTGAAATGTCAGCAGAAAACAACAAGCACACGATGAACCGTTTTGTGGAGTTCATCAATACCGCCAGTGAAACACTGGCCAAAGAACTAATCTCTCCGGACGCTTTATTTTATGTACCGGGGCGCCCCGACCCTATGCGCGGCCCAACAGGCTATTTAGGGATAATTCAAATGATGCGTTCCGGCTTTCCGGATATACAATGGGCACTGGACGACATAATAGCCGAAAATGACCAGGTAGCGGCTCGTTATACGATGCGCGGGACACATCAGGGCGCTTTTTTCGGCGTACCGCCCACCGGAAAATTAATTGAAGCAGGGGCGATAAATTTTTACCGTTTTTCGGGTGGCCAAATTATTGAAGAATTCGGCCAGCCGGATTTGCTTGGTTTAATGCAGCAGATTGGCCCACTACCGGGGAACTGATTGGAACACTCTAAACGATTTATTGAAATTATATTTCAGATATATTTTGTTAATAGCATATGAAAGCAGCAGTATTATTAAAACCGGGCGGTCCGGAAAATTTTTCAATCCAGGAAAGGCCATTACCCGAGCCAGGCAAAGGTGAGGTACTGGTAAAGGTAAGGGCATTCGGCCTCAACCGGTCTGAATTAATGACCCGCAAAGGCTTGTCTCCGGGCATCACATTTCCCAGGGTGCTTGGTATTGAGTGTGCAGGCGAAGTTGAAAATGATCCGAGCGGAGAATTGAAAGTGGGTCAGAAGGTTGCCGCTTTTATGGGAGGCATGGGGCGTGATTTTGACGGCAGTTATGCAGAATATGCAGTGCTGCCAATATCTATTCTTTATCCTTTTGACAGTCAGTTAGCATGGGGAGAGCTCGGCGCCATGCCCGAAATGTTCCAGACAGTTTATGGCTCCCTCCATCTTGCGCTAAAAGTTCAAAAAAACGAGACGCTGCTGATCAGGGGCGGTACATCTTCTATCGGCATGCTCGCTACGCAACTTGCCAAAATAAGCGGGCTTTATGTTGTAGCTACAAGCAGGAATCCCCAAAAAGAACAACTCTTGCTGCAGAATGGTGCGGATCAGGTGCTGATCGACAATGGCAGTTTATCCGTTAAACTAAAACAGTCGTTTCCAGGCGGCGTAGATAAAGTACTGGAACTTATCGGCACGTCAACATTGAAAGATTCGCTGGCGTGCGCTGCACAAGGAGGTGCAGTCTGCATGACCGGCATGCTGTCGGAGCAATGGTCAATTGCGGATTTTGCACCGATGGAATACATACCGGCTGCCGTCAATCTCACCGTTTATGATAGTGGTCAAATTAAAGTAGACAGACAAAGTTTTCAGCAATTTATACGGGATATTGAAGCTGGATTGATAAAATTAAGCGTCAGCCGAACTTTTTCACTTAACGAAATTGCAACCGCTCATATGCTTATGGAAAGTAATACAGCAGGAGGGAAAATAGTAATCGTTACCTGATTATCCCAATTTGAATTATAGTTGCAAATGTGTGGCAAAACCATAGTTACAACACCATTTATTGTGTTCGGCATTTTGGCTACAATAGCTGATACATCCTTCTTAAAAAAATCAAAACCCGCTTCCGGGAGGAAGCAGGTTTTGCATAATATAGGTTAGTTTGATTGATTTTAAATTAAAGCTTCTCGCCATGCTGGCTGATGTCGAGCCCGATCAGCTCTTCTTCAGGCGATACGCGCAGCGGCGAGATCATGTCGGTAACTTTTAACAAAAGCAATGAACCGAAAAATGAAAATATGGAAACGGCTACCAGCGCAATGCACTGTACGAAAAACAAATGCGTTTGGCCGAAGAACAGCCCGTTGCCGGTAGTATTGCCTGCATTAACATTTTGATTGGCGAAAACACCGGTAAGCAGCATGCCTACCATACCACCTACACCGTGGCAGGGAAATACATCCAGCGTATCATCAATAGCGGTGCGTGTGCGCCATTCAACCACCAGGTTACTTACCACAGCAGATATAATCCCTATCGCCAGTGAATGCGGAACAGATACATAACCCGCAGCAGGTGTAATAGCGACAAGGCCCACCACGGCACCGATACAGGTACCCATTGCCGATGGTTTTTTGCCCAGCAGCATATCAAAAAATATCCAGGTTAAACCAGCGGCTGCCGATGCCGTTGTACTTGTAGCCAGTGCGTTTACCGCCAAATGATTAGCACCAAAAGCCGAACCAGCATTAAAGCCGAACCAGCCAAACCACAATAAACCGGTGCCAATCATTACATAAGTGATGCGGGCGGGCGCATGGTTAGGCTCATTTCTGCGTTTTAAGTATAATGCTGATGCCAGCGCGGCCCATCCTGCCGACATATGCACCACCGTGCCCCCGGCAAAGTCAAGCACGCCCAGTTTGTTTAAAATACCATCGGGATGCCAGGTACAATGCGCCAGCGGCGAAAATATAAAGATGGAGAATAGCACCAGGAAGATGATGTATGAGTTAAAACGGATCCTTTCCGCAAAGGCGCCGGTAATTAGTGCCGGGGTAATAATGGCAAATTTTAACTGGTACATGGCAAAAAGCAATATGGGAATAGTAGGCGCCAGTTTCCAGGTGGCGTTACCCAGCATGCCTTTCATCATAAAATAGGTAGATGGATTGCCGATGATCCCATGAAAGCTATCGCCAAAAGCAAGGCTGAAACCAAAAATGCCCCACATTACGGTAATGATAACCATACAAACAATGCTTTGCAGCATGGTGGAGATCACATTCTTTTTATTTACCATCCCGCCATAAAAAAAGGCGAGGCCCGGCGTCATGATCAACACTAAGGCGGTTGAGGTAAGCATCCAGGCAATATCCCCTGAATTGAAATTAGGATTCGGGGTTTTTGGAATCTCGATTGACGGAAAAATGAAGGTTAAAATTAAAATCTGTAAGATCAGAAAAAAGGGGAAGTAACGTTTTATCATAATTCAGAACCAGTATAAAAAGTGGC
>Ga0206965_10007_pt1 | contig 71162 bp, 60 predicted proteins | sample Alteio_BWOrgHeat_26_FD_152973 | JGI IMG/M metagenome (GOLD analysis project Ga0206965, IMG submission 152973) | Enriched cells from forest soil in Barre Woods Harvard Forest LTER site, Petersham, Massachusetts, United States -... | ecosystem: Environmental > Terrestrial > Soil > Temperate forest >...
GTAACCTCTAATGATGCATCCAAATTAACGGATGGAAAAGTGCAATATTCCTGTCTTCCAAATGAGGATGGAGGAATCGTTGATGACTTGTTAGTTTATAGAATAGATTCCCAGACTTACATGCTTGTTGTGAATGCTTCAAACATTGAAAAGGATTGGAATTGGATCAGTAAATTCAACAACAAGAATGTCGAGATGCACAACATTTCTGATAAGACTACTTTGCTTGCAGTACAGGGTCCGAAGGCTTGTGACACCTTGCAGAAACTGACTGACATTGATCTTTCTGAAATGCAATATTATACCTTCAAGAAAGGAACATTTGCGGGGATTGATAATGTCTTAATCTCTGCAACAGGATATACCGGTGCAGGGGGCTTTGAAATCTATTTTGAGAATGAACATGCTGATAAAATATGGAAAGATATCTTTGCCGCAGGTGAGGAATTCGCCATCAAACCTATCGGCTTGGGTGCAAGAGATACTTTGCGTTTAGAGATGGGCTTTTGTTTGTATGGCAATGATATTGATGATACCACTTCTCCGATAGAAGCTGGCTTGGGATGGATTACAAAATTCACAAAAGACTTTACTAATTCTGTTGCTCTCAAAGAACAAAAGGATAAAGGTGTTTCAAGAAAGTTGGTTGGCTTTGAAATGGTTGACAGAGGTATTCCCAGACATGGTTATGATGTGGTGGATGCTGATGGAAACAAGATAGGAATTGTCACATCCGGCACTCAATCTCCTACTTTACAAAAGCCCATTGGTATGGCTTACGTCCCCGCTGATTCAGCGTCTGAAAACTCTGAAATATTCATCAGTATTCGTGATAAAAATCTTAAAGCTAAGGTAGTCAAGATGCCCTTCCTTAAAAAATAATCACAAAACTATATGATTCAAAAAAACGTGAAGATTATTGAAGTTTGTTTCTCCCCGGCATTGATAAATCATTTTGACTATAAAGAATCCATCGTGGTGGTGGTTGATGTTTTACGTGCTACTTCGTCCATTTGTGTCGCTTTTGCGCATGGTGCTGAATGCATGATTCCCCTTGCTACTGTTGAAGAAACCGTTGCTTATAAAGAGAAAGGCTACCTCATCGCCGGTGAAAGAAATGGTGAGATGATTGAAGGATTTGACATGGGAAATTCCCCTTTTAGCTTCATGGAAGAAAGGATTAAAGGAAGCAAGATCGCCATTACTACCACCAATGGAAGCCAGGCGATTCATGCTGTTAATGATGCTTTCCAGATTGTAATTGGTTCTTTTCTTAATCTGAATGCCCTTACCAACTGGCTGACTGATCAGGATAGAAATGTCATGGTGCTATGTTCAGGATTTAAGAATAAATTCAATCTCGAAGATACCTTGCTTGCGGGTGCTATTGTTCATAGATTGCGTCCAACTAACAAACTAACAATTGATTGCGATTCTGCTGTAGCTTCCGAATATTTATACATGAAAGCCAAGGATGATTTATTTGAATTCCTCAAGAATTCTTCTCATCGCAAAAGGCTTCACAGGCTTCATATCGAGAGCGACATTAAATATTGCCTAAGCCCCAATCAATGCAAGGTAATCCCTGTATTGAAGAACGGCATATTGTATAATTACAAAGAAGCTATTGATTAGTTGAAATATAAGAGGTAAGATGTAAGATGGCAAATGCACGTTACATTTTACCTCTTACCTTTTCCATTTCATCTCTTATAATCCTCTTCGTCTTGTTGTTGCGCCCTGAAAAGGTCGCAATCACAAGACGATGAAAAATAAAAAAAGCCTTCCGACACATCATCGGAAGGCTTTCCTAATTTCTAAATATCTTTTTAAGAACCAAGAACTCCCGTAGAAGTTATTGCACTTAAATTACCATAACCCACTTTGTTTTTACCGACTGCACAGCAATAAACCTTTTTATTAGCGGTCAATCCGCCCATTTCTTTATTATTACTACCACTACAGATAAAAAAACTTCCACCATTTGTGGACATACAAGATATAGTATCTATGTCAACAGAAATAATTGATTCAGGATCAGTAAAAAATATATGAGTCATAATTTTTGAACCAGGCATTTTCGCAACTACTGATTTCACCCTATTTCCTCCCATTGGTGTTAATTTAGGAGTTGGTGTATCTCCTAATCTTACTGCAACAGTTCTTCCATTTGTTGTTGCAACAAATCCTCCGCTTTGGATGATTGTTGCAACTCCACCTGCCACATAACTTACATAGCTCATCTGGAGCGTAAGCTTTTCATCCAAATCATTAACCGCATTTTTGAAGTTGGTCTTGTTTTCAGGATTATCATTTCTTGCCGCATAGAGTGTATTGACAAGGTTAGCGGCAACCGTCAAACTCCCTGCACCTGTAAGCGGAACTTCCGGCGTTGGGAAGTTTGTATTCGCGGTCATTTTAGAAACTTTATAAAGAGCTTTAGCCGCCATTTCAGTGGGTTTCCTCTTGTCCCAGTCTTTCTTTCCTGTTATCTGTTTTGCCATATCTAAATATTTACTATTTTTTTGAGGGTGCAAAAATACAAAAATTATTTGGAATAGAAACCAAATTTTAAAAATATATTTTTGAAAATACTTTAAAAAATGCAATATTTAACTTTTAAAATTGAACATAAAAATGTCATCCTTACAGCGTGTTTATATGAAGAAACGACACTTTTATAAATCCATTTTAATCTTCAAAATAATTATGTATTTTTTTGAATAAAACATAAAAATCAGAAACAAAAGTATTTTCAAATCAGTAAAAATCAGGTAAATTTGGCTAAGAAAACTTATATTAATCTAATTCAGTTCTTGGATTTAACACAATTATGATTCCATTTTTCGTTATGAATAGGCTCCAAATAATGAATTTTCAATCCTTCAAAAACCTAAATTGGTAATCTTCAATGTGGAATGAACCTTTCTAATCACTGTATGATGATACATCGCCGATGTATGATGAAACATTGTCGATGTATGATGAAACATTGTCGATGTATGATGATACATCGCCGATGTATGATGAACCATTGCCGATGTATGATGAACCATTGCCGATGTATGATGAACCATTGCCGATGTATGATGAACCATCGCCGATGTATGATGATACATTGAGCTCGCATAGCATTATAAACCTGTTTTGTTAACTAAAATGCCCAAAATTCCAGTTTTTTGGGGAAGAAGAAGGTTTTTCTTAAAAAGAATAAGAAGAGGGTTTTGGGAGGTATCGGACTCCTATTATATATAGGAACATTCTGAAAGTTTTTGATGGTTGTTTTTTTGGTTCTAATAATTATTATTACTTTTGCCTCGCAAAATAAAAATAGAATGATGAAATAAAAAAGATAAAGATTAAACCAAAACATAGGCGTTTAGCAATCCTATCTAAGAAACCGACGAAATTTTAAAGTAATCAGGATTAAGCAAAGACGCTCACGACAGGCGTGGGCATTGCTTTACTTGATTACTGGTTCTTCGTCGGACCTCTTAGATAGTCAGCAAGATTAGCTCACGCCGCTGTTTTATATAAGAACAAAGAATCGTGAAATATGTATAGCGAAAGAAACATAACAAGAGCACCATGAATGAAAGGAAGAAAAATAATCAACCTCCAATCTTCCGAGCTACTGGAAGTGATGGCGTACACAGCAGCTTTGTGAAAGTACGTTAAATCAAAATTTATATATCTTTGCAAACAAATTAAAATCATTAAAAAATGAAAAGAATAAAACTAATTGTCTTAACAATAATGCTGCTCGCCACGGTAGGCTTGAGCAAGAGCATTGCACAAGCACCGACCATTTTAGTAAACGGTACATCAACTAACTATAATTTATGTATAGGTGTTACATATGTATTAAATCCTCAAATACCTACAACATGCTATATGCATGATTCAAATAGTAGTGGCGGAGATTTTTTTATATCGGATAATATTTCCACTTATACAATAGTTCCATTCAATGTTGGTAATGGTAGACAGTTTTCACAAGCTTATTTTACAATAAATGGACCAGGTATTTATAAAATTTATTGTAAATATTATTATAATTCTGATCCTTGGGATCCTTTTTACACGGATACAATTACTTTTACAGCTATTACATCATACCTTACATCAACCGCCGTTTTTAATAGCCCTTGCGTAAATTCAGGCATTGATATAATTATTAATTCAAATGGTACAGTAGATGGCGGATTTTGGACGTCTTCAAATAATAGTGTTTTTGATGGTGGATCATTTACATTTTTGGAAGGAACTTATAACACTTATTCTACCAATTCAACACCGGGATCGGAATACGTAATTTGTTGGGTAGATTTTGTAGAAGGCTGTTCTCGTCAATATGATTCATTACTAATAAATAGTTATGATCTACCTCCTTCTGCTCCTTCTGGAACAATATCATGTATCTATGGTGCCCCGGAACTTTGCTCCGGTGGAGATCTAAATCTTTCTATTGACACAATTACTAATGCAGCAGGATATATTTGGACATCTTCAGTATGGGAAAATATATTATCTCCATTTTATATTACAGTTCCTTATTTGGATATCGTGATTGGAGATTATGATCAAACTAATGTAGTTACCGTTGCAGCAGCTAATGGATGTGGAACAAGTGATTCTGCAGTGAGATCGTTTCATTCCTATCAGGAAAAAGATTGTACGCCTCCAAAGATTATTAATGTATCAAATAATCTTCAAAAGGAATATTCAATTTATCCTAATCCTGCTTCCTCAATAGTTACTGTTATATTTGATCATCCTGAGCAAACTCATAAAATTTTTCTTCTTAATTTAGAAGGTCAAGTAATTACCAATTTTGTTTCAAAAGGAATTAGTTTAGAAATTGATATTTCAAAATTACCATCAGGATTGTATCTACTTCATTCAAATTCAGATACCGATGAACATTATACCAAATTGAGCATTATTAGATAAATTAAATAACCCCAGCAGGAACAAATTTCCTGTTGGGGTTTTATAAAATGAAAAGAATTTATCTTATTATACTTATAAATTTAGTCTCCTTTAATTTGTTTTCACAAGATTCTACCATTTCATTTTTTAATAAAAATATCATATCCGCAGGATTAGGCTCGGATTTTAAAATACCTACGAAGAGTAGTGGCTACTATTTTAATGCAAGTCCATTAATAAATTTTGATTATTCTATTATTGTCAGTAATGAAAAGGATTATGCTTTAGGATTCAATATTAATGCTGAATTTGCTATTCAATTATTAGATTACTCTGAGCATGGTGTTGTAATCGGATTATCAAATGGGAAATTGATACGTGCAAATATTTATACACATGAAAGTTCTCCTGATTTACTTACTTCAGTAGGGTTAAATTATTATAGAAAATTTTACTCTGAAAATTTTTATTTTTGTAATATAAGTTTGATACTTTTTGATTGTGCTTTCAAAGTTAATGGTATTAATTATGTTACAGTTCCACAAACTGGGGAAAGTGAAACGTATTATTACAATGTTTCAGGAAGTGCAAGTTTAGTTTTTGCATTTAATTACAAAATGGGGTTCATTTTCTCTCTTCCTAATTATAAAATCATCCCATTTATTGAAACCCCTCTTCTATATTTTAATAGTGTCATCCCGCCAAATGCAACTTTGTTTACAAGACATTCTGATAATAATAATCAATTTCCTTTTCTTGAAATTTCAATAGGGTGTAATATAATATTTTGAAATGGGTATTTCAAAACTTCCTACAGGATTGTATCTCATTTCTTCATGTTCAAATTCAGAACGGCATTATTCAAAATTAAGCATTATAAGATAAGAACTACCAACTCCGGCAAGAATAAATTCTTGCCGGAGTTTTATATAAAAAGATGAAGAGATTTTGTGTTATCATTCTAATTAGTTTAGCTTCTTTAAATATTTTTGCTCAAGATTCGACTAATGAAATTTTTTATAAAAACATTTTGTCAGCTGGATTAAGTACAAAGCTTATCGTTCCTCTTAAACCACAATACAATACTATGTATTATGCAACAAGCACGACTTTTTATTTTAGTGCTGGCGCATCTGCAAATATTGATTATTCAATAATTATAAGTAATAAAGAAAATTATGCTTTTGGTATAGATTTTAACGCTGAATATAATATTGAAATAATTGATGACACTGAAAATGGAGGATATGGATTATTCAATGGGAAAGTATTACCAGTTGATATTTATACACATAAACGCTTTAATATTTTAACACTATCAACAGGTCTCAATTATTACAGAAAATTATCTTCCAATCGTTTTGCTTTTTTTAATTTGAGTGTAATACCTTTTAATTATCAATCTAACGGAGGAGGAACTGAAACTATTACAGATCCCATAACAGGAAATACTATAACTTCCTTTTTCAAATCTAATGGTGGAAATACATCCTTTATCACGGAGGGAAACATCGCTTTAAACTATAAAATGGGTTTGATTTTACCCTTTTCAAATTATAAAATTATTCCTTTTATTGAGACTCCAATTTTAGCAATTAATTCTTCCCCTTATTCCATATCTTGGTTTAACAGATATGGAACGCCAAATTATCCAGTACCCTTTCTTGAGATCTCTATCGGTTGTAATATAATTTTTTGATTAGTCAATCCATCCCATCCTCCAATCAGCAATTAATAATAACAGACCTTCTCGGCACAGAAGTCTATAAAGATGAGTTGAGAATTGAGAGTTGAGAATTTGCATTCGACCCAATAATTCTCAACTCTCAACTCTCCATTCTTTCCTATCTTTGCAACCTTAATATATTAAATCATGAAGTCATTAATAATATCACCAAAGAGTAAAGAGGAACTGAAGTTTGTTGAATCCTTGTTAAATAAATTAGGCGTTGCAACAAAAGCCTTGACAGAAGAAGAGATTGAAGATGCTGGCTTGTCTTTACTGATGAAAGATGTTGACAGAACTAAAAAGGTTAGCAAGGAAGTAATCATGAAGAAGCTCAAAGCCTGATGGAGGTTACGTTTCTTGATACATTCAATAAGGATTTAGATAAGATAAAAGATAAAACAGAATGAAATCACTGCAACATCTTATCCACAAAGCAGAACATGCCAACAACCTTCACGATCTTCCTAATGTGAAGAAATAGGAAGGATATAAGTCTGCTTTTAGAATAAGAATTGGGGATTACAGAGTAGGAATATTTATGAAGGGAAACACAATTGAGTTTGCAAGGATGGTACATCGGAAAGATATTTATAAAGTCTTTCCATAAGGGACATATTTCCTGATTCCTTTTTCTCTTCAAATATTATTCCGCCACCACCCTTCTACACATCCATCCATCCACCCCATCCCCCAATCAGCAGAGAGTTATGAGTTATGAATTATGAGTTAATGCCCACGACTCATAACTCATACTTCATAACTATAATGAAGTCTATAAAGAAATGCTTACAGGCATTGATAATACCATCTCTATCTCCACCTGGAGCGCAGGGCTTTATTTCTATGAAGTAAGAAGCAATAATTCAAGCATACGCGGGAAGTTCGTGAAGGAGTAGTTAATAGTTATGAAGTATTAGTTATGAGTTTGTACAAACTCATAACTCATAATTTCTTTCATTCTTTTATGCTACCATTCCGCCCTGGTGGTGGTGCAATAAAAGGAAGAATAAGATGAAAGTTTATAGCCTAAAGTTTAAGGTTATTGTTCGATTCCTAAACCTTAAACCTTTTTCGTTACTTTGCAGCCTAATAATTTAATAATGGATAACAGAAGAGTACGATTAAGATTTGCGCCGTCGCCCACGGGTCCCTTGCATATCGGGGGCGTGAGGACGGCATTGTACAACTACCTTTTTGCGAAACGTCATGGCGGCGATTTCTTGTTGAGGATAGAGGATACCGACCAGACGCGGTATGTGCCGGGTGCCGAAGAATATATTATCGAATCCCTGAAATGGTGCGGGATACAGCTTGATGAAGGTGTTTCTGTGGGCGGCAAGTACGAGCCTTATCGCCAGTCAGAGCGCAAGGAATTGGGTATATATAAGAAGTATGCAGATCAATTAATCGAGAGCGGACATGCTTACTATGCCTTTGATTCCGGTGAAGAATTGGATGCCATACGTGAGCGATTAAACAAGGCTAAGGAGAAGCCCTTTCAATATAATTCCATCACTCGCCAGACGATGAAGAACTCCTTGACATTGCCCGAAGATGAGGTGAAGCGTCGTCTTGAAAACAACGAGCCTTATGTCATTCGCCTCAAGGTTCCGCGCAATGAAGAGATACGTTTGCATGACATCATTAGAGGCTGGGTGGTGGTGCATTCTTCGCAAGTAGATGACAAGGTTTTGTTGAAGTCCGATGGTATGCCTACCTATCATTTGGCGCATATTGTGGATGATATTTTGATGGAGATTACCCATGCCGTTCGTGGTGAAGAATGGCTGCCTTCTGCGCCTGCACATCTCTTGATATACCGCTATCTTGGCTGGGAAGATGTGATGCCGCAATATGCACATCTTCCGCTTCTGTTAAAGCCAGATGGCAATGGGAAATTAAGTAAGCGTGATGGAGATAAGTTAGGCTTTCCGGTATTTCCTTTGGAATGGAAAGACCCTGCTACCAACGAGATTTCATCAGGCTATCGTGAGCAAGGATACTTCCCTGAAGCGATGATTAATATCATCGCCTTGCTTGGCTGGAATCCCGGTCATAATACGGAAATGATGAGTATGGAGGAATTGATAGAGCAGTTTTCTTTTGAGAAAGTCAGTAAGTCAGGAGCGAAGTTTGATCCCGAGAAAGCCAAGTGGTTCAATCAACAATATCTTCGCAAGAAAGATGATAAAGAATTAGCCATTGAATTCATGAAAGACTTGAATAAACGTGGCTTGAATCCTGATGCTGCTTATGTTGAGAATGTCTGTCGTTTAATAAAAGAGAAGGCACATTTCATCAAAGAGTTTTGGGAATTGGGAAGTTTCTTTTTCATTGCTCCAGATAAATATGATGAAGATGTTATCAAGAAGAGGTGGAATACAGATTCTAAAGCTGCCATTTCCAAGGTCAAAGATGATTTTAAAAAATTTGACGTGGAGAACGATATAGTAAATGATATTCAAAATGTAACTTGGAGAGGTTGGCAACAACGCTCAATCCAATTATTATTCGAACAAAGTTGTGAAAGCATTGGAGTTAAATCAGGAAATGTAATGCAAGTTTTCAGAGTATGTCTTAGTGGAATTGGTGGAGGTCCGGTATTGTGGGAGATGGCTGAACTACTTGGGAAAGATGAGGTGGTGAAGCGTTTGGAAACAGCTTTGGAAAAGATTAAATAGCTTCTTAGACAAAGTCCAATAAAGAGAACTTTCCATTTAAAACCTTTTGATGATCGGTCGTCAGCCATTTATCAAGGATGGTAGCATAGACTTGTCGGAAATCTATTTTGTAAATCAAATCACCATTATCAAGATTCTTTAAGTCTGGCAGTTCATTGTAGATGCCGGCTTTTGAAAGCCCTCCACCGGCTATGTAGATGTTATTTGCTGTTCCATGATCGGTGCCTCTGCTGGCATTCTGAGCCACACGTCTTCCGAATTCAGAGAAGGTCATAACGACAGTATCTTTGAAGCGATCATTATCCATTAAATCGTCACAGAAAGTCTTCAAAGAATCAGCATATACTTTAAGCAATTTATCATGCCTATCCTTCTGATTGATATGAGTATCGAAACCTGAAAGAGATACATAATAAATCTTCGTCTCTGACCCTGAACATATCAATTCGGCAATGACTTTCATCCTTCTCCCGAAATCATTAACGGGATAAATCTTTGATGATTTATAGATTTTGGAATGCTTGAAGATATAGTCAGCGGACTGTGTGGTATCAACCAAAGTCTTGTGCAGGAATTCTATTTTCGGATGCTCATGTTCCTCATGGTAATTGGAGGAAACCGTTCGCAGGATTTTATTATCCGTTGCCAGATGAAGGTTTGCCGGATTGTTGAATGCAAGCCCTTTTTTAATCTCCCCTTTCATTGACAGACTCAAGTAATCATCTATCTCTACCGCAGTGTGAGGCTTCACTTGCTGGGCAGGATTTGTAATCCTGCTCTCATCGGAACACGTGGCGTCCAGATACCTTCCCAACCAACCGGTATTCAAAACTTTTGCTTCATCGCTGGCAGTTTGCCAGATGTCCATGCTTCGGAAATGAGAACGGTTAGGATTGGGATAGCCAACACTGTTGATGATGGAAAGATGACCTGCATTATACAAATCCGCAAGCCCTTGAAGACTGCTGTTCAAACCGACTTTATCATTCAAAGAAATTATTTGAGAGTTCTCTAAACCCAAATCAGGACGGGCATTGTAGTATAGATCATTGTGTAATGGAATGACACAATTCAAGCCATCATTGCCTCCGGATAATTGAATTACTACTAAAGTTTTTCCCTGATATTCGCCGGGAATGTTCATGCTTCCAAATGCCTTTAGGAATTGTGGAACCATCAATGATGCCGAGGCAAGGAAGGTCAGTTTTATAAAATCTCTTCGGGTATGTGCCATGATTATATCAATTGAAATTCGGGTAAAGACATGATGTTTGCTGCCATGCTGATGATTCGTTTTTCTTCTGTAGAATTATCTGTTCCTGCTTCGAGATATTCCATTTTAATTCTTCCTGTATCACACTGAATGAGGCTGTGCAAAAGGCTTACAGGTAATTTATCTTTGGATTCATTACTGAAATTTGCGGCGAACTTGGTCCAGTCAGATTTAATCGTGCCGATATTTCCTTCTCTCAAAGTCTCTACAGGTGGTTCTTCGTAAGCAGGCTTGGCTTCGATGTCCATGCCTGAATTATTCAGGATGAATTGAGGAATACTTAATCTTAAAACCAGGGACGAACTATCTATCCAGTTCTGTCCGCCCTTCCAGCCCGCCACATTCGGTGGGGCGAAGAGCACTTGCCCAAGGACATGCTGAAGATTTATCTGCGTCTTTTGTTTCTCATAATCCAAACCAACAAGCTTCTTATATCGAACTAATAATTCGACAGGAGAAGCTATCTTGCTTCCTATATTTTCTTCGTCATAAAACCAATCCGATGTATAAATCGTCCTCATCAATTCATCAATATTATATTTAGAGTTGTAGAAGCTATTTGACAATTCATTCACTCGGTTTTGATTGATGCTGTCATTCACAAACTCACGGTAAATCTTGGTTACAATGAACTCAGCCACCTTTTTATTCTCCAGGATGATATTGATAATATCGCCACCATCGAAATTCCCTTTCCTTCCCATAAATTCTTTTTCATCATAATCATGCTGCTTTGGATTCACGCTGAATTGCCCTTTGTTATTAAACGCCCAACCAGTGAAAGCGCGGGCAGCTTCCTTGATATCTTTCTCGGTATAATTCCCCATTCCGAGCGTAAATAATTCCATGACTTCACGCGCAAAATTTTCATTCGGATGCCCCTTGTGATTCTGCTGATTGTTAAGATAAAAAATCATTGCAGGGTCATGAGCAATGGCATGAATCAGGTCGCCGAACTTCCCCAAAGCATGTTTCCTGATGGTATTATTCTGAACCTGCATGAGGTAAGAAAATGGAACATTGGTAGCAAAATGATTGTGCCAGAAGAACACCATTTTCTCCCGCAGAGGAGCTTTGGTATTCGCCATCTTAAAAACCCATTCGCAATTCAATTCTTCATTTTCTTTCTTTGATTTAAGAATCATTTTAAGAGCCTGAAACCCGCCCACGCCTTTTTCTTCATGCCCTTCCAGGGGATTATCAATGTATTCAATATCCTTGTAATTTTCTGAAGCCTTAAACAGGTCCGCCACAATCGTATTAATCGGGGTATTCAACAAATCCTTAATCTTATCAGGAGTTTCGCCGAAAGCCGCCCGAAGGAGGAGATGCTGTATTTTACGCTGTTGAGAAATCATCGGAATTCTATTTTGTAATGCGCTATTTGTGTTTTAGAGGAAAAATGATTGCAAGGGTTTAATGAAATCGGTAAATAAGAATTACAAAGTATGCTTCACAATGCGTTAAAAAGAATATTTTGGGATTGAACTCATAAAAGGTTTCGATTCTAATCCCGAATTCATTTTATGTAGGTAAACCATCATTCTATATCAATATTATGACGAACAAAATCGAATTGACTGTCTTCAAATGAAGCACAATATTGAAGTAAATTAGTATCAGAACAGACTTTCTCTGAATCAGGACGATGTTGTACTAAATCACTACTAATCAAAAACTAATCCTCACTTCCGCCGAAACATCGGTCTTGGTATTTCCATTAATCAAATCCAATCCTGAACTGATAGTCGCCACATTGGTATAGACCGTTTGAGCCATGCGCAGCCAGATACTCACACCTTTTATTAGATGATATTGAATCATGAGATTCGTAAGACTGCCCTGATTATTGAGAGAAGGAATGGAGAAGGAATTAGGAATATCACCGCCCGAAACAAAGACTCTTGAATAATAATTATTGCAGTCGAATAAAGCATATCGAAAAACAATAGAAAGTTTTGATTTTTGAATTTTCAGAATCACATCCTGGGACAGTAAATAGCCATTGCCTTGTGGATAATGCCCTATTTGTGATTGAGTGATGACAACCTTTTCAGCAACACTTAATGCATTCGAAAATTTATATTGAAGATTGAATTGCAAACTGTTTTGCATGAATCCTATGAGGTAATAAATCGGGATAATCATATTGCCTTGCAGGGTCTGTTTATTTGATTCCTTAAAACGAATGTTCATAGCCAATTTCTTGTTTGGAGTATATGCTAATTGAACAAGATATTCAGTTCCGTGAGAAGGTGCCGTGCATTCATAATGGAGCCAGGGAAAATAAAACTGATCATAATAAGCGGAAAAAACCAAGAACTTCGTAAGGTTAGAAGTTAAGCCGATATATGTACCTTCTTCGTTACTGGTACTGGTTCCATCTTTGAATCCATTGCTTTGTAATGCCTGGTAATCCTTGGCGTAATTCCGATAAAGAATAGCAATGGAAGTCCTTGAATCCACACTTAGCAACACTCCGCTAAGATACGCCATTCCAGCGTTTGCGCTTCTTGCCACTTCTCCAAAGAAGTTGTAATTCTTAATGATGTATGAATAATCCAAGCCGATATTATTATTCGATCTTCCTGAGAAATCGAATTGATTATAATACTTAGGCTTCCGAATATAATCAGCATCAAATTGGGTATGATAAGAAGTAATTCCAATATTCAATTTGTCAATATTGTATGCAAGATGCCCGCCATACATAGCTTCTCCGATGATTTGCTTTTGGCTTAATTCCTTGTAAGTCCGGTGATACCCACTCGTTCCAAGTGATGAAAACACTGATGGGTCCTGGGTTAATGAATCAACAGAAGTAGCGATCCCATCCAATTTATGATAAGAATAAAAGGGAGTAAACTCAAAGTGTTTATAAGCAAAAGTCGCAGCATATCCCCTCATAAAAGCATTGGCATTAGAAGAAGTATTAGCAATCAAGTCCCGACTCATCTTCTTAATTCCTAATACATCACCGGTCTTACTGAAACTTAATCCGGAAGACAGACAAAGCCCTTGCCCAAAGCCAAGCTGATAATCGCCAATAGCAAGGGTTTTAATGAATCCCTTTCCTTTGTATAAAAGATGAGCGGAGTAATAATCAAAGCCTTTATAGAATTGCAAAGTATGTTTTGGAATAGCGTTAGACCCTTGGAAGAATTCTGCACCAGCATCCTTCTTTCCAGTAAAACCAAATGACAACTGATCAGAAAAAGTATATTTATATTTCATTAATATCAGATAAGGACTTCCAAGATATTTTTTACTTGCAAGTAATTCACTTTGTGTGATTGGCTGGGCATATCCGACACTTGGCTCAAGTGTTTTTGTGGCAAGAAAATCCAATTCCTGCTTTCCTTTTGTAAAGAAGTTTTTAAAGGACAGTGGCACGGTATTATCACTTGCCTGAACAACGATGAAAGGAAGAATCCGTTCTATTGTTTCATAATTAAAACCATCAATAGATTGCAATTCATAAACCTCTATCAGCTTCCCAAACTGCCTGATATGATTGAGAAGCGAAGTAATCTGAACTTCGTTTAATAACCCAAATTCCTGAAGCTGTTCACGGCTAGCAAAGTTGATATTTAAGGGATGATCTTTATAATTATTCAAATGATCAATCATCGTCGAGAAGTCAATGTAATTATCTGTCTGTTCAGCGATAGTCTCAATTTTATCCTGAATGAAATAATCAGCGTTATTCCCTAATGTATCCTGTGAATAAGACCTATTACTAAACAGAATAAGAATTATTAATCCCATTGCTGGAATCACGTTGAGTAGATTTATTTTCATTCTGGATTATTTGAAAGAATAAGAAAGAGAAATGGCTGGTGTACTGCCTAATTCCTGATAAATGGTTTCCGAAAAATCAAATTTAAATGTCTTCATTACAAGCCCAATTCCAAATGCATCAGATACCGGATTAGTAGATATTCCACAGCGAAGATAAAATTGCTTGACCGCATGATATTCCACACCAGCCTTTACATTCTCTTGCTGTGTAATATCCTTTTCAAGTTCCAAACTGCAAATCACTTTATCAGAAAAAGTATATGCCAAACCAATCCTCAAAATTGAAGGGATTCTTTCATCATAAGTAGCTGCAAGTTTGGCTCTTGTTGGATTATAAATATGAGCAGCAAGAACTAATTCTGGAAGAATCTTTGCCTGAAATCCTGCTTCTGCAGCAATAGCGTTATTGCTTCCATAACCATCCCCGACAAACGTGTTAAGATAATCCAATTGCATTCCAAAAGAGAAAACATCTCCATAAGATTTAGCATAACAAATACCCAACTTTGTTTCATTGTAAAGACTGTAACCAAAGCCTGTATATGACAATCCAAATACTCCTAACTTCTTCAATGGAATAACAAAACCAAAAGCCTTTAAAGCAAGTTCAGGAAGCAGGAATTCATTCTCATAAAATACGCCGGCACTTATCTCCTTAAGACTTGCAATGCCCGCCTGATTTTGCCACAAAGACCACACATCTATATAAGTCAATGAAGCGTTAGCAACACCAGCCGACCGTGCCCCTATTGAGAAATTATCATTGCCGGAAAACGACCATGTTGATAGTAAACAGAATACAATGGCTAACACAGGAGAATGATATTTCATCCTCCGTGCTGTAGGGTATTATTTGCCAGAATTGGTAGTACTGTTCACCATGAATTTGAAACTTGTATTCTTGATTTCTTCATTGCCAGCAACAACCTTATTCTTCATTTTTTCTTTGTAGGCAATCATTTTATTCTGAACAGTTTTATCTCCAGTTCCGATTATCTGAACAGCAAGTAAACCCGCATTGGTAGCACCATTCAATGCAACCGTAGCAACTGGAATACCACTTGGCATTTGCAACATAGAAAGCACCGAATCCCATCCATCAATGGAGTTGGAAGACTTGATTGGTACAGCAATAATCGGTAAGGGTGTGAGTGCAGCAATAACTCCTGCCAGATGTGCAGCTCCTCCTGCACCAGCAATGATTGTTTTTAACCCTCTGTCAGCAGCTTCCATAGCATACTTAACGGCTTCATGTGGGGTGCGATGTGCTGAGATAACATTGACTTCAAAAGGTATCTCAAATTCTTCTAAAACTGCGGCAGCCTCTGACATCAATTTGAAGTCTGACTGGCTGCCCATAATTATTCCTACTAATGGTTTCATATCATATTTATTTGCGGCAAAACTAAACATTATTTAATAAATGAAGATTACAAGCAAAAACAAAACTACTTAACACGCTCTCCTTTATAATGATCATCGTTTTGTTGCTGCACCGCGAGGGCGGATGCAATCACAAAACGATGAAAGAATGAAACCGGAAGGTAGGCTTTAGTCTTCCTGTATGGTAGCAAGTTTTTTTTAATGTTGTATTTAAGAAGGTATTATGATTAATAAACGGGCAAACATACAGGAAGGCTAAAGCCTACATGTCTGGTTTCATCGTCACTTAATAATTTTTTCTTTTAAGTTGCTTAAAAGGTAGTTGGGTTTGACAATAAATATAAGGCTATCTTCAGTAATACCTTGAGATGTCACACCACTAAAAATCCATTGTTTTGTACTTGGTTTATACAAAAAGACAGGAGCTCCTGAATATCCTGGCTTTACTCTTGATTTTGATTTTACTGCATAATTTATAGAATCAAAAATTTGTTTATTTTTAACGGCAAAATTATAATTAATATTTTCATTTGGGCTACTAACCAAAACGCCTTCAATACAGGATGCGTCACGTAATCTAAAGTTACTAAAATCATCATCATCCAACTCTGGATACCCAAAAATAAGTGCGTTTTGAATAGTAATTTCCGAATTTCTAAATATTAAGTTTTCAATAGAATTTATTTGGAATTTATTTGCATCTTTAATTTCAATAAAACAATAATCTGGTTCATTAAAGTAAAAATCTTCCTTTTCATCATTCTTCAAACTACTTATATCTAAAGGATAAAATGTAAATTCATTTTGATTCACTTTTCTTAATCTGACATAAAGAGTATCAGGGTAATTTCCCCTTTTTACAGAATTACTGGCACTCCATGATGTTAATACATGTTTGGCAGATACGAGAAAAGTTTTTTCCTTGTATTTAATAAAGAAACAAGTTCCTTGAGTTATATTAACATGATTTATATCATTCCCTTTATATACGCCGTAGATATAATAACTATACTTAATTAAAGAGTCTCTATCAGTTTGAGCATTTGAAAAACTAATATGATATACAGAAAACAAGATAATAAGTATTTTGATTTTTGAACTTTTCATAAAGCAAGTTAAGAATAAAGATTAATCAAATCTTTGTTTCTTCAATGGGTAATAATACTCCCTTTTTAAACTTTCAATTTTTTCTTTGGTAGTATGACTTAATGAAGGGTAATATAATGTTGGATACATTGTTCCTCCTTTAACAAGATTAGCATGATTTTTTGCCCGGAATTCTCTATATTTTTTCCAATGTTCTATTGATTCATCAAACAAATCATCATTAAAGAAAAGGGTAATATGATCTGACTTTTTTGAAATGCTTTTTATTTGTGTTATTAAATCATTCAATTCTGAATCAATTTTAGTAAATTCATTTATTGCAAATTTATTCATTTCACTTTGTGCTTCAGGAACATTCGGAAATAATTGGTTATGAATAAAACCATTTACTTGTTCCAAAAACACCTTAGAATGAATAAAACATTTTTGAATTTCAACAACATCAATTTCTACATCTGTTGCATATTCATGACAAAATATATGTCTCAATTCAAAAGTTCGCTTTACTGATATTATTATATCTGAAAAGTTTGAGATAAAATAATCAGTATTTTTATTTGTTAATTCATAGATGCTTTTCTTCTTAAAACCTTTTAAAGCCTCAGTAAAACTTGAGCCTAATAAAGTTGAAATATGTGAATCAATATCATCATAGTTATTGAAAGATAAAATGTGAGAAACGAACTCTCCTGCTGTTACCATTTTGGATTGAATTGCACTAATAATCTCAAAGTCGAATTTAGTATTTTTCGATTGATTGTAATTTATTACATTATCACTGAAAGGTTTACCATGGTCAACAAGATCCTTTACAATGAGCCTAAAAGTAGTTTCAAAACAAGCAATAGAAGAAATTATTATATACCTTAAAAATTCTTCAGGAATAATTTTATTCTTTTCCTTTGATTTTATGTATTCATCCAAAACATACTCAAGGCTTGCAAACTTAAAAAATATAGAATAACGAGAGTTAAACTCTGAACGTTCCTTAATCGTTTTTATCTCATCAATTAATTTTCTTTTCATATTAAACAGATTTAAGCAATTCTTTAATGCCGCCAAATTACACAAAAAATAAGTGAACCACATCAAATCCTCCAAAACAAAATCCCTTTCACCTCCTCCCCTCCAATCCCAGCTCCCCACGCCACTTTCCACACTCCCACCAACCTTCGTTATTAAAGGAAAAAAACTGTATCTTTCCGGTAAAACCTAATTATTCCCCTTTCCAACTCATTGATTTATAATACAAAAAATCAACAAAGACCATTTGTCGGAGATTTAGTCGTAATCCTCCAACTTTTCGTTGCATCCATCTGACTTTTCGTTGCTTTTATCCGACAGTTGGTTGTTATTCTCCAACTGTTGGTTGTTATTCTCCAACAGATGGTTCTATCACTCCAACTTTTCGTTGCATTCGTCCAACGGATGGTTCTATCTCTCCAACTTTTCGTTGCATTCGTCCAACAGATGGTTCTATCCATCCACTTTTTCGTTACATATCTCCAACAAATGGATGCAGCCCATTTTTTCTTACGTTTTGTTGTATTTTTTATGAAGTACAATCCTGAAAGGTTTTTCTCCTTTCTGGTTTAATAAAATAGCTGTTAATACCTGAAATGAGAAAAACTTTTCAGGATACATTCATAATTTTTTCTTTCATCGTCTTGTGATTGCGACTTTTTTAAGGCGCAGCAACAAGACGATGATGATTGTTAGTAAAGAAATAATTCGAAATATTCCATGACTCGATAAACTTATCTGTGCTATTTGTCAGACACCCTATAAACCTTTACTCTTTATCCTTCACCATGATTTTTGTAATATTGCAGTCTGAACGATGATTAATTTATTCCTTTTTATAATATGAATGACGGCTTCATTACCATAGCCACTTATCCTGAGCCTCTGGAAGCTAATCTGATGCGTTCTAAATTATTGTCAGAAGACATTGAATGTATTTTATTGGATGAAAATCTGATTTCAGTCCAGCCATTTTATTCCAATGCCATCGGCGGAATCAAGCTCCAGGTGCATGAAGATGATGCTCAGAGAGCTAAGGAAATTTTGGAGGAATCGAATAAGCCTCCCTTACATATTATTTATAAAAATATTAATCATAAAACGAATAAACATACTAAGCTTCATTGTCCTGAATGTAACTCTACTGAAGTTTATTATGAGCGTCTTTCTAATAGCGAATTGGTATTGTGTATTCTTTTATTAGGCATCCCTTTATTGTTTTTAAAAGGGAAATATCATTGCTATAATTGCGGTAATAAATGGGAGAAAGAAAAACTTTAATAGATTGAATTAATAATGAATAGCAATCCAGATCATCACCATGAGAAGCACGACAAACATCAGGACCACGGGCATTCTCATCACCATCATCATGTTTCTCCACAACATATAACCCGTGCTTTTATCATCGGTATTATTTTGAATCTTGCCTTTGTCATTACAGAAGCTATCACCGGATTCATGATTCATTCTCTTGCCCTGCTTACGGATGCTGGTCATAATCTCAGTGATGTAGCGAGTCTTGCTTTAGTCCTTGTGGCTACAAGTTTGTCGAAGAAGAAGGCTACGAAAAACTATACTTATGGCTACCAGAAAACAACTATACTTGTCGCACTTTCAAATGCTGTTCTTCTATTGATTGCTGTGGGTGCTATTGGCTATGAAGCGGTGCAGCGAATGATTCATCCCGAGCCTGTGCAGGGCAATATTATTTCCATCATTGCAGGCATCGGAATTCTTATCAATACTGCCACAGCACTTCTCTTCCTCAAAGATAAAGACAAAGATATTAATGTACGCGGTGCATATATTCACATGGCTTCGGATGCTGTCGTATCTGCGGGTGTTGTTGTTGCGGGGATCATTATGTATTATACTAATTACTTTTGGTTGGATTCTATTATCAGCGTCGTGATTATTGTTGTAATTATTGTCAGCACATGGGACTTGCTTAAAGATTCATTGCGTTTGAGTTTGGATGGAGTTCCTGCGGGAATCGAATCCAACGAAATTATCAAATATCTCTATTCACTGGAAGGAGTCAGGGAAGTTCATGATCTTCATATCTGGGCGATGAGTACCACAGAAACCGCGTTGACAGTGCATCTTGTTATTCCAGACAAAATTACAGATGACGAATTCCTGATGAAGATTAAGCATAAACTGGCTCATGATTTTCAGGTAGCGCATTCCACTATTCAGATAGAGAAGAATCTTAGTGGGGAAGACTGTGATCAGCGATGTTGATCAATTATTAATTAATAATTAATAATACTTGCTATTAATTGTTTGAGAATTCTCGAAGGGCTTAATCTTAGATAGTCTTTGAAAGCCTTGGTCCCGGGTCATTCTCTACTGGTTTCACGGTTCTAAGGAACTTATAAATAGCTGTAAGGTCATCATCGCTCATGTGAGAAAAGGGTCCCCAGGGCATTATAGATTCATGGATAAGTCGTCCTTGGCGGAATCTCTCGATAAACTTTTCTTTTGACCAATTCGCAAGTATTCCTGTCTTGGCATCGCAGGTGATATTTGGAGTACAAAGCGTAATGGATGGGTCAATTTCTGAAGGAAGTTTGAATCCTCCTGCATAAAAAGGTCCGATATATTCCCCGGTATGTAAATCCCTGGCGGTATGGCAGCCGCGGCAATTAGCGACATTCATAACTAAGTATTTGCCATATTCAACAGTAGGACCTACAGGCACACTCTTAGCGACTTCACCTTCAGGACCCACAGGTTTCAACATAAATGCCTTGACAATTTTTCCCATTACATTGAATTCATTCTTAGGAACATCATTTTTAACAGGTTCCAAAGTACGAAGATAAGAAATCACTGCTGTCAAATCCTCATCGCTCAAGTTATTAAATGGCATTAAATTAAACAATGCCCTTCCATCATGCCCGACACCAAATCGCAATGCGCGAGCAATTTCGCCATCAGAAAGTTTTCCTATTCCAGTTTCATCAGAGGTCAAATTTCTGGAATAAAGCGTCCCTATCGGCAAGATAAAAGCATGACCTCCTGTCAAAGGAAGTATTTCGCCTTTCTCTACTTGAGGTAATTTATCAAGGGTGGTATGACAATATGCGCAATGCGCCGGTCCATATACAAAATCTCTTCCGCGAGCAATAACGGCGGTGTCTTTACTGGCATGAATGTCGGGATAGGGGGCATCGAATTTTAGATTTTGCCTGGAGGCAACAGCAATAGTAATGATAATTAATATAAGGAACACGGTGATACCTGTCCATTTTAAGATTTTCTTTAGAGCTTTCATTATAAAATTTATATTGTTATTGTTTCGGCAGCAAAAATAGGAAATGGACTTTAAGCTTCCAAATAAATTTTCATTTTTAACAATTAAGGGAAGATATTCTCTATAAATCGTGATGTAATTATTCCAAAGAAGTAGAAAAAGATTATTCAGAGGCGGCAAATTATACCATTTCTAAAGTTAAAATCGTCCAAATAACATCAAATTCAACACTAAGACACTAAGTCCACTAAGATTCACTAAGGTACGCTTAGTGAATCTTAGTGGACTTAGTGTCTTAGTGTTGAAAATATTTAATGACTGTCGGGTTATTTATACCAACAATATAATTTCAGTATAAAAACTGTGTAAACTTGGCATTCCGACGAAGGAGGAATCCTATTGAAATATGGATAGGATTCCTCCTTCGTCGGAATGACAAGACAAAATTTGGTTTATACAAACCGACAGTCATTAAATATTTTATTGCTTCCAGATTGTTTTGCAAATATAAATGATATTACCAAGTGCTAAAAACCTTAGTATAGTTGAATCTTCAAATTGAAAGAAAAGAGAATACGAAAGTATGAATTGTTCTTGAATACCACGTCTTTCGGGAGGAATGGCAGCTTGGGGTTTTGGAATTGTAATGCTTTGGATAAAAAAAATAAGCTAAATCTGTCAAAAAACAATGTTCCTTTCACAAAAAACAATGTTCGGTTTGCAAATAACATTCAATACGACGCGAATAACAATGGTCGTTTTGTCAAAAAGAATCCTCGAGACTTCAAAATGAATGGTTGGGAAATAAAAAACAGAGGAAAGAAAATGAAAAACATTCCTCTGTTTTTCATTTCCATTTGATACGACACAAAAAACAATGGTCATTTCTTGAATAAATGAACATTACTTTGCGTGAAAGGAGGAATGTTTTTTGCACAATGAGGATTACTTTTGGTGAATCGAACCTTACTTTTGATGAAAGGATAATTACTATGGATGAAAGGAACTTTGTTTCTTATGAACTGAACCTTATTATTTGTGTTTTGAACATTGTTGTTTGTGTTTTGATGTCTGCTATTTATGAAATGAACATGGTTGTTTGTGTTTTGATGTCTATTAATTATGTAATGAGATGCGGAATCCTGAAAGGCTTTTCTCTTTTCAGGTTTAATAAAATAGTTATCAAAAATTGAAAGGAGAAAAACTTTTCAGGATGGGATGCTATTAAACTTCCAGCCATTTCTTAAGATTAATAATAGCCACAAATCTTTGGAGTAAACTAAGAATTAAAAAATCAAGATTCATTCCACATGATTTCAAACCTTTTCCTTTTATGACATTGCCTTTTTTGGGGCAATGCAATAAAAGGAGTATCAAATCAATTAGGAATTACGAATTAGGAATTAGGAAAAGCGGACATCTTATTTCGTAATTCCTAATTCATAATTCCTGATTGATTAAACTTTCCTTATTTTTTCGTAATTTAGCAGCCAGATAAATTAATGATGACAAACAAAATCTATAGTTCTGTTTTAGTTCTTTTCATGATGGTTTCGATTACTGTCGGAGGCACTGTTCAGGCTTATCTTTCTACCTGTTCTTTCAATGTTCCCGGCAAGGGTCCTTATCTCGAAACTTATCTTTCGGTGGATGGAAAAGGACTTAGTTATGTCAAGAAAGAGAATGGTAAATATCAGGGGGCAATAGAAGTAACTCTCCTTGTAAAGCATGATACCACGTGGGTTTACAGAGACAGATATAATTTATTAAGTCCTGAAGTTGATGATACTTCGAAGTATCTGAAAGATTTTATTGACCAGCAAAGAATACCTCTTGCTAATGGGGATTATGATTTGAGCATCAGCATTACGGATAAAAATAAACGGGAGCATCCGTTTGCTGGGAAAGCAAAAATTTATATCAATTATCCTGATACTGTTCCTGCGATTTCTGATATTGAATTGCTGGCTTCATTTACCAAGTCCGTGCAAAAGAATATTCTTACGAAAAACGGGTATGACCTGACTCCATATATTGACAATTTTTATTCTCATTATAATAATAAAATAAAGTTCTATGCTGAAGTTTATAATTCGAAATATCTGGCTTCGGATAAGTACCTTGTGAAATATTATATCGAGCAATATAAAACCAAAAGGATAATGGGAGAATTCAGTCAATTCATAAAAATGATTCCCGAAGACATAAATGTCGTAATGGCAGAATTACCAATAGATTCGCTCGTATCGGGAAATTATAACCTGGTGATAGAGGTACGGAATAAGAAGGATGAATTGATGGCGATGAAAGAGCTTTTCTTTCAAAGAGAAAATCCGAATGTGAGGAACATAATCAAAGCAAGTGATTACGCCGGTTTTGACATCAACAGCACCTTTGTGAGAAATTATAATAACAGGGATACATTATATGAAATGTTGCTTTGCCTGCGACCCATTTCTTCTCAAACAGAAATAGAGTTTGTTGATAATTATTTTCAAAAGGATTCGCGGAATAAAGATACACTATTAATGAAAAAGTATTTTTATGATTTCTGGGCAAAGAGAAATTCTGATAATCCTAAAGAGGAATGGTTGAAATATCGGGCTGAAGTAATTAAAGTAAATGAGAAATGGGGGAATGTTTTTCGGAAAGGATATGAGAGCGACAGAGGACGGGTTTATCTTCAATATGGACCTCCGGATATTATCGTTGATGGTACGGATGACCCTGCCGCAAAGCCTTATGAAATATGGGAATATTATAAGTTAGCAGATAAAACTCACAAGATTCCTGATCAAACTTATAAGAGGTTTCTATTCTATGAACCAAACCAGGGGAATAATGAATTTGTGCTCTTGCATTCTGATGTCAAAGGAGAAATTTCAGATGAGAAATGGCAATTAGTTTTATATCAAAGGTCTTATCAAAGTACGGATATAGATGATGTGAATGCCCCGACTTATGCAGGAAGCAGGGCTTTGGATCTTTTTAATAATCCAAGATAAATTCAGGGATAAGGATATAGAGGTATAATGGAATAGAGGTATAGTGTATAAAATTATGTCGAATATATTGATAACAATGATGACTAAAGTATGAAAGTGGTATTAAATATAATAAAGTTCAATGTTTGGAATTTAAAAGCAATTCTCAAATATTCCTTTATACCATTATACCTTTATACCTCTTTATAATTTATGAAGATTGCAATAGTTATTCTAAACTGGAATGGCAGGAAATTGCTGGAACAGTTCCTGCCGAAGGTTGTCGAATATAGCAAAGACATTGCTGAAGTAGTGATTGCTGATAATGATTCTAATGATGATTCTTTGGAATTCCTCAGAATAAATTATCCTGAAATAAGATTGATTATTAATCATGAAAATGGTGGATTTGCAAAGGGGTATAATGATGCTTTGAAGTATGTGGAAGCGGATTATTATATCCTTTTAAATTCTGATGTAGAAGTAACTCCTGATTGGATAAAACCGATTATTTCTTTAATGGAGAATGATAAAAGTATTGCTGCTTGCCAACCGAAAATGTTATCTTTTAAGAACAAAGAAAAGTTTGAATATGCCGGTGCCGCAGGAGGTTTCATTGATCATTGGGGTTATCCTTTTTGCCAGGGAAGGATCTTTGGGAATCTTGAAACAGATCATGGGCAATATAATGAAGCTTGTGAAGTCTTTTGGTCAACTGGTGCGTGTATGTTTGTTCGTTCTGAAGTCTTTCATCGGCTGAATGGTTTTGATGAAGAGTTTTTTGCGCACATGGAAGAAATAGATTTATGTTGGAGGATTCGAAATGCAGGATATAAAGTTCTTTATTGTCCGCAGTCCGTGGTTTATCATGTAGGAGGCGGAACTCTTCCTAAGAATAATCCAAGAAAAACTTATCTTAATTTCAGGAATAATCTTTTGATGATTTATAAGAATGCACCAAAGAAAGATCTATGGAAAATATGCTTTCTTCGTTTCGTTTTAGATGGAGTTGCTGGTGCTAAGTTTCTTTTTGAAGGTAATTGGAAAGATTGTATTGCGGTAATAAAGGCTCATTTTTATTTCTATAAAAACTATTCCAAGATCCGTAATAAAAGAAAAGCTACCATTAAGTCTTCCCTTGACAACAGTGATAAATTTATCTATCATGGAAGTATTGTTCTGCAATATTATCTGAAGGGAAAGAGAACTTTTACTTCTCTTAATTGGAAAAGGAAATCAGTGAATAGTGAACAGGGGGCAGTGAATAGTGAATAGTGAACAGTGAATAGTGAACAGCGTGAAATGAAACTTTTTTTTACATCGAATCTCTTTAATGTTCTTCTTCTTCTGCACTGTTCACTATTCACTGTTCACTATTCACTATTCACTGTTCACTATTCACTATTCACTGTTCACTATTCACTGCCCCCTGTTCACTATTCACTGTCTCAAAATTATTTCCGAAGTCCTTTAGATATTCCTTTGAAGCTTGCTGCTAACTTCGGAGATATTCGGCCTAATCATTATCATGCCGGAATTGATATTGAAACAGAACAACGGGAAGGCTTGAAAGTATATGCTGTTGCAGATGGATATGTTTCACGAATTAAAGTTGCTCCTAATGGTTATGGCAATGCAATTTATATCAATCACCCTAATGGATACACCAGTGTTTACGGGCATCTGCAACGTTATGATAATAAGATTGCAGAGTATGTAAAGAAGAATCAATATCAATTGGAATCTTTCCAGGTTGATCTGTTTCCTGACTCTGCTTTGTTTATTGTAAAGAAAGGAGATGTCATTGCTTATTCCGGCAATACAGGGGATTCCGGTGGTCCTCATGTTCATTTTGAAATAAGAGATACTAAGAGTGAGGAACCTGTTGATCCATTGTTATTTGGTTTTGATATTCCAGATCATAAGGCTCCTGTTTTTAATGCTTTAAAAGTTTATCCGGTTAATCATTCAGGGGTTATTAACGGCAAGGCAATTCAACAGAGATATTCTATTATTAATAAGTATTCAAACAGCTATCAGTTATTGGAAAATAGTGTTATTAATGTTCAAGGAACTATTGGTTTTGCTGTGGAAGGATATGATATGGAGGATGGTAATGAAGAACATTTTACTATCTATTCTTTGGAACTTATCATGGATGGAAAAACTCAATTTAATGCCACGATAGATAGATTTAATTTTAATGAAACACGATGTGTGAATGCTCATATTGATTATGAAGAATTGAAAAAATCCAACGAACAATTCTTAAAGCTGTTCAAAGACCCTAATGATAAATTCAATGCATACAAAGCCCGCACCAATGGTGTTCTTACTATTAATGATACGCTCCTTCACCACATAAAGATTATTGCAAAGGATGCTTATGAAAACACTTCTGAATTAAATTTCAAGGTTAAAAGTAATCATGATAGTAAAGCACCGATAGCGACCATGAAACCTGCTAACATTGAAAACATAATTCCTTATCAATACCCTGACTCATTCCAAACAAATGATATAAAGATTTTCTTTCCTGAAGGAACTTTGTATGATACGCTTTTCATGACTTATTCTTCCACGAAAGAGAGTCCGAATTACTATTCTTTCATTCACCACATTCATAATATTTATACCCCAATAAATTCCAACATAAATCTTTCTATTAAATGTCATAATCTTCCTAAGAATATAGAGTCGAAAGCATTGTTAGTTCATCTTGATTCAAAAGGAAATGCGAGTGCTGTAAAGAGTTCTTTCAAAGATGGCTATGTAGTTGGTAATCCCAATGTCCTTGGGGACTTCGCAGTGATGATTGATACCATCGCGCCTACTATTATTCGATTAAATAAAGCGAATGGAATGTATCCTATACAGTTTAAAATCACCGATAATCTTTCAGGAATAAAGTCTGTCAGAGCTACCCTTAATGGTCATTGGATATTGATGAAAGAAGATGCAAAGACGCAGACCTTTACTCTTGATTCTGACAAGCCATTCCAAACAAATACTAACAATGGCTTTCATCTTGAAGTCGTTGATAACAAAGGCAACAAGGCTACTTATACACAATAAATATTTTAAAAAAATAGGTCGAAACTTTATTGCATATCAATGCGGTTCAACATTTCTTTTTTTCGATTCGTTAATATATTCAATAACTTCAGCATCCGAAGGATTTAATATTAATGCCTTATTAAAGTATTCCAATGCCTTAGAATATTGTTTAAGATTGGCATAAGCACTGCCAATATTCTTATAAGCATCTTCATAGTTCGGATTCCAATCAATTTCCTTTTGGAAGGCATTAATTGCTTCTTCCAATCTTCCTGACTCTGCCAATGCGCATCCTTTATTATTATAAAGCCCCGCAAATTTTAATGTATCCATTATCTTTAAAGCCTTGTCGAATTCAATTAAAGACTTACTGATATAAGCCTTCTGAAGCCCCGGATTTGTTTCCTTTGGTGCAAGTGTCAATAACAATTCTTTACCCCAAATAATATGGGCAGTGGCACTCTTATCTGAAATCTCAACATCATGACTAAACAGTGTAGCATTATCTTCCCAATCCATAGTTCTTGAAAGTGTTTTTACAGAATAGAGAAAAAATATGCCGAAGACTATCATGAACAATCGTGAGTTCATAGAAAAAAGATCATAAAGATTATTGTATGTTTTCTCCAGCGTTTCTTTCCTCATTAATTTGATAAACAGCATTGTGCAGAGCATTGAAAAACCTAAGGATGGCATGTACATAAAACGTTCTGCCATGGTAGCTCCGTTATTAAAAAAAAGATTTGAAACAGGTGCTACTGTTATGAAATAAAATAGAATCGCAAAGCTGACAATGCTTTTCTTTCTTAAATTTATCAGGGCATATATTACCAATCCAACATTAATCAAAATGCCCGCTATCACTGGCAGATTGCTTAATGACTGAATATTTATCATTGAATAATTATAGTCGCAAGTCAGGGAAATCGGGTAGATTAATAACAGAATATATCGCAGAAGAATATAAAATACCGTCGCTTCTCTGCTTACGAAATCGGGGGCTGCTACTACTGAATTGAAGAGGTAGGTAGTAGAAGTATTCATGCTTACAGATAGCAAAACCTGGTGCCTTATAATAAGATAAATTGCTAAAATAAGAAGGAGTTCTATTGAAATAATAAGAAGTTTTTTCATTTTAATTCCTGTAAAAACAAGGAGGGCTAATGGTATTGTAAGCAGGAAAGTTATGCCTGTTTCTTTGGACAATAAGGAGATGAAAAAACTGATTCCACCAAGAATAAAATATAGAATAGAATCCTTTGAACTGGATTTTACAAATGCTGTTATTGCCAGCAGCCCGAAAAGAAAACAGAGGATTTCGTCCATGCTTTTTATATTGCAAACAACTTCAGTATGTATGGGATGAGCGGCATAGAGGATGCTGCAAACAAAGGGAAATAACGTCGGGGCATTGCCAAATTTGTTTTCAAAAAGAAGGCACAACGTAAGAAATAATACACAGCAGGAGCAGGCAAAAAATAATACATTAAACAAATGATAGACCTGTGGAGAATCATGAAAAAATTGCCAGATAGAAGCAAAAAGAACTAACGAAGCCGGACGATATACGGGACCTCTGTGATTGGACTCTAAGCCATACCAATAGTCGGTTTTCAACAAAGTAGGGATACCTGCAAAACCCATTTTGGTATATTTATTTTGATCTGTCACAGGATGATCGTCCAAAGTATAATTAAAAGAAATAGTCTGGGCATAAATCAAGAATGCAAATGCAGCAATGATTATTCCGAGTGAAGTTTTTAATTTAGCAGAAGTCCCGCGGACGGCAGGTGTTGATTTTACTTCTAATCTATTATTGGTTTGTTTTTTTTGCATTTGTTTTTATGACCGGATGCAAAACTAAAAAACTATGAAGTAACATCAAAGGCTCCGAATGAGTTCTAAAAACTGAAAAATAATTAGGAATATTTAATAAGGAATAACGGATCATCATTATTTAAAATGACTGTCGGTTTGTATATACCTCAAATTGTTTTAAAATATAAAAACTGTGAATGCTTGTCATTCGACGAAGGAGGAATCCTATCCATATTTCAATAGGATTCCTCCTTCGTAGGAATGACAAGCCGCAACTTGGTTTATATAACCCGACAGTCATTTTATTTAATGATGCAATTGGATATATGCCCTTTCGGCTCCTGTCCCGTTGTATCGTCATTCCATAAGGTTATTTTTTTCATGTCGTAAAAATTGGCAAATAAAGTATTCACAAATCTTGATGCCTTAATAAAATTTATCATCTTATAATTCATTCATCATTAAAAGGTATTGAAATTTTCAGGTGAATCAAAATCTCTTTTCAGATGGGCTTGGAATTTCAAGGTTGCATGATACGGATGAATTATACCATTGCGCATTTTCTTAATGGTGTGAATGATAGTGGTATTGCTCTTGTTGAATTCTATGATAAGACAAAAAGCATTGGGAATGGCATTACATAATTTCCTGATGCCATAAATAACGTTGGGGATGACATCCCTTTTTTTCCTTATGCCATAGAAAACGTTGGGGATGACATCCCTTTTTTTCCTTATGCCATAAATAACGTTGGGGATGACATCCTTTTTTTTCCTGATGCCATAAAAAACGTCGGGGATGACATTCCTTTTTTTCCGGATGCCATAAAAAACGCTGGGGATGGCATCCGGAAAAAATCGGAATGCCATCATGGCTTCGGGGATGGCATTCGGAAAAAACCAAAATGCCATCATGGCTCTGTGGATGGCTTTCGGAAAGTACCGAAATGCCATCATGGCTCTGTGGATGGCATCCGGAAAAAACCGGAACGCTATCCTGACGTTTTAGATGGCATTCGGAAAATAAATCATAGCCATGATGGCAGGTCTAAGCTATAATTTGATTAGACTTCCTCGATAAATAGATGGAGAACAGTTAATAGGAACGCAGATGACGTGGATTAATATGAAAAGATATGATTTTTTCCTTGATGAAATCATATCTTTTCATATTAATCCGCGTCATCTGCGTTCCCATAGCATATCAAAATCTCAATTCCCGAATAAGTCTATCCTTAAAACCTTCCATGTCCTTACTTTAATGTAATTTTGCATCATACAATAAGATTAAAAAATGATAGAAGAATTAAAATCAATCCGTGCTGCCTGTGATAAAATGGAGCGTGAGGATGAGAGAGAAAAAATGCAATTCCGCGAAGCAGATTTTGGCAGATTTGATTTGCCGAAGCATGTTGGCGATATTGTGGATTATCTGCAACCGCTTTTATTGCCCAATGAAGCGGCAATTTATTGGTATCTTTTCAGAAAGAGCATCGTCAAAAATATGGACAAGAACATACGGTTTTATGCAAAAGATTTGTGTAAGGATTTTGAAGTCATCAGTTCCGGTTCGGGGCGAGCAGAATTTATTGGTATCAAGGCTGCAATCAAAGCCGTAGATGGGCTGGAAGCAAAAGGAGTGATAGAAAGAATCTTAAAAACAGCGACCAAAGATGGTTTTTATTTTAGCATTAAAATTCCATCCGAAATCCCGATGTGCATTGACCGCAAGAAAGTTATGGATGCACTGAAATTATAAATGAATTTAAATCCTTTTCAATACCAGCATCACCAGAGAGAAGTTCATAAAGGAGTTATGAAATATGAGTTATGAGTTATGAAGTATGAGTTATGAGTTTGTGCAAACTCATAACTCATAACTCATACTTCATAACTCATAACTCATAACTACAATCGTTTTGTGATAGCATCCGCCCCTGCGGTGCTGCAACAAAACGATGATGATAATTATTAAACCAAAAGGATTCATACCTATGGAATTAATTTTTATATTTATATTTCAGGAATATTCCGGTATCAAACGCTGTCCATAAACAAGCTTTCTGTCCGCAGACTTTAAGTGCGCTATTAGCCCAAGTATTGCAAGTTTTAAACATGCTGTAACTGCCCGTAGCATCATAGAAAGCATCATGCTGCCCATAGTTTGCATTTGTCTTAATATTTATCAAATGTCCTTCGGCATCCTTTTGAAAACTGTTTAATATATACTTTATCAACCGCGAATATTGCTCCTTACTAATAATGATTTTTCGACATGAATCACCGATATTTAATGTATCATAATAAGTAGCATGAATAGCGGTAGTGCTCAAAGCAAACATAGCCTTAAAGGCTGTGCTGAATTTCAAATCAGCCCACGTGGGAGTGTATAGGTAGAAGCCTTTGTCGCCCCATCCCATGCCAAGCCATTTCATGTTAGAGTCTTTGCTGACAGTATTAGAAAATCTGATCTCTTGACTCCAATCAATCAAGTCACTTTTGACTGGAACTACAAGGTCTGTATGAACACCATTTGTCATGATGAAAATAGTCATTTCTGCAGGTTGATTCTTTTCTTTATCTACTGTAATCCTTGACAGGCACCATTCGGATAAAAGATAGGTAATTACAAATGCTATAATTGCCAAAACTGTTTTTCCAAGAATCTTTAGAAGTTGTTTTAATGCTTTCATATTATGTAAATCAATCCATGCCTTTTACATGATTCAAGATGATTGCATTCATTTATCTGCTTGATAATGCAAAATTAGAATAAAAATAAGTTTAGTAAAATAGTCTTTCCGGACTTAGGAAAGCTTTATCTTTTCTTCAGAGGCATTGAAGAAATGATATTCCATGAAATGATAGGCAGAATCAGGGATTATTTTCACCCATTTATTGTATGCAAAAAACCATTTCATTTGTATGGAAAAAATACCTTTCGTAAGGTAAGCATAGATATAAGGACTCGTGCGGATGGAGATGGATTTCTCGCCTTGCTCCTTGAGGAGATAGCGGAGATTGGTGTTGATGTCATCAAGGTAGAGGACGCTGGATTTAATTTCTCCGGTGCCATCGCAGGCAGGACATTTCTCGACAGTTACAACATTCATCTCCGGGCGAACACGCTGACGAGTTATCTGTACCAATCCGAATTTGCTGGGAGGAAGGATGTTGTGTTTCGCCCTGTCCTTCTTCATTTCTTCTTTAATCTTTTCATAAAGAAGTTTACGATTGGCAGCAACCCGCTGATCAATAAAATCAATAACTATGATGCCACCCATATCACGAAGCCTTAACTGGCGGGCAACTTCACGCGCGGCTTCCATATTAACGGTAAGAGCATTTTCTTCCTGATTAATATCTGCTTTACTACGCAATCCACTGTTGACATCAATCACATGAAGAGCTTCAGTGTGTTCAATAATCAGGTAAGCTCCGCCGGGGAGATTAACAGTCTTTCCGAAACCGGATTTTATCTGCTTCTCAAGGCTGAAATGTTCAAAGATAGGCTCCTTGCCTTTGTATAGCTTAACGATGTTTTCGTGCTCCGGCGCAATGGAACGGAGATAGAGTTTAATATCCTCGAATATTGCAGAGTCATTGACATGAATGTTTTGGAAATTAGGATTCAATAAATCCCGCAGTATCGTAGAAGTTCTGTTTAATTCCCCATGCAGTTTGAATGGAGGTTTTGCAGTTAATAATTGATGATGAAGATTGTTCCATTTCTCCATCATATCAGCCAAATCCTTTTCCAAATCAGATACCTTTGCACCAACTGCTGCGGTACGAATAATAAGACCGAAATTCTTTGGCTTGAGACCAATCATGATCTTCTTTAAACGGCTTCTTTCATCAATGTTTTTAATCTTTTGAGAAATAGTTACCGAATCTTCAAACGGAACCAAAACCATGTATCTGCCCGGAAGAGATATTTCAGTACTGATGCGAGGACCCTTTGTGGAAATAGGTTCCTTGGCAACTTGTACCATCACCCATTGATTTGCTGCAAGGATACTGCTAATCTTGCCAGTCTTTTCAATATCCTTTTCCAGAACAAAATTATCCAAGGAAGGATTAGGATTCTTGCCGGTAGAAGTATTCCTCGTAAATTTAATAACAGAATTTACCTGTGCTCCCAAATCGAGATAATGGAGAAAAGCATCTCTTTCGTAACCGACATCCACAAAAGCCGCACTAAGACCGGGAATTATCTTCCTGATACGACCCAAATAAATATCTCCTACCGAGAAACTCTGGTCTTCCTTTTCACTGTTTAATTCAGCTAATTTCCCATCCTCAACAAGGGCAATTGTTACCTCGTTGGGTGTAGAATTTATATATAATTCACTAATCAAATTCTTAGTATTTAAAAAAGAAACCCTGACTTGATATTCTTAAGTACATGCCACTCCAAAAGACATCACTTCAAAACAAACCAAATCAGGATAGGATAGTATTTTTTCATCATCAAACAATATGCAGGGAATTTACTCCTCTGAAATGCATAAAATGCTGAAAGAACTATGGGTTATTTCTTCTTATGTCTGTTCTTTCTAAGGGCTTTCTTCCGCTTGTGGGTAGCCATTTTATGTCTCTTTCTTTTTTTTCCGCTTGGCATATTATTTAATATTTTTTTAAATTAGTTAAAATCAATTTACTTGTTCTTTAAGATTTCTTATTTCTTTTATGTAGCTATCAACTTGTGAAATCCTTATGGTATCAGTCAAATAGCTCTTATACTTTTCAAAGTTTGTAATAGCTTTTTCCTTATCCCCTTTCTTAAGGAAGACATCACCGAGGTAGCTATAGACCTCAATGTTTTTGGGATTAATCATCAAAACAGTGTCAAATCTTGCAATTGCCTTATCATATTGTCCTGATTTAACAGCAAGAAATCCAAGATTCAATTGAGCTGTTTCATGTTTAGGATTTGCTGCAACTACTTCTCGCAATAACATGATCCCTTGCATAGGATTACTTGTTCCTTCAGCATAACAAACTCCCAGGTCGGTTTTCGCATCCAGGTTCTTAGGATTAAATTCCAAAACTTTATTGTAACAAAGAATAGCCTTGTCAACAAGGGCTTTCATAGCTAAGGAATCATTGGCAGATTTGAAACCATCAAAATAACGATAAGCGGCATTCAACCAATGCTTTTCAGTAGGTTCCGAAACAGCTACTTTTTCACAATAGTATGCTGCAATAGCAGGCATATTTGCATGATCAAAAATCTTTGCAATAGAATCATTTGCTTCGACACTTCTGCTTGGTTTCTTTTCAGCAATGGTTTCCAGATTTTGAATGCTGTTCGTTTCCTCAGACGATAAATTTTGCTTAGCCTTATTCACTATATCTTCGAAATTAAAGGCACTTGTTTTTACAGATTCAACATTAGCCATAGCAGGATTATAACCTTCGCGAGGTGCGAAATAAATCAGTGCAGTAAGCATTAAAGTACCTGTAATCAAGAGCAATTGACTTCGAGAAAGTGAGCGCATCAGGAATTATTTTTCCTTTTTATCGTCCGTCAGTCTCTTCTTGTTATTCGCTTTTACTTTGTCCAAAAAGCCTTTAGAGGGCTTCCATGTCGGCACATATCTTTCCGGCACAATCACAGGTACACCGGCAATGATATTCCTCCCTATTTTACCTTTTCTTTTCTTCACCACGAAGCTACCGAAGCCACGAAGGTAGCAGTTTTCGCCCTTCATCATGGTGTTCTTGATAATACTGATAGTAGCTTCTAAAATTTCGGTTACTACAACACGCTCAACACCAGTCTTTTTTGACAATTCAATGATGAGTTTTTGTTTAGTCATGTTAGTCTTGTACATACTTTTAATTTTTAAATTTATTAATCTGATTATTTTTAGGGCTGCAAAGATATATTTTTTTTTTGAAACCAAAAATGGATTAATAAAAAATGTCCCGTAGTTAGGATTGTCTCCTTAAGATGTTTTGCCGCTATTTTTGTAATAGTCTGCTAAAGAAACGATCTACTTCTCTATTATAAACTTTCCTCTCAAATTTTCATTAGCCGATCTTATTTCATAGAAATAAACCCCTGAACTCCATGTAAAAATTGAGATAGAATTATCAATACCTGTAAATATTTCTTTAAACACTTCATTGCCGAGAAGGTCGGTGATTATTAATTGCTGATTAGGGGATGGGAAGGATTGTAATTTTTCAGCGCAAAATTACATTTCTTTTATGAATTTTCCTCTCATAATATCTTTTCCATTTGTTATCTCATAAAAATAAATGCCATTATTCCAATTTGAAACATCTAATCTGGTATTTATTCCTTCGAGGGTTTTATGACAAATTATTCTTCCAAAGACATCAGTTACCATCATTGTTTCATTAGCACTAAAAATTGATAATTTTATGTTTATTGCTGTATTGGTTGGATTGGGGAAAATAAGAACTCCATCATATTTTTGATTGCTTAAATTGGGAATGCCTCCTAATCCAACTGCATATAAATCAAAACAAGCAATATAACCATACATATAATCATAATTACCAGTGTCTGAAACTGGTCCATCTACAAACCAGGAACTTCCTCCAGGGTTTCTAAATGGGAAATTTACACCCCAATAGTTATCATATCCGAGAGTTGCGGAATATCCTGTTATATATAATTTATTCGTTTTATAAACTGTTATAGATGAACTAATATCACTAAACATACTATTATTATCGTTAGGAGAATTTAAACCTGGCGATCCAAATAGTGATGCCCAAAAAAGATTATCATCAGATCCAAATCCTATAACACAGGCATCAGGGTTTAAACCCTGAAAACCAAATTCAGAATCAGGTGCAGTATTATTTTCTTCCTGTAGATACATTCCTGAAGGTGTTGAAGATTGTGTCTGAAAATGTTGGAGGGTAGTTGATGTAATGAATAAATCACCATTATCATCACATGTAGCATCAATAAATTTATCATAAGCAGTAACCGTAAGACTAAAACCAAAATCCGTACCATGAACAATATCCATAAATCCCGGATATAAGGTTGACCAATCTAAAGTATCTTCATTGACATCGAATCTTACAACAAATAAATTTCCTCCGTCTGATGCCGAACTGGAAAAGCCTGAAATAGGGTTGTAAACAGGTACATGATCAGTTGAAATAGGGTTGCAATTAGAAACGGAAGTCCCCGTTACATTAGTTATACCAACCGCATACATGCTGTTAGTAATAGATGATGTCGTTACCGTTTGAAAACTATTAACATTATTAAAATTAGTTGACCATTGCAAGACTCCACCAATCGAAAATTTACATAAAAAAGCATTGCTATGACTGGTGTTTGTTGCTACTTGAGAATAACTGCTACCTGTACTGATTAAAGGGAAATGTCCACCACTGGCAGATGTTATTGTGGAATGATTCATTGCTGATGTATCATCCGTTTTTGTAGTCATTCCGCATAAGTAAAGAGCTACCACATCGGCAGTTCTTATAAATCCTATTTCATAAACAGAATCTTCCTTATCACTACCTACTAAGGTACTCCATTTTAATTTATTCGCAGTGTCAAATTTTATAACAAAAATATCTCCTCCACCTGCATTAAAGTTCTGGAAATATGCTCCAAGTCCCGGATCGCATAAAGGAAAATTATTTCCAATTGTTGCAAGGCAGCCATTAGCTTGCAACTGAGTACTTCTTGTATTACCTGTTACAAAAATATTACCAGCCAAATCACATGTAATACTTCTGCCATCATCATCGCCATCTCCACCTATTAATGCAATCCATGTTGGAATCCCTGTATGTTTACCTATCCTTGCAATAAAGGCATCCTTCCCACCTGAATTGGTACCCTTATAGTAACTCCCATTACTTGGATTTGTTAATGGTAGAATTGGTAAACCTGTACTTTTTGTATAGCCTGTAATATATAATGCCGTATCAATAGGATTAAAAACAACTCCATGCACTTCTGTACTGTCACTGCTGCCAATATAAGTACAAACAAGAAGTGTATCGCCGGAATTAAATTGCATATAAAAACCATCTATAGTCCCATTATATTGAACTTGAAATGCACCATTGGTATAAGGAATAGTGCCGTAATATGTTCTTCCTACGGCATAACTATTGCCTGCTGTGTCTGTAGTAACATCTAAATTATTTGTCTCTTCCCCTGAATCATCATCCAAATAATCGTAGGTACTCCATTTTAGGTTACCAATAGTTACAGGATTAAGAGACGGAAAGTTCCTGTCAATCTGGATGATAAGAGGAAGGTTGGTATTATATGCACCCAGATTGAACCCTAATTCATTGGTACCTGATACATAATAATTCGCTCCCCAGGTTAGTGCTACTCTGTCTCCACTGCTATCTACTTGATAAACTTCAGGAGGCAATTGCTTAATACCTCCAAATTTACAATAAGTTCGCATTGAGCCATCAACAAGAATAACGGTAGAATCAATATCAACACCAGAATATTGAAGTTTAATTTGTGAAGTATCGGCTCCTGGCATTATCATAATATAATATTTTAAACCGGCATTTGTGCCGGTAAATAATGCCTCAACATGATTGTATATTTCGGGGTATAATAAATATTGATAAGGGTGAACATCTGTAATTCCTGTAGGACATTGTGGTAGATAAAAATTTTGAACTCCTCCAAATAATTGTTCAATTGCTATTGGGTTTGATGTGTTTCCTTTTGGGAAAGAAAGATCAACCCTTGCCGATGTATCGTGGTGTGCGGATGTAGAATCTCTTTTCAAAAAGGCATAACTAATTGTATCCTGTAAAAAATAATTTCCTCCCATAGTATAAAACTTAACGGCAGTACTTACACTATCTCTCGTATCTTTTATCTGTCCATAGTTTTGATAAAAGCAGAAACTCGGTGAGACTCCTTCTGTATCCGGCAAATTGATTGCTTGACTGATCATAGCAGTACATCCATGAGCATCAGTAACAACAACTGAATTCCCTCCAAACTCTGAACTTATTATGGTTTGCGTGGTTGCTCCTGTTGGACTCCAAAGATAGGTATAAGGGCTTATTCCACCAGTTGCAGTTACTGCCGCAATGCCAATAGAATAAATAACAGTATCAGTTAAGGTAAGAACAATTGGTGAAGGTTGTGTGATTATTGCCGCTGGTGTTACTGCTGTGCATCCGTTATGGTCGGTAACGGTTACATGATAAATACCTGCAATTAAATTGTCCGCGTAACTTGTTGTTTGTGGAGGGCTTGTGTTCCATAAGTAGGTATATGGAGTTGTTCCATAGTTTATATTCGTTGAAATATATCCATTATTTCCGCCATTACAAGTTACATTTGTTTGAATTGCGTTAGATGCTGATAACTGATTATTTATAGCAAATTGATTGGTAGCAGATGAGGTAATTCCCGAAGGATTGGTTCCAATAATTCTGATGCGGTAATTAGTACTTGGTGGATAAGTAGAGCATGGAATTTGAGACGGAATAGATGAGGCACTTGTACCAGCGACAACTCCAATGTTAACCGGAGAACCAAAGCCCCCTGATGCATCGCTTAACTGAGCGATAAAATTGTTACCGGATAAGAATCCGGTACTTGTAGAACAAGGTACATAGACCGAATCTCCAGGATTAAAGGACGATGCGACAGTACCGATGTAAATTGTTTGTGCTTCAATCGTAGCAGGGGCTAATGTTGCAAACACAGCAGCACTTGCAACACCAATAGTAATAACACTTGTGGATGTTGAACTTACTGTTAGAACACTTGTTGTTATGGCTGAAAGATTCAGCATAAATGCAACAATGATAATTAAACTTTTATGGACAAAGTTACTAACCATTTTCCCGAAGGAAATTTTTGTACAGATTTTTTTCATTTTCTTTAATTTTTGATTGTTTAAATAATTTAATTTTATATTCTTAATTTTACTGATTCTTTATAATGCAACGTGGGCTAACACCACTTTGCATTGGAGGAACTGAGATCCCTGTAGAACAAAATAAATGCGCCCACGCTTACGAGGGCATCATGCTTATTTCTATTCTACATGAAAGTTCTCAGTTTCCCAATGTAGATAAAAGCTGACGCTTTTATGTTTAAAAAAATTACTACTTACAGTTTTAAATTCTACATATTATTCTATTATAAATTTTCCGTTATAAATTTCTTGATTGTTTGTTATTTGATAAAAATACATTCCTTTGCTCCATTTCGAAACATCAATTGTTTCGTTGCTATTATTCAATATTTCTTTATAAACTTCATTACCCAAAATGTCTTTAATCAACAAGGTTTCATTAGTGATATAAGATGATAGATGAATGTTTAATGTTGTGTTTGTAGGATTAGGATAAATATCAACTCCTCCATTCTTCTTTATAGTATTTTCTCCAAGATACCAACCATTATACTTTGCGATATACATAACCGTATCAGAATTGATTTTAGTAAATCCACCAGTAACATAAAGCTCATTATTAAATACTGCTATATCACCTATTCCAATATTAAAAGTATCAGATGAAAAAGCAGACCAATTATAACCATCCCACACAGCAATATTACTTACGGATACAATACCTGCTTGAGTAAAACTACCTACAGCATAAAGTTTATTACCAATAACTCTTAAATTATCTATCTCATTATTGATTCCACCACCGACATTGACAAAATTAGTTCCATCCCACTTGTAAATAAATTGTCCGTTAGCAAGTGGTCCTCCACCGATATATAATTCATTATTATAAACTGCCAAACTATGAATAAATGAACCTAAGTTATTACCCAATTCATTCCAATTTGTTCCATCAAATGTTAGTAAACTAAAGCTGGTATTAGTCAAAGTATCATAAAAACTACTTGCAAAGTATATCATGTTTTGAAATACAATACTATAACAAACACCCTCAACCTCGCTTACTCCATGAGGTAATCCAATGGGAATCCAATTATTACCATTCCATACTGCAATACCAAGAGAATAATTTCCATTGACATCAATAAAATTTCCTGAACAATAAAGAAGACTGTCATATACAATTAAAGTATTAGCAGCACCTGTATTACCAAATGCCCAATCAATACTATCCCATGATGTTCCATTCCATTTTGTAAATCCATTATATTCAATATACCCGCTTACATAAAGATTGTTTTGATATTCATTAATTGATAATACAGGATAACCATTTAATCCCGTTATTGAAGTATCCCAGGATGTGCCTGTCCAAGCAGCTATTCCAACTTGAGAATGTCCATTCACTGCCCAAAAATTACCACCAACAAATAAGCGATTTAAAATAGTATCAGCATATAACACTCTTGCTTGAGAGTTTAAGCCTGTGCCGAGGGCTAACCATCCTTGGGCATAAAAGAGATTACAAGATAAGGAGAGCGTTAGTATAAAGAAGATTTTTTTCATATTGATATTTTCTGAAATTTAGATAGTAGTATTTTAAACGCCTTTATGTTTTTATAATTCTTCTTTCCTTATATCTTTTTATAATTTTTGGAGTTGCAATATTATGCAATTAATTTCTAATGACCAAATAATATGTTTTAAAAAAAATATTTTATTGGCACTCATCATAGCTGAAAGCCATACATCAAGAGGGAATTGGTAACGTTCATATAGAACCGGATATGATGTATTATGCGTATTTTTAGACATAAATTCATTATAGTATTGGTCAGTATTGCGGCAATACTGGTCAGTATTGGAGACATTTTCAGGTAAGTATTTTGGAAAAATTCCTTCCAAAGTTTGTAAAAACTCCTTCCATACTAACCATTATGGAGGATATCATGACCATTATGCGAGCCATAATGGTCATGATGCGAGGCATAATGGTTATGATAGGAGACATAATGGTTATGATGCGAGGCATAATGGTCATGATGGGAGCCATAATGGTTATGATGGGAGATATAATGGTCATGATGCGAGCCATAATGGTCATGATGGGAGATATAATGGTTATGATGCGAGGCATAATGGTCATGATATCCTCCATAATGGTCAGTATTTTGACTGTCATCTTATCGAACAGGTCTTTACCGAAAGCTACCGTGTCATTAGCGAACGATAAAGTGTCCTTTCCGAACGATAAGGTGCTCTTGTCTAACGATAAGGTGTCTTTCCCGAACGATAAGGTGTCCTTCCCGAACGATAAAGTGCTCTTGTCGAAGGATAATGTGTCTTTCCCGAACGATAAGGTGTCCTTCCCGAACGATAATGTGTCCCGAACGATAAGGTGCACTTGTCGAACAATAAGGTGTCTTTCCCGAACGATAGGGTGCTTTTGTCGAACCTCAAGGGGACTTTATCGAACCTTATGGTGTCTTTGTCTCTCGACAAGGTGCCTTTGAAAATCTACAAAAAACAAAAAAGATGGGTATTTGGAAGTTCAAAATCTCCGAATCATAAATTTAAAAGTCGCTTCATTTTAATGAAATACATGGCTTCTGTTATTTTTACTATTTTTGCAACCTGAATAAACAGAAAAGAAGAAATGGAACTGGATACAGAACTCGAAAAGCAAGAAGATTTTATCATCAATGTAGGTCCTCAACACCCCTCTACACATGGTGTCCTTCATATCAAATTGAAGATTAACGGCGAAACGATTCTTGATGTCGAGCCTCACCTCGGATACATTCATCGTTCGATAGAAAAGATGTGCGAGAGCCATACCTACAGACAGTTTATTTATGTTACCAGCCGCATGGATTATCTCTCCTCGCATATCAATAATGAATGCTGCGCGCTGGCTGTCGAGAAAGGTTTGCAAGTTGAAGTTCCACCAAGGGCTAAGGTCATCAGGATATTGATGGCAGAGCTTACCCGCCTGGCATCCCATCAATTGTGGTGGGGCTGCACTGGGCTTGATCTGGGAGCTATCACGCCTTTCTTCCATGCCTTCCGCGAGCGCGAAATGATTAACGAAATCATGGAAAAGACCTGTGGTGCACGCCTGACTATGAACTATATGGTTCCAGGTGGAGTGATGATAGATTTGCACCCTGATTTCCAGAAAGATGTGAAGAATTTTATTAAAGAATTCAAAGGAAAGATACATGAATATAGTGACCTGCTGACGGGTAATATAATCTTTGAGCAACGGACCAAGGGCGTAGGACTTTTATCTAAAGAAGATGCCTTGTCTTATGGTTGTAGCGGTCCTGTGGCGCGGGCTTCAGGATTGAGCTGTGATGTCAGGAAATGGTATCCTTATGATGGTTACGAGAATGTTGAATTCGATGAAGTCCTTCGCACCGAAGGCGATTGTTATGCCCGATACCTGGTGCGGATGGATGAGATGAAGCAATCCATGCGCATCATTGAGCAATTGATAGATAATATCCCGGAAGGAGAGTTTCAGGCGAAGACCAAAGCTGTTATTAAATTGCCCAAAGGAGAATTCTATCAACGCGTGGAAACTGCTCGCGGCGAACTGGGTCTTTATATCGTCAGTGAAGGCGGCACGACCCCTTATCGCATCAAGTTTCGTTCTCCGGGTTTCTCCAATTTATCTGTTCTAAAACATTTATGTGTTGGTGGTAAGATTGCTGACCTGGTTACTAATATGGCACTTCTTGACTTGGTAATCCCGGATATTGACAGGTAGAATAATTATAGTTTTATTATTCCGGTCTTGCTATTTATATAAATTTCATTGATACTATTTTCTTTAATTTTGCAGCGATGATAAAGCATAAAATAATCATTGCTGCCACTGGTGCCAGCGGTGCCATATATACAAAGGTTTTGTTTGATAAATTATCCATTTTAAAAGATCAGATAGAAGATGTCGGAGTTATATTGTCAGACAATGCAAAAGAGGTCTGGAGATATGAATTAGGTAATTCGGATTATGAAAATATTTCCTTCAAAGTTTATGATAAAAATGATTTCCATGCACCTTTTGCATCAGGTTCGGCAAGGTATAAGACAATGATAGTATGTCCTTGTTCTATGGGAACTTTAGCACGGATTGCTTCTGGAATTTCTAATGATTTATTGACCCGTGCTGCCGATGTTATCCTTAAGGAGAGAAGAAAATTAATTCTTGTTACGAGGGATACTCCACTGAGTTTAATTCACATTAATAATATGAAAACAATTGCTGAAGCCGGAGGAATAATAAGCCCTGCTTCTCCTTCATTCTACAGCAAACCTGCTACATTTGAAGACCTTGCATCAACAGTAATTGACAGGGTTTTAGACTTGGCAGGATTTGAATTAAATTCCTTTCGATGGAATGAAAAATAATTTTTATATATTTGCGTTCTGGAACCCACATGTTTTAAACCAATATTTTTAACCATTATGTTTGAATACACTAAGCAAATCCTTTTGAAAGTCAGTTTCGACAAAGTTTTGTTCCGTAAAGAATTGCTCAAAGCAATAGAGTTTATGAAGAATGATGAAAAACATTTATTAAAAATCTGGTGCCTTACCACTTTCGGACATCATTACCACGATATAATAATGGAAGTATTTAAGAAGATCTCTTAATAAAATCAAGGTTTCTTTTTAATCCATTATAACCCGTTCTTCTTATTGCAGAATCTGCAAAGATTTTATTGAAGATATCTTCCGTAATTTCTTCCCATTCATGTTTATTCATTTTTAAGACTTGTTCATTGATGAATTCAGGGGTTTTATGAGGTTTTGAGAAACGATTCCAGGGGCAAACATCCTGACATATATCACAACCAAATGCCCAATCCTCAAATTTTCCGGCTACTTCATTTGGAATAGCATCTTTCAATTCAATAGTGAAATAAGAAATACACTTGCTTCCATCAACTGCATAAGGCGCAACGATTGCATCTGTCGGGCAGGCATCAATACATCTTGTACAGGTGCCACAATACTCTTGAACAGGGACATCATAATCTAATTCCAGATCAATGATTAATTCGGCAATGAAAAAAAATGACCCTATGTTTTTATTTAATAAATTGGAGTTCTTCCCTATCCATCCTAAGCCAGCTTTTGCAGCCCAGGCTTTATCCAAAACAGGTGCCGAATCAACGAAAGCTCTTCCGTTTACTTCCCCTATATTTGTTTTGATGAAAGATAAAAGGTCCTTTAGTTTCTCTTTTATTACCAGGTGGTAATCTCTTCCATAAGCATACTTTGAAATCTTAAAAGCATCTTCATTTTGTTGTTGTGAAGGATAATAATTCAATAATAGAGAAACAACCGACTTTGCCCCATCAACCAATAATCTTGGGTCTAATCGTTTATCAAAATGATTCTCCATATAGGACATTTTACCATGCATATCATTTAATAACCATTGTTCTAGCCTTGGTGCTTCATCTTCAAGAAAATCAGCCTTTGCAATTCCGCAATAATCAAAGCCAAGACGAATAGCTTCCTCTTTAATTGATTGAGAATATTTTGCTTGGGAACTTATTTTATTCATATTGGCTTCAAGATTAGTATAGCATGATAAATAATAGACAAAAAAAATCCTGCAATTGCAGGAAGATTTTTTCAAGTGGCGGAGAGAGAGGGATTCGAACCCCCGGACCTGTTACAGTCAACGGTTTTCAAGACCGCCGCGTTAAACCGCTCTGCCATCTCTCCGGCGGCAAAACTACAATAATTTATGATAATGCAAAAAAAGGTTGAATGATTTCATTAATCAACATGAGATTTATTATCATTGTTGATCAAGAAAAGATTCAAATTTTTCATAAAAAGGTAAGTAAACATAGGAATATTCCTAGTTCCCCACCTTGACAATCTATTAGTAGTAAGTAAGTCGAACAACATTTGCCAGATGTTTCGCAAAGCGAACAACCTGCCTGCTATAGCCATATTCATTATCATACCAAATGTAAAGAACAATGCTTTTCTTGTCCTTTGAAACAATGGTAGCAGGACTATCAACTATGCAAGCACAGGGATTTCCAACCAAATCAGAAGAAACCAATTCATTGGAATAGGAATACTGAATCTGTTCCACCAAATCCCCTATTAATGCAGCATCTTTAAGAACCTGATTAACTTCTTCTTTTGTCACTTCCCTGCCAACTGTAAGGTTTAAAATAGCAAGAGAAACATCTGGTGTAGGAACCCGAACGGCATTACCGGTAAGCTTTCCGGATAGGTTGGGAAGTACCTTTGAAACTGCCTTATCTGCACCGGTTTCGGTGATGACCATATTCAAAGCAGCAGCTCTTCCCCGGCGATATTTGTCATGATAATTATCCAATAAGTTTTGGTCATTAGTATAAGCATGAATGGTTTCAAGATGCCCCTTGGAAATACCTAATTTCTCATCAATAACTTTCAATATCGGAACGATAGCATTAGTAGTGCAGGATGCAGCAGAGAAAACGGTTTCTTCTTTATCAAATTGTGTATGATTAACTCCATGAACGATATTTGGAATATCTCCTTTGCCGGGAGCAGTCAACAGAACCTTGCTAATACCTTTTGATTTTAGATGCCTGCACAAGCCTTCTCTGTCACGCGCAATACCAGTGCTATCAATCAAAAGCGCATCCGAGATTTCATATTTGGTATAGTCAATTTCATCGGGATTCTTTGCAGCAATCATGTGAATTGTATGACCATTTACAATGATAGCTTTATTTGCCAAGTCTTCAATAACATTACCTGGGAAGGGACCATGAACTGAATCATTGCGCAATAAATCCGCTCGTTTAATAATCGTGTCGTCACTGTTATCACGAGTCACAATCGCTTTGAGACGAAGCTGTTCTCCCTTTCCTGCCTGGGAAACAAGCTCACGTGCAACCAATCTTCCAATTCTTCCAAAGCCATAAAGAACAACATCTTTAGGAACCAAAACACGTTTGTCCTGACCTATGTGGTTACTCATTTTATCTTTTACAAAAGCTTTCGCACTATCATACTTTCCTTGCTCTTTGAGCCATTCAGCACCAAGACGACCAATGTCAATTCGTGAAGGTGCCATGTCTAATTCATAAATTTCCTTAGCCAATAACAAGGTATCCTGGACTTGTATCGGTTGATTAATAATGTTCTTGGCATAGAGATGCAGTTTAAGGATTTCCGTGGCACTTCTATCCACCATTTGATTCCGGAAAATGATTAATTCCACCGACTTATCAAACCATAGATTCCCTATCACATGGATCAATTCAATTGCAGATTTCTCATACCCGATCCACTCTTTCAATTCAGTTTCATACTTACTTTTTGTTTCAATCATTACTATATTTATTTATTTAATTTCCTATAAAAACAAAAGACGCAAGGTCGCTTGCGTCTTTTAATTATTTTAAACATTGAGAGACTTTTTAAGCCCCGCAAAATTAGCTAAATTTTGGTATTATCCAAGATATGCTTTCAAGAGATTGCTCCTTGATTTATGTCTTAATCTCCTGATAGCCTTTTCTTTGATCTGGCGTACACGTTCTTTGGTCAGATTAAACTTCAAAGCAATCTCTTCCAATGTCAAGCCTACAGGAATTCCCAAGCCATAAAACAATTTGACAATCTCGCTTTCTTTATCAGTTAAGGTACTTAAAGAACGATCAATTTCATCACGAAGAGATTCGGTCATTAACAGGTTATCAGTATCAGGAGTATCTTCGTTCTCAAGAATATCTCCCAAAGAATTTTCTTCTCCCAAAACAAATGGCGCATCCATAGAGACAGACCTACCTGAAACACGCATCGTATCAAAGACTTTATCCACAGGCATTTCCAATAAATCACTTATCTCATCAGGTGTAGGCTCGCGCTCAAATTCCTGTTCCAATCTTGAAAAAGCTTTGTTGACTTTATTGATATTCCCAACCTGATTTAATGGCAAGCGAATGATACGGCTTTGCTCTGCCAGAGCCTGAAGCACGGACTGACGAATCCACCAGACAGCATAAGAAATAAATTTAAAACCGCGTGTCTCATCGAACCTTTGAGCGGCTTTTATCAGACCTATATTTCCTTCATTAATAAGGTCAGGAAGGCTTAATCCCTGGTTCTGGTATTGCTTTGCAACAGATACCACGAAGCGAAGATTTGCCTTGACCAACCTGTCCAAAGCTACCTGATCGCCTTCACGAATCTTCTTTGTCAGAAGAGCTTCTTCATCGGCATTAACCATAACTTCCTTGCCAATCTCCTGAAGATACTTCTCAAGAGCTAAACTCTCCCGATTCGTTATCGTCTTTTGAATTTTTAGTTGTCTCATACTTTTATAATTATTATGTAAAGTTACGAAGAAAAAATGATTCGACCAAATAAAATTTCAAAAGTTTTCAACATTTTCTTTTTAAAGTCCAAATCCATAGTAGGCACGCATCCCATTCGGATAGACGCCTTCTATAAGAACACCGTCCTTTTTATTTTGCAATGCATCAACCAAATCTTCGGTACTTCTTATCTCTTTATGGTCAATGCTTGTAACGATGAAACCCTCATGAATACCGGCATTGCGGAACTTACCCCCATTTAATTTCTGAATTTTCACTCCTCCATTAAGACCCAATTTATTTTGCTCCTCAGGTGTGACATTAGTAAACTGACAATCCATAAAAGATACAGGAGAATTCTTCTCAACTTTTACAAGCTCGGTATTGTTATTTTTATTCTTCAAAATCATCGTCAGATTCTTTTCTGAATCACCACGAAGAATCGTTACAGTTGCCTTATCTCCCGGGCGAAAGCGACCTATTTGTTCCTGTAATTCAGAAGAAGAATTGACAGCAACATCACCTACTTTAAGAATGATATCGCCTTCCTTCATTCCTGCTTCCTGGGCAGAGCCTCCATCGCTTAATCCCGCCACATAGACACCTTTAATTTGTTTGATACCTTTTTCTTCCGCAAGCTTAGAGTCAAGATCACGGATACTCACGCCAATAAAGGCTCTCTGCACAGTACCATACTCCAATAAATCCCCGATAACCTTCTTTACAATATTAACAGGAATGGCAAACGAATAGCCTGCATAAGACCCTGTATTGGATGCGATGGCAGAGTTGATTCCTATCAGTTCTCCATTGGTATTAACGAGCGCACCGCCACTGTTTCCGGGGTTCACGGCAGCATCTGTCTGAATGTAGGATTCGATCTTTCGGTCTCCTTTTAATATATCAATATTCCTTCCTTTGGCACTGATGATTCCGGCAGTAACAGTGGAGGTAAGATTGAATGGATTACCTACTGCCAACACCCATTGACCTACTTTCACATCATCAGAATTACCATAGACAATGTATGGCAAATTCTTCTCGTCAATCTTCAGCAAAGCCAGGTCAGTAGAGGGATCCCGACCAATTACCTTGGCGGTGTATTCACGCTTGTCATTAAGGGTAATAGAAACTTTTTCGGCATTCTCAATGACATGATTATTGGTTGCGATATACCCGTCATCAGAGATGATAACTCCCGAACCACTTGCTTCTACTTCTCGCTGTGGCTGCTGATATTGAGGGCTTCCAAAGAGTCCTCCCCAGGGATCATTAAATTGAAACGGATTACCGAAACTCTTTTGTTCATAGGCAGTCTTGACATGCACGACAGCATGAACAGTGAGGTCGGCAGCATGGACGAAATCATTGGCAACCTCGGGAGGTGGAGGAGTTAAATTTGTGAAATGCGCAGGAACATCTCCTGCATAATGAACATACACCGGATGCTTGTCAGTCAACTTAAATACTTCAGCCCCAGTGAAACCAGCAATGCCCGCTATGAGGACAATTGCGACATACTTCTTAATTACTTTTAACATGATTTTATTTATTTAATTATTATTGTTTGTAAAATTTACCAAGTCTGATTTATCAAATTTTATGCCAGCAAACGCTGTGACATTTTAAAGAAATTCTTGTACTAAATTTGTCAAATAATAAGTATTAAATAATGACATTTTTTCAATGCCTGTTGTTGTTCTATATTTGTTAAAACGATTCATGATTTGAATTATTTTATGAAGCGGGTTAAGGGTTGGTTAATTCACTTAATCTTTTTTTACCTTTGATTAATTCAAAAAATATTATAAAATCTACAATAAGCCAACAAGATTAAAAATAACCCTCCACACTTCCCTAATTTTTTTTAAGAAAAGCATTTTATTGAATTAATGCTTTTCACTTTCAATAGGCTTTAAGAAACCGGAAGGCATCACCGAATTTAATCCTTGATGAATTTTCAAAGGACTTCATTCAAGGCATAATCTGGTGCCAAATCTTCTTTTATGCCCCAACTCCTTCCTTCAACCGTTCTGCATTATCAGCTAATTGAAGGGCATCAATAAACTCTTGAACGTCGCCATCCATAAAGTTGGGGAGGTTATAGGTAGAGATGCCGATACGATGATCAGTAACGCGGCTTTGAGGGTAATTATAAGTCCGAATTTTCGCTGAGCGATCACCGGTAGAAACCATTAGTTTACGTTTTTTGGATTGCTCTTCCATGCGCTTGTTAAATTCCACTTCATAGATACGGGAACGAAGCACTTCCAAAGCCATATCATAGTTTTTCATCTGTGATTTTTGATCCTGGCATTGGGCGATGATACCGGTAGGAATATGGGTCAATCGAACAGCAGATTTAGTGGTATTTACAGACTGCCCTCCAGGTCCTGATGAACAGAAAACATCTCTCCGAATATCCGATTCCTTCAAGTCCACATCATATTCATCAGCTTCCGGCATCACTACAACAGTAGCGGCAGAAGTATGTACCCGACCCATTGTTTCGGTATCTGGAACGCGCTGCACACGATGCACGCCGGATTCATATTTCATCTGACCATAAGCTTTATCTCCAATGACATTAAAGATAATTTCCTTGAATCCGCCAGCAGTACCCTGGGTGAAATCTATCAACTCCAGTTTCCAGCCTTTATTTTCACAAAAGCGGGTGTACATTCGATACAAATCCCCGGCAAAAATACTTGCTTCATCGCCACCTGTACCGGCTCTTATTTCCACAATGGCATTCTTGGAATCTTCAGGGTCGGCTGGGATTAATAACTGACGGATTTCATTCTCCATCCTGTCTCTTGTAGCGGTAAGTTCGTCATATTCCATCTGTGCCATCTCTCTAAATTCCTCATCCTTTTCCGTTGCCAGCACACTTTTGGCACTATCAATATTATGCATCACATTCCGATAGATATAATAGACATCGACAATTTCCTTGAGGTCTTTATATTCCTTATTCAGTGAAGCATACCGCTTCATATCCTCCATAATATTGGGATTGATCAACTCCTTTTCCACTTCCTTCCAGCGGTCTTCAATAGCTTTTAATTTATCTAACATCTTATCTTATTTTCGGCTGCAAAATTAAGCATTTTCGGGGAAAGGGAAATTAATCGAATATTGTTCTTCTTCCTTATTTTTTGCGACAATATATATAAGAATCCTGATTCACTTTCCCAAAATATGAAACCATTCTTCTATATCAAATGTCAGTACGCGTATCTTTTCATTCATCGGGTGCGAAATTAGGGAAAAATAGGTTAGGGCAAAGGTATCGAGGGAATTTTCTGGTCGTGGAGTAAGAATGATTGGATGATAAATGTGAAATTATGGAGTAACCATTGGATTCTAAAGGAGTGACCATTTCATTTTCGGAGGTGCGAGGACGATTTTCGCGAGAGAAAGTGCGATTTTCTGGGGAACGAGAACGATTTTCTTGGATGTGAGTACGATTTTCGGACATGCGAGATGGGATTTTCATGAGTGCGAGTACGATTTTCCGAGGTGCGAGTACGATTTTCTTTGATGCGAGTATGATAATCCAAGGTACGAGGACGATTTTCGGAGGTGCGAGGTGGGATTTTCTTGGGTGCGAGTATGGTTTTCTTGAATGTGAGAACGATTTTCTTGGGCGTTTTTTCAGCATTTGCGCTATAACGATGAAAAATAGGGGGTATAGTGGTATTTTGGTTTTGAAGGGAATTGATGAATTTAGGGGTTAAATTGGGAAATCAATGGAAATCGATGTTTTTTACTCCTATCGTAGAATTCTTTCATAATTCAGTCCCAGAGGGACGAACTTTTGGTATTAATAATAACATAACAATGCCTATTAAAGTCCCAGCGGGACGACCTTTCATATTAGTCAGGATTTATTGTCAAAAGGTCGCCCCTTTGGGACTTAATTCTTTTTCATGAGCAATTTATTACCAAAAGACTGTCCCTCCGGGACTTTCATTAAACTTTTAACAGAACAATTATGAAAGAAGTCTAGTATAGGAGAGGATTCTTTTAAGGGTTTTGGAATGGTATTCAAAAAGGGAAAATTATACAGGATATGTGGGTGTGATGGAATAATAGACATTTTACAGTTATTTATCTTTGTATCATTAAATGAAAAAAAAATGTCATCTCTATAAATTTCTGTAAACAATATAAACCGCGATTACGAACATTATACTTCCCAGTAATTTGAGGTATAAACTTGTTTTGGGGAAGAGATAAAGTTTACTTATCTTTGCTTTAATTGGCGAATATAATTTGTAAAGGACAAGCAATGAAAAGGTGATTCCAAGGAAACTTCCGGCAAGTATATCGCCCAGGAAATGAACACCAAGATAGACCCGGGTGTATATAATCAGTATGGCAAATAAACTTAAAACTAATAAAAACAGGCGGCTTTTACGACGATATGCAAATGCTACAATGGTGAATACACTTGCTATTGTGGTGCTATGACCCGATGGAAAGGCGTCATCGCGTAATACATAGTTTTTTAAATAATGTATTGGTGGATTTAATTGATTAAATACAACGAAAGGACGACTCCAGGAACCAAAAAAATTGATCTTAAGAAATTGCACCATTAATCCTGATAAAATTACAGAGATAATAGCACAGGAAAGAAGGTCGAGTTTGTCTTTTTGCCATACCAATGCAAGGATGGAAATTATCATTAAACCATTGCCTATATGAGTAAGGAGAAATAGCGGGAAGTCAAGCCAGGTAAGGTAATGACTGTTGAGGAGAAGAAAACTACCCTTGTAACCTTTGAAAATCAAAAGCATCATTCCCGCTATCCAAAAGAGAATAATAGGATAGAAAAACCAAATGAAATTATTCTTTTCTTTGTTCAAGATAAAAGTCTGGATTTATTAAAATATTTCTCCTTCTTGAGCAATGTGGAAGCCATTTTGTTCGACCTCCTTTTGCTCCTTGCTGCCTTTTATCAAAGCAGGATTGGTATGATTGAGATGGATGAAATGAATCTTGGCTTTGTCGGCAGAAGAGAGGTCTTTGAAAAGTGTCATACTCTCTTCGATGGAAGGATGCGGAATCTGTGACATGTCTCTGCCTGGAAGTTCGTTGCTATTATAAAAAGTTCCATCAATAAAAAGCAGGTCGTTTCCTTTCACCAATTGCACAATGTCTTTATCCCATTTTTGCCATTTATCTATGTCAGGAATGAAGATGATGTTCTTGCTGCCGTAAGAGATTTTATACCCCACAGTCTTGCTGAATTCCTCTCTATGGGGCACAAAGAAAGGAGTGATAGTGATATGTTCATTAAGTTGGAAAGGTTCTCCTGTAACTAAGGACATCAAGCTGATATTATCATTTTTTTGCAACAATGACCAAGGACCATTTTGGTCAAGAAATTCATAGAAGTCCAAGGTTAGATAAACCACGATGTGCTTAGTATTCATCGCCTCCTTTCCAAGGTACATTAAGCCTGTATAATGCCCGATGTGAGCATGGGTCAGGAAGATGCCGTCAAACAGACTGGAGTCTGGGGGAAAGATGGCATTAAGATTGTGAAGTTGCGCAGTGAAATCAGGAGTGCAATCAAACAAAAATCGTTGCTTCGTAATGGGGTCAATGAGCGCAAGAGAGGACACATAATGCTTCTTTTCTTTGCCTTGATAAAACATCTGACAACATGCTTTATCGCAGCCCGGATGTGGGTATCCTCCATCCTGAACAGTGCCAAGAACGACTAAATATGGCGAATTGGAATCCTGGGCAGTCGTTACTGAAACCATTGCTATCAGAAGAATAATGATTAATAATTGCTTGTTCATAATATGAAAATATATGGCGGCAAAAATAATATCTTTACGATTTCTTTTCGTCATACCTAACATTTTAGCTTCTTAACCAAAGCTATAACTTTAGTTTGAAGTTTTATTGGGAACAATTTCTTCCAATTTTGTATGCACAGAATAATGGTCGGGATAGGCAAATTCGGCACCGTATTTTTCGACAATTTCCATGATTTTATAATTCACTTCTTCACGCACTTTCAGGTACTCCTCATACTCCATCGTATTCACAAAATAAAGCACCATAATATTCAAAGAAGTAGGACTGAATTCAAAGAAACGAATAATCGCCTCACCATTTTTGGTCTTAGGATTGTTGTCAAGATAAGTTTGAAGGTCATTTACGATACCTTTTAATTGGTCACTGGAAGTATCATAAGTAAGCGAAACATTAAACGCAGCGCGGCGAGTGGAGCGCAAGGAGAGATTGTCAAGGCTCGTATCCACCATCTTTTTATTGGGAATGGTAACGAAACTTTTCTCCAGAGTTCTGATTCTTGTAGAACGAAAACCAATCTTTTCGATGTTGCCGGTGACATCTCCGACCTTCACCAAATCGCCCTGCTTGAAAGGCTTATCGAGAAATATGGTGAATGAACCAAGGAGGTTTTCGATGGTCTCCTTAGCTGCCAATGCAATGGCTAATCCACCGATTCCAAGCCCCGCAATGAGTGAAGTAAGATTGATGTGGAAGATGGCTCCGAGGATAATCATCAGGCAAATAATGCCAATTAATATCTTGAATCCATCACGAACGAAAGTGATTAATTGATCTTTGGAATTGGTATCATTTAATGTCGCTCTATAATTATAAATATCGCCAATGAAATCAATAAATCGAAGGATTATCCATGTAATGGAAAGTGTCATTATCACTTGGAATGTTCGGTAGATTATCAGCCGCAGCCCGATGTGTTCTATTGAAACCATATTCCATTCCGAAGGGAAGTGAAGTTTGTCAAAAGCCGCATATAGCGTGAGAAGCAAGATGAATATAGCGAATGGTCTGTCGAGCAGAAAATGGAATTTATTGATGCCTACACCTTTGGAATATTTCCTGAAGGAGAAGTAAATAAGCCATGAAATAACCTTTGAAATGATCTTCTTAAAGATGATTCCAAAAGCAAGAATTACGACACACCAAAACCATGCGTAGAGAGTGTTGTCAAAAAATATTCTGCTGGCGTATTCTTCAAACATTTCATTCATTATTTCGGCGACAAAATTACTAAACAAAGTCGAATGAAGGTATATTACTCGTCGAATTCTGATATTTTTTGTAATTTTGCATCCTAAATTATAAATCATGATAAGTACAATTTTATTAAGTTTCCTCAACTTGTTCGACGGTTGGGATGGCATCATAATCATTGTGGTGATACTGCTTTTATTTGGTGGTAAAAAGATTCCTGAATTGGCGAAAGGACTTGGAAAAGGCATTCACGATTTCAAAAAAGCTTACAAAGAAGGCGGCGATGGGGAAGATGAAAACAAGCTTCCAGAAGGGAAAGCCCAGGATAAGAAATAATTTTAAACACTTACCACAAAGGTAAGAAGGACACGAATGGACACGAAGAAAACCTTCGTGTTTCTCCATGTTCTTCTTACCTTCGTGGTGAAATAAAAACCCAATACACCTTGAATAATTACACTTCTTTTTCACAGATTCAAACTGATTTAAAGTCTGGAAAGACCACTGTTTTAGGGCTTGTCAGAGATTATATTTATAAGATAGATCAGAATAAACATCTCAATGCTTTCCTTGAAGTTTATACCGATGAAGCCTTGCATCAAGCAAAAGAAATTGATAAGAAACTTGCTGATGGAACGGCTGGTAAATTAGCCGGAATGGTTATTGGTTTGAAGGATGTAATTTGTCATAAGAACCATAAAGTTTCGGCTTCATCGAAGTTGATAGAAAACTTCACTTCACTATATTCTGCAACTGTTACAGAGCGTCTCCTTGCAGAGGATGCCATCATTATCGGTCGTACTAACTGTGATGAATTCGCTATGGGAAGTTCAAATGAAAACTCTGCCTTTCGACCCGTTCTTAATCCTCATGATAACAAGTGCGTTCCCGGTGGTTCTTCGGGAGGTTCTACTGCTGCTGTTGCTGCCAGACTTTGCCTTGCAGCTCTTGGCACGGATACTGGTGGATCCATTCGTCAGCCCGCGTCTTTCTGCGGAGTCATTGGTTTTAAGCCCACGTATGGCAGGGTTTCCCGCTATGGCTTGCTTGCTTATGCGTCTTCTTTTGATCAGATAGGACCTATCACGAATACTGTTGAAGATGCTGCTTTGATTCTTGAAGTTATTGCTGGAAAAGATAGTTATGATGCCACAGCTTCTTCTAAAGAAGTGCCTCATTATTCCAAGGAATTAAACTTCAATGGCAAAGCCAAGATAGGCTATATCACTGAATGTATAGACAACCCACATCTTGATCCAGAGATTGCCGCTAACCTTAGAAATCTTATTGATAAATTGAAAAGCGAAGGGCATGCCGTCGAGCCGGTGAGCTTCCCATTCCTTGATTACATGGTTCCTACTTATTATGTCATTACTACTGCCGAAGCATCTTCTAATCTTTCAAGATATGGAGGCGTTATTTATGGTCGCCGAAGCCCGAATGCCAAGGATATTGATTCTATCTATTCCAAGTCAAGGACAGAAGGTTTTGGTGAGGAAGTTAAGCGCAGAATCATGCTGGGCACCTTCGTTTTAAGCTCCGGATATTACGATGCCTATTATACAAAAGCACAAAAAGTGAGAAGAATTCTTCAAGACAAAACCCTTGAAATACTAAAGACCTACGACTTCATTTTATTACCCACAACTCCTGATACTGCCTTCGAAATAGATTCTGTCCATGACCCGGTAACCATGTATTTAGAAGACATATTTACTGTCCAGGCAAACCTCACCGGCATGCCCGCCATCTCTCTCCCCATGGGCAAACACAGCAATGGCATGCCTTTCGGAATTCAATTGATTGGAAGGAAATTCGAGGAAGCAAACCTATTGGCTTTCTCTAATTATCTTTATCTCAACAAATAAATTATTATTTATAATCTTCATCCTTAAATTGCATCCTTGTAAAAAGCAGAATGGTTGCATAAAAAATTTAATAAAAAAAAGCGGCACAATCTGTACCGCTTTTTTTATTTGTATTTATATCTTAAACCTATAAATCATCAATTGCTGTAGAGGCGTCTCTATCGGCTTCAACATCATGGATTAGCGTACTCATATCTTTCCCAAAAGAATAAATTTCTCCAAGAGTTGCCGACTTCTTGAAGTGATGCTTAATACCTAATCGTTGTGCCAACAGATTTGCATCTAATTCATTCAATGCCTTAAATTCTTTTCTGGCAATCAATCGACCAGGGCGAAGCAGCGCGCTATCCAATTTCTTTAAATCAACATTAAACGTACAGATTATTTGAAGATTCAACATATCATTCAAGAGACCGTCTGTCATATTCAAAAGGTTCGTGACACCTTGAATTCTAATTCCTTCCTGACGTTTCGCAAGCAAGGGTTCGGCATCTTCTATTAATAAAACGCAGAAATATCCTTGTCGAGAATAATGCTCAACTTGTGTGGAAACAAAAGTCATGAAGCCAGGCTCAACAAGATGATCAACCATATTAGGAGGCATATAGATAACGATCTTTTTATTATTCGCCATACTTCTTAATAAGTGTCTGATATAATATGTTTTCCCTGTTCCAGGCTCTCCATGAAATAAAACCAAACCTTTGCTCTCATTTAGAAATCGTTCCATCAATTCATTATGAAACTTCGCAAAGCCATTGCCATAGTTCAAGTCCAGATCCTTTATTTCAAAGTTATCTTCGACAGCATGAGATTTTAGATAGAAGTTTTGACTGTATTGAATCATATAAATCTTTGGCTTGTCTGGAATCCTTTCCAAAGAACACATTGACATTATTCTTTCTAACTGTCGTTCAAAAACCTTATCTCGCTTACCAGAACCATCACTTGGACGCAACAAAACTATATTGCTGGTATAAACACCTGAATATTCATAACGAATGATTTGCCGGATATAATCCGGCACATCATATTCTCCACTATCTTCATGTGAAATCTGGGTAGCTTGCAATACATACCCGACATTAGGAAATCCCAAAGTATATTTCGTTAATCGCTCTCCTTCAAAATCATATTTCTCACTACAAGTATGAAGTTCCTTTGCGCCCATCGTCTCTTTTAATTCTCTCATCAAAGCTATAGCCTCAATTCGATCCCCCGAAAAGGTAATAATGGATGGGGATTGATTGTTCTTAAGAACATAATATCGTGGTGCAGAGAATATATCTGGAGTAGGGCTTGCCTCTTGCAACCACCGTGCTAATGCTGGTTCCAATTCTCCAGCCGCTAACTCTATTGCAGGAGCAACACCTGTCTTCAAATCTTCTGTTGAATTGTTATTTACTGATGTTTCAATCTCCTCAACAATACTCAAATACTCTTTAAATGGTGGTTGTTCTCCATAATAAACGATTTCTCGAACCCATACATTTATCATTTCGTTTTTATAGTATTTCCATTTCTCAATCCAATTACCAAAAGCATCGCGCTCCCAGGCATTCTCTTCAAATTCTTTACTTCGTCTTGCAACTTCTTTCTGTATTATCCTATCTCCATTTTCATCATATTCATCATAACACATATATCTGTTATCCAGACTGCCATCTTCCTTATAAACGGTTATTTCCACAGGATGTCCTTTGTGATTATTTTTATAAACGCTTCTCCGTTTAATCATCCCTATACCATCTTCCATTAAGTCTTCAATCTTAAAACCATTGTCATCATAGATAATTGTAGACTTACCATAAACCACACCGCCCATATATGAAATATGACCTAAGCTATCCCCTTTCTCATTCCGCAAGTATTCAGTGCTATTGGTTTCTATTCCATCTTTATTAAGTGAACGAGTCACTGATAATTGATCTTTATCATCATAAATATATTCATGAGTACTTGTGATGTTTCCTTCCTTATCATGGCTTATCATCGCAGTATATTTTCCATTTTCATTATAAACTACTTTGAGAATCGTTTCTTCTTTTGTAAAAATATCCCGCCCAGTCATTTTACCAAGTTCATTATAGAAAGTAATATTATTTGTTTCCACACCAATCAATTCTTCCCTTTTTCCACGAATAATCTTATCTCCTTGATTATAGGCTTTATGATAAGTTTCTTTAACTGATTTAACGGCTCCCTTCATGTCATTTAATTCAACATCAGTAGGAGTATTAGGAACCACCTTCATTTCCACTTCCTTATCAGCCGCTTTAATTTCTTTTTTCTTTGCCATAATTAATATATATTTCAATCCACATCATGAATCAGAGTACTCTTGTTTGTTGCCTTCGCATAGATTTCAGCAAGGGTGGCTGCTCCGGTGAAATGATGTTTGATCCCCAAGCGTGATGCCAACAGATTCGCCTCAAATTCAGGTAGTGCTTTGAACTCCTTACGCGCAAGTAATCTCCCTGGTCGCAGCAAGGCTTTATCGAGCTTGCTTACTTTGACATTGAATGTGCAGATGATTTGAAGATTCAGCATATCGTTAAGCAATCCATCAGTCATATTAAGAAGATTGGAAACGCCTTGTATCCTTGTATCCGATGAACGCGAAGCCAGCAGTGGCTCTGCATCTTCTATCAGCAATACACAGAAATTATCATCTTGAGAAAACTGTTGTACTTCTCGAGAGATGAAAGACATGAATTGTGGTTCGACCATATAATCAACCATGTTAGGAGGCATATAGATAACTATCTTATTCTTGTTCGCCATAGAGCGAAGGAGATGACGGATATAGAATGTCTTCCCCGTGCCCGGCTCACCATGAAACAACACCAAGCCTTTATTTTCATTCTCAAAACGACCCATCAATTCATCATGGAAATCTTCAAAGCCATGTCCATAATTCAAGCTCAAGTCCTTGATTTCAAAATCAGCGTTCACATCATGCCCCTCCAAAGAATAGCTGCCTGCGCCATTTACTTGCACCATATATATCTGTGGCTTCTCGGGTTTTTCATAGAGTTTGCACATATCTATCAAACTCTTTATTTCTTCTTCAAAAACCATATCCCTTTTACAGGAATCATTGCTTGGATGATACATAATCAACTGGCTGGTATGAATATAATTGTAATCATACTCCGGCGCCTGTCTAAGAAAATCGGGAATGTAGAAAAGTTCCGCATCACGTTGCTGAATCTGAAACGCACTCAACAAATATTTCCCGTCAAGAAAGCTCAAAGTATAACGAATCATCTTAGTATTATGAGAATTCTCGCTATCCATAGCATAAGAGTTAATGATTCGACCGCCCAGCTTATCAATCAAATGCATCTTTAAACCAAAAGCATCGCAATCATGACCGGCGTATGAATATTGTGATGGAAACTCCTTATTCTTCAAAACATAATACCGCAACACAGGGAACTGCTCTTGCACACTTCCTTCAGTCATCCACTTGTTCTGCTCCTCATTCATAAAAGTTGGCTGATATTCCTTTTCTTTTGCTTCATCAACTTTCGCTTGCGTGGCAAAAATGTCAGTTGGTATTTCCAAGGTTTTCTTTTTTGATGCATCATCATAATAAGTGATGTCACGAATGATAATATTCATCGCCACTGTCTTGAAATAGATGGTCTTCTTCACCCAATTACCGTGGCTATCCAGTTCCTTTACATCCTTAAATCTCCATTGCAGAAAAGTATTCCCATCAGGTTCGGCAGAGACCTTCTTGCCAAGATGATTAATCTTGTATTTCGGGATTTCAATCTCTGTAATTTTACCATTGGCATCATACTCTTTCTTTTCAAGGATATTTGATTCGTCATCATACAACCAAACCCACCGATGCTGCAAAACTTCTGCTTCATTATAATTGTAATGATCATATAGATGCGTGTTGTCCTCATTATAGGTCATGAAGGTTTGCCCCGTCATCTTACCCTCTGCATTATAGGTTTTAGAACCAATGCGCTTACCTTGCTTGTCATTGGTAAAATACGCTCTATTCAAGACTCTCCCGTCTGCATATATTAATGAGCTTTCTATCTCGAAGCCATTCTTATCGAAGATATGATCACTGATAAAATTCTCTGTACCATCCTTATTATAATGGATGCTTTTTGAATGGCTACCTTTTTCATTAAACAGTAGCGTATGATTCTCGCCAGTAATCTTAAAACCATAAAATTCCCTTCTAATTCCGTTCTCATCAAAGTTCGACAACCCATTATGGTCATCATCAAGATAATCCATGATAGCACCCGGAACCACCTCACCATTCACCTTAGTTGCCTTATGAATTGTTAGCTTCATCTGCTTCACTTTGCCTGTTAATTCAAGTCTTTCCATAACGGTCTTCTCCTTCTTAACCTCTACTTTTTCAACTTCCTTAGTAGCTGCTTTACTTTCTTTTTTCTTTGCCATATTTATAATTTATAATTCAACATTTATAATTCTATCCACTAAACCACCGGCTATGCTCTCACCAAATGAATTGTTACCGATACATCTTCGCCAGCCGTGATGGGGCAGGCTACATGTCCCGGAACAGCTCCCGTCATTTCATAAATAATAAACAAATCTTCACCCGTCTGTGTCGTGTCCAAAATCAGCACTGCATGGGCATTAGCAATACCTTTAACACCTTGCACAGATTCCTTTCCTTCAGAAGTTTCCAACTTGGCGATTCTGCCATGAGCTCCCGGCACTATGCCTGTACCATCCGCCCAAACAAAGAGAATATCAACCTCCGTTTCTACCTTCAGAATCCTGTATTTTATCCCCCAAAGACCGCAATAAACTCGCATAGCAGGCTCTGCATAATCTACTACATGAAACTGAACTTCCTTGCGAATAGTAATCAGCAAAGTCTTACAAATCTTTTGACGAATAGCTACAGTAGTTGCTTTTCCAATAAAATCTTCGGTTGCTTCATTCGCTGCTGATGATTTTGCTACCAAATCAATATTCAACAGATCGTTTTGAGCAGCAGTAAAATCCAAGGGAGGTGTCTTTCCTGCTGCAATCAAGACTAAATTAGCTGATTTAATATGGTCTGAAACATTTAAAACCTGCGCTCGGGTAATCATTTCAGGAAGATCAGGAGAACCAACAAGCATCAACAAATTGGTCCTTATAGATGCATCATAAGTACCATATTTAATATGACCATTGACGATGCCGATATAGAGCACGTTATGCTCTCTCAATTCTTTCTCCGCAGTATCGGCAATACTGTTCAGATGCACTTTATTGCCCTCCGCAGTATCCATAATGGATACTAAATTTGGGAAATCGGCCCAATTAAACTCCAAATCAATGTCGGTTTGGGTCTTTAAAAATCTATCTCCTACTAAAATAGATTGTTGTTTTGTTCTGGCGGCTGATAAGCCTTCCACGATTTGTCGGACGCTTTTCGGGATTTCTACTACTTCACTCATAATTTATATATATTTTAATTGTTTATTATTTAATTTGATGGTTTATTATTTTATTAAAATAATATCTATACATGAATAGATATTCTTACGAAATAAAAAAGAAGCCCTTTTCGAGTTAGCTTCGCCCAAAAAAACGTTTTTTTGGGCGAAGCTAACTCGAAACATTGGAGAAAATTCAACCAAACGCCGAAAGCTCTTCCTATACATTTTAATAAATTCAGTCGTCAGAATAAAGCTAAGTGTGTACATTGCTACTTTTGGGGAAGTTTTGGGAAAGCTTACCCTGTATGCCTCATAAATTTTTGAGAATCTAATTTTAGAAAAGGGAATAAAGGGACGATATGTTCGTAGCACGCTCATGTGTAGGTTCTGTGAATATATTTATTTGGCGTGCTATGTAAAGTTTAAAAACTTATTGAATCATAAAATCTATCTGCTTTCTTATGTTGTTATTTTCTATTCGAGGGCGCTAAATAACAAAAATTAATCGAGAACAACAAAACGGATAAAAGATTAAAGTCTAAATATGACCTTAATGATTCTCAACAACTCCGTTTCTAAATAGAAACTATTTCAAATAAAGGAAGGACTCTATTTCAATTTCTTTTTCTGAACCTGGTATTCCACTTCTACCTCCTCAAAAATCTCATTGCAAACATTCTCGATAGTGGCAACCATCTCAGGAAGTTCCTCAAGATGTTCCTTCTTATATGAATAATCCATGATGCTCTTCAGCATGTCGCGATATTCCTCAGACATGCCGACGATGCGCAGTGAGGAAGCTATCTTGTGCGTGGCTTCAAACAAATTATCCCAGTCTTTCTTTGCAGTACATTCACTCATTCTTTTGACTATCGGCGGGGTGATGTCAAGGAATGATTTCAGTATATCTACAAGGAATTTCTGATCTCCGTCTGCCTGGTTGATTAAGGTATCGAGGTTGCTAAATTTAGCCATGCCATGCGCCGATTAATTCGGACTGTGAATACTATGATTGCTTACTAATGTAATGATCTTTTTATACAGAATGTTTTCATCAACAGGCTTTGCCACGTAGTCATTCATGCCATCCTCCTTACATTTGTCAAAATCCATGTTGGTAACGTCTGCTGTCAATGCAATGATGGGCACTTGCGATTTTGGCGAAGGCATCTCATTACGGATGATTTTTGTGGCTTCGTATCCATCCATTTCAGGCATGTGAAGATCCATCAACACCAGATCAAAATGATTCTCCTTAATCTTCTCTATCGCTATCTTTCCATTCTCAGCAACATCTTGCTGGCAGCCTAAGTCATGCAATAATTTCTTTATCAATAGCTGGTTGAATTCATTATCTTCGACCACCAGGATATTAATATTCTTCATCTCGAACTCCAAGTATTCTTCCTCCTTGATCTTCTCTTCCATGTCAGTAATATCACCCTTTTTGAAGGTCAGAACAAAGCTAAATGTGGAGCCTTCATCCAACTTACTTTCCAGCTTAATAGTACCGCCCTGCGCCTCCACCAATTGTTTCACAATGGCAAGCCCCAAACCGGTTCCGCCATAAGTTCTCGATGTAGAACTTGATGCCTGCTGGAACTTCTCAAAGATAGTCTCCAGCTTATCTTCCGGTATTCCGATGCCGGTATCCTTCACATAGAATTCTATCGAAACATAGTCATTTACTTCCTTCAATAAGTGAATGCCGACCGTTATCTTTCCTTTGGAAGTAAACTTAACGGCGTTGCTGATAAGGTTTAAAATAATCTGATGAAGCCTCATCGGATCGCCGATTACTATTTCCGGAATTCTGGAATCAAAAACTTTTATCAGCTTCAAATGCTTCTCCTCAATCTTATTCTCATACAACAGCATCATTGTGGAAATGGAAGTCTCCAAATCAAATGGAATGCGCTCGAATGTCATCTTCCCGGATTCAACTTTTGCGAGGTCAAGAATGTCATCAATCAACACCAGCAATGTATCTCCTGATACTTTTATCGCATCAAGATATTGCTTCTGTTTCTCGGTCATCCTGGTTTTCAGAAGCACTTTCGTGAAGCCAATAATTGCATTCATCGGGGTCCTGATCTCATGACTCATATTCGACAAGAACTGTTGCTTGGCTCTTGCAGCTTCTTCAGCTCTGTGCAATTCAGTTATCGTTTCGATACGTTCTGTAATATCCTGGTTAGTGCCAGCCAGCTTGATCACTTCGCCTTTGTCATCCAGGTAAACTTCGCCAAGCGTATTCAATACCTTCACCTCATTATTCCAGGTCTTGATGCGGTAATCGAAGTTAAATGATTTCTTTTCTTTAATGGCATTTGCCATAGTATTCCGAATAATATCGCGGTCCACTTCATAATTAAACTGCGCCAAATGATCACTGGTCAATGGCACTTCGCCAGGCTCGAAACCATATATCTTATACAACTGATCAGACCATGTTATTGCTCCTGTCTTGACATCAACTTCCCAGTTTCCCATCTTCGACAACTCCTGCGCTTCCTTCAATTGCTTGATAGATGCGTTGATCTTTTCTTCTGCAAACTTCCGCTCGGTGACATCCTGAACAGAACAGGAAATCTTTTCCCCATCACCCTTATCATCCGTAGCGACTTCGCCTACTACATAAAGATATTTCAATGCTCCATACCTGTCATTAATACGAATATCAAAATTGAAAGATGCTTTTTCAGCAACAGCTTTCTCATAGATTTCATTTGACATCTTTCTATCTTCAGGATGAATATAATCGTTTAGCTTTCCATAGAATAAATGAATCTCATGAGGCTCGAAACCATAGATGCGAAGAAGCTCGTCGGAGTAGCTGGGTTTCTTTGTTTTCAAATCCATTTCCCAACTGCCGATATGCGCCAACTCCTGCGAATCGGATAATTGCTTAACGGTTTCACTTAGTTTTTCCTCTGCCAATTTCCTTCTGGTAATATCCTGTGCCGCACCGGTAATCTTCAAAGGATTGCCCTTGGCATCCGTCATTACTTCGCACATCACATTCAGGATTTTCAATTCGCCTGCCATATTTGTGATGCGTGTTTCGTATTGGAATGGCTGCTTATCATCTATCGCATGAACGATATTCATCAGCCTTAATTCCGAATCAATATTCAAGCGATTGAGCTCTTTGAATTGAATCTTCGTGCCGACTTCCATTCCATAAATCTTATACAATTCGTCAGAGAAAATAATCTCCCTCGTCTTGAAATCCATCTCGAAGTTCCCTATATGAGCGCGTTCCTGTGCCTGCTGCAATTGATGCAACGTATGATTGAGCTTCTCTTCATTCGCTTTCCGTTGTGTAATATCCTGCGATGAAGCAAACAGGTGAGTTGGATTGCCATCCTTATCGCAGATGATTTCGCACATCACATTCATGTCTCGTATCTGTCCTTTCTTGTTGATTATTCGCGTCTCATATTCAAATGGTTCCTTCCTCGCAATAGCCTTCTTCAGCAGCTCTCTTCTCCCTTCATCATCGGTATTCATGCTGGCTACTTCATCATAATTAACTACCGAATCTGGCTCCAGCCCAAAGATGCGATACATCTCATCAGAGAATTTAAGTTCCTTAGTAGCAAGATTTAATTCCGAAGAACCGATATGCGCCCTCGCCTGTGCCAGCTCCAATTGTTTATTAGTCTTTTGAATCACTTCCTCATTCTTTTTCCTGTCGGTAATATCCTGAACAGTAGCAAACAGGTGTGTCGCATTCCCATTCTCATCGGTAATCACCTCGAATATACTATAATTATATCGCGGAATTCCTTTGGCATTAATTATCAGGGTTTCATATTCAAAAGGTTGCTTATCGGTGAGGAGTTTCTTCATCCTTTCTTCTCTGCCCTCTTGATTGGTATTCATCATGGCGAGCGTTTCATAATTCAATGGAGAGCCAATCTCCAGCCCGAAGATGCGATACAATTCATCAGAGAATTTCAACTCCTTAGTCTTCAGATCAAATTCCAAAGTGCCGATATGCGCACGCTCCTGCGCTGTCTGAAGATCTTTTAATGTCTTATTTATCCTGTCTTCCGTGGCTTTCCGTTCGGTAACATCTTTTAATGCGCCATATCTCTTCACCGCGATTCCATTTTCATCAGCCAAAATATTCCCCCACATTTCAAGCACCTTATGTTCGCCTTTCTCACTGATGATGCGGTATTCGCTATGATAAGGAATCTGTTTTTCGGTAGCATTATTAATCACTTCTTCGAGATGTTTCCTGTCATCAGGATGCACATATTTCGTGTATTCACTCTTAGGCATTGGCGAATCCGGCTCCAAGCCATATATCTTATAAAGCTCATCAGACCAGAAGACTTCGCGGGTTATCAAATTCGTTTCAAAATTGCCGATATGAGCCAGACGTTGCGCTTCATTCAACTGATTCAGGGTCGTACTCAATTTATCTTCCACCTTCCTCTGGATATTATCGAAGGTCTGGAACGAAATCTTTCGCATCTCGGTATAAAGCAGATTAATGTCATTAACAATGCCCAATGCCTCCTCCATATCAGTCGCAAATTGAGGAATAAAATGTTGCATCGCCCTCACCTGGGCAGCATAAACCAGCACCAGATCCATGACCTTGATGTCGCGGTTAGAATACCCTCCCTCCAGCTTATCGGATTCCCAAAGTAATGAACGTTTCCTGGAATCTTCCAACAGGGTCCCATTTATTATAGGGTCGAATAAATTGGAAATCGTCGTTTTCATACTCATCTGAACCAATTCCTCATCGGTATATTTAGGAATTAATTTCATCAACGGCACATCCATCGTTTTGATGACCTCAATCTGGTAGCGGACGAATTCCTCCAGATGTCCTTCCTTCAAAAATGCAACGTAATCCTGTAAAGTTCTCTTCATTTCATACTATTAATAATGTAGATTGATATTATAAACATATAAATTTTGAAAAATCATTGTTGTAAAAGTGATTTGCTGGCGAATACAAATCCTTACTATGTACATAGTAGCGACTAACATGTACATAGTAGCGGCTAACATGTACATAGTAGCGACTAGTATGTGCATGTTAGCGGCTAACATGTATATAGTAGTCATTTTTATCAAATTCCTGAAGGTTTTTCTGCCATCAGGTTTAATACTATCTTTAAAAAAAGGGTCGGGATTACAATTTGTAATTAACTTGTGTGTTGTATTTCCAGAAATATTGGACAAACTGCTCCCGACCACCATGCCTTGTTGTTTTGTTGTCATTATATTAATGTTCTACGAAATCATTTAATAAAAGTTAATTCTATTAATCAGAAAAGAAGCGGTCTAAAACTTCATCCAGCATCTCTCTTGACAGCGGCTTGCTTTTGAAATCCCTCACCTCCTCGATGCTATGTGCCTTTTCCTTATCCGCCGGATTGACGGAAGTCGAAAGCATGATGACTACCACCTCAGCCTTTTGGTCGGGGTTTAACAATTTATATTCCTCCAGGAACTCCCAGCCATTCATCTTCGGCATGTTAATATCCAGGAAAATAAGTTCCGGAATATCCTTACCTTTCTTGAGATATTCCAATGCCTCGGTGCCGCTTTCAGCCACTTGAATCTTGTGGCAGACATCTGCTCTTTTCAGCACAATCTGATGAATGAAGTTGTCGTCTTCGTTGTCATCAATGAGCATGATACAGTTTAATTTGTTTCTCATTTTAGTGTTTAAATTTGTGGTATATTATTATGTAATTTGTGGAATCGTAAAATAAAATGTACTGCCGATATTCGGCTCAGAACTAACCCAGATTTTTCCCCCATGCAATTCCACAATCTTCTTGCAATTGGCAAGCCCGATACCTGTTCCGGGATATTCTTTCTGCGAATGAAGCTTCTGGAAGATGGTAAAGATACGCTCGAAATATATATTTTCAATGCCGATACCATTGTCTTTCACCCAAAAATTCCATTCATCCTCACCTTTGCTCGCACCAATATCAATGACCAATTGCTGATCCTTCTTCCGGTATTTAATAGCATTGCTGATCAGGTTCTGGAATAACGACCGAAGCTCCGAATAGCCATTAATGACAGGCAGTTTGCCGACATTGATCACAGCATTACTCTCCTGAATGGCAGTCTCCAGGTCATGCAATACGTCATTCACTATTTTGTTGCAATCCACGGACTCAAATACTTTATTTTTGCCTATTCTGGAATACTCCAGGATGTCCTTGATCAGGTTAGACATCCGCACCGTCGCCTTATTAATGGAGTTGAGATATTTATCCCCCTCATCGCCCAGTTTGCCACGATAATCTTCCTGGAATAAGTCGGTATAATTCGTAATCGTCCTCAAAGGCTCCTGCAAATCATGCGAAGTGATATAAGCGAATTGCCCGAGTTCTTTGTTTGATTGCACCAATTGATCCGTCATCTGATTCATCGTCAGTGCCACCTTCCCGATTTCATCCCTGGCGAAGATAGCAGCACGATCGGTGAGGTCTCCTTTCTTAATTCGATTAGCGGCACGAGTAATTTCCTTCAAGCCCTTTGTAATGCCACGACTGACGGTAATACTCATCACCAAGCCCGATATTTCCACAGTCAAAGCCACGACAAATAACAGCTTCAGAATAATATGTTCCAGCCACCGCGAACCCTCGCCGAGCGTAAGTGAAAAATTATCTTCCAATTGAGTAAGCTGAACATTGAGCGGATCTATTTCAGAGGCAATCTTGTTTAATATCTCTTCAGAAGGATGACCGGAACTGATTTCATTATGCAATATTTCCCCGATAATAACGAGCTTGGTTATCATCGAATCCCCTGCCGTCCATATCCCGATAGCTTTGCTGATATATGAAATCCTGTAGAACCTTCGCAGCATACTTATCATGCCGTCAATGTCATCAGCATCCACGCGTCCTTCCAAGAAACCTTGCCGAGCAATGGCAATATCAAAGTCAGGTTTCAATAATTCCACTCGTGTCTTATGATCTCCATTGGGCACACTCATGAAATTTTGGAAGGCTTCATAATCTGCTGCATTATGCGAATAACGATACTTCTGTAATTGATACGCAGCATCCTTCTGCGCCTTAGACCACAATCCTTCTGCACTTACCAAAGCCCTCACAGCAGATAATGTATGTATCGAAAACCAAAGCGTACCTAATTCTACAACTATCAGGACAGCCATTGTACCAATCACAAAATAAAGCTTCTTGGTAATGGATATATCCTTCAACTGATTGAATGGGAAAAATGTTTTCATTGAACTAAAAACTAACCGTCTCTTATCGTTTAATTATGTAAATGCTGCTGTTTGTTTTATTGTTGCAAAAGTAGGGATTTTTTCATTTACGAACCAACTGTTTTGGAACATTTTAAAGTATTTTAACACCTTTTAATTTATTGAATTGATAAATCCTTTCTCAATTTGCAATGAGATAGATAGCCTGATATATTCAAAATCCCTTATGGATAAGGAGATTTGTGCATTTAAGGCATCTGGCAAATCTTTTGCAAAGATGATTTCATATTAATTAAAAAGAATCAATAACAAATAAATTAAAGTCATGAAAAAGTCTCTGATAGCAGGAATCATCATCAATGCAGCATTCATGATGGGATGCTCAAACCACGATGCCGAGAAGCAAGCAGCACAGCTTCTCACTGAAAAAGATTCGCTCATAACTCTTGTCAATTCTAAGGATTCCGCCACAAGCGTAGTTATGAATTCTTTAAATGATATCGAATCAAATCTTGAAGAAGTGAAAAAACATCAGAATATGATTACCGCCAATACAAGCACAATGGAGCGCACCGGCAACATTAAAGATCGTATAAGTGATGACATAATTATGATCAACAACCTGATGGATGAGAACAAGAAAAAGATTGCTTATCTGACCTCCCAGATGAATGAAACAAGTTATAAACTTGGCAACTTCGAGAAGCTGGTTTCCACGATGAAAGATCAAATAATGGCTAAAGATGCTGAGTTGAAGGAGTTGAATGACAAGCTCCTCGCAATGAACACTGATATTGTGGAATTGAAGAGCAGTAATGCAGAACTGACATCGGTCTCTGAACGACAAATGGAGACGATAGGGAATCAGACTTCTAAGATGAACACCGCTTATTATGTAGTAGGGACTTACAAATCATTAAAGACCGAAAAAGTAATTGACAAAGATGGGGGAGTGCTTGGATTAGGCACCACTCAGCGGATAAAAGCTGATTTCAACCCTGCCTCTTTCAAGAAGATTGACATCACCGAAACCAGCATCATTCCAATAGAAGCAAAGAAAATCGAGATACTTTCCACACACCCCTCAGGCTCCTATGAATTAGAGAAAGATGCCAACAAAATGATAACCAAATTAGTCATAAAGGATCCTGAAAGATTCTGGGAAGCATCCAAATACTTAGTAGTGATGAAAGATTAGCAAGTTCGTAGAATGATGAAAGATTAACAAAAGAGGATTTGTTAGTTTTTTTTCATGGGGGTCGAGTAGAAATGCTCGATCCCTTTTCTTTTGGTTCTACTGGGAATTTTGTGGGAATCTTATTCTACAAGAATTTAATAAGATAAACCTTAACCACAGATGCCACAGATTAACACAGATTATAGTCGAACAAAATCTGTGTTAATCTGTGGCATCTGTGGTTAAGGTTTATCGCTTTGAATTTTGGTTAATATTCCGTTATAACTCTTTACCCACAAAATTCCCAGTAGAACCTTTCTTTTTAATTGACAATTCCAATGGATATTTTGTCGGCTATCAATTATTCTTTGAATCATCGTCCTGTTGCTGCGCCCCAAAAAGGTCGCAATCACAAGACGATGAAAGGAAAAAACTATAGTGCAACTCAAAACCAAGGCGGGTTAACACGTTCTCAAAACTGGATTAACCGTGTCTGGACCCAGAACGACCGTGACTGGACCTGGAACAACCGTGATTTGCTCTGGGAACGTAGTGATTTGTCCCGGACACGACAGTTCTGGCTCCGGGCACGACCATGATTTGCTCTGGGAATGTAGTGATTTGTTCCAGTCACGACAGTCCTGGCTCCGGTCACGACTGTTCTGACTCCGGACACGACTGTTCCATGTCCGGACACGATGAATCCAGAAATTTGCTAAGGTGTTTTACTTAGGTTTTTGACCTTTTATCTTTGGGAACAGTTGGAATTTTTCGGGGATTTACGTTGAGATGGGAGGATTGGGAGGGGGATTTAGGGTGGATTAGGATGTTTTGGGAGTTCATTCTTAAGAATGAAAGTTTTTACTTTGGCAGCGGGTAAATAGAATGGTTGTAGTCTAACCAAAGTAAATGGAAAACGGCATAATTGCCAAAAAAACCTACTATTCGTGGAGCTTTTAAATCATCAGTATAAAGTGCAAGTTGGTAGATTTGTGGTAATCTAAGAGTAGTGGTATTATTATTAATGCCAAGAAGGTTTTTAATCAATGGCACTAAAAATCCTTTCTTGGAAAGATCAATTGTATGAAATCTGTATTTAAGTTTATATCTACTATTATCTAATAATTCACTAATTGGTATTAAAGATATTTCCTTT
>Ga0206965_10005_pt2 | contig 67585 bp, 53 predicted proteins | sample Alteio_BWOrgHeat_26_FD_152973 | JGI IMG/M metagenome (GOLD analysis project Ga0206965, IMG submission 152973) | Enriched cells from forest soil in Barre Woods Harvard Forest LTER site, Petersham, Massachusetts, United States -... | ecosystem: Environmental > Terrestrial > Soil > Temperate forest >...
AGTAACGGAAGTGCTTGCTGTGCAGGAGTTTCCATCTGTAACGGTTATGGAATAAGTACCGTTGCTTAATGAAGCAATGTTTTGAGATGTGGCATTGTTACTCCATAAATAACTGTAGTTAGGAGTTCCTCCATTGACTGTTAAACTGATGCTTCCATTATTACCATTAAAACAAGATACATTTGTTTGTGTTGTGCTTGTTGTTAATTGTGTTGGTTGGGTGATAGTAACGGAAGTGCTTGCTGTGCAGGAGTTTCCATCGGTAACAGTAACAGAATAAGTACCGTTGCTTAATGAAGCAATGTTTTGAGATGTGGCATTATTGCTCCACGAATAACTGTAGTTGGGAGATCCTCCATTGACTGTTAATATGATGCTTCCATTATTACCATTAAAACAAGATACATTTGTTTGTGTTGTGCTTGTTGTTAATTGTGTTGGTTGGGTGACAGTAACGGAAGTGCTTGCTGTGCAGGAGTTTCCATCTGTAACGGTTATGGAATAAGTACCGTTGCTTAATGAAGCAATGTTTTGAGATGTGGCATTGTTACTCCATAAATAACTGTAGTTAGGAGTTCCTCCATTGACTGTTAAACTGATGCTTCCATTATTACCATTAAAACAAGATACATTGGTAATAGTCGGAGTAATACTAATTGCCGAAGGTTGATTAACCACGAAGCTATTTGTTGAAACAATATTGTTACTATCCGTTACAGTTATAGTATAAGTCCCTGAAGAAACATTTGAAATGTTTTGCGTAGTTGCGCCATTACTCCAATTATAGAAATAGGGCGTAATACCCCCGCTGATAGTAATTGATACTGCGCCATTAGCACCGCCATTGCAAGAAGCATCGGTCTCCGTGCCATTGATAGTTATGGTTGAAGGTTGTGTAATAGTAAAGTTGCTTGTGGCACTACAATTATTCAAATCAGCAACTGTTACATCATAAGAACCTGCTGTTAAGGTATTGATATTTTCGGTTGTGGCACCATTACTCCAAATGAAATTGAATGCAGGAACACCTCCTGAAACAGTTAAATTAATTGCACCATCATTACCACCGTTGTATGAAACATTGGTTGTGGAACCAGATAGATTAAGAGCATTCGGTTCTGTAATAGTTACAGAAGTTGCTACAGTACATTGGTTTGCATCGGTAGCAGTGACAGAATAAGTTCCAATAGCTAAGGAAGCAATGTTCTGTGTGGTTGCACTATTACTCCATGAATAAGAATATCCTGGGATTCCACCACTAACAGTAAGATTAATACTTCCATTATTACCATCAAAACACGATACGTTAGTTTGTGTAGTATTAGTTATTAATTGTGTCGGTTGTGTAATGGTAACAGATGTTGTTACTGTACATGAGTTTGCATCTGTAGCTGTTACAGAATAAGTTCCAATAGCTAAGGAAGCAATGTTCTGTGTGGTTTCACTATTGCTCCAGGAATAAGAATATCCCGGGACTCCACCACTAACAGTAAGATTAATACTTCCATTATTACCATCAAAGCAGGATACATTCGTTTGTGTGGTACTTGTTGTTAATTGGGTCGGTTGTGTAATGGTAACTGAAGTCGCTACAGTACATTGGTTTGCATCGGTAGCTGTTACAGAATAAGTTCCAATAGATAAGGAAGCAATGTTCTGTGTGGTTTCACTATTGCTCCATGAATAAGAATATCCTGGGATTCCACCACTAACAGTAAGATTAATACTTCCATTATTACCATCAAAGCAGGATACATTCGTTTGGGAAGTACCTGTCGTTAATTGTGTTGGTTGTGTAATAGTAACTGAAGTCGCTACAGTACATTGGTTTGCATCAGTAGCTGTTACAGAATAAGTTCCTATAGTTAAGGATGCAATGTTCTGTGTGGTTGCAGCATTACTCCATGAATAAGAATATCCTGGGATTCCACCATTGACAATAAGATTAATACTTCCATTATTACCATCAAAGCAGGATACATTCGTTTGTGTGGTACTTGTTGTTAATTGGGTCGGTTGTGTAATAATTACAGAAGTTGTTACAGTACATTGGTTTGCATCGGTGGCAGTAACAGAATAAGTTCCAATAGCTAAGGAAGCAATGTTCTGCGTGGTTGCATTATTACTCCAAGAATAAGAATATCCCGGGATTCCACCACTAACAGTAAGATTAATACTTCCATTATTTCCATTAAAGCATGATACATTCGTTTGTGTGGTACTTGTTGTTAATTGTGTAGGTTGTGTAATGGTAACTGATGTTGTTACTGTACATTGGTTTGCATCGGTGGCAGTAACAGAATAAGTTCCAATAGCTAAGGAAGCAATGTTCTGTGTGGTTGCACTATTACTCCATACATAACTATAAGAAGGGATTCCACCACTAACAGTAAGATTAATACTTCCATTATTACCATCAAAGCAAGATACATTGGTTTGTGTGGTACTTGTTGTTAATTGTGTTGGTTGTGTAATGGTAATTGAAGTCGCTACAGTACATTGGTTTGCATCGGTAGCTGTTACAGAATAAGTTCCAATAGCTAAGGAAGCAATGTTTTGTGTGGTTGCTGAATTACTCCATGAATAAGAATATCCTGGGATTCCTCCACTAACAGTAAGATTAATACTTCCATTATTACCATCAAAACACGATACATTAGTTTGTGTAGTACTTGTTGTTAATTGGGTCGGTTGTGTAATGGTAACTGATGTTGTTACTGTACATAAGTTTGCATCGGTGGCAGTAACAGAATAGGTTTCAATAGCTAAGGATGCAATGTTCTGTGTGGTTTCACTATTGCTCCAGGAATAAGAATATCCTGGGATTCCACCACTAACAGTAAGATTAATACTTCCATTATTTCCATTAAAGCAAGATACATTCGTTTGGGAAGTACCTGTCGTTAATTGTGTTGGTTGTGTAATGGTAACTGATGTTGTTGCTGTGCAGGTAAAACTATCAGTTACTAAAACTGTATAGGGTCCTGCTGCCAGAGAAGTTGCGGGGTTTGTTGTTTCTCCTCCTGTCCATGAATAGGAGTATGGACTTTGACCTGTGGTAACTGTAACTGTTGCCGAACCATTGCTTCCATTATAACAACTTACATTTGTAAATGCGGAAATGGAAGGATTCGGTAAAGCATGAACTATTATTATTTGAGATGCTGATCCTGTGCAACCATGAATATCCGTTATTGTTACAATATAATTCCCTGCGGATGAAACATTTATTATTTCATTGATGTTTGCATTATTCCACAGGAAAGAAACATAAGGACCGGCATCAAGATTTACAGAATTACCTTGACAAAAAGTTGTCGGACCACTCGGAATGATAACAGGATTTGGTAATTGCCAGAGGGTAATATCAGTTCCATTGTCTGTTCCGATATTTGCCGGATTGCTGCCTATGACTCGGATTCGATAATGAATGCCGGGGGTAGCATTCAAAGGAATGGTAGCGGAGATAGTTCCGGTGGTTGCTGAAACTAATGTACCGATAGTAGTCGGGTTATTATTAAAACTCCCTGATGAATCACTAAGTTGTGCGGTATAAGTATTTGGAGCCACTGCCGCAGTGTCGGTAAAGGTTCCATAAGTATATAAACTCCAAACTCCTGATTGATTCCAGACTCTTACAAAGAGATTATGTGTACCGGCGGCGAGACCTGTAATGGTATATGGAACATTTACATTCGTGCCGGGACAAATTGCTGTGGTGACTGGGTTGGTATTGATTTGTGATGTAGGCATATTGGCTGTAACATCAATGGAATCTCCCATAGTGAAGTTCGGTGATACTGGAAAACCATTGCCAACACCGGGATCATTATCAAAGAAGAATTCTGCTTTTACAATTTCCACAGGTTGAGTTGTAACAGCAGGGCTGATATAGAAATTCCTTCCTGCATATTGGCTCCAACTGCCACCTTCATTCTGAACTCTGATAAATAAACTATGGAAGCCTGTTGATAATCCTGTAGTAGGAATATTGGGACTGCTATCAATAGAATCTGAAGGAATCACAAAACTTATGGCTGTTCCATTACCAAGCCCGGGATCGCTATCAAAGAAATATTCCCCATTAGTAATTAATTCAGAGGCTTGAGAAGGAGGTGGTGGAATCACATAGAAATTTTGCCCGAAGTATAAACTCCAGGAACCATTAGAATTCTCTACTCGAATAAATATAGAATGTTGTCCTTGTGATAAACCTGTGAGATCAATATTTTCAGTAATATCTATTGAATCAGCAGCAGTAAAGGATGGCAAGGCTGTACCATTCCCAACACCGGGATCGGTATCAAAGAAATATTCAGCATTAGAAATTGGAATTGGAGCATTATTATTGTTAGAAGGACTTACACTAAAGTTTCTGCCGGTATAAAGACTCCAATCACCATTGGAATTTTGTGTTCTGATAAATAAATAATGCGGACCTGCTCCTAATCCTGTCGTAGGATAATTCCCGGTTACATCTATCGAATCATTAGGGGAGAAAGTAGGAGGGATTGCCGTTCCATTTCCAACACCGGGATCGGTATCATAGAAATATTCAGCATAAACAATAGGATATGTCGTGAGGGATGATGCCGGATTAACATAAAAATTTCTTCCTGCATATAAACTCCATTCCCCAAATTCATTTTGACATCGAATAAATAAAGCATGTATTCCAGTACCTAATCCTGTCGTACTTATTGACTCATTCAAATCAATAGAATCGGCAGCAGTAAAGGAATTTATCGCCGTTCCATTCCCGACACCAGGATCGGTATCAAAGAAATATTCGGCATTTGCAATTTCTGTTTGTGTGGATGTAAGAGGTGTCGGACTTAAATAGAAATTTTGTCCGGCATACAAACTCCATGTACCATTAATATTCTGAACACGGATATATAAAGCATGGTAGCCCAAGCTCATTCCCGTAGTCGAAATGTTCATAGTAACATCCACCGAATCGCCGGAAGTCAGGGTAATAGCTGTGCCATTCCCCAAGCCGGGATCTGTGTCGAAGAAGTATTCCGCATTAGTAATCTGCTGCCCTATCGCCGGAAGGCAAAGGAGAATACTCACGACCACGATGAAAGATGTTATTATCTTTTTCATGTTTGTCGTATTAAATTATTTATGACAAACCTCTTAGTTCTGCTTCTGTGCTTTGAATTCCACATTCAATGTTCCATTCAAAGGAACACTGGCATTATTAATATTCATATAATAGACCTGTGGCAGCGTGGATGCACCGGTAAAGTTCATCGGATAATTGCCTCCATAAAGTCCTATATCTGTGCCATCGGTTCCGGCATTATGCCCTGTGCCGCCATTCAATCTCCAGTTATAATTTAATAAATTGGGATAATTTTGAGTACTTGTCGGGGCATTCACGAAAATGGTATTAGAAGCATTGTTAATGTTATTGCCACCAGAATTATTTCCGTATGGCAAAACATCTGCAGATCCATAAATAGTAATGTTATTGCTAAAGGAGTTGAAAGAAGTATTTGATGATGAAGAAATATGTGCATAAAAGAAAATATTATTAGAAACGACAGCATAATTGATATTGTTGAAAGCACCTTCTATAATATTATGGTCAATGATTAATCCTGTACAGGTACCATTTCCACTAATTCCTGATACGATAAAATTCCCCCTGACGATACAACTTGATACATTATTAAATTCAATAGTAAAACTACTATTTACTACACAGTTTTCAATAACCCATCCATTATTATAAACGTTCATTGTATTTATCCGGCAACGACTAATATATACATTGGATGGACTATAATATCCAAAAAAATTATCATAGTTTTGGTTTAATGCATTAGCAATATAAATCCCGATTATCGAACAGCCCGATGCGCCAGAAGTGGATTGAACAGAATCAAAACCTATTGCATCAACATAAGAATAGAGATTATACTGCGCACTGTCATTATAACCGGCACCAATGAGGGTAATCCGTTTATTAATGTTGATAGTACCATAATCATTTGTAGAGCCTTGCAAATAAATGGTGTCACCGTTGGAAGATGCCGTTTGAGCACTTGCAAAGGTAGAAAACGTTCCTGCTGAAATAGCATTGTTACAAACTGTTCTTACTGAAGCCATAGAGCCTAAAGAACTAAATACGAGCAGCGTTGCTGCGATAAGGTTTAACTTTTTCATTTTTTTACTTTTTTAATTAGTTTAATATTTATTTTTAATTTTGAATTTACGAATCCTTGAATTGCTCTTCCGAGACTTTTTTACGAATGCAAAATTACAGCCTTTTTGCCTCGAGGATAATAGCATAATGATGTGAAATATTTGGGTTTGGAAGGCTTCTTTGTAATGTAGAAATGTTCTAATGGGGTTGGTTTAATGTGATTGGGGATGACATTGTTTTTTTGGGGGGGGGTAGGTTTGGGAATGAGTTTAAGTGATTGATTAATGGAAATTCAATAGACATTATACCATTCGTTATTTTGTCTGAAATACTAAAAGGTATGTGTTGACGGTCATTTAGTTTCTTTTGGTCACCATTTAGTTTCTTTTGGTCACCATTTAGTTTCTATTGGTCACCATTTAGTTTCTATTGGTCACCATTTAGTTTCTTTTGGTCACCATTTAGTTTCTTTTGGTCACCATTTAGTTTCTTTTGGTCACCATTTAGTTTCTTTTGGTCGCCAATTAGTATCTTTTGAATTATTTTATTCTTCATTTTCTGAAAAATATCGGCTCAACACCCATTAACCTCCAATAGAACAATCAATTCTGGATGCCTTGTTTTGAAGAATCAGCCCTTTTGAAGCCTTCAAAACCTGATAAAAGGGATAATTCAGGGCAATTATTCAATTCAAAAAAGAGGGTGATTGAGATTAAGGGGTATTACAGGCGTTTCTAAGCATTTTTGAATTTCAAATGGACAAAGTGCCACTTGATAGTTTTATTTGAAGGGTTTTTATAGAATATGATCCTTAGTCAGGACAATCAAATAATAATTGCTTCATTCATAACCTTAATCAAACTGCCAAACTTTCAATAAAAATTTAAAAAGATAGTTGCCTCTTTGAAATAAGAACTAAGAAAAAGGGTCTTGAAGAATGGAAAATTTATCAGGAAAAGCTTCCTTGATTACTAATTCTTTCGATAAATAAGATTTAATAAAGCAGGAAAAACGATGAGCAGCAGTGGCAGCGCAAGAATTAATCCTCCTATCACCGCGATGGCTAATGGCTGATGCAATTGTGCGCCCGTGCCGATGCCCAAAGCTAATGGAAGCAAGGCAATGATGGCTCCGGTAGCGGTCATTAATTTCGGACGAAGACGTACAGAGATGGCATAGAGGATGGCTTGTTTATTTTTTAATTCTGTAGTGATCCTTCGCCTTGTAGTTTTGAATTGCTGGAAGGTGAAGATGGCATTTTCGGCGATGATTCCTACTATCATGATGATGCCCGTATAGCTGCCCACATTGAGTGGCGTATCGGTGATGAAGAGCGCAAGAATGCTGCCGGCCGTGCCAAGTATGGCTATCAGAAATATCAGAAAAGCTATTTTATAATCTCTGAATAAGAAAATTATTACCGCAAAAACCAGGAGGCTCGCCGCTATAAGGATCATTAATAATTCGTTGAACGATTTCTCTTGTTGAGCATACGCGCCTCCATAAGAAATGTGGTATCCCGGTGGCATGTGGATGCTGTCGGTTACCTTCCTTTTAATATCCTTCATCACGCTTCCAAGGTCACGATTGTCAAGGCGTGCCGTCACTGCCACCATATTCTCAAGGTTCTCTCTTTGAATCTCCGCTACGCCAGGTTTTATTTCATAATCTGCAAATTCTGTAAAAGGTTTTAGTTTGCCACCAGGCAGGAAAATAAACTGGTTCTTCAGATCCTTCACAGTATTTGATTTGTTATGAGGATAGACCATCCTGATATTGGTTAATTGTTGATTCTCGACGATAGTTCCGATTATATTTCCTTCAAGCTGAGTCTGCAACTGGAACTGGAAATTGTTAGGAGAAATAGAATATTGACCGAGCTTCACGAAGTCAGGTTTTACATTGACATAAGGACCCGCGATGGTGATTCCATTGAATACATCGGCAGTGCCTTTGGTGCTATCTACTATGGTTTCGACCTTCATCGCATATTCCTTTAATTCATCCTGATTAGGACCATAGATTTTTACTTCGACAGGCTGGGCAGAAGACATCAGATCACCCAGCATGTCGCCGATTATCTGTCCGAATTCAATGGTCAATGCAGGTTGAGTGGCGAGGATTTGCTGGCGGATATCATCAATCACTTCATCGGTAGTTTTCTTGCGGTCTTTCTTTAATTGAATCAGATAATCACCCCTGTTGGGCTCCGTTAAAAAGAAACCCATCTCCGTTCCGGTACGTCTTGAATAAGCCTCTACCTCAGGGACTTTGATGATGAGCTTCTCTACCTCACGAAGCATCCTGTCAGTCTCCTCAAGAGAAGTTCCTGGAGGCGATTTGTAGTCAAGCACAATGGTTCCTTCGTCCATATCAGGCAGGAATCCTGTTTCTAATTTAGGATAGATAATACATACCGAAACGATTAATCCAACAATAAAAAGAATACTCAAAACAGGTCGCTCAACAAAGAAAGAAACCCAGCCTTTGCTGATAAGGTTTTCGGCATCATCATCAGCTTTGTGGATAAACTTTTCAGAGATGGTTAATTCATCGGCACCTGCAAGATTTTCTCTTCTCGAAAGTATTAAATAAATCACCGGAAGAGCCAGCCATGTGACAAAGAAAGAACTCACCAAAGTAAATATCATAGTATTGGTAAGGACATTGAAATAAGCCCCGGCGACACCTCCCATCAAAAAGAAAGGAACAAAAATAACGATGGTGCTGATGGATGATCCCACCATCGTCGGGAAGAGATATTTGATAGAGCGAACGATGAGAATAGAAGAACGCTCATGAGGATATTCTTCATGGGTTCGATGTATCTGTTCTGTCACGACTATGGCATCATCAATGATTAAAGCGATGGCTGCTGCGATGGCACCCAGGGTCATTATGTTGAAAGTATATCCGAATGCATAAAGCAATATCAATGTCAATCCCAAAGTCAATGGGATAGTCAATAATATAGTAATACTCGCCTTCCACGAACGAAGGAATATTATAGATACCGAGATAGCCAGCAACAGTCCTATCCACAGGCTATCTGAAACACTTTTAATTGTTGTATTAACGAAGTCAGCTTGAATGTAATATGGTTTTAATTCTACTTTAGGAGGAAGAATTTTAGCAAGTTCCTTGACCTTATCTTCCATATCATTTGATACATCCAACAGGTTTGCATTGGGCTGACGAAAGACATTTATCAATAAAGCTTCCTTACCATTAGCATTGATTTTAGTGTATTCCACCTGCTCTTTTATATTAACTTCGCTGATATCTTTTAATCTGGTAACTCTTTTTCCATCGTTTTTAATCACGACATTCTCAAGATCTTCTTTGCTGTAAATCTGGGCATCCGTGAGGGTGAGATACAACCTTCGATAATCTGTCGAGTAGCCATTAGAATTAATGAAGTTGGTCTGGCTAAGAACGGTATTAATTGTATCGGGAGTTATGGACAGCGCACTCATCTTGTGAATATCCGGCATCACCCAATATTCTTTGGTTTTGCCCCCGATAACCTTCACACTTGCCACACCATCAACTTGAGACAGGAAAGGTTTGATGAGGGTATTAGCGATAATTTTTAATTCGATAGCACTCTTAACATCGCTCTCCAAAGTATAACCCATTACAGCAAGTGCGGCTGGGTTCATCTTGACCACCATAATATTCAAATCATTTGGAAGGACATTTCTAATCTCCGCAATCTTTGATTCCATCATTTGCTGGCTCAAATCCATGTCAGCCTTCCAATCCATATATGCAGAAATCTCACAGCTTCCTCTGCTGGTAGTGCTTTGAATCAACTTCAAATCATGAACCTGCTTGATGGCATTCTCAATAGGTTTGGTAACAGTTACCAAAGTCTTTTCTACAGGCTGTTCACCATTATCAACAATGATTTTTATCTTAGGAAAAGTAATCTCCGGAAACAAAGAAGTCTTGATGTTTACAAAAGAAAATACCCCACCAATAACCACTATCAGCATCAGGAAGGTTATCGAATTTTTATGCCTTATGTAAAAATGTCTCATTGATTTTTCTTTTTCTGCGGCGGTAAAAATAGACAATGTCCGTTGAATTCGTATTACTTTAGAATGATTCAACGATAAAGAGATTCAACGACCATCTTCAACTTACACTCCATCAACTTAAAGAAGATTTATCCGGTTTTGAAAACGGCTTTACCTTTGCCATTCAAAAGCCATAGGGAAAATGGAAGTCTTGAAAAAGGTATCCTTCAAAACGAAAATGAACCCCTTTTTATCCCAACTCTACATATCAAAAGCTGAACTCTACATATTAAGAGTTCAACTCTATATATGTAGAGTCGAACTCTATAACTGTTTTATTCAACAATATATATGTAGAATCCAATTCTACACCTAAAGAGCTGAACTTTTAATATGAAGAGTTCAACTCTACAGTTGTAGAATTCGACTTTACATATATAGAGTTCAACTTTACAGTTGTAGAGTTGAACTCTATATATGTAGAATTGGAGAAAAAAATGTCCTGATTCAAATAAGTTACTTGTGAGACACAAGAACAAAATTTTTCTTTACTTTGCACGCAATTAAAAATATATCAATATGAAAAGAAGTTTTATTATCCCGATAATTGGAGCGATTATCCTGTTTGCCTTTAATGCAAATGCTCAAAAAAAGGGAAAGGAAATGGATCCGGCAGCAGTTAAACCAACATCCGTGGCTGCACCAAAGCCTTCAAATGAATTGGAGGTAAAGATTTATGAAACCGCCCTGAAATATGGCGACATTGAAGTAGCTCGGAATGCTATTTATGCTTTGCTGGTCAAGCATCCTGATAGCTTGAGCTATTTAGATACATTGGCAAGATTGTATTTCAGTAATGGAAATTATGTGCAGTGTGCATTGACCTCCAAGGATTATCTGACAAGAGATTCAGCCAACTTATTTGTTCGTGAAATGCTTGCTATCTCCTTGAGTTCATTGAATAAAAATAAAGAGTCTTTGGAACAATATGAGATTCTATATGCCAATACGCATAGCGTTTTCCATGCGTACCAGATTGCCATTTTGCAATATGTTTTGAAACGTTTTGGAGAATGTGAAACTACATGCGCCATCATCTTAAGTGATCCAAAAGCTGGCGAACAAAAAGTTTCGATCAGTGCCGATGAAAAGAATAACCAACAAGTGCCCATCAAAGCTGCTGCTTATAACATTCGAGGCGTGATGTATAAAGAACTGAACCGCCCTGATGATGCAATAAACAGCTTCAGAGAGGCTGTTAAAATCTTCCCGGACTTTGCTTTGGCGAAGGCTAATATCGAGGCGATGACCGCTCCTAAAAAGGATGCTCCGAAGAAATAAAAATCCTAATTCGTAATTCCTAATTGATTTCTGATGACATTCGATGCTATTATAAAAGATTTAAAGAATAAGATTTATCACCCTGTATATTTTCTTCAAGGTGATGAGCCTTATTATATTGATGTTATTTCAGATTATATAGAAAAGAATGTTTTGGATGATAATGAAAAGGAGTTTAATCAGACCGTTCTTTATGGGAAAGATGTGGATGTGACGACAATAATTTCATATTCAAAACGCTTCCCGATGATGTCAAATTACCAAGTGATTATTATTAAGGAGGCGCAGGATATAAGAGGTTTGATTAAGAAGGCTGATAGCTCTGGAAAGGATGTGAAGGATGATTTTTTATCCTATATAGAGAATCCTTTGAAGAGCACATTGTTGGTGCTTTGTTACAAATATTCAACTACATTAGACAAACGAACCAAACTTGCCAAAACTCTTGATAAGTCAGCGGTCTTGTTTGAATCGAAGAAACTTTATGATAATAAAATCCCTGATTGGATTGTTGATTATCTGACTAAACGAAAATATACAATTAGTCCCAAAGCCTCCCAATTGATGGCAGATTATCTTGGCGTTGATTTAAGTAAGATTGCTAATGAACTGGATAAACTAATGGTAAATATTCCCGCCTCAGAAGCCATTAATGAAAAGCATATTGAGAAATACATTGGCATCAGCAAGGACTTCAATGTTTTTGAATTAAATGCTGCATTGACGAAGAAGGATGTTCTTAAAGCAAATCGCATCGTGCGATATTTCGCTGCAAACCCAAAGGCGAGCCCGATGGTGGTTACGATAGGAGTGCTTTATAATCACTTTTCAAAGATTTTAAAATATCAAACCTTAACTGATAAATCAAGGAATAATGCAGCAAGCGAAATAGGCGTGAATCCTTTTTTTATGGCAGAATATGAACAAGCGGCAAAGAACTACTCGGTAGCTAAACTGATGAATATTTTTAATTATCTGAGAGAATATGATATGAAGTCAAAAGGTGTGGATGATACGGGTACAGATGATGGGGAGTTGATGAAGGAACTGGTTTATAAAATATTGCATTAAACATAATTATCTAAGAATATGAACTATTGGTTAGTAAAATCGGAGCCTACAACTTATTCCTTTCAGCAGTTGATGAAGGACAAAGAAACCTGCTGGGATGGTGTCAGAAATTTTGCTGCTCGCATTCATTTGAGGGCAATGAAGAAGGGCGATTTGGTATTGTTTTATCATAGCAATATTGATACCGCAGTCATTGGAATTGCGAAGGTCAAAAAGGAAGCATACCCTGATCCGACGGCTAAAGAAGGCGATTGGAGTGCGGTGGATTTGAGTTATTCCAAAGCATTAAAAAATCCTGTTTCATTAGCACAGATTAAAGCCGAAAAGAAATTACAAAATACAGGATTGGTAAGAATCGGAAGGCTGTCGGTGATGCCATTAACTACCGAAGAATTCGAACTTATTTGTGAAATGGGGAAATAGATTTCTTGGGTATCTACCTTTGGATTGAATCATTTTTATTTCATAATTTTAATACTCCGAAAAAAGGGAATGATAAAAGTGGTGCATGACAAATTGCACCTATTAGAAGATGGAACATTGCTTTTATCATTTAGTCTTCCAATTTCCAATCATTCATAGATGGGAATATATATTGTCCATCTAAGCTCCTATAATTAGCTCCTGTCCTTCTATAATTAACTTCTGTCCTTCTATAATTAGCTTCTGTCCTTCTATAATTAGCTCCTGTCCTTCTATAATTAACTTCTGTCCTTCTATAATTAGCTCCTGTCCTTCTATAATTGGTTTCCGTCCTTCTATAATTAACTTCTGTCCTTCTATAATTGGTTTCCGTCCTTCTATAATTAACTTCTGTCCTTCTATAATTAGCTTCCGTCCTTCTATAATTGGTATTAATAAAAGAAATATTTCTTCAAGCCTAATTATTTTTACATTATTCCAAAAGAATAAACATGAAATACGCCCTATAAAGGAATGGCAGAATGTTTATAAAGACATACGTTAATTTTTAAAATTCGAGGCTTTTTCCTGATGGAATCAATTATAAACATGCAGACTCCAGCCGGTCAATGTGGAATTGTATTGCTTCAAAGGTATCGTAGCAGGGCTATGTTGAACGGCTCCATTATAAATATTAAAAACCGAGCCGCAAACAGAATCAGTAGCATATACATTGACACCAGTTCCTTTGGTATTCACGGTTACATAACCGGTGGTATTGTATGTACAGGTTCTGTCAAGGATAATGAAGGGATTTGGAGAATTGGTATTCGTAGGAGAATTGCAAATGATGACCCCCTTGGTATTGCTGCCCGTGGAAATATACAACCAGTTTCCTGGTGTTTGAAGCGAACTATATTCAGGCAAAGTAAGGTCTAAAGTAAAGTCCACAGAGTAGTATGGCACCGGGTTAGCAGTCTTTGAACAGGAATTGACCATGACCATCATCAAAAGCAGGGTAATTTTTGTTAAATCAATGATTCTTTTTTTCATCTTAAGATCGTATAAATTCATTCTCGGTAAACGGAACTTGTTAATTATTCTTGTGCGAAGATAAAAATATTTGCGAATATGTTTTTATATTAAAGATTAATAAAGTAGTTTTGCGGCTCAAATTAAATAAATATAGTCAAGATGATTCATCCAAAGACAGAATTAAAATTTATTAGCCCTGAAATCGGCTATGGCGTTATCGCTACAGAGTTTATCCCTAAAGGAACAATCACGTGGATTTATGATGATTTCGACAGAACATTTACTCCAAAACAAGTCTCTGAAATGAGACAGATTCATAAAGATATTATCCGGAAATACAGCTATCGTGATAACAAAGGATGTTACGTACTTTGCTGGGACCATGCGCGTTTCGTCAATCACAGTTTTAATTCAAACTGCATTTCTACTGCTTATAATTTTGAATTGGCAGTGAGAGATATTCATGTGGGTGAAGAACTGACGGATGATTATGGATACCTCAATCCTACCGAACCCTTTGATTGCATTGAGGAAGCGGGTAGTACAAGGCGACAAGTTTTGCCGGATGATTTATTAAACTTTCATGGTATATGGGATGAAAAGCTGATAGAAGCTTTTAAATATTTCAATAAAGTGAAGCAACCGTTCCTTGACCTTATTCAGCCCGAATTTAAAGATAAAATTATGGCTATTGCTGAAGGAAAAGAAAAAATGGATTCTATTTTGAATTGTTATTGTCCATTGAAAGATGAGGTTTTGATTTAAGAAGACACGATGGAAACAGAATTTATCAAATTTGAAATCGAAAATAGTGTTGGGAAGATTACTCTTAATCGTCCTGAAGTTTTGAATAGTTTTAATAAAGGGATGGCTATGGAAGTACAGTATGCTTTAGATATTTGCATGAATGATTCAAAAGTTCGTGCTGTGTATTTAACCGGCGAAGGTCGTGGTTTTTGTGCAGGTCAAGACCTTGCAGAAGCCACTGCTGTAGATGCTCCAAACATAGGTCAGATAGTTGACTTGCATTACAATCCGATCATTAAAAAGATAAGAGAAATTGAGAAGCCTGTTATCTGTGCAGTCAATGGAGTTGCTGCCGGTGCCGGAGCTAATGTTGCTTATTCTTGTGATATTATTTATGCTGGAAAGTCAGCTACATTTATTCAATCATTTGCTAAGATAGGATTGATTCCTGATAGTGGCGGAACGTTCTTTCTTCCACGTCTGGCAGGCTTTCAACGTGCTACTGCTATGATGATGCTTGCTGATAAAATATCTGCCGAACAAGCATTAAACTTTGGAATGGTTTATAAAGTTTGTGAGGATGATAAATTGCAGGAAGAGGCTTACTCAATAGCTTCATATCTTGCAACACAACCTACAAAGGGCTTGGGTTTGACGAAACGTTTGCTGAATCTTTCTTTGTTTAATTCTTTAGAAGATCAGTTGGAATTAGAAAGAGATATGCAGGCAGAAGCATTCGATACAGATGATAACAAAGAAGGTATTGCAGCCTTCTTCGAGAAGAGGAAACCTATCTTCAAGGGACAATAGTTTTATTCCATGTCTTTAATCAAAATTGGAGTTGTTGGTGCCGGAACAATGGGTTCGGGTATTGCGCAGGTTGCCGCTACTGCCGGACATTCTGTGGTATTGGTGGATTCATTTCCTAATGCTTTGATAAAGGGGAAAGACAGTATTGTGAAATCTTTAAACAAGCAAGTTGAGAAAGGGATTATTAGCAAGGAAACTTATGATGCTATACTTTCAAGAATTGAATTTAGTGAAGATACAAATTCTCTTCAAGGTTGTGGATTAATCATTGAAGCTATCATTGAAGCTTTATCTGTGAAACAAAATTTGTTTTCTCAAGTAGAGAAGCTTGTTTCTGATGATTGTATTCTTGCTACTAATACTTCTTCCTTGTCTGTTGTTTCGATTGCTTCGGCATGTGTGAAGCCTGAAAGAGTCATCGGTATTCACTTCTTCAACCCTGCAACTTTGATGCCTTTGGTGGAGTTGATTCCTGCTTTGACTACTGATGAAAATATTCTCATTCAAACAAAAAATATCATTGATTCCTGGGGAAAGAAAACCGTTATTGCGAAGGATACTCCTGGCTTTATCGTGAATAGAATTGCTCGTCCTTATTATGGTGAAGCTATCAGGATTTATGAAGAAGGAGTTGCTGATATTGCCACCATTGATTGGGCAATGAAAGAGATTGGAAAGTTCAAGATGGGTCCCTTCGAACTGATGGATTTTATTGGCAATGACATCAACTTCAAGGTGACAGAAACCGTGTTCGAACAATTCTTTTATGACCCTCGCTATAAACCTTCCTTCACTCAAAAAAGATTGTATGAAGCCAAGCGTTATGGAAGGAAATCCGGTCGTGGATATTATGATTATTCTCCTGATGCAATTCCTTCTATGCCAACAAAAGATATTATTCTTGGTGAACAAATCTTTCAACGTATCATAGCCATGCTTATCAACGAAGCCATTGATGCATTGTTCCTTAAGATTGCTACAAGAGATGATATTGATCTTGCCATGACGAAGGGAGTTAATTATTCAAAGGGTCTCTTGAAGTGGGCGGATGACTTGGGTTTGCAGCAGGTCTTGAATACTTTAGAAAACCTTCAATCAGAATACGGCGAAGACCGTTATCGTCCGAGTCCTTTGCTGAAACGAATGGTTCGGGAGGGTAAAACTTTTTATTAGGAAGGTAATAGGAACGCTGATAAAGCTGATAGTTATGATTAAATAAGATTTTTTATGGAGCCTGATGAATTAGCCAAAGCAGTCGTTGATAAGATGTTCACCTATGATCTATTCAGCCAGTGGCTTGGCATTGAGGTCATCGAAGTGAAGCCTGGCTATTGCCTTTTGAAGATGGAAGTGCGTGATGAGATGCTCAATGGATTCAAGATTCTTCATGGCGGCGTTACCTTCTCTTTGGCGGATAGCGCGCTTGCTTTTGCCTCCAATTCTTATGGCAGAAAAAGTGTTTCTATTGAAGCTAATATGTCTTATACCGGGCAGGTAGAGGAGGGCGACATCCTCATTGCCACGGCAGAAGTAGCGAGTATGTCTAACAAGATCGCTGTCTTTAATGTTACTGTCAAGAACCTTGAAGATGCCACGATTGCGCTATTCAAAGGCACTGTCTATCGGACTGAAAGGGAATGGTTTGATGAGAAAGAAGAGGAGGAGTAATTGATCAATTCAGTGAATAGTGAATAGTGAATAGTGAACAGTGAACAGTGAACAGTGAACAGTGAACAGTGAACAGTGAATAGTGAATAGTGAATAGTGAATAGTGAATAGTGAATAGTGAATAGTGAATAGTGAATAGTGAATAGTGAATAGTGAATAGTGAATAGTGAACAGTGAACAGTGAATAGTGAACAGTGAACAGTGAATAGTGAACAGTGAATAGTGAACAGTGAACAGTGAATAGTGAATAGTGAATAGTGAATAGTGAACAGGCTACTATTCTAATATTCAAATTCCATTAAAAAAGAACGCCCTTCGATAAATCATCGAAGGGCGTTCCAATTTATAATTTATAATTTTTAATTCCTAATTTCCCTACGCATGCACCACTCTCCAAACCTTCATCAAGCCCTTGCTTACCAGGGAAGGATGCACAAATCGCAAGTTCACGCTATAAGTATTTTGCTTCACATCACCAGGATTAAAAGTGATTTTATTAGCATCATTAATCGGCTTATCCAGATCATACATATAAACAATGTCCGTCCCCGCATTCGTAATATTCTTCAATAGCACAGCATTGTGAATATCCTTGGTAACACCCTCCTTCAAAGTAATTGGCTGCTCCACCTGATGCGGAGGATGAATGATTTCAAATTGAGTGCTGTAAGTAAATAAATCAAGAATAGCTTTTGAGGCAGGAAAGGCAAGTTCGGCAACGGTATGAACCACTTGATAGCTGGTATAAAGTTCATTTCCTACTTTGTTTTTATCAATCGTCGCTGCATTTGTGATTGCTACCTGACCTGTATAATCTGTTTCACTTTGTTGCAGGTCAGTTTTTGCAGTGTCGCAAGTGGTGGCAAAATCATCCGTCATGCCGCCAATAACCATGTCAGCAGTGTTGTTTGCCACGAAAGTTATGAGGGCATTGATTAATTCCAAAGCATCGCCATAATGCCTGACCGAAGAATCAAAATAGGCATAACCAGCTTGATTTTTTTTAGTTGCCCACATTTCAGGATCGCTTTCCCATCTGGTTTTTATATAGCTCAAAGCTGTCTTGAAAACGCCATGAACATTCGACATTTCGATGGCACGTGCATGATGGAATTCCCTGTCATTGGACTCGCGGGTATGCACATCGGGCATTAATAACCAAGCTGCTTTTTTGGTCCTTTGCAAGCCCAGATTTATTTCCGTCATGTTCGTGTTTTTCGCAAATAATGCAGCCATATTATTATGCTCTGCATCAAAGCCGATTCCGAGGATTTGATTCAAATCGCCGTCTGAACCTTTCCATTTTCTTACTAAACCATCTTCAATTTCTACTGTCATTTTAATCTATTTTTATTTGTTTAACGGTTCAAAATTACATTTAATAAAGTTCTTATACTAATTATTACAAAAATATATTTCCATTTTCCAATTTCAATTGTCAATTATCAATTGTCAATTCATTCCCTAATGTCCCTGCCCAATGGATTAACAGCCGTTTTGAATTTTACAATTCCAGTTAGAAATTTATTTTAATATTTTTTTCTGATGTCTCCCAAATTTTTGGAAAAAGGTCGAAAACCGGAGAATCAAGTCTAAAAACTTTTTGAAATGCAAGAGCAACTTTTGAAATTGCAGGAGCAACTTTTGAAATTGCAGGAGAAACTTTACGACCTGCAAGAGCTACTTTTGAAAATGAGGAGGCATTTTGGGCGAAAAACTGAGAAATTTGGGATATTACATGAAAAACTTCAAAACAGGAGGGAACTTCCATGATTTCAAAATGCACTCATTTACAGCGCATCCCAAAAACTTTTGAAAATGCAGGAGCTACTTTTGAAATTGCGAGAGCTACTTTTGAAAATGCAGGAGCTACTTTTGAAAATGCAGGAGCTACTTTGAAGGACGAATAAGGGCTTTTAGACCTGTGGACGCTTATTTTAGGCGGTAAACCGCGAACTTTACCATTAAAATCTTATACCCTATTGCTAATATCAAAATTACCTTGATTCGTATTACCAGAAGAATTATCTAACTTTGCATCTCAAATCAAGAAAGAATTCCCAATGAAAAGACTCCTTATTATAGTAACGTTTTCCCTCCTCACCCTTAACGGCTATTGCCAAATGGGGGAATGGACTTGGATGAATGGGGCTGAAAAGATTGGAGGAGTTTTTGTAGAAAGGATAAAATAAAATACATAATGTATCGTACAATTATTAGATTTGCCGCCGAATGAACAAAGAAAATCATCTTTTGACAGAAGTAATGTGTGCTTTTTGGTTTGACCAAAATCAAAATTCATGGGACAGTACTTATTTTGGTAAGTTTTTTGAGTTGATGGAATCAGAAGGGTATAATGAAAAAGAAGAACAAAAAAACTTCCAGATTCAATTTGAATTAAAAGGCAATGACCTTCAAAATCCAGGAGCCAAATCTGATGAACTACCTCCAAGAATGGTCTTTAGAAACAAAGAAGAAAATTATGCAATAATTTTAACAGCTAATTTTATTTCATTTCATAAGTTGACACCTTATGAGAGTTGGGAAAAGATGTTAGAGGAGCAAATTATTCCAGGCTTGGAAAAATATTTTTCCATGGGATTGGGTAAAGGTTTATTGCAAGTTCAAATGCTTTATTTGAATAATTATACATTTCCAAATGATACAAATTTTTCTGACCATTTCCACTTTTTGCCATTGATGGATAAGCTTGAAATCGGAACAGAAAAAAGTATTAATTTTATTAGTCAATATGAATTAGAATCAAATTTACTTTCCCAAATCAGACTTCATACACTTCCCAATAACAATGAAAATAAAGGAGTCTTTTTGGAATGCAGTTGCCTTGCATTTAATAAAACTCAATCGGAAGATTGGAAAACTCTTGCCCAACAAGCTCATGATACAAACAATAAAATTTTTAAAATAATAACCAAATAAATGATCATGTCTAAACAACTTAGTATTTCAGAATCTGCCGATAAAATCTTCTTTGCTCGGTCTATAACAGAACATTCTATAAGTTATAAAATTGAGAGTTCAAATTATTGTAATGCGATCGCATATTCGGTTACAGATGTTCCTAACACGCCGATTTATGGAGCATCACCGCTATGTTCTCTTGCTTATCAAATAACTTTTAATAAAATTCAAAACCAATTTAATGTTATAGGTTTAGCAACTATGATGTTCAAAGGTTCAAAGCCAATGAGAGGCAGAGAACTTGAAATATTAAATAAGACTTATAAAAGGTTATTATCTCCTACCCCAACAACTTTTATTAAAAAGTAAATGCCCTTTGGTGATGAAGATTGGGAAGCTACCTTGCCCAGCTATTTATTTAATACTGAAAAAGGAAGAATTAAAATTGGGCTTTCTCAATTCTTTGAAGCAAATCATCATCAGAGAGAAAAAATATATTCTAACTTTTATTTAGGAGAAAATACCATCTTGTTTTTTATGCAAGGAGATATTTTTAATTCTATTCCTGCCATTGAATGGGATGATGATAATAGTTGTTATTATACAGCATTTACACCTGCAATGCTTGTTTCTAATTCATGTGATATTTCTCCTGATAATAATCGCCAACTTCCTAAAGAGGCTTTATTTGCTCCAGTCATTCCTTTGGGTGAATTTATTAAAGGATTAGAAGATGATGGAATGGTTAAGGAACAAATTACTTCTATTATTAATAACCTTAAACATCAAGACTATTCTAACATTTTTTATTTGCCTCCAAATCCTTTAGATAGTTCTGAAAATATTGTTTTACTGGACAAAGTTTATTGGCATCCGTCTTCAGAAATCCAGAAGAAACTTGCGAATATAAAAAGTGAAAGAGGTATTTCTTTAGACCACTTTGGTTTTTATTTATTTATTGCGAAACTTTCATTTCATCTTTGTCGAGTTCCCGAAGAAATTGAAAGAAGATCAGACGTTAAACAATAATCTAATAGAATCTTCAACCATTTGGGGCAAAAACTTTTTGAATCCACCAAACCATCCAATCAATGGAATGGCAAGATAAATAACACTGACGGAGAAGCCCCAGATGGCACCTATTATTATCTCCTCACCCTCAACGACCTCACCGGAAAGCCCTATTCCTACAAAGGCTTCCTCGCCCTGATAAGATGATTCCATAAAGTTTCGCTAATTTTGCAAAAAAATAAAGACATGCTAATAGAACGAACAGACAAAAATGAAATCACCATAAAGGTGTCCTCATCAGTTGATAGCTTTGGGCTGCAAAGGCTGATAGATTATGCAAAATACCTTGAATCAACCGCCAAAAGCAAAGCCAAACAATCAGACATTGATAAACTTGCTGATGAAGTGAACTCCTCCTGGTGGACAAAAAACAAGAAACGTTTTGAGAAATAAGCTGCTCTTATGAAGCCAGCCAAAATCATTGTTGATGCCAACATTGTATTCAGTGGAATCCTTAATTCCAATGGAAAGATTGGTGACCTTCTGATTAATTCAAAAGAGTATTTCAACTTCATTGCTCCTGATTTTTTACGAATAGAAATTAAGAAACAGTATCCTAAACTAATTAAGATTTCAGGCATGTCTTTAGAACAAATTCAGGAAGCGGAATTTCATATTTCAAAAGACTTAACTTTTATTTCTGAAGAACAAATCAGCAAAACCATTTGGCATAATGCAATTGAATTAGTTAAAGATATTGATCCCAAAGACGCTACTTATTTAGCCTATTAAAAACATTTCAAATGTAAAATATGGTCAGGCGATAAGCAGTTAATCAAAGGGCTTTCAAAGAAAGGCATTACTAATTTTATTACTACAGAAGAACTCTTTCAACTAAGAAAAATTAAAAATAAATAGAAGCCCCTACAGCACCTGTCATTATCTCCTCACCCTCAACGACCTCACCGGAAAGCCCTATTCCTACAAAGGCTTCCTCACCCTGATAAGATAATTTGTAATGAGCAATTGGCAACCCTCACAATGTCAATTGTCCATTGTCAATTATACATTGTCAATTGACTTACTTATCATCCTTTTCAGGCTTCTCGGTATCATCTTTCTTCTCCGGCTTCTCTTCAGTCTTCTCCGGTTCATCGTTTTCATCACCGGCTTTCTTGAGGAAATTATTCTTTTGTCTTTCGGTAGAAAGCATGAACTGGAATGGAGCTTTATTCTCTCCGGTAGGCTTGAAGATACGCTTGTCCGGCTTGAGGTCGCGAATATATTTGTTGAAAGCATCATTAGAAGAAATCGCTTGAAGAATACCACGTTGGTAGCTGAAGAAATACCAATTAGCACCATCCAATTCAAGATAGATATTCAAAACATCACCTCCTCTTTTCTTCACCACTTCAACAGTCCCTTTCAGCGAACGATTGATTTGATTCTTGTAAATATTTCCAAGACTAAGGTCGCCACTGCTACGGAAGGCGCGGAATTCAGGCTTATAAGTCATATTTAATTGTGTAAAGAAAAAAGGTTTATTCAACTCCGGCGGAAATTTTTTATAAGAACCATAGAGACTCATATCAGAGATCAGCTTCCCTGATTTATCCTTGCCAATCAACTCCGACAACCCTTGCTCAAATTCCTTGCGAGTATCCTTTGTAGCCTGCAAACCGGCAGTTGCACCTATCTGGTCAGTCATTTGTTTTAAGGCATCTTCATTGAAGAAGAAATCAAGAAGCATCAGCACATCCATACTCATCGCTCCATTATTCAGGTTGTAGGTAGCATTGCCCACAGTCTTCATATCCAATTGCCCGAAGTCCCCACCCAGGTTGACTTTCCCTTCTCCATAAAGAATACAAGTCTTGGTATTAATACTCAAATAATTGCCTGGCAAAGCATTGTTCTGAAGCTTCTCCATGTTCGATATTCGATACTCTCTCGATGTATTATCATAAACCAAAAAGCCGTTCGCAGTTACGATTTCATTATCGCTGGTACGTTCTTTAGGAGTCAGGAAAGCAGGATAAACCAATGTAGAATCCTTAGTATGAATGATGCCAGAAGTAATCTTGACACCCTCCTCATTAATAGTTTCCTTATCAATCGGAATGGCGATGGATAGAGGGTTTATACTACTTTTGAATTTGAAATAAGAAGTCGTAAGAGCAGAACAATTACCCAGGAATTTCAACTTAGCATATCCATTAAAATTAAGATTCTCAAGCGAAGCAGCAAGTTTGAAATCACCCTTGTATGCAAATGGTGGACCAAGAGTAAAGCTGGTATCAGTAATGGTTCCGGAGCCTACCGTCTGTCCGGTAGTATCCACGGAAATCTTATCAAGATGTATTCGCTGCTTAGATTTTGTAACATCAACATAATTATAATCTCCGCTGCCTGAATAGTTTTTACGACTGGTAATTGAGAGGTCGGCATTGTAAATAGTATGATATTTGGTAACATTATTAGCAACGATTCGTGAATTGGTAAATGGATCCATAGCAGCCTTCTTGCGAATTGTAACATTGCCGCTATCAGGAGTAATTGTAGCATCAGCCACCTTGATTCCAGCCACCTCATGAGCATGAATGATATGATCTTTTGTACTGTATTCGGCAGTGGGTGCACGAAACCTCAGAGAATCCTGATTCGGATGCGTGGAAACAAATTCCGAACCAGCCAATTCCAGGTTGGTGGAATCGCGTGATGAAGCTGTTCCTGAACTGCTGAATTCCATCGTCTGTTTATCCATAAACCACTTGAATTTGTCTATATAACAGATGTATTGACAAACAGGAAATGCCTGTGGCTGCGTGCCAGAATTAGATTTAAACTCGCCATACTTTTTAATAAAGTCAACATCTGCCATTACATTTTTAGAATCATAATCAAGTTTCGTGGTATCATCAGCAGATCGGATTCGAAAATCAGATGTATCGCAATGCACGGCATTCTGTTTGAAATGGAATAATTCGGAATTCATTTCAGCACCTGAGAATGCCATCAAACCACTACCGGTCAAGCCTTTTGGAGTGTTGATATAATTACCCATAAACTTGGAAAAGCCCTCATACATATCAATCGGAACACCACGTGCATAGACATACTCAGCATCCTGGTATGGAGTATAATGAATATAAACATTAGTGGCTTTAACCTCAGGGAATTCAACTCCTTTATATAATTCCTTCTTCACAATCCATTCAAATGCGGTAGTATTTGTTGAATCTGGCAGGAAAGTAAAATCATGAGATTTGGCAATGGACGTCAGGTAATCCATTTCACCATCACCACGAAGCCCCTCATGGCTCAATTTAATATCATTGTGGTAAGTTGCCTTGCCACCATACATAGGAAAACCACTGATGGGAGTCGGTCGTACAAAGCCCAATGAATAATCTGGCATCAGCCGGATGGAATCCTTGAAATCAGGAAAGATATTGGCAGAAACAAAAGTGCCAAGGAAGTGTAAACCTGCCTTTGAGAAGTTGTCCAAACTATCAATGGTAAAGGGAATCAAGTGGAAGTAAAAGTTGTCCTTTTTATAAACTCCTTTTTGAATTTCGGGGCGTTCATAAAAGACATAAGAATCCTTCTTACTATTGAAGATGGGGTATTCCGGAAAGTCTTTGACCCCGGACTTATTAGCAGGATTATCTATCATTAAATCACCAGTAATATTCTGCAATACACTCTTGACTTTAATATCAGGAATCTTGCCATTCTCATCGGCTGTATCGCCAGGCACTTTAAGACGTAGCGAATCAACATTCTTCAAATCAATTTTAAAATTATCATAATCGAAAGCAAACTCCTTACCATAGAAATCGAAACGCCCTGCCTTAACCAAGCCTGCGAACTTAAAGTCACGGTTCTTCAATACTTTAATCTCCTGATCTTTTGGATAGATATTTACATTCTGCGAATCACTGAGAAAGATTCTTTTCACACCATTAATATCTAATGAAAAATCCAGCAGACTAAGCTTCGCATTTGGTTTATTCAGAATGGTGGATTCAAATTGTATAACATCATAATCACTCTTTCCTTCACGAGCATTGATGTAATAAAACAGCTTTTCCTTAAGCTCGATTTCATCAGTATTCATGTTATAAGATAGGAACCCCTTCGTTGAAAGATCAAGCAAATAGGAACGGATATTCTCTAAACTGATCTTCATGTAATGAGCAAGGTCAGCACCAAGAAACTCACGGCTTTTCATTCGTTCAGAAAAATGTTTCATGGTATATAATGGATTCGTTTCAGATACTCCCTGAAGATTCCTGAATAGATAATCACGATAGAAATTATAAGACTCGAAATTAGCCTTGCTCTCACCACTTGCAGAGATCATCTTCATTTGAATTAAGGGATCATCTATCTTCCAATACAAGGCATCAAAAAACATATTCAATCTATGATAAGAATCGTAATAAGGAGACTTCGACGGACCCTCATCATTCCTGATTAATGCAAGCTCTCTGTCCTTAGTGATATACTTGAATTCAAGACCTGGATGGTAGATTGAATCCTTCTCATAATATAAAGTTATTGCAGCACTCCCTGAAGTAATTTTATCAGGCTTGATAGTAAAGTTTTGGGAGGCAGCCACAAATGTTTTCTTCTTATTATAATAAATAATAATCATGGCATCAAGTCCAGGAGAACCCGCACCAAGAATTTTGTTTCCATGCATGGAGAAGCCGCCTACATAATCAATATCCTTGATGATTTGTGGAATTTCTATCCTCTTATAATAGGATTCAAAACGAGGATAGGTAGCATTCAATGGAGTTATGGCAGCCATGATTTTATCCGTATAAATACCAAGCAATGGCTTGGAGAAATAGAGCTTGTTATAAAAGATTACAGAATCAGCCGTGAACTCATCTCCTTTGATTTTAATGATATAATTTTTTAATTCCGCATGTACAGTATCTTCACTTATTCCTGCGCGTTTCCAGTTCACAATTCCGCCCTTCCCATAGAACAATTCATTGGTTGGATAATAAGTTCCTTTAGTATTATAGATAAGGGAACTGTCACCCTTTGAATAGTCTTTCAGAGTCATTTCTCCAAAGACAATCTTAGGAATAGAATCAAAATCAAAGGTATAATTATTAGTACTGGAAACCCATTTTGTTGATAGCGAAGAATACAAAGTATTATGTAAAAACAAACCTACGCAGGTATTGATATAAGAAGCGAAATACCTATTGTTTCCCTGCAACAATTTATCCACTGAAGCCTGCCATCCATTAAAGCTTTCTTCGGATTGATTACTCTGAACAAAGCTTATCAAAGCATAAATATAATTCTTAAAATCAGGATAAGCTTTCATCCTTTTTTTAAGCATTGTATTTGCATTTTTAATCACTGTTTCTATTTGTTTATCGGTCAGTCTTTTGCTGGATGCGGAGTATATAAATGTGAGGCTGTCGCCTTCCTTCATCCGCGCCACCATTGCTTCATTCGCCTGCTTATAAAACTTAGCTTCATCCTTCGGATTCATTGTTTGTGGCTTCCAGATTGCCCTGAACTCATTCATGATGGGTATACTTTCCAGCTTATTTCCTTCTTCCATGAAGTTCTGCATATCTGTAAGAAACAGCATCGGGTCTTTGCTGAAACTTGTTACTTTCACCTGTGCTTTTAACGAGAGGAAAAGCAACACCATTATTGATAAAAAAAAGGTTTTCTTAAACATCATCTATTTATTTGGGTGAAGAAATTAATCTTATTTTACTTGACTGATTCAACGAAATGTCACGGCATAAAATTACATCTTCCACAAGAATAAAAAAGAAAGTGCTTTTCCTTCAGATGCCCTTCTATTTATTTATCTTTGCGACCTTATTAACAAACATTATTTTATTCTTATAAAAATGAAAAGAAGTATCTTGATTATTTCACTTGCCTTCATTGCCACTTTTGCTTCGGCACAAAAGTTGAACAGCAAAGACATACCCGCAGAGGTTTCCGGTGCCTTTGCCAAACTATTCCCTACCATCAAAGACCCTAAATGGGTAAAAGAAGGTATTAATTTTGAAGCTAATTTTGACTTTAATAAAGTCGAAACATCCGTAACCTTCGATACCTATGGAAATGCCCTGGAAACAGAATCAGAAATTAAGGTTTCTGAACTTCCGAAAATAGCAATTGATTATATGAAGAAGACGTATCCTGAAAAGAAAATAAAAGAAGCGTCAAAGATAATAGATAATAAAGGAACGATTACTTACGAAGCAGAAGGCAAAGGTATTGAAGTAATCTTTAATGCTAATGGAAACTTCCTGAAAGAAATTAAACAGGAAATTAAAGATTAGATTCTTTATGTCAATTTTGGAATCTTCAAATAGACAGTTTTCGGAGTATTAAAATATAGAATATGATTAACAGAATTATTTCAAAATATTTATGATAAGTAAAGATTATATCGCAAAACAACCTGTCGAAAGACAAAAATTATTAAAGGAAATTCATGAAATAATTATTGCAAATGATAAAACAGTAACAGCCACTGTCGAGCCGATGATGGGTAAAGAAATGATAATGTATAAAGGAAAAGGAATGATGAAATATGCATTGGCAAGCGTGAAGAACAGCATGACATTGCATGTATTGCCTATGTATGGTTCCGAAAAATTAATTAATAAATATAAGGCACTTTTGGTTAAGGCGAATTTTCAAAAGGGATGTATCAATTTCAATAATGAAGAGGAGATGCCCTTGGAAATAGTTAAGCAATTAATAATGGATTGTTCAGGTATAGACCTCGTAAAAATAAGAGAAGAGTATTTGAAATCAAAGAAGGCTAAGGAAAAGAAATAAAGGAATCTGCATCATGAAAGGTATCAGATCATTCCATACAAAACTCGATAGTTTAATCTAAGAATATGGAAATTCAAAACAATTCTTTATTATGAAAGCAACAATTAAATTAATAGCCTGATTGATTATAATGAGGGTAGAAACACTTAATGCCAAATAACTAATTTTGCCAACGTTTATAAAATCATTCAAATGGATAAAGAATATTTTGCACATGAATCCGCCTATATTGACGAAGGATGTAGTATCGGCAAGGGCACTAAAATCTGGCATTTCTCTCACATTATGTCGGGTTGCGTTCTTGGCGAACGATGTAATGTTGGGCAGAATGTGGTGATTTCGCCGCAAGTAGTTCTTGGGAATAATGTCAAGGTTCAAAATAATGTCTCCATCTATACCGGTGTCGTATGTGAGGATGATGTTTTCCTGGGTCCTTCGATGGTATTCACCAATGTCATCAACCCGCGAAGTGCTGTCAACAGAAAGGATCAATATCTTAAAACAATTGTTGGCAAGGGTGCAAGTATTGGCGCGAATGCTACCATTGTCTGTGGTCATAACATCGGTAAATATGCCTTCATTGGAGCGGGTGCTGTGGTTACAAAGCATGTTCCGGATTATGCTTTGGTAATCGGCAATCCTGCCCGACAAATTGGTTGGATGAGTGAATATGGCCACAAATTAATCTTCGATAAAGAAGCCATTGCCATCTGTCCTGAAAGCAATGAGGAATATCACCTGATGAATGGGATCGTTACTAAAGTGGATGAATAAAAACAAGTATCCTATCCTGACCTTTTTTGAATTGATTTTTCCAAACAAAAATTTGAAACTATAGAAACCTGAACAAAAACTATAGTGAGCAGACTAAAAACTATAGTGACCGGAACGAAAACTATAATTTTAGTTTTCCAAACCTATTAACTCTTTCACCATTTTGAACGATGCTTTTTATTATCTAATTTTTCGGTCTTCATTATTGCCTTTATATAAGTAGAAGTAAAAAGCCCTGTTTTGAATACTCAAAACCCTAAAATAATTCATGCTTAAATTTTTCAGGACAGTTTCTCTGTCAATGCCTTCATCTCTGAAGCAGGGCTTTTCTTTTCATAGAGAATATTATACACTGCCGTTGTAATGGGCATATCTATGTTGTATAGTTTATTGATTTCATGGATACATTTCACAGCATAATAACCTTCCGCAATCATATTCATTTCCAATTGAGCAGTGGCTATCGAAACCCCTTTCCCTATCATAGCTCCGAAGGTACGGTTACGGGAGAATTGAGAATAAGCCGTTACCAGTAAATCGCCAAGATAGGCGGAATCATTGATGTCGCGGTCAATAGGATGAACGCGATCCACAAAGCGTTTTATCTCTTGAATGGCATTGGAAATAAGGACTGCCTGGAAGTTGTCCCCATAGCCCAAACCATGACAAATACCGTTGGCAATGGCTATGATATTCTTGATGACAGCAGAATATTCGGTGCCATAAATATCATCAGATACGATTGTTTTAATGTAATGACAACTCATCTGGGAAGCAAGTTTGGCAGCACTTTTGGTATTCTTGGAAGCGATTGTCAGATAGGAAAGTTTCTCCATCGCTACCTCCTCCGCATGGCATGGACCGGTGATAACTCCAATATCAAGGAAGGGAATATGATACTTCTGATTCAAGAAGTCGCCGATAATAAGAAGGTCGTCAGGAATGATGCCTTTGATGGCAGAGAAAATCATCTTCTCCTTGAATTGTGTATGGAAAATAGGAGCTAATGTTTCCTTTAGAAATGCCGAAGGGATGGCAAGAATAATTGTCTTGGAATAACGGATAGTAGCAGCCAAATCATTGGAAACATGGACTCGTGAAGTATTGATTTTAACATCGGTAAGATAAGAAGGATTGCGATGGTTGAGATTAATGAAATCAACTGTTTCGGGTTTACGAACCCACCAATTGACTTCCTGTTTATTATCAGGATTATCAGATAAAACCTTTACGATAGCCGTAGCCCAACTTCCTCCTCCTATGACTGCTATCTTCATTTAAAAAGTCAATTTAACATCCTTCATTTCATTACCTCTCTTTACTTTTAGAGTAACCGTATCGCCCTTCTTATGAATACCCAATGCTTTCATGTAAGACATCATGTCTGTAATCTTAAAGTCATCCATTTGAGTAACAATATCACCTGATTTAAGACCGGCTTTGGCAGCAGGTTTGCCATCAGATACCCCATCAATCCTCATTCCTTCGCCATCAAAAGCATAGTCTGGAATGACACCCATAGTTACTTTAAACCGAGGTGCTTCCTTGCTGTCTTCCTCCTTTGTTTTGGTGAATTCCAATTTGCCCTTAGTATTCAAAGAATTAACCATCGCAATAATAATTTTCATTACTGATAATTCCCCTGGATAATTAATCTTATCCTCAGTATCCGATGGCTTATGATAATCATTATGAGAACCAGTAAAAAAGAATATTACCGGAATATCCTTTAGATAAAAAGAGGTATAATCAGAAGGACCAATACCGGATTCAGTGGTCTTGACCTTGATGCCATCGCGCTTAATAGTATCAACCAATGAATGCCAAACAGGCGAAGAACCTACACCATTGATAGAAAGATTCTTGGTTTCATTGAGCCTGCCGACCATGTCCATATTGACCATATAATTCATTTTTGCAAGAGGATAAGTGGGGTTCTTGACAAAATAATTAGAGCCTAATAAACCTTTCTCTTCGCCGGAGAATGCACATATTAAATAGTTATTATTTCTATCATTAGAAGTCTTTAAATACCTTGCCAATTCTATCAAAGCGGCAGTACCGCTTGCATTATCATCAGCACCATGATGAATGGCTGGCTTGCCACGATACAAAGAACCAGAACCTTCACCACCATATCCCAAATGATCATAATGCGCACCGAAGACAACAGTATTCTTTGCACCATTATCAATGAAGCCGATGATGTTATGACCAGTGTGGGTAAGGCGGGTGATATCAACAGTCAAAGTAAAGTGGGCATTATCAAATACACAAAGGTCATCATTAGCATTCGCAAACACAACAGGAATTGAAGACGGAGAAATTTTATTAGTGAAATCATTCTTAGGATTTTCAACTGTTGAATCCGAATTAATAAAGATTATAGCCGCTGCACCATGAGCAATTGCTGTATCAATCCTTGTCCTTAAATCAGAATAATCAGTGTATTTGGAATGAGGCGACATTCCATCAGGACTCGAAATATTAATCATGAATATTTTCCCTTTCAAATCATTCTTTCCTTTATAATCATCATAACCTAATCGAGGGGCAACAATTCCATATTTCACATTCGCAAGAGTTCCTTTGACAGTTCCTTTGGCGCAGGAATATGGGAGTGGATACCATTCAACATTTAATTTATGGGTTTTATGTTCATCAGTAAGTTCAGAAGATTTACCAAGCTTCACCCCTTCTGTAAAAGGAAACTCCTGAACATATTTATCAGTTCCCATTGGGGTCAATCCAATCTTTGTGAATTGTTCAATTATATATTTCTCGGCTAATTGTTCGCCTTTCTTTCCAGTCTCTCTGCCTTCTAATTTATCAGAGGCAAGATAGGTAATATGTTGTTTGAGATTCGCCTTTATTTGGGCATCATCAAGATTTTGTGCTTTTGAAATATTCCAAAGGAATAAAGTTGATAAAAGAATCAGATAAAGATTTTTATGATACATGTTAATATTAATTAGCGGTTTCAAAACTACTAAATATCGGGTAATGGTTTCTTGGGGAGAAAAAAATTGATTAATTTTGAACTTGGAGATATAGATGATTTGGAGTGTTCTTTTTAGAGGTTTATATTTTATAAATAAGAGGGCTTAGCCAGAGATTTGTATTGAAAAGATGCTTTATGCAAGCATTAATGTGGACATTGAAGGTGCGAAAAGGCAGTTTAAGGTGACTTAGTTGTTGTCTTTTTTTGAAAAGTTGCTGTCCTAAATTCAAAAGTTGCTGTCTTTTTTTGAAAAGTTGCTGTCCTTTTTTGCAGAAGTTTTGGGATGTGCTGTAAATGAGCACTTTTCCAAAATTGATCAGAAAGTCCTGGATGAGCATTTTTTATCTCAAATAGGATATTTGTAGTCGTTTAGTCGTGAAATGCAGTCTTTTTTTCAAAAGTTGTTCTCCCTAATCGTACATTAGTTGTCTTTTTTTCCAGAGTTGTTGTCTTTTTTTAAAAAGTTGCGGTCTCATTTTCCAGAGTTGTTGTCTTTTTTTGAAAAGTTGCTGTCCTTTTTTAAAAAAATTTTGGATCAAAAATGGAATATTCAAAATATCTTAAGCTATATTTCAATTTCCCAAATGATAATTGAACGATCATCGCCAGCAGAAATCAAGTAATCTTTATTCCACAATAATTTATTGACAGAATTGAGATGCCCATCAGATTTATCTTTGTCTAATCTCTTGACGATTTCAAAGGATTCGGCATTCCAGATTTTGATGGTTTTATCGCGGCTCGCTGTTGCGAATAATTTATTGGAAGGACTAAAGACAATGGAATAAATCGCAAAGTTGTGAGCAGGAATACTTTTGATTAATTTGCACGATTGCTTAATGTCAAAGATATTCAACATAGCATCCTTAGCTCCTGATAAAAGATACTTACCATTCGGATGAAACTTCACTGAATAAGAGGAGCCTTGATGAGCCTCTAAACTTTGGATTTGCTCGAGAGTTTGGAGGTTAAATATTCGAATGGTTCCATCTCCACATGCCACTGCGAGAAGGGTTTCCGAATCATTAATATCTAACGCTCTGACCTTTTCTTTACATAGAGGAATGTTTTTTATTAATGATAAATTATCCAAGTCCCAGGCAGATAAACTGCCATCTCCGGAGACGGAATAGAAAGCATTATTTGAAGGGGAATACTTAATATCAAAGATGGGTTCAAGGGTCTGAACAAAGAATTTTATTTCTTTCTTTTCGCTCAGATCAAGAATGTGAATTCCACCTTTCGATTCGCCGATAATCATGAAATTCTTTTCGGGAATAAAACAAAGGGAATAGACGATAGCGCCAACACTTGAAACAACTTTAGGCTCTGATTCATTACTCAAATCCCATTGAATAACGACCTGATCGCCTGCGCCTGTATAAATAATATTCGGCTCTGAACCTTGCTCAATGCAATACACCGCAGACTTATGTCCCGTCAAATGTGAAACTTTATGTACCTGTATTATCAATTTATAATTTATAATTCATCATTTATAATTTCATTCTCCCCACACCATTGTGCCTTCCGTGCAGTTGGTGCATATATCTATTTCGCTTCTTGCTTTAAGCAATGAGGTTCGGAATTGTTGGTAGTTTTCATTATGCCAAAGGTCAATGAAGGATTGTTGCTTTAAGTCCCCCATTTGATGAGATGCATCTTTATCAAAACAACATGGAACCACAATGCCATCCCACGTGATAACGCAGGAATGCCATAGCTTCCAGCAATGATTAAGGAGTTTATTTTTGATGGTATAGGTGCCATCATTTTGTTTTTTATACCGACTGTATTTATTGATAGTTGGGATTAAATCGCTGCCATGTTCGTAATCATAAATCTGCGCTGTCTTTAAACCGATTTCATCAACTCCGTATTCTTTTGCCATGCGTTTCAAATCGTCTATCTGATGCTCATTAGGTTTCACAACGAGGAATTGAAAGATGGTATGCGGGGTCTTTGAATTCAAGGCTTTCTTCCATTTGATGATGTTCTTTGTGCCTTCCAAAACCTTGTCAAGATTACCTCCTATTCGATAGGCTTGATAGGTTTCTTGGGTGGTGCCATCAATCGAAATAATTAATCTGTCCAAGCCTGATTCAACTGTCTGGCGGGCATTCTCATCATTAAGATAATGAGCATTGGTGGAGGTTGCTGTGTAGATTCCTTTGCCTGATGCATACTTCACCATTTCAAGAAACTTAGGATTAAGATAAGGTTCGCCCTGGAAGTAAAATATCAGATACAAAATATCCATACTCAATTCATCAATAGTCTGCTTAAAGAATCCCTCATCCAACATGCCGGTATCTCTGGTAAAAGATCGCAGACCACTTGGGCATTCAGGACAGCGAAGATTGCAAGAGGTGGTAGGTTCAAAAGAAATACTAATCGGCAAGCCCCATTGCACGGGTTGTTTGGTAGCTTTGGAAATATAATAACTGCTCAATACCCGGCTTGCATTCCAAAGCCGACGTGGTGTCATCTTCGACACAAAATTTATTCCATCCCTGATATTTCCATTCATAATTAGATGGCAAAAATAGCTAAATAACGGGATGTGAACTTCATCATTTTGCTTTGTGTTGATTACTTTTGCGACCGAATTAAAAATAGTTTATATGAAATATTTATCTTTATTAATCTCTTTATCCGTTTCCATACTGTGTGTGGGACAGGTTGATATCATTGGGCAAATACAACCTTTGCTTCAGCCTAATACCATTAATCAAGCCGAAGAAAAAATCAATGAATTCCTGAAGCATGACAGCCTTAATGTGGATGCTTTGATGCTGAAAGGCAATGTGATATTCTCCAAATATGGTTTCAATGCGCCTTCCATCATGATTATCGGAAGTATTGATGAATCTATTTTTGAGACGGCTATCGGTTCGCTTGGGGAGAATAAAATCGTCCCTGACGAAGCCACCGCAAATGATATTACCAAGTATTATCTAAAGGCTGTTTCCATTGATAAGACAAGGGAAGACATTCAATTCGGCATCTGTTATATTTACTCGATTTCTTTGATGACGGATAAGCTGATTAATTACCTTCCCATCCTCAAAGAGCATGTTAAAGAACAGAAGAATCTGCCATTCACGATGAGCGATTATGCCATCAATCTTATCATGCGAAACAGGTTTGAAGACGGCATGAAAGTCTATTTGAAGATTGCGGATTTATTCCCTGACAATGGTTCTATTATGAGTGATATTGCCGGGCAGTACAAGCTTCATGGTGATCTCGACAAAGCAAAATATTACATCGAGAAAGCCTTGAAAAGAAAGGATAATGATGACATGACTTATGCCAATTCATTCGCGATAAATAACGATATGGAAAACTATCCTGATGCGCTGAAAGCCCTGAAAACAAAGAGTGAAATGAATAAGAACAAGGATTATCTCCTCTACCAGGCATTGCTGCAATTCAGGGATGGAAAAGATTTTAAAACCACGCTGAATGAGTTCCTGAAATCCGGCTCGAAGGATGATGACAACATTCAATTGGCTACGAAAATGCTTGCCAGTTCCTATACCGTTGATGCCCTGGATACATTGGGAAAGATAGGGATGCTGGATGCTTATAAGATGTTGCTTTATCAGTATTTTGTTGCCCGATTCCCCAATGAATTCAACCCTTCTTTTAACTATGGGGACTTGCTGAATTACCACCAGCTTTATTCCAGAGCCATCAAAGTTTTCAAGGCGATGCCTAAGGATAAATTAGATAAAGAGCATCTCGAAGGGGTTAATTTTGACTATGCATACGCGCTTTATATGAACAGGAATTTTGATGAGGCGAATAAACTTTGGGAGACGATGCTGTCTTCCAGTAACTTTTATTACAAGAGCGCATCGGCATATTTCCTTGGCAAATATTATCTCAACAAAAATCAAAAGGAGAAAGCCATCGGCTATTTCAAAATGGTGTCTGATAAGCCAAGCGAATCGAAGTACGCCAACTTCTGTAATTATTTGGTGAAGAAATAAATTCCAAACAGCCTTTCCAATATCTATAAATTGTTAAAATTATCTTGAGGAAGTCTTAAAAGACTTTCTAATTTTTCTGTAAATTATGTAAGTCTTTTAAAGAATTATGTAACACTCAAAAGAAAAAACGGTAGTAATTTTGCATTATGAAATTTAAAGCAAATAATGCCGGAGCTACGCGGATATATCCTGAACAGAAGCTATTGTGAAATCAGGGGTTAACAAATAAAAAGTAAAGTAAATAAAAATTTAAAAGTTATGCAAAAAAAAGTAAAGGAAAAAGAGTTAAGTCAAATTCAAAAGATGCGCCTTGAGTCTCCTAAGTTACCGGGTGAAAGACCTGGGGCTTATGACAGACGGTTATGGGCAAATTTTAAAGCGACAAGATTATTTGAAGCTGAGAAATTGAAATCTTTGAATGAGAAAAAAGAACGTGCACCCAAGGATTTTTTGGGGAAACTTATTGAAAAGGTTTTTATCGAACCAATTCAATTCGTTGAAAAAATCATTAATAAAATTTTGGATACAATTTTTCTCCAAAGTTTTGATGCGGCTAATTCATCTATTGTCTATTTTGATAAAGATGATGAAAGAAAAGGTATCAACGGATATCTTCAAGTAAAGAATGATAAAGGTGTTATTGTTCTTTTTGCTAAGTTGCTTGTTATCAAGAAAGTTATTGCCTGTTTGAATTTGCCAACTGCAAAGGCTAACAAAGCCAAGAAATTCTTTGATATCATTACTGCGTGTGGAACTGCTACGTTAGTGGTTACTTTACCTGCTACTATTTCTGCCCTATTATTATTAGTTCCACTTTATGGCAATTCGTCACCCGAAAATGAAGAAACAACTTATAACAATCTATATAACGGTGTTATTGCATTGATGGCTAATTTCCAAAATTTTGCGAATTTGAACCCAACTTTGGCGGTTTCTGCGATAAAACAAGGAGGATTTGATGTTCGTGTGGTCACTCCTAGAAAAAAACAACCGTTAACTGCTAAGAACAATGTAGTTCAAGGTGTTGTTGACCTTACTGCCGGAGGTGGACCTGCAAGATCATGCCACGAATGGAAAATTTCTTATGATGGAGTTATATTTAATTATCATTCCACTACTATCAAAGCAAGCTGTCAGATGTCTGGATTTGCGGGGGGAATAGAGGTTTGGTTTTTACATCAACTGATTACAGAAGCAGGACCTCAAGGGTTTGATGGAGTGTTGCAATTAACGATAGCGAGGTAAAAAAAATGTTGGGGCTGATGGATAAATTTGTTATCCATCAGCACTAATATAAGGTGTACAAAAATAATTTGTAAGAGCAATGATTACTTCAAAATCCAAATTGAGAAATCCTGTAAAAGTCTCGGTACTATATATAATAGTCTCGACATTTTGTGTAAATATGTCGATACATTGTATAAATATGTCGAGACATTCTATAAAAGTCTCAAGACATATTATTTTATTAAGGGTGATAATTACACAAAGTCTCGACATATTTACACAAAATGTCGATACATTGTATAAATATGTCGAGACTCCTATACAAAGTCTCGAGACTAATTATTAATTCTCGAGACTTTGTGTAAATGTCTCGAGACTAATTGTAAATTTCTCAACTTACCGATATTTATTGTTAAAGTGAATGAAAAGTAAGGCTAAGGCTCCAAATAAGGTTTCAGGGTCAAGAAGTATATTGTTGAATAAAATGAAAAGAATGATTTGATAATTTCTAATAGTAATAATAAAATTAAAAAAATAAAAAGATGATAAAGACAAAAGTAATTATGAGTACTGTAGAAGATAAATGCAGATGTGGCAATAGGTTCAGTCACTGGAAAAAATTCGGGCATCAGGACATAAGAGGCTGTCCTGTAAAAGATTGCAAGGGAGTAGATCTGGCAGGCACATTTGTTCAAAAAGCAAATTCAGCAGATAAAAAAATTTATATTATTCCGTTGTGCAGCATTCATTCAAAAAGTATTGAAGTTTTAGAAGTTCTTGATTCCTGTAATTATGTAAGTTCAGATTTTGAACATACCTGCGGTACAGGTTCAGCAACTGTTGAAGAAGCTAAGATTCTTTAAGAATTATTTGCCCGAGAAAATAAAAAATCCTCATAATGAAAGTTGTGGGGATTTTTCTGATGTAAAGTATTGATGTAAAAAAATGGACGTGTTAGCTTTATTGTCAATTATTAAATGACATGAGTTTCGGAAAAACTACCACAAAACAAGAGTTAAGGAAAGTAAACTATTGTTGAAAACTTTATTTGGAAGTTTCAAATCCTTTTTATAGTTTTGCATCGTTATCAAAATAATAAACTATGAAAACATTTTATCAATTAGTAATAATCCTAATTTTGAGTTTAGGATTCTATTCATCAACCAAGGCACAAATACCTCCATCACAAGATCCTAATTGGATCTTAAATGTAGCTCAAAGCGATGAATTTAATGGTACCGTAATTGATCAAACAAAATGGTGTATAATGCAAGATGCATATTGTGAACAGACTGTTTTACCTTGTGATCAAGGTCATTACGAACGCTGGGGAGGTAGTTCAATAATGATGTTAAATAATGTAAGTGTTAGTAATGGTATATGCTCATTAAGAGTTGATAATATGAATCCATATACTTATAATACTTGTTATCAACACCAAAATTGGGTTTCTGACGGCATTGCTACTGGTGGAATTATGTCACAAAATTCTAATTATTCTTATGGATATTTAGAAATATCTGCACTATTACCAGGATGTGGTACGAATGGAATTGCTTATGCTGAAAGATTCTGGCCAGCATTTTGGGCAGCATATACTTGTAATGGAGATCCTAATGGTGATTGTAGAACTGGTAATTGTAGAACTATACATAATGAAATTGATATTTTAGAACCAAGTGGTACTCTATATCAAGGATATAATAATTATGTTGATTTGCAACATCAATATTGTGCTCCTGATTCATTTCCTAATAATGCACCTGCTTATAATTGCTGTAATTTTAATGGAACTGTACCACCTAATACTCATTTTACTAGTCCTACTCCTCTTTGTGATGCATTTCATAAGTATGCTGTTGAATGGTTTCCAAATAGAATCGTATTTTATTTTGATGACGTTCCATTCTATATTCAATATAATAGTTCTACTTTTACGATGCACCCACTACAGATATTTATTGATCAACAAATTCAGTCTTCAGCTGCTAATGGTGGTATTGATTTTAATCCTAATCTAACATTTCCACAATTTATGCAAGTTGATTATTTTCATTATTATCAACTAATTTTTGATTGCTCTAATAGTATTACTCTTTTATCTAATACAGATGTTGCTAATTTTTTTACAGCACCAGTAGTTAAATATGATATAACACTTGGAGATAATGCAAATTCTATATCTTTAAATGTTGGTGATAATGATGTTTTCAGGGCTGAAAACACCATTACAGTTAATGGTAGTTTGACTGTACCCTTAGGAGCTAAATTACTTCTTTTACCCACACCTTGCTTTTAATCAATTAATAATATAATTAATAATAAAATGAAAAAAAATAAAATTATTCCGATATTAGTATTTATGCTAATATCCTTAGCTGTAAATGCACAGGTAAATGTTTTCCCAACCGGACAAGTTTCTTTTGGTACTTTATTGCCCCCGGCATGGCCATGCTCCTTTCAATTTATGGGAGGAGGAACGGTCTTTTCTGCTACACCTGTTCCGCTTGCGACAGGCTCATCGCCATACATTAGACCGCAAAGTACTTTTTCAACTTCTGGTAATCCAGATTATACTTGGTATTTTGATGATTGGACAGGGATGTTTCATCCAGCACAAAATACAATAGCATTTTCAAATGGTGGTACCGAAAGCATGAGAATTTTAAATACAAGTCATATCCTTATGGGTACTTTATTTGATGCTGGTTATCAATTAAATGTTGATGGAGGAAATAAAAATAATGGTATTAATTGTTCTGTTGAACAAACTACAGATTATGGATTTGCTATGACTTCAAGCGTTACGAGACCCCTTTCAAAAATTTTTGGTGGTTTTTTGAGTAGTAGTGGGGAGGTTTTTAATATTTATGGTACAGGAGATGTTTGGTGTTTGGGAGCTTATACTCAAGGTAGTGATATTTCTCTTAAAGAAAATATTAAACCCATTAATAATGCATTGTCAAAAGTTTTATCCTTACAAGGATGCAACTATAATTTCAAAAAGGAAGTTTATGAAAACAAGAATGACACAAGTTCAAATAAACCAAATTATAATAACAAAACTCAGATAGGGCTTATAGCTCAAGATGTTGAAAAGATTGTTCCAGAAGTCGTCAGCACTAATGAGAAAGGTCTTAAAGGAATTGCATATCCTAATTTAGTTCCATTATTAATTGAGGCAATAAAAGAACAAAACGTTCAGATTGAAAAACTTAAAAGTGATTTAGACCAATGTTGTACTGTTATGAATACTTCAAATATTAATGGTATTAATAATAATAAAATTAGTTCTTCTGACCCAGATAAAGTTATTGCCGCGAATCCAAATAGCAGTTATCTTTTCCAAAATACACCGAATCCTTTCAATCAAAAAACAATAATTACATATTACATTGCTGGAAATAACAATAATACAAAAATATTGGTTTTTGATATGCAAGGTCAATTCATAAAAGACTTACATAATTTACAGAAAAATGTTTTTACTTAAATCGTTTATTTCAACGACTTTGGCTGCAAAATCTGGACTTCATCGTTTTCTCTTACCCCGGCAGATAAAAAAAGTTGAATCCTAGGAGAATCGCAAAGATCAAAAGCATCACATAAAGGGATGTGCGAGTAGAGGGATTTTGGTTTAGCATGGATTCGAATTTATTTCTAAGGTTACAAAAGTAGTTCTTTAAAAATAAATCGATAAATTCTTTAATGAGTATAATCTGTTATAAAGTTTTACTCCTTTATAAATTTCCCTTGAACAGTTTCATGATCGTTTATTATTTTATAAAAATAAACTCCGACACTCCACTTGGAAATATCAATTTTGGAATCATTGTTCAACAGATTTACTTTATAAGTTTCTCTTCCATAAACATCCGTAATAGTCAGATTAGAATTAATAGCGTTAATGGATTGATGAATGGTGATATTATTTGTTGTTGGATTGGGAAAAACATAAAAGTCGTTTGTCGGCAAAGAGATATTTTCTTCTCCTGTCATATAAGAATCTGAATTTAATGTTCCATAAGTAATCCCATTTAATTTGCATCCTACCAATGCACTATCATAGGAAACACTATTTGGTGGGCTCCAAGTAATGGTGTAGGAATCTATCAAACCTCTATTTGTTGCATATTTTTCTGAATGATGATTATATTCAGGAGTAATTCCTATGGTGTCACTTGTATATGGTCCTGGGCAATATTCACCAATAAAACCTTTGCCATTTTCAATAAAAATTGTATCGTTATATAAATACATCTTTTGGCAATTACTTTCTTGTTCATGGTTGTAATAATACAAATATGGAAGTTGATGATTTATGAATCTTAAAGTTGATGAATAATTACTATAAACAATATTATAAGGATAACCATATACAGTCCATAAAGTCGCTTTTTCTAAGACAGAAATTCCATAAGAAATAGTATCTAAGGATATTGTTTTTGATTGAATCGTAAATTTATAATCCCACCATTCTTGAAAAGTAGAATAAACAGTTTGAGTACTTTGACTAAATGTTTCAACGTACTCAAAAATATCTCCTACATTGAAATTGTATATATCATTAAACGAGGGTAATTGCAACCCGACATTAGGTCCTTCTACTCCAACTAATTTATATTTTTCAGGATTAAGATAGGAAGTTGAAAATTGAATTAATCCATAATCCTGACTAAGCAAAATAGTGTCTGAACTTGATAAAACAATAATCTTTACTGAATCATTATTTCCCAAGACAGAAATATATTCAACACTCATTAATTGAGCTGTAACATTATGCGCAATATCAAACATCCAATTATCTCCAACGGATGAAAATGGTTTGATTAAAAATGATGATGTATCCAGAAAAATAATATCTCCGTTATTTTTTTTAATCATTGTTCTTTGAAGGAATTGTGGCATATTAATAACCACTTCGTTATAGCTAATTTGAACCACGATTCTATTCAAATAATAAATAGAATCAAAACCTGAAACCCCTGTGGAATCAACATGAATAGTAACTGTGCTATCATAACCATTACCATTGGGAGAATAATTATATTTGTATGAAGGATTAACAGGTAGCCAATTCTGGGAATAAGAATTCAGACAAGCAAATGATAATAATATTTGACAGGCAAGGAGGATCATTATTGATTTTTTCATCGTCTATAATTTTTTATTTCGATGCAAAGATAAATAAATTTTGCATTAATGAATAAAAGAAATCTTCTGATTTCGTGATATTCAAATTCTTTTCCAGCATGAAAAGCTTTCCAAAATTTATAGAAAAGCTGTTCATATTTATTCACTGTAATATTTGTAGTTTTCCGCCCTGATGAAAGAATTAAAAGGCATAATAGGAAATAAGAAAATAGTAACTGCGTGGACGTTTTATGATTGGGCAAATTCTGCTTATTCGCTTACCATAACTTCTGCAATATTTCCAATCTATTTCACTGCCGTAACAGCTTTGAATGGCACGAAGGACACCATGTTTCTTGGTCATACCATCAATGCTGATTCATTACAGACGTATGCTATTTCGATTGCATTCTTAGTAATCGCTGCTATCAATCCACTCCTTTCTTCTATTGCCGATTACAGTGGAAATAAGAAACGGTTCATGTATTTCTTCAGCACTCTGGGTGCTATTTCCTGTGCTATGCTTTACTTTTTCAGAGGACCCGAAACCATTGGTATTGGTGTGTTTGGTTCTATGTTTGCTGCTATCGGTTATGCTGGTAGCATTGTGTTTTATAATGCCTTCTTACCAGAAATTGCAAAGCCGGAAGATCAGGACAGAGTTAGTGCTCGAGGATTCGCGATGGGATATATCGGTAGCTCGATTCTTCTTATTTTTAATCTGTTCATGATTCAGTTTCCTCAATATTTCTTCGATGTGACAGGCAAGATGAATGACCTCTTAGCCCTTACTCCCACGCTAAATCACGATGAAGCATTCAAACTTGCCAAGGAAAGCTTTTCCGGTCAGGCATCTCGCATTTCCTTTCTTACGGTGGGTATATGGTGGTTTGCTTTTGCGCAATATACTTTTACTTATTTGCCTCATAATGTTTTTAATCTTAAGCCTCCTTCGGGGAAGTATTTTTTCAATGGTTATTTGGAATTAAAAAAGGTTTGGAAGGAACTGCGACATACCACAAGATTGAAAAGATTTCTCCTTTCCTTTTTCTTCTATAATATGGCTTGCCAAACCGTTATGTATGTGGCGACTCTCTTTGGTAACAGTGAGTTGCACTTAGATACTTCAGTGCTCATAGCCATCATTCTTATCATTCAATTTGTAGCAATTGGAGGCGCCTATCTTTTCTCATTTCTTTCAAAGAAATTTGGAAATATCAATGCGCTTGCCATAGCTATATTCGTATGGATGTTAGTGGCATTGGGAGCTTATTTTGATGATAAAAAATTCGGTGTCAACGAACAAAATGTATTCATCATTCTTGGTGCAGTAACCGGCTTGGTGATGGGCGGTATTCAATCGTTATCACGTTCTACTTATTCCAAACTATTGCCCGAAACCATTGACCACGCCTCGTTTTTCAGCTTCTATGATGTCTGCGATAAAACCGGAACTGTCATAGGAACATTTGCATTCGGGCTGATAAACCAGGTAACAGGAAGCATGCGCAATTCAATATTAGTCCTTCTTGCCTTCTTTGTTATCGGGTTAATTTTGTTACTTCGCATTCCAGTTAGAAAGAAAGTTTTGCTTGGAGAATTAAATTCATAAATCGTAAATAAAAAGAGATGTTAATAGATATATTTATACCCTGTTTCATTGATCAGGTTTATCCTGAAACTGCCAATAACATGGTGAAGGTTTTGGAGAAAGTTGGATGTGATGTTCACTATAATGTTGAACAAACTTGTTGTGGTCAACCTGCCTTCAATGGCGGCTTCTGGGATGATTGCAAGGAAGTCGGTCAGAAGTTTATCAAGGACTTTTCCAATGACAGATACATCGTCAGCCCGTCTGCTTCTTGTGTCGGAATGGTGAGGAATTATTATGGAGAATTATTCCATAATTCCGCTCTTCATAATGAATTCAAACAGGTTCAAAAGAACATTTATGAGCTGAGTGATTTCTTGGTAAACGTAATGCACGTTACTGATTTAGGGGCTAAGTTGGAAGGTGTCGCTACTTACCATGATTCTTGTGCAGCTCTAAGAGAATTAAAAATTAAATCAGAGCCAAGAATTTTATTAAGCAAAGTAAAAGGTTTGGAATTAAGGGAGATGAAAGACACCGAAACCTGCTGTGGATTCGGCGGAACCTTCTCTGTAAAGTATGAAGCCATAGCAGTCTCGATGGCGGATAACAAAGTAGAAAACGCATTGGCTACCGAATCAGAATACCTCATCTCAACAGATCAAAGCTGCCTCATGCATCTCGAAGGTTTCATCAAGAAACAAGGCAAACCATTGAAGGTAATGCACCTTGCCGATGTGCTTGCTTCGGGGTGGTAAACAAAAGTTTCATTCATAAGAAAAGCGACTTTAGTAAGCCGCTTTTTTTATAAATTATTAGAATGAAATCAATCCTTAGGAGGAATGATCTTTTTAGTTATCGATTTTACTCCTTCGTATAAATCTCTATCTCCCATTCCCCATTGAGATTCAAGTCAAGGTTAGTAGTATTCAGGAATTGTTTGCCTAAAAAACTTTTGATTAGGTTTAATTATTAAATTATCGTATTAGTTATTTTAATTGTTGATATAGAATTAGAATTATAAGCAGTAGTGAAAAAGTTAATATTGTTGGAAAATTTTCCAAACACATCCGCCAATCGGAATAAAAATGTTAAAATTGGGGTGTTTTTTCTGGGGAAATGGGTGGGTAGAAAAGGCAGAAAAAGTGTTAACATTTAACATAATATTTTAGAGATTGCTTGATAATGAGCAAGATCCACCACAAAGGTGGATAGTATTGGGGGACAGGAGCATAGTTTTGAGGATTAAATGGATGGTTTTAACGAACAGATGGAGGGTATTGGCGATTGGGAGCAAAAAGTGGGTTTTTGGGTGTGGTGGAGGGTGGGGCGGGACTGACATTCTGTCAGTGAGGTGGGGTAAATGGTGCATTAATGGCAGGAATGAAGGGTTTGAGGGGAGTATTTTGGGGAACAGGGGGTAAAAAATCTCATTAAGATGAAGGTTTTTTTGGATGGGGTGGAGGATATTGTGGATGAGATGGAATGTGTTAAAATTGGGATGCAGGGTTTGGGGAATCGGGTGGAGGGTTTTGGGAATATGAGGAGGGATTTTGGGGATTTGGGAAGGGGTTGTTTTATTTGGGTGGAGGTTCAGAAAAAGAGTGGGAATGGGAAAAATAGGAACGCAGATAAAAATGATTGCTTATGACAAGGTATGATTTTTATGCACCCGCATACATACTTTCAAGATAATGAACCGTATCCCCGGACATATACACATAATCCTCCAGCATATATTTATGTGCAAAAGCATCCTGACAGCTGCCACCTGCTGCTGTAAGATTCAGAAAAAGAGTGGGAATGGGAAAAATAGGAACGCAGATAAAAATGATTGCTTATGACAAGGTATGATTTTTATGCACCCGCATACATATTTTCAAGATAATGAACCGTATCCCCCGACATATACACATAATCTTCCACCATATATTCTTGCGCATAAGCATCCTGACATCTGCCCCCTGCTGCTGTAAGGTTGCCATTGTATTTTATTAGGAATTTCATATTTAAATTTGATATATATTGATAAAGTAACGGGGCAACCTTACAGCAGCAGGGGGCAGCTGTCAGGATGCTTGGTCAATATGGTTTATCGTCATCTCTTACTTTCCAATTGTTCTTCTTCCAGTTTAATAACTCCTACTAATGTTTTCACTAAAATTATTTCAACTATTAAAAACACAATTGGAATAATCAATATCACATTGATGTTTCCCTGAACTATCTGAAGAATGATAGTTTGAATTTCTATCAATGCCCTTACGATGGTTAATATTGTCAAGGCTTCGGGAGCGCCTTTAATGATGGTTACAAAGGCTAATGCCAAACCAATAGCAAGGTTTCTGGCAGCAAATTCATAATTTGCATTTTTGATAATGGCATTAGTAAGGTCAAGACCCGCTCCATCTTTGAAGAGCAATGAAATATCAAAATAACCCACTACCGCAAAAGCAATGTTTACTAATGCTAAAATCCCTACTGCTGTTCGTACCCATTTTGGTATATTGTCTTTGTGATTGCTCATATATTTATTAATTTTATCATCATTTAGTTTTTTCTGACCAATGGAATCTGCAGATTGGTTGGTCTGTTTTCTTCTTTGTCAAACCCTCGTCCATCCACATTTCTCGCTCCCCAAAACATCAGTTCGTTAAATATATAAATCAAATCGTACTCCGAAAAGATTTGTCCTTCTGCAAGTCCGAATGGAACAAAAGCTTTTCCTAAAATACTTTGTCCGGCATTCACTTCCCATTTGTCGAAACCAGTACTTGCCACTTTGTTCATGGCATCTGCAAAACCTTGAATTATAGGAGTAACCTGGTATGCTTCATCGGCAGTGAAGTCCACCTTTTGCGCCCCTGCTGCTATCGGATGGTCGCCTTTCCAAAACATAGTTCCTTTCAAAAGAATTTTCACAAGAGGCACTTTGCCGAATGGGTCAACAGCGTTTATTACCTCCAATTCAAATTTGTCGCCGGGCATCGCCTTGAATGTTCTGGTCAGGTAAAATGGTTTAATACTTCCGTCAGCATTTTTAATTGAGCTTGGGCGAAGTTCGGGCGCAATGCTTTTCCATTCGCCACCTTGAATAAATTGTTTAATTTCTTCTACTGTCATTTTATTATTATTTATTTGGGTGCAAAGATAGGGTTTGTTGTGGTTCTTATTTATGGTTTAGATTATTGGTGTAAAGCATTCAGGAGGTAGGGGATTAAAAATCCCCAGTGAAAGACAAGCAATTGCAAATCGCTCGAAGCGATACGTCATATTCTATCTAACAGCTCGGAAATCGAATGAAAAACAAGCAAATTTTTCGGGCTGTTAGAAAACCTTTTTTACAGCTTTTAAGGTGTAGGGGTAACCAGCGGCTCTGGGGGCTCTGGTTATATCCTGCACGTCTGGTAAAGCCTACATGTCCAGTTTTATCGTCATTCGTTGAAATTATAATTTCTTTCTCCATTCAGGATCATTAAAATCAACTTTTGTAGCTTCTTTCCAAATTATATCATAATGCATTTTAGCAAAGTGGCTAAAATAGAAACTGTTCCCTTTAAGTTTTAATTTTAAATGGGGTGATTCTGTACAATTTCTTTTTCTCCAAAAAAAACCAAGATAAATAATGTCATCAACTGCATAAATACTAAATGTACTATTACCATCAAAAAGTCTGATTTCAAAATTATTAGGATGGTTTGACTCTGAATATAATTGAAAAAACTTTGCAAGGTTTGAGTTAATTTCTCTAGGAACATAGTCAGTATCTTCGACTACTCCTAATTCTTGTCCACGAGCTTTAGCATAATTTGATTTAGGATTTAAAATCAATATTTCAACTTCCATATTTTTTTCAAGGGCAATTCTTATCGCGTTTTCTACAGGAATGAAATTTCCAATCCAAGTTTGCAAAATCCATATTTTGTGTTTTCCAACCATCACATCATATTCAAAGTCATAAACTGGAAGTTTTTCATGTGATGAAATAATACCTGATTCTAATTCATATTGTACTTGTTTTAGTTTTTCAACAAGCAGAATTTCTTCATCTTTTCTAATGAGTTTTGCATAGATAAAATGGGATGCAATTGCAGCAGCTACAAATGCTCCAATTTCACCAATAAAATGAATCCAGTGATTTTCTGTTTGATGATTTTCTGCAATTAGCATTAATATCAAACCAATTAAAAACACTATACCTACTATAAGGTAATATTTCCAGGAAAAAAGATTTGGTATTCTGTCAGAATTTTTTGCCATATTTTAAATTTGTACTTTATTGTTTTTGTCTGATTATTAAATGAAACCATACAGGTGCAGGGGGCACCTGTCCGGTTTTATCGTCATTAAAAATTTATAATTTAGTTTTTTTGATATAAAATAGCAATTCTATTAGGTCGGCTATATCCAACACATCGGCTATATCCTGCATATCGGGTTATATCCTGCACGTCGGGTGTATTCACTAATTATTTATTAACTTATTTTCTTTCTGCTTGATGCAACAAATATTTCAGGATTATCATCAGTCAAATCTACATCATATTCCCTTCTGTCTAAAATCTGCAAGAAATGAATTACGGAATTATCTTCAGGTACTATTTGTTCATTTTCAACTCTGATTAAAACGTTTAAAGACTGGCATTTAGCAATTAGTTTTTCCATTGAGGTTCGTTCCAAATCTTCTCTCGATTTTATTGACGCAATCAATTTGGCTGCTGCTTTTGAGTGACCTACATAATTTGCAAGATAATTGAAATTTACAAAAGCAATCCGAGTTGTTAAAAGTCTTGTAGCATCTGCTGCAGTTCGTAAAATTTCTTCTTCAATATTTGCAATAAAAGTAAAGCCAGTTGGATGAAGAATATCTATAACTAATTCATGAATAATAAAATCGAAATCAATATCCAATTTGAAAATATCGTCTACTACCACTTTCAAAGTATCATCAACTAATTGGATTAATTTATTATGTTTTTTTAATAGCCCTTTAAATTGTGAAGGTCTTCTTACCGCAATTTGTTTAGCACCATTAATATGATGAAATACTGCAAAATAATATGTAATTTTATTTGCAATTTCAGAAAGGACTAAATTTGAAACAGGAATATTTGGTTGATTATATAAATTATTAAGAGAATTAAGATTTTGGTTGTTTAAAGGAATTGTCAATTTTTCATCTTGACCATATTTTTCACTAGCTTCAAAAAGTAACGGATTACCATCTATAGCCAAATATGTATTGTAAAATGTTTCATGCATTTCATACAACGATTGTCTTACTGAATCGTCAATTGGGATAAGAGCAATTATTTCTTGCCCATCGATAATAGAGCAAATTCCAAATTCAATACTACGAAAATCTTCAAATGGCATATTTATAATTTTTTAGTTCAATAAAAACAGAATTACTTATTCGATGGACTTTTAGCTCTTTGATATTTGATGGTATTCTTGTTCTCTTGGTTAATAATACAGAACAGTTATAACTATCAATTGTATAAACGCGATAACCAAGAATTGCAAAAAGTATATTGATAAAATGTAAATTCATATTCCACAATACAAACACAACAAAAAAGATTGCGCTTATCATAGCAACAAACTCTCTATTAGTGGTAATTGTCACACTAAAAAGAGGAAGCAAAATAGTGATAAGATAAGTAAATAAATATTCTCTATTGGTTTTTGTTTCAGAAACATCTAATAAGAAAGTATCGTTACTTTTCTTTGAAAAGTAAATTCTTAACCAAATAAAAAGATAAGGAATAACAACTAAAAAACTAACAGCAATCCATAAATACTTATCACAGATGACATGATCAAATCCTTTTATACCAATCAAAATAAACAAGGGCGCCATGCTGCTTAAAAGCATCATTAACTTTATTAAAGGAAGACCTTCATTTGATTTCATTTTTATAAATTTTCATTTATCACTTCAAAGCCGATAAATTGAGAGTCACTATAGTCAAGCATAGTGCCATCCCTTTGTGTTGTACATAATATTGTTAAGGCAGTAAAATCAGAAGGTTTTTCCCTTTCTAATCCATCATTCCAAATGTAATTAAAATCCATATTTATAATTTCTTTTACAAATTGAGGATCCTCTTTATACAATCTTTTTGCATCAATCATAACAAATTGTCTGTTCCTTCCATTTTCAAAAGCAAGTGGAATAATATGCATATCTTCATAAGTGCCCTCAGTCCATATTTGGCATTTATATATTACACCATGTTTTAATTTGAAAAATGGTTCTTTAAGTTTTATCGAACTTTCGTACATTGAATTTTCATTCATGATATTATTGTTTGTATAAATTTATTTCTTTTTTTGTTTGCAAAGATACTTTTATAAAATCTTATAATCCCTTACCATGAAATCTATTTCTAAAATCATCAAGAAGTCTTTGACTGATTTTTTGGTCTAATCCATCAATAGTTCTTATTCCTTCTATTGGCAAAAATCTTAATTCCTGAGTTTCAATCGGAGAATTTAAGGTATATAGATTATTTGCTACAGACTGAATATTTATATCCTTTACATTCATTAAAGTTATAGTAATGCAATATGATTTGGAAGAAGTAAAGTTGTCAAGATAAAACGAAACTCCCTTCGTTATATATATTGTTGCTTTTCTGATGACCCAATCAAAATCAATAACCATATCATTATTCATGTAAGGGTTCTTATCAATTTTTAAATTATGATCAAATATTTCAATAGCCCCATTATGTAACCAATTCACATAAAGTAATTCATTATATATAACCATTCCTTCCTCATTAGAATATCTTAAGATATAAGGATTATTGCCAGAGGGGTCATTATTTAGTAATGAATCAAAATATTTAAACTTCTCACTTTTGATTTCATCAGTTAAAGCTGTTTGAGATATATTCTCAATTCCTGTAGGAACTATATGAATTAGTATACCACTTCTATTAGAGGTAAATGGAGTTAAGACAGGAGAGATTTTAAATCTTTCTATTCTTTGATGTAATAATTGGAAGTCCATTTTTTTTTCTTTCATCATTTTATGACTGCGTTCCCCTCTTGGGGCGCAGCAATAAAATGATGATTAGTAGTATCGGGATTGTTGGTTTTTGGCATGGTTTGGTTATTTTATTTGAAAGGGTTAATAATGGTCAGTTTGGATTCTATTACCAAGCCGTCTTGCATGTCTTCGGAATAGAGGATTTCGCAGTTATTTTCTAAAGCAGAAGATACGATTAAGCTATCCCACCAGCTTAATTGATATTTATTAGAAATTTTGAAAGCTGAATGGAATGTTGAAGGATTGAGCAAGACTACATTAAATTTTTCGAGTAACTCTATTCCATGATTGTAGGATTTTTCTTTTGACAGTTTAAGGCTTCTCATACAAGCATTAACATTTTCTGCAACAACCTGTGTGCTGATAATGTATTTTTTAGAAACAAAGGCAAGGACTATTTCGCGTTTCACAAGATCTTTATCCATCAAATAGACAAGAATATTTGAATCCAAAAATGTTGGTTTAGCTTCTATCATCTCTGTCATAAAGTTCATCCCTGTTAAATTTGTAATTGCTCAAATCAACACTGTATTGGGAATAAAACTCTCTTAGAGATTGTCTCCATTCTTCTTCAGTTTGCTCCTTTTTTTCTGGATTATCGCTCTCAACTTTATGAAGAGATACCTCAATATCTACTTCTTTATCTTTGAACTCATCGGGTAACACAAGGTGGAGTTCGTTGCCTTCGGTTTTAACAATCTTTTTTATAGCACTCATAGTTTATATATTTTATTAGGATGTAAAATTAAGAAAAAATTTGGAGATAGCTTTATGCAAAATTATTTTTGTCGCTTTTATTTTGAGGCATATTCTACCGTCCATTCTATTCCATATTTGTCTCTGAACATCCCGAAGTAGGAACCCCAGGCACTGTCGGCTATGGGCATTTCTATGTTTCCGCCTGCTGATAGTCCATTAAATAATTTGTCGGCTTCTTCGCGACTTTCTGTACTGACAGCTATCTTGGAACGGTTTTCATTTTCATTTACCCTTCCCATAAATTCGGGAACATCATTGGCTATTAAAATGTTATTGCCTATGGGCAAAGCAATGTGCATGATTTTATTTGCTTCATTTTCCGGTATAGGGAATTCCGTGCTCGAGAGGTCTTTGAAACGGACTATCCTGGAGAACTGTCCGCCAAAAACCGATTTGTAGAAATTGAAGGCTTCTTCGGCATTTCCGTTGAAGTTGATGTGGGGATTTATTTGGGGCATGGGGTTATTGTTTTAAAATTGGAACGCAGATGATGCAGATTGTTTATGACAAGATATGATTTATTGATTCCTAGGAAAAAATCATATCTTTTCATATAAATCAGCGGTATCTGCGTTCCTATTGTTATTTGATACATAGGAACGCAGATGACGCGGATTGTTATGATTAAATATGATCTTAGGATTCCAAGCAAAAAATCATATCTTTTCATAACAATCCGCGGAATCTGCGTTCCTATTCTCTTAAAAAAATCATATCTTTTCATATAAATCAGCGGTATCTGCGTTCCCATCTTATGCGTTAATCAGTTTTTCGATGTCGAATTTTGTCATTTGCATAAAGGCATATAGTACCTTTGGTGCCTTTTCGGGGTCGTTCATCAGTTTGCCTAAAATGGAGGGGACTATTTGCCAGGAGACACCAAATTTATCATCCAGCCAGCCACATCTGTTATAGGTTCCGCCTTCGCCAAGGAGCTCCCAATAATAGTCAATTTCTTCTTGTGTGTCGCAGGTAACTACATACGAATTCGCCGGCGAAAATTTGTATTCCGGTCCGCCATTGAGAGCCATGAATTTTGTTTCATTCAGTTCAAAGATTACTACCATTGGGTTTTCGGAAACTATTTTTGAGTTTTTGAAAATGGAACAGTAGAATTCGGCAGCCGCTTTGGCTTGCCCGTTATACCAGAGGCAGGGGAAAAGTTTATTTGTCATATTATTTATTTAAAGTAGAAAATGTTACGATGATTATAAGCTGTGTTAAGCATTGTAGAATTTGATGTTGAGATTTGAGATGCCAAATTAACTAAATATTTCTTTTACCACCAAATTTTTTGTTAAATTTTTTTCATGAGACAGAATAACCGAGGAGATAATTTTTCGAAAATCTCACCGTGACTTGTATAAAAAATTCTTGAATAATTTAATTCAATTGCCAATATATGTTTCTTGATACTAAAAATTTGCCAGGTGATAAAAATAAGAGAAATATTGATCGGTTAAAGTAATAGAATGATAACAGTTACCCCGAAATTTTAAACCTGGTCTTTATCAAAATTCAAATTTCTTTTCACTTTTATCGTTCATGGGCAAATAATAAATAAATAATGATACGGTTACTCTTCCTTTTATTCACAATAATTTCTGTAAGCTCCTTTGCTCAAAAGGATGTGAAAGTGAATCCTCATAATGACACCCTGTTGAAAGATACGGTGGGTCCTTATTACCAGAAGCTTGCCGATAATCTGAATAAAGTGGTAGATGATTTCCCGAATAACTTCGATAAGATCAAAGGAAAGAAGGTCAGTATAAATTCGAAGATGATGACTTGGTATTCTAAAGTTACCATTCCTGAATGCGAGCAAGGAATCATCTACCAGGAACCTGCTTCCGGCTTTGATAAATGGGTCTATAAAGCCCGCCTGATAAGGAAAGATGATAAGCAAGAACCCATAAAGCTTTATAAAGACTTCCTTAAGAAACTCCGCCTGACAAAGCTGAATTGCTGCATCATGGAATTGAAGGAGAACGTGGATTACATGGGGGATTATATCGCGACCTGGCATACCTTGATGCTGATGGAAGACAAAAGCAAAGGCTTCAAGCAACTGACGATCAGCCTCAGATATCATGAGCCTCAAGGTGATGAGAAAGCAGAGGTCTATCTTTATATTATGGGGTCTGATGAATAAGGCTTTTGCTAAATTTGCATCCTGTAAAATGAAACAAATAATAAGATTATGAAAAGTATAAAGGGTGGAATCGCAGTGGTGTTAATGTTCTTTGGAATGAGTTTTTCCTACGCTCAAATTAACATCACTATAACCGGAACCGTCAAGAATGCCGGTAATGACAGCGTGTATCTGAAGGTTGATAAATATTTTGTTGGAGATAAGACTGACATTGTCAAGAGTGCTGTGCATAGTGGGACCTTCACGCTTAATTACAAATTAGATCGCAGCAGAATTGCTGAAATCATTTACAAGAATCAAAGTTTAAAAATCTTTCTTGAGCCTCATGATGAATTAAATATTGATATAAATGATACCAGCTTTAGCTTCAGAGAAAAAGGTATGGAGAATGATTATTTCCTGATGGAGTTTTCAGAAAAATTCAAGAAGGACTATGATTCTGCAAGCCTTCGTGAACACATGCTTAATGATAACATTGATCCATTTGAGATGACTTTATTCGATAGCAGAAAGAAGCAAATGGAATTCTATAAAAACTATTCTCATTTTAATGATTTGACAAGTTCTTTCAAGACTTATATTGAGAATACAATCAAATATTATTACTACGGAAACCTCTTCTCCTATCCCATTATCCGCGGCAACGCTGATAAAACGGTATTAATAGTTCCGCATTTGCCTTTGGCAATGATAGAGAATGTGGATGATAACATTGTGAATAACGAGGATGCGATTATCTGTGAAACCTACCGCACCTTCCTCAACTATTACATCATCTATAAGACTTCGGAAGCCAATGGATTCAATAAGTTCAAGGATTTATCCGTATCTATGGACAGGAAATGCACCACTGCCCAAGATCATTTGAAGGGTATTTCTTTTGTTTACTTCCTCTCGAAGTTTTTATATGACAACTGCCAGAACGCTTTGCCATCAATGGATAAGAAATGGTTTGCCGTGCTCACGGGTGTTGATAAATCTACAAACTATACCGCCATTGCGAAGTCGAAATGCAGTGATAAGATGAGTCAGAAAGACCCTGTCTCTGTCCGCACAGATGCTATTATTCCGGCTTCTGATTATACCTTCAAGATGCACGACATGAGCGGGAAGTATGTCAGTCTCACGCAATTCAAGGGAAAGGTTGTTTATATTGATTTCTGGGCAAGCTGGTGCGGTCCTTGCAGGCAGCAGATGCCATTCTCCAAGGAGTTGCATGGCAAATTGACGGACAAACAAAAGAAGGAAATCGTTTTCCTTTATATCTCGATAGATGGCTCTGAAGATGCCTGGAAAAAGGCAGTTGATCAAATAGGAATGGAGGGCGTTCTAACCATCAGTCCCGGTAATTGGGATTCCGAAGTGGTGAAGTTCTTTGGCATCAGCAGCATCCCTCGATATATGATTATGGACAAGCTCGGAAACATCGTGGACAAGGACGCTAAACGCCCGAGTTCAGAGGGAATTCTGAATGATTTGACTAAGTTGGCAGAACAATAAGTTGCCAGCACTCATACACCTGCTTTCTATTTAAATTATTCCCAATAAAAAAAGCCCAAGGTAAAATTTACCTTGAGTTTTCTCTTTAATTAAAAATTAAAATATACTTACTGCATCACTATCTTGCTTTGCAATATGGCATCTTTGTTTTGTTTTGAAGTGTCACCCTGTAGATTCCTTTGGCAATGGTGGAAAGATCCATCTGGAATTGGTTCTCGCCAACCACCAAAGTATTGGCTTTTGTTCTTGTAATAAATCAAGATAGTATATAAACGATAGGTTTTCCAATTATCAAAACCCTTCTGTAGAAAACCTGAAGGGAGCGTGGATAGAATTACCTTTTAGGACTTGGGTTCAAAAATCTTTGTAGTGTTTATTTTCATGGTTCCAAAACATTCATGAACAGCAGCATTAGGAATTGATAAGGAATAAAAATTTCTTTGTATAGAAGTAAAATTTATTGACTTGGAATTGAATAAGGAAGATATAAAATTTCTTCATCAATGCTTAATAGTTTAAGAGCAATATTTGATTCCAAAACATTTGAATCAAGAAGCAGAATAAAGATATCCAGAAGTTAAACAATCAGCATTGGAAGTCCAATTTCTAAGCTTATTTGTACCATTTTATTACATAAAAGCAAGGAAACATTGTGTGGTAGTAATACTACTAATGTTAGAAGTTTTACTTTTAAGCTTAGTAGTTGAACTACCAACATTAGAAGTTTTACTTTTAAGCTTAGTAGTTGAACTACCAACATTAGAAGTTTTACTACTAAGCTTAGTAGTAAAACTACCAATGTTAGAAGTTTTACTACTAAGCTTAGTAGTTGAACTACCAATGTTAGAAGTTTTACTACTAAGCTTAGTAGTTGAACTACCATGCTTGAAAGTTTTACTAACAGACAATGTTTCTTTACTTATTAGCATTGAAATGTTGCATCTTGTCATTGAAAAAGAACTTCCTGACCAAGATCTTCAGGAAAGAGATATGGATGTATACCTTTAATGACAGGGAGTTTCGCTTTGATTAATAGAAAAAGGAATTCCAAATCAAGAACTTCTATAAAGAGATCAGGATGTATTTCTTTAATGATCGGAAGTAGAAAACCTTAATCATGAAATGAAAGTTTAAGAATGGGATTATAAATTTTTATTCCTGAAAGTAGGATATTATTAAAGAAAAACAATACATCCAGGCTCTCCAGAATCGAATGTAGAACAAATTTTAAAAAGTTGAATTGTTTTATTAATTGCCATTGGCTTTAGCCAATGGATAATAATGATCAAATGAATTAAATTTAGCCAAATAGTTTTGAATCTTTTGGCTGAAGCCAAATTGTTATTATCCATTATTCCATTGGCTAAAGCCAACGGCAATGAATTCATAATCGTGGAAATTTTATGTGCATCTCTAAATTACGTCTTTGTGTTGAATCTTCTTAACTGCTTTCAAATAATTTTGCATCGACAAAAGATAGACTTACTCTATCACCAGTTTCGTCTGCAAAATCATCTCACCCTTTTCAAGAACCATGAAGTAAACTCCCTTTGCTATCGGGGTAAGATTCAACTCTGTTTGATTTTCTCCTTTTGTTGCCTGGAAGTCATTATTCAAAATTATTCTTCCGGTAATATCCATTAATCTTATCTTGAAATTATCATCATTCTCTGAATTGAAAGTTACGATAACATGGTCATAAGCTGGGTTTGGATAGACTTCAAAGGAAGATATTCCATTGTCAGAATCATCCCTGTGGGCAAGGGTTGTGAAGACTTGGGTGGCACTAAACGAAGAGACGTTACTTTGTGAAGAATCACAGTTATTTCTTATCTGCCAATCGTAAGTTGTTGAAGAAGTCAAGCTCGAAAATGTGTAGTGAGTATTTGCTGCTATGATATGAGTTGTCCATGTATTAAGATTATGCAAACTGATGCGAATGGTATAGTTATAATGACAGGTTGGCTGGGTCCAATTAGCCATTCCGTAAGAAGAACCAATGTTATTGGTGAAAAGATTCGAGGGAATATCGCATACATTAGTCAGCGTTACGGAAGCTGTTCCGGTACAGCCATTTATACTTGTTACGGTAACGCTATAAGTCCCGGCAGTATTGACATTAGTGGCTTGAGTCGTCGCCCCGTTACTCCAATTATAAGAAGCAAATGTCGCACCTGTTTTTATTGTTGTGAAACCGTTGTTACAAAAAGAACCTGTTTGAAGAATAGCAGGAACAGGATTGGGAAGAAATGAAAGAGATTGATGCGTTACATAATTACAAATGCCGCCATTGGAAACAGTTACATAATAGGTGTTGGTTGTAGTCGCTGTAATGCAGGAAGCGGTAGCTCCTGTACTCCAATTATAAGATGTATATGTCTGTGTGCAAAGAGTAATAGTATCACCATCACAAACTGATGTGGGACCAGTAATAACAGGAGGATTCATGTGCGGATAAACAGTGATTGATGCAGTATCTGTGCCGGTGCAGCCCGTTCCGGTAGTGATGAATACGGAATAAGATCCTGATGTGGTCGCATAAATAGTGTCAGTAGTAGCTCCTGTATTCCAAAGATAAGTTGCAAAAGAACCTGCAACAAGTCGTATCAAATCACCATGACAAAACTCTGTAATATTCACAGGAACAACAGTTATTACATTCACCTGTTGACAAGCAACGGCAGTACAACCGTTGCTATCAGTGACTGTAACACAATAGTCGCCTGTTGCATGAACCGTTATGGCTGCTGTTGTTGCGCTATTATTCCAAGTATAAGATGACCATGAACCGACATTCAGAATAACTGAATCATCAGGGCAGAAAGTTGTAGGACCATTTGGAATAATGACAGGAACAGGGGAAGAGTATGCAATTACAGTAATACAGGCACTTCCCGTACATCCATTGCTATCAGTAACAGTAGCACAATAGTTGCCCGAAGCAGTGACAGCAATGGTTTGAGTAGTAGCTCCATCAGACCATGAATAAGAAGTCCATGATCCTGCATTTAAAATTATAAAACCACCTTGACAAAAGTTGGTAGAACCAATGGTTGTAATAACAGGTGTTGGATGATTGTAAACAGTTACTATCAAAGATGCAGTTCCTGTGCAGCCATTGGTATTTGTAACTGTCACTGTATAATTTCCACTTGATGAAACAGGAATAGTTTGTGCGGAAGTCGCGGTATTCCATAGATAAGAAGCGAATGAAGGGCTGACGGTAAGATTAACAGTATCGCCATTGCAAAAGGCAGTAGGACCATTGGGAATGATAGTAGGAATCGGAAGAGAATAAACAGTTACCGTCAACTGATCTGTACCTGAACAACCGGAAGCAGAAGTAACTGTAACGATGTATGTACCGCTTGTGTCAGTAGTGATAGATTGACCGGTATCACCGGTATTCCATTCATAAGACGTGTATGAACCTTCGGTCAATGTAACAGAATCTCCACTGCAAAATTGAAGAGGACCGGAAGAAGTTATTGCAGTATTTTGGAAAGGAATCATGGTAATATTAATAGTATCCATTGCAGTACAGGCATTTGCATTGGTAACAGTAACTCTATAAGTGCCTGTTGTGAAGGCAGTAATGGTTTCGGTAGTTTCTCCTGTCGCCCATGAATAAGAAGTATAAGAACCGGCATCAAGAGATACGGAATCGCCCTGACAGAAGGTTGTTTGACCACTTGGAATAATAGAATCTGTAAAAGCAGGATAGACATTTACATCTTGAATTGCAACTCCTGTACAACCATTTGCATCTGTAACAGTAATGCTATAGGAACCTGAAAGAGTCACTATTATAGTCTCTGATACTGATCCGATATTCCATAAATAAGAAGACCATATTCCTGCATCAAGTAGTACAGAATCACCTTGACAAAAAGTTGTGGGACCGCTTGCAGTAATAATTGGGATAGGGTTCGGATTAACAGTAATATCAATACATGCAGTGCAAGTGCTGTTATTAGAATAGGTAACAGTAATGCAATAAGTTCCTGAAGTTGATACGGTAATTGTTTCATCAGTACTTCCTGTATTCCAAAGATAATTTGAAGCGGTGCTTGCTGTTAATAAAACAGAGTCGCCCTGACAGATAGTTGTTGATCCATTGGGTGTGATTGTACAATTATTTGAAATAACAGTAATGACAATACATGCTACGCAAGTACAACCATTGCTATCAGTAATGGTAACACAATAAGTTCCGCTTGTATCAGCATTAATTGTTTCTGTTGATTGCCCGGTATTCCAAAGATACCCAGCCCACATACCTGCATCCAAAGTAACTGAACCTCCCTGGTTAAAAGTAGTAGGACCATCAGGGGTAATGGAACATGTCGGATTGTTATTCGCAGTAACATTAATACAGGAAGAACAGGAACATCCATTAACATCCATAATAGTAACACAATAGGTGCCTGTTGATGATGCAGTAAGGGTTTCAACAGTGCTTCCGTTGTTCCATAGATAAGAAGACCAGAGACCAGCATCCAAAGCTACAGAATCACCACTGCAAAATGTAGTTGAATTATTTGGAGTAATCGAACAAGCAAGATTATTAGTAACATTAACAGTGATACATGCAGAACCGGTACAGCCATAAAAAGAGTTTACTGTCACACAATAAATACCGGATGCAGTAACGGTAATTGTTTCTGTGGTATCACCTGTATTCCACCTGTAATTCCGCCATACACCAGCATCTAAGGTCACTGAATCCCCGAAACAGAAATTCACAGGACCATTAGGAGTTATCAAAGGATTGACACTGTCAGAAATAGTAACGTTTTGTGCACATGTTGAAATATTTCCATGTATATCAATTGTCGTCCAGGTAACTACTGTAGTGCCATAGCCAAAATGAACAGGTGCATTATTATAAACAGTATCAATTCCGCAATTATCATGAGTCTGGGGAGTACCAATATCAGGGTGTTTAGTGCAATTTGCATAATCACGAGGACATATAATAGTGGGAGGTTCGGTATCATTAACGGTAACGGTTTGAAGACATGAGGCAGTGTTCCCTTGACTATCGGTTACTGTCCATGTCAATGTTGTTGTTCCAATTGGATAGGTTCCGCATTCCTGACCATTACTGTAATTTAAGATCACATTATTGTTAGCAGATTCACTAATGGTTAAGTTACCACAACCAGTAATCGCTGGAAGCTCTATACAGATAAAAGCGTTACAACTATCCGTGTCATTAGAGACATTTATTGTGTTTCCACAAGTAATTGAAATCGGAGCACCCGTTACTTGAATGTCTATACATGCAACACATGTGCAATCGTTATTATCAGATACAATTACACAATATGAACCACTTGAAGTAACAGTTATTGTTTCGGTTGTCGCGCCGGAACTCCAGTTATAATGACTCCATGTTCCTGCATCTAAAATTACAGAATCCCCTTCACAGAATATTGTAGGACCATTTGGAGTAATACTGCAACTTATGATACCATTTGTAATGGTTATACAAGAAGAGGAAGTGCAACCATAAATATTCGATACTGTAACGCAATAGATACCTCCGGTAGTGGCAGAAATAACTTCCGAAGTGGTGCCATTTGTCCAGGTATAAGAAGTATAATAGGTATTAGTATTGAAATCATAATTGCCCGCATCAAGATTAACAGAGTCTCCATTGCAAACGGTTGTTGGTCCTGAAGGAGTGATTGTTAATGTTGGATTCATGCTTGAATTAATATGAATAGAAGCCATGCCTGTGCATCCGTTTGTGTCGGTAACAGTAACAGAATAATTCCCTGCATTGGTAATTGAAATTGTTTCTGCAGTATCATTAGTGCTCCAATTATATGTGGAATAGGAACCTGCATTAAGGCTTATGGAATCTCCATTACAAATTGTTGAAGCACCTGTTATTGTTGGCGTTGGATTGGGATTGACAGTTACATCAATACATGCAGTAGCATTACATCCGCTGAAATCAGTAACAGTCACACAATAGGTTCCGGTTGTGAATGCATCAAGGGAATTATTTGTTGAACCATCACTCCATACCCAGGAATAATAGTTGGCTCCGGGAGAGAGATTAACGTAAGATCCCTGGCAAAAGGTGGTAGGTCCGGAAGGGATAATTACAAGGCTGATTGTAGTAATGTCAATTGATGCAGATGCAGTACATCCTGAATTTTGACCAGTGATGGTAACGGTATAAATGCCCGTATGATATATCGTTATTGATTGGGTAGTTTCTCCTGTACTCCATAAATAGGAACTCGCCTGTTCAGAGGGGTTTGCAGTAAGTATTCTTGATGAATCAGAACATAAATCAGAGGAATTGGCATTGAAGAAAAACACTGTTGGCGTGGGATAAATATAAATATTGTTCATAGCCGTACAACCATCATTGCCCGTAACCGTTACATAATAATAACCTCCGGTGGTAACTATGAGTGTATCTGTTGTAGCCCCGTTATTCCACAGAAAAGAACTATAATTTCCACCAGTAACAATGAGAGTTGCAGAATCTCCATTACAAACTGCTGTAGCATTGCTGTTAATTATTGGAGCAGGAGTTGCGGGATAAACAGTGATGATTAGTGAAGTAGTTCCAGTGCAGCCATTATTATCAGTAACCGTAACAGTATAGGTAGTAGTAGTTGTGTCGTTTTCATTAATAAAAGAATTAGTACTTCCATTATTCCAAAGGTATGATGAATAGGGAGAACTCGTATTCAAGAATGCAGTTCCATGTCCGCAGAAATTATTCCCGAAAGAAGATAAAATCATTGGAACAGGATTAGGATTAACAGTAATATTTATACAAGCTGTACCAGTACATCCATTGGCTCCACCAGAGGCTGTAACACAATAAGTACCTGAAGCGGATACCGTAATAGTTTCAGCAGTGCTTCCTGTACTCCAAACGAATGAATTATATTGCCCTGCATCTAAGGAAATAGAATCTCCTTCGCAAAAAGTGGTGGGTCCATTAGCAGAAATATTCGGTGAGGTAAGCATTTGAGTTGTAACATTAATACATGCACTGCCGGTACATCCGCTACTGTCTGTAATCGTTACACAATACATACCAACTGTTGATACATTGATTGAATCTGTAGTGGCTCCTGTATTCCACAAATAGGAACTCCAGGCACCTGCATTTAATGTTATCGGACCACTGCCACAAAGGTTTTGCGGACCATTATGAGTCAGCGTTATTGAAGGCGGCGGCAAGATGGTAATATTAATACAAGTAACTGCTGTACATCCATTGGAATCAGTAACAGTAACGCAATAAGGAGAACTCGTTGGAATCACTGCTGTATCCATTTGATCGGTTCCTCCATTAGTCCAAAGATAGGATGCATAGCCGCCCCCTGTAACAGAATTCCTTACCAATAAATCAACAGTATCTCCCGGGCAAATGGTTGTAGTTCCATGAATAATTACAGGCAGATCTATGGCATGGAATACAGAAATATTAAATGTTGCAGAACCCGAACAGCCAGAAGAATTAGTAACAATAACCCTAAAAGAAGTATCAGAAGATACAAAAGGATTTATAGTCTGTGAAGAGGCTCCTGTATTCCATGAATAGGATGAATATCCAGCACCAGCATTAAGCATTACAATTCCTGAACCACATACAGATGTGGGGATTTGAGTGATTAAAGGATTTGGTGAAGGATTTACTGTTACAGTGAAACAGGCAGTTCCTGTACAACTGTTTCCTGTCGAAACTGTCACACAATAAGTCCCGCTTGCATTCACATTTATGGAATTAGTTGTCGCTCCGGTATTCCAAATATAACTCAAATAATTCCCAACACTCAATACTGTACTATCACCCTGGCATATATCAGACTGACCGATAATAGATGGATTTGGAGCAGCAGTTCCAGTAATTGTTACGCTATCAATCCATGAACATTGACTGCCATCAGTGATGGTAATATAATAGGTTCCGGCTGTCAGACCAGAGATAGAATTTGTGGTAGCACCTGTTGACCATTCAAAGGAGTATGGTCCGTTGCCACTCGGGCTTGCAGTGGCTGTACCATTATTAAAATTCGGGCAACCGGCATTGGTAAATGTGAGATTTGAAACACCAACTCCTATACTAAAATTTAAAACGGTTGAGCACCCATGAGCATCGGTAATCGTTACTGAATAATTGCCTGCATTCAGATTATTTATTGAGGTAACATTCGTGGCTCCGGTTGACCAATTAATGGTATAGGGGGGAGATCCACTTGTTATATTTATAGAAGCATTTCCAAGTTGCGAAGTATCACAGGAAGTATTGATAGCAGCCAGATTAACCTGCAATGCAGAAGGCATACACCCAAGACAAGTAGTTTGATAATACACGCCTTCTGCTATAATCATGAAACAATCATTCGTTGATGAGGCACCCATTTCAGAAGTGGTTTGCCCGGTGAGATATATCGTGGAATAATCATCATCTTCCCAAAAATCCTGCGGAGAAACGAGCGTTGTTCCATTTATAATAATCGAGTCACCAGTAAGATTATCCTGCAAATCCGAAGCTATGACAAACCCTCTTTCATTAACAGGATTTCCGCAGACGGTAAAGTTAGTAACATTGCCCAAAGCCGCACCACCATCAACAGTATTAGCTCCATCATCAATAACTAATGTTCCTTCATAACTCGCCGAAGCATCCTGATAAATCACCAATAAAGTAAAGCCATCAACTTCGCGACTTGGGTTGGCAACACCCAAAACATTCATCATATTATAATAACCATTAGCAATAATATAAGGAGTTACATCCACCCGAAAAGCATATGAACCGACTTCGCCCCAGCATTTATTTCCACCAACACCGATATAACTTCCGGCAACGGAATCCACCGTGCCTAAAGGGTTTCGAAAGATAACGGTTTGATTGGGAAGGGTGCCTGAATAATAAGATTCTGACCAATAGAGAAAAGCCTTTACAATAGTATTGCAACCGCCCACTACATTATTAATTAACAAAGAATCCGGAAACCCATTCCCTAAATGATAGCTGTAAACAGTTTGGTAATTATCGCGTGTTTCGATGCGAACCGACCCCGCAGTATAGTTCAAACCACAGGCAGTCATATTGAAAGTCTGACCAAGATTCCCGTTACCATTTGGGGTATGATAGGAATGATTTGAGAGAGCAGAAAACTTTGCAGCACCAACTTGAGCAAAGACATTCAAACTAATTAATGACAAGCCTAAAATCAGTATCTTTATTTTCATATTAATGTATTTAAATTTGTTGATTATCCAGAAGTATAAATATTCATTTTGGCTTTTATGGTATTATACAGGAGATAACAAAACCGATTCCAAATGAAAATTCACAAGGGAATAATTGAATCCCGGGCTCTTGTCTTAATAATTCTTTTCAAAATAGGAAAGAATTTGGAAAAATGAAAAAGAGATTTTGAAAATAATACCTGACAAGCGAGATGAATAAATGTTGTTGAGTAATTCAACATTGTTCTTGGCAAAACTTTTGAAGGAACGATATAACATTGCATGAAGCCATTAAAACTAAATAAAAAATTAATCCCCCGCGGAAAGGGTAAAACCATTTTGATTTATTCCACTGCCATTCTTGGCACTATAGTTTTTATTATAGTATTCTATTTTTTGTTTTGTCCGGCGGTGTTTTTTAATGGTTATATCAAAGGCAAGATAGAAACCGCTTTCATGAAAGGATATCCGGGATATAAAATTAAGATTGGCGTATTCCATTATAACTTCTGGAGTAGCAAGATGGAAACGGATACTATATGTTTTGCTGACAATGACACGGCTATGAATAATAAAATCACCGGCTTCTGTGTCACTGGTTTCAAATTCAAACACTTGATTAATGGCGGTCCTAAGGGGAATGATTTTTCAGGGTATGTCATTGATGCTAAGAACGTATTTATTACCATTCCTGATTCCAAATATGACATCAACATCAAGAATGTTCATCTCTCGGGATCCGATTCTTTGATGTGTGCCGAAGACCTTGAATACCATACCAGGATGGAGGATGAAAAGGTTTTCGCGGCAAGCAATTACAGGCAAACATTATTCAAAATCTCCATACCTAAAATCGAACTTCATGGTGCTGATTGCAGCGGATTAATCAGTGGCAAAAACCTTTATATCCGCTCCTCCAAACTCACCAATCCTGCTATGGAAGTTTTATTAAATAAAGATAAACCATTCAAGACAGATACCGGATTTTCTCCCATGCCCAATGAAATTTATACCAAGATTAAGAAGCCCTTGCGGATGGATAGTATCATCATTGTTGATGGCAATCTTGATTACAATGAAAGGTTTGATGCAGCAGGAAAATTTGCCAATCTCAATTTCAAGACCATCAATATTATGACCCACGGTTCGATTCATAACACCGAGAAATTGGTGGATGAAATAATCCATGTAGATTGTATTTTTAACCATGCCACTCCGATGAAGATCAAGATGAAATTACATCTTTCATCCGAAGATTTTTCCTTGAAATATTTGGGCACATTCGGAGCTATGGATCTCACGAGTCTGAATCATTACTTTGATATTGCCGAACCCATGCGCATCAAGTCAGGGATGGCAGAATCATTGGCTTTTGATGTAGAGATTAATTCCGGAAATGCAAGCGGGACGGTGGATGCCATCTATAAAGACTTGAAAATCGAATCTACCAATCTGAAGAAATGGCAGTTGATAACAAGGCGCAAAATAGCCTCCCGCTTAGCCAACCGTTTTATGATTCACAAAAACAATCTCCCCGACAAACATGGCAATCTAAAACCAGGAATCGTCAAATTCACCCGCAAGCGCGACACCGCATTCACAGAAATGATTTGGCTGTCCGTAAGAAGCGGATTAGAGGATATATCGGGGCTTTGAAGTGTTATAATAATATTCATCATCTTGTTGTTGCGCCTGAAAAGTCGCAATCACAAGACGATGTTGGGAATGAATCTGCCTATAGAAAACTGAACAGTAGCTTCGCAGTATCTGTCAGGTTTTATCATCACTCGCAAAGGACCTCAAGGTATCAGCGCATTTACGTATGTTATAGTAACTTAATCATTGCTGAAATATTTTAATCTTATAGACTTTATCAAAACCGCACTTGCGGTATTGATAAAGTTTAATAAATAAAATGATGGAAACGATTTTCATAAAAAATACAACAAAACGTAAGAAAAAATGGGTTGCAACCATTTGTTGGAGATATATAACGAAAAAGTGGATGGATAGAACCATCTGTTGGACGAATGCAACGAAAAGTTGGAGAGATAGAACCATCCGTTGGACGAATGCAACGAAAAGTTGGAGTGATAGAACCATCTGTTGGAGAATTACAACCAACAGTTGGAGAATAACAACCAACTGTCGGATAAAAGCAACGAAAAGTCTGATGGATGCAACGAAAAGTTGGAGGATTACGACTAAAACTCCGACAAATGGTCTTTGTTGATATTTTGTATTATAAATCAATGAGTTGGAAAGAGGAATAATTAGGTTTTATCGGATAGATATATGGTTTTTTCTTTAAAGACGAAGGTTAGTGGGAGTGTGGAAAGTGGCGTGGGGAGAGGGGATTGAGGTGAAATGATAGGATTGGTAAGGGAATTTAAATTGGATATGGCTTTTTAAATAGTTTTTTGTTTAATTTGGCGGCTTCAAATGAATTAAAATGTTATTACACTACTGGCATCATATAATTGTTGATCACGATAAATCGGCTCAATCTTTATGGATAATTATACCACCTTTAATTACAGCCTTGACTATATTAGTTACTGCCATTCTGACATTAAGAAAATATGGATTGCAAAGAGAAAACCAAACAAAGCTTAATATCGAAATTATAACGTATAATTATGTTTTTGAAGGCCAAGATTATGTCTATCTCGATACTATTTTAAACAATGTAGGCAAAGTAAAACTTGGTGCAAAATATAGATTTGATAATAAAGGTCATTTTGCATACAATGATGAAAATGACCCTTATGAAAAAACATTGCAATATTCGTTAGAATTGCAAGTAAAAAGGGTAAATAAAAATTTATATTCCTCTTATTGGTTTGAGATGGAAAAACAATATTCAAAAATTGATAATCTAAATTCAATAAATCTTTTGGACGATTTTGAAGTTCCAAATGATCCCAAAGCAATATTTTATATTGAACCTGATGAAAGTGCGCATTTTGGATGTTGGTTGCAATTAGAGAATGGACTTTATGAAGCAAAAGTAATTTTTATTGGAAACAAGAAATTAGATGGAAAAAAGCCATCAGATGAGTATTGGAGAAGAAGGATTTCTTTTCAAGTTCCAAATTCAACAAAAGAGAGCGAAAATAAA
>Ga0206965_10008_pt1 | contig 67351 bp, 72 predicted proteins | sample Alteio_BWOrgHeat_26_FD_152973 | JGI IMG/M metagenome (GOLD analysis project Ga0206965, IMG submission 152973) | Enriched cells from forest soil in Barre Woods Harvard Forest LTER site, Petersham, Massachusetts, United States -... | ecosystem: Environmental > Terrestrial > Soil > Temperate forest >...
ATCAACGCTGCGTAAAATGCCCTTCCCCTTGTAATAGGGCAGCAAGGGAGCTGTTTGCGCATGATAGGCAGAAAGGCGCGAGGCTACCGTCTCGCGGTTATCGTCCTTGCGGCGGGTGAATTCCGTGGAACAGCAGACATCGCAAACCCCCGGCTTTTTTGTGGGCTTAAAGGTATCGTGGTAGCCTGCACCGCATTTGGCACAGGAAAAACGCCCGGCGATACGTTCAACAAGAATCTCATCGTTAACGGTAAGTTCAATGACCAGTGAAATCGGTCTTTTGATTTTACCCAGCACAACATCCAACGCTTCCGCCTGCACAACCGTACGCGGGAATCCATCGAGAATGAATCCATCCATGCAATCGGCCTGGGCCACACGGTGCCTGATCAGGCGAATCATGACATCGTCGGAAACCAGCTGGCCGGCCTTCATCACTGCGTCAGCTTCCATACCAATTGGCGAGCCGGTTTTGACGGCTTCACGCAACATATCACCCGTAGAAAGCTTAGGCACCCCGAGTTTCTTCTGCAGGAGTTCAGCTTGCGTTCCTTTACCAGCGCCCGGCGGTCCCAGAAGGATCAGCTGCATTTAACGCCCCTTGCCTTTGAGCTTCGACTTTTTAATCAGCCCTTCGTACTGATGGGCGAAAAGATGCGACTGCACCTGTGCGACGAAATCCATGAGCACGCTCACCGTAATGAGCAGGCTGGTGCCGCCTAAGTAAAACGGCATCTTGTAATTGGCGATAAGCACTTCCGGCATGGCACAGACAAACGCGAGATAGATGGCACCTACTACCGTCAGGCGGGTCAGCACGTAATCGAGATATTCCGCTGTATTTTTGCCCGGACGGATGCCCGCGATAAAGCCACCGTATTTTTTCAGATTATCCGCAGTGTCGTTCACATTAAAAACGATAGAGGTATAGAAAAAACTGAAGAAGATGATCACCGCCATATAGAGCACGATATAAAGCGGCTGGCCGTGACCAAGATACGCAGTCAGTGTCGTCATTACCCTGCTGAATGCCGATGTGCCGCCCTGGTTGAAGCCCGCTATGGTGAGTGGCAGCAGCAGAATAGAGCTTGCAAAAATCGGCGGGATTACGCCGGACATGTTAAGCTTCAGCGGCAAATGCGAGCTGTCACCGCCCATTATTTTCATACCCACCTGGCGCTTGGGATATTGCACAATAATGCGGCGCTGCGCACGCTCGACAAACACAATGAATGCAATCAGCAGGAGTGCGATGACAACAACAGTGAGAATAATTTCCGTTGAAAGTGCACCGGTGCGACCCAATTCCAACGTGCTGGCAATCGCGCCGGGAAAGCCCGCGACGATGCCGGAGAAGATAATAAGTGATGTGCCGTTACCAATGCCGCGCGCAGTGATCTGCTCGCCCAGCCACATGAGGAACATTGTACCGCCCACCAGCGTCATTGCTGTGGTAAGACGGAAAAAGAGACCGGGTTCAAGCACTGCCGAAACACCACCCGTCCCATGCATGCCTTCAAGACCCACGGCAATTCCGTATCCTTGAAAGAATGCCAACGCTACGGTGCCGTAGCGGGTATACTGATTCATTTTCCTCCGCCCGGCTTCGCCTTCTTTCTTGAGAGCAGCCAGTGTGGGAGAAGCAATGGTCATCAGCTGCGTAATGATGGACGCAGAGATATACGGCATGATGGCAAGCGCAAAAATCGTCATGCGGCCCAGCGCACCACCGGAGAACATATTGAACACGCCGAGTACACCGCCGGAATGGTGGGCAAAGACGTCTTTGAGGATGAGGGGATCAACACCGGGGATGGGGATATAGGCACCGATACGCGCAACAATCAACGCGCCGACGACAAACCACAGGCGCTGCTTAAGCTCGGTTGCTTTTCCGATAACGCTGAAATCAAAATTACTTGCAAGACGTTCTGCCGCTGAGACCATAAGTAAGTTGCCAGTTATTCAGTTGTCAGTTGTCAGCTAGGTCAGTCCAAAGAGCTGGCAACTGACAACCGACAACTATTTTACGCAGCTACCTTCACCGTTCCGCCGGCTTTTTCAACAGCTTCAATGGCCGTCTTTGAGGCACGGGTGACATCGATGGTAAGCTTGGCAGTGAGTTTGCCCTTGGAGAGCAGCTTTACGCCATGCGGGCTCTTGCGGGCAAGACCGGCACCCACCAACACTTCCACTGTCACAGGCTTTGAAGCATCGAGCGTCTTGGCATCAACTGCTTTCTGCAGGTCACCAACATTCACTACGCTAAATTCGATGCTCTTATGCTGATTGAAGCCGCGCTTGGGCAAACGGCGGTGAATCGGCATCTGACCACCTTCAAATCCCTTAATACGCACGCCGGTACGTGCCGTCTGGCCTTTGCCGCCGCGGCCGCAGGTTTTACCCTTGGTGCAACCAATGCCGCGACCCACGCGCATGCGACGTTTATGGGCACCTTCGTTATCTTTAATCGTATTTAACATAACTTCCTCTATTCAACGATATTCACCAAATGCTTCACGCGTGCAATCATGCCACGCACCGCAGGCGTATCCTGCAATGTGCGTGTACGTCCCATTTTATTCAGGCCAAGACCAATGAGCGTACCGCGCTGGTAATCCTGACGACCAATCGGGCTTGCCACCTGCACGAGAGTAACCGTCTTACCCGCTGCTTTTGCCGGAGCTTCTTTCTTCGCTTCCGCTTTCACAGCGACCGGTTTTTTCACCGTTTCTGCTTTTACTTTTTTCTCTGCCATAACAACTCCGCCTTATTCTTTGTGTTCTTCTGTCTCTTTAGCTTCGGCACCGCCTGCTTCACGACGACCGATGATCTCACCCACCTTCTTGCCACGCTTGGCAGCAATGGCGCGAGGGCTACGCATACGGGTCAGCGCGTCGAACGTGGCTTTTACCATGTTGTGCGGGTTGGAGGTGCCGATGGACTTGGCCACCACGTCGGCAATACCCAGCGCTTCAAACACGGCACGCATCGGACCACCGGCAATGATACCGGTACCCGGCGCAGCAGTGCGCAGATAGACTTTACCGGCACCAAAACGGCCCGAAATATCATGGTGCAGCGTGCGGCCTTCGCGCAGTGCAATGCGGATCATGTGCTTTTTGGCATCTTCGGTCGCTTTCTTAACGGCATCACTTACTTCCTTCGCCTTGCCACTGCCGTAGCCGACCTTACCCTTACCATCGCCTACTACTACGAGCGCAGCGAAACCGAAGCGCTTACCACCCTTGACCACCTTGGCCACGCGGTTGACGGCAACGAGCTTGTCGATTAAACCGTCGCTCTGCTCATTCTTGTCCGATGATTTCTTGTTGTCACGTGCCATGTGTAATCCTTTTTCTGATACTTAGAACGAGAGTCCGCCTTCACGTGCGCCATCTGCAAGCGCCTTGACGCGCCCGTGATAGAGATAACCGCCGCGATCGAACACCACTTCCGTTACTTTGGCCTTTTTGGCGCGCTCGGCGAGAAGCAGACCTACCTGCTTGGCTGCTTCAATCGTAGCGCCGGACTTCACTTTGCCCTTAAGGTCTTTTTCGACCGTGGAGGCATGCGCGAGGGTGACGCCCTTGCTGTCATCAATTACCTGGGCATAGATATGCTTGCCGGAACGGAAAATGGAAAGACGCAGACGGCCCACCGCTTTCTTGCGGATGGCAGTGCGCACACGTTCCTTACGACGACTAAATAAATGCAGTTGCTTGACCATAGATTGATATCCTTACTTCTTCTTGCCTTCCTTGCGACGGATTTTCTTGCCTTCGTAGAGCACGCCTTTGCCCTTGTACGGATCAACGCGACGCAGACGATGCAATTCAGCCGCCACCTGTCCTACCAGTTGCTTGTCAGCACCGGAGATAACAATGAGGGTCGGCTTTTCTGCCTTAATCTCGATACCCTGCGGAATCACGTATTTGATTTCATGGCTGTAGCCCAAAGAAAGCGTCAGGATACCCTTATCGATTGCCGCGCGAAAACCCACGCCAACGATTTCGATACGCTCGCTGAAACCCTGCGACACGCCTTTGACCATGTTATTGATGATCGCACGTGCAGTGCCCCACATAGCACGCGCCTTCTGCGTGTCGTTGGAGGCCTCAACATGCACCTTGCCATCAGTCAGCGATATCTTGGCATCGCTGCTGAACATCATCTTCAGTTCGCCCTTGGCGCCCTTGACGGTGACTTCCTGGCCTTTGATATCGACCTTCACCTTATCGGGAACCGCTACCGGTAATTTACCTACGCGTGACATGACCTGCTCCTAGAATACGCTGCACAATATTTCGCCACCGACATTGACGCTACGCGCTTCAAAATCGGACATCACCCCCTTGGAGGTGGAGAGAATCGCAATGCCAAGACCATTGAAGAACTTCGGCAGGTCCTTGATGGACTCATACACGCGGCGACCTGGGGTCGATTCGCGGTAAATTTCCTTAATCACCGGCTCGCCCTCGTGGTACTTGAGATCGATTTCGATATCCTTCTTGTTGCCTTCACCGATATAGCGATAGTCGCGGATATAGCCTTCCTTCTTGAGCACTTCGAGCACATTGGCCGAAAGCTTCGAGGGACGGCACACCACCTGCGCCAGGCGGGCCTTCTGGCCGTTCTTGATGCGGGCGATCATATCGGAGAGTACGTCATTCATTGCCATGGGAGAAACTCCTTACCAGCTGGATTTGACGAGGCCGGGGATCTGGCCGAATGAGCCCAGCTCACGCAGCTTGATACGGCAGAGTTTGAACTTGCGATAGTTACCGCGCGGGCGACCTGTGAGTTCGCAGCGGTTACGCACGCGGTTCTTGGCGCTATTGCGCGGCAGAGCGGAAAGCTTGATCTGGGCAGCAAAGCGCTCTTCCATCGGCAATTCCTTATTCATGATGACCGCTTTAAGCGCCGCACGCTTCTTGCCAAATTGCTTGCTCATGCGGGTGCGACGGTTATTTTTTTCAACGGAGGAAAGTTTTGCCACGGTATAACCTCTTCTACTTGATGAATGGGAACTGGAAGCCGGCAAGGAGCGCCTTGGCTTCGGTATCGTTTTTAGCAGTGGTGACAAAGGAGATGTCCATCCCGCGGATGTTGTCGACCTTGTCGTAATTGATTTCGGGAAAGATGATCTGCTCTTTAAGCCCCATCGTATAGTTGCCACGGCCATCAAAGCTCTTGCCGTTCACGCCGCGGAAGTCGCGGATGCGCGGCATGGCGATGGTAATGAGACGATCGAGAAATTCATACATGCGTTGCTTGCGCAGGGTCACCTTGGCGCCGATGGCGAGGTTTTCGCGCAGCTTAAAGCCAGCGATGGACTTGCGCGATTTAGTGATAACCGGCCTCTGGCCAGCGATGAGCGCGAGCTCGGCAGCGGCGGCATCGATGACCTTGCTGTCATCCACGGCTTCGCCTAAGCCCATGTTAATAACGATCTTTTCGAGCTTGGGAACTTCCATGGGGTTCTTGTAGCCAAACTGCTTTTGCAATTCGGGAGAAATGGTCTGTGCGTAGAGCGCCTGAAGGCGGGGCACGGAAGCATCTGATTTTTTAGCCGTTTTTGTCATATTCAACTCTCTGTAAAATGCCGGTTTTTGCCGGGCAGAACTCTGAAGAGGACGGGAGTTATACTTAAAACCCCACCGATTGCAAACGAAAAATGGGGGTTCCGCCAGGGATTTGCCTCCCCCAGTCAAATTTTAGAGTTGTTTATGGTCGTATTTTGTCACAAAACCGTAATACTATCCTGAGGAATAAAATTTTATAATTCAGCCTGTTAAACAAAATTTTGTCCTGTATTATGCAATACAAACCCGTTTGCAAATCATCGCAGAATCCGCATTTTATATTCAACACGGAAGTGCCGATTAAGCAATCACGTGAAAATCCGGGTTTTTCAGTTTTTGGTAGTAAGGATGCCGCACTTAAAATTATTTATGCGTTCTGGTATTTCCAGGAACGTCCCAAGCTTATTACCGAAGAAAAGAAAGAGCGGTATAGCAGCAAGACTTCGATACGCCGTTTCCTTACTGATAACCCGCTTACCACTGAAGCGGAAGGCGATGCCCCTCCCCCACTGCCACTGGATAAGCAGGTGCATATTTTCAGTGAAAAGCTTAAAGATCCTAAAATAGCTGAGCGTTATTTTGCTTTATGTATGGCCGCAGAGAACGACGCCAAGGTGGACTATTGTGATGAATCTATTAACGGCTTCCTTGCGGCGTTGGATATGGAGGACCTGCCGGGAATGCTTAATGATAATTCGACACCTATTGCGATAAATACTGGCGTCATGCGCGGTATGATTCATGGGGAAATATGCTCGGGCAAATTTCTACGACGCTTCATCTCTGTAAAAGTTAAACAGAAATTCGAACTCGACAACAATATAAGAAATATTCATGTCAGGGTTACAGGCGTAGACAACTCTATTGAAATCGATAAATCTCTGTTACCATCTCTGGGTATTATTGCAGATACCTTATGGCTTGCGCGCGTTGAGCGCGGATTATCTCAAAGAAATGCTGCAATATGTAGTGGTGTATCAGAGGGAAATATACGCTTTATCGAGGCGGACAAAGAAGGCGTGCGAGAAGACACCCTATTAAAATTACTCGCTGCTTATGGAAGGCTCGATTTATACGATAACGAGCCTTTCATGAAGACAGTGATTAAACTTGATGAAAAAAACCAGCCTTTTTCTTACGCTTTTGCAATACATGCCTATAAAAAGGGCTTTAATCGTACAAAAGTTGCTGAGAAATTGGGCGTTTCTCAACCTACTCTTTCCCGTTGGATAACTGGCACGCGACTTATGTCGGATAAAAAGGCTTATGATATTGCGACTTTACTCGACTGGGATTGGCAAGACATGCAAAACCGTTATCAACAGCAATACAACCAAAAATTCTCATTGAGCCCCGCAAAAGCTGAAATTCCGCTCAAGAAACTTGCGAAAGATTTTCAAGTAACAGATGTGACAATGACCAAAAAATTAGCCCATTTGCAGCGGGCGCTGATAGAGGAAATAGCTCAAAAGAAGATCATGCCACAAGAGGAAGCAAAAACTTTTGTCTCTGAACGTTTGATGGGATTGCGTTCATCGGAACGTTCCCAAGGTTGGTACGTGAGCAAAGAAATCGAACGGGATTTGAGAAAAGGAAAAAACCATCAGACTCGCTAGACACCGTGCCAGCAAGCCGAAGCACCCCTTTCATACACTCCTTGCTACGATAAATTAAGCGAGCGTCTCGCCCGAGCGGCGGGCAACGCGGACTTTTTTGCCGTCAGCGAGCGTCTTGTAGCCCACGCGGGTGGCTTTGCCTTCTTTGGGGTCCACAAGTGCCACATTGGAGATATGCAGCGAGGCTTCCTTGCTGATGATACCGCCGGCGCTGGTCTTGTCAGGGCGCTGATGGCGCTTGATCATGTTGACGCCTGCGACCACTACGCGATCGTTTTCGCGGATGACCGAAAGCACAGCACCCTTTTTGCCCTTATCTTTACCGGCAATCACTACAACCTGATCGCCTTTTTTGATTTTAAATTTCTTCTGCGTCATAATCCTTTAGTTGTCAGTTTGCAGATGTCAGTTATCAGTTTAGACAGTTTGCGACCTGAGCGACTTCCCTCTTCTGGTTTACCTTACCGCCAACTGCCGACTGGCAACTGGCAACTTCCTTACAAAACTTCCGGCGCCAAAGATACAATCTTCATGAAATGCTTGGCGCGCAGTTCGCGGACGACTGGACCAAAGATACGCGTGCCGATCGGCTCGTTATCTTTGCTCACCAGCACGGCGGCATTGCGGTCAAAACGGATGGCGCTGCCGTCGGGACGGCGCACGGCAAATGCAGTGCGCACGATAACGGCGCGATGCACCTGGCCCTTTTTCACTTTGCCGCGGGGAATGGCGTCTTTAATGGAGACGACGATTACATCACCCACCGATGCGGTCTTGCGCTTCGAACCACCCAGCACTTTAATGCACTGCACGCGCTTTGCGCCTGAGTTGTCCGCCACGTCTAAATTTGTCTGCATCTGTATCATTGTTTATTCCCTTTCGTGTCACGTGCCACGTGTCACGTTATTATTCGTAAACTACTGCCCACTTCTTGGTCTTAGAGATGGGGCGGGATTCCACGATCTTCACCACATCGCCAACCTTGAACTTGTTCTGCTCATCATGCGCGGCATATTTCTTGGAGCTGCGCACAGTCTTTTTGTAAATCGGATGGGTAAAGCGGCGTTCCACACGCACCGTGACGGTCTTGTCCGCCTTATCGCTGGTTACCACACCTTGCAGGATTCGTTTGGGCATAACTTACGCTTTCTTCTTTGCTTTGGTTGTCTTGGTTTCCTTAGCCTTAGGCGCCTTGGCAACTTTCGCGACTGGCGCAGCAGCACCCTTGGGTTCCTTCAGCACTGTCTTTATGCGTGCAATGTCGCGACGCACGGTGCGGAAACGTGCCGTATTGGCAAGCTCGCCGCTGACCACCTGAAAGCGCAGGTTGAACAGTTCTTTCTTAAGCGTTAGCGCCATATCCTTAAGTTCGTCGGGCGATTTGCCACGGAATTCTGTGATATCGGTCATACTCAGTGTCCCTCTCCCAGACGCGCGATGAATTTAGTCTTAATCGGCAGCTTGGCAGCGGCACGCTCAAGCGCCTCACGTGCGATGGCTTCAGGGATACCATCCACTTCGAACAGAATGCGGCCGGGTTTCACGCGGCAAATCCAGAATTCGACTGAACCCTTACCGCTGCCCATGCGCACTTCGGCGGGCTTGCGGGTTACGGGAACATCCGGGAAAATGCGAATCCAGAGGCGACCGGTGCGCTTAACGTAGCGCGAGATGGCGCGGCGCGCAGCTTCAATCTGGCGTGCAGTCACGCGCTCAGGCTCCAGCGCTTTCAGGCCGTATTCGCCAAAATTGAGCGTGAACCCGCCCTTGGCGTTGCCATGGATGCGCCCCTTATGGGCCTTACGAAACTTGGTTTTACTCGGCATCATCATAAAAGTAATCTTCTTATATCAGTTCGTTACCCGTTGTACGCTCGATGTCTTTCTTATCCTGTGCCATGGGGTCGTGGACCATGATCTCGCCCTTGAACACCCACACCTTAATACCGATAATCCCATAGGTCGTGAGGGCCTGGGCTGTACCATAATCGACATCGGCGCGCAAGGTATGAAGTGGCACGCGACCTTCGCGGTACCATTCCATGCGCGCAATTTCGTTACCACCAAGGCGACCGGAGCAGTTGATTCGGATACCCAGCGCACCCAGACGCAGTGCAGACTGCACAGCACGCTTCATGGCGCGGCGGAACGCAATGCGGCGCTCCAACTGCTGGGCGATAGATTCGGCAATCAGGATCGCGTCGATTTCGGGTTTGCGGATTTCGACGATATTCAAATGCACTTCATCCTTGGTGAATTTGCCAAGGTCTTTCTTAATTTTTTCGATATCGGCGCCCTTCTTGCCGATAACCACGCCGGGACGCGCCGTATGGATGGTGATGCGCGCTTTCTTGGTCGGGCGCTCAATGACAATGCGGCTGATGCCAGCGCTGCCAAGGTTTTTCTTCAGGTATTTACGGATATGGATATCCTCGTGCAGCTTCTCAGAGAAGTCGTTGCCAGTAGCAAACCAGCGCGAATCCCAGGTCTTGTTGACCCCTAAGCGCAGACCAATCGGATTAATCTTTTGACCCATGCTTATTCTCCCTTTTCGCGCAGGATAATCGTGAGGTTGGAAAACGGCTTCAAGATGCGGGCGCCGCGACCACGTGCGCGCGTATGCATGCGCTTCATCACCAGTCCCTTGCCAACCCAAGCCTGAGCCACTACCAAATCATCGACATTCATATTGAAGTTATTTTCGGCATTGGCGATGGCCGACTGTACAGCCTTACGCACATCGCCTGCGATGCGCTTGTTGCTGAACGCCAGCTGTGTGAGCGCGTTGCCCACCTTCATGCCGCGAATGAGCTTGGCCAGATAATTGAGCTTGATCGGGCTTACGCGCAGGTTATTGAGCACCGCACGCGCTTCCTTCACGCTCTCTTCCTTCTTTTTTGCTGCCTGTTTTGCCATGATACTATTCCTTATTATGCCGCTTCGGCTTTCTTGTCGGCGCCGCCGTGAGCCATGAAAATACGACCGGGAGCGAATTCACCGAACTTGTGGCCAACCATGTCTTCGGTCACCAGCACGGGGATGAATTTCTTACCGTTATAGACGCCGAACGTGATACCAACGAATTGCGGCAGGATGGTGGAACGACGCGACCAGATCTGCACGATCTGATTGCGGCCACTACCACGGGCCTTCTCGGCCTTGGCCAGCATATATCCATCGACGAACGGGCCTTTCCAGACTGAACGAGCCATAGGTTATCCTTTCTTACGGCGTGAGCGGACGATGAGTCTGTCCGTACGTTTATTTTTGCGGGTTTTGGTACCCTTAGTGCCTTTACCCCAGGGGGTCACCGGATGGCGGCCACCGCTGGTGCGGCCTTCACCACCACCGTGCGGATGGTCAACCGGGTTCATCGCCACACCGCGTACGCAGGGGCGGATACCTTTCCAGCGCGAACGACCGGCCTTGCCGATCATTTCGTTCTGGTGGTCAGGGTTCGATACTGCGCCAATCGTTGCCATGCATTCACCACGCACGATGCGCACTTCGCCGGAGCGCAGCTTGAGCTGCACATAGCCGGAGTCCTTGCCCACAAGCTGCACATAAGTGCCTGCCGAGCGAGCGAGCTGACCGCCCTTGCCGGGCTTCATTTCGACGTTATGGACAATGGTGCCGACCGGAATATTGCGCAGCTGCATAGCGAAGCCGGGCTTTACGTCGGTCTTTTCGCCGGAGCAAACGACATCGCCAACGGCAACGCGCTGCGGGGCTAATATATAAGAGAGTTCACCGTCTTCATATTTAATGAGTGCAATGAAGGCTGAGCGATTGGGATCGTATTCGATGCGCTCGACAGTAGCGTTCATGTCAAACTTGGTGCGCTTGAAATCAACGTGACGGTAACGCTGCTTGTGGCCGCCGCCAACGCGGAAAGCCGTCAAACGGCCCAAATTGTTGCGACCACCGGTCTTATTCTGGCCTTCGGTCAAGTGCTTTACCGGCGCACCTTTCCAGAGTTCCGAGCGGTCTACCTGTACCAATCCACGAAGCGATTTCGTGACTGGTTTGAATGTCTTAAGCGCCATAACTGCTCCTGATAGCTTTGCGGCGTATGTGAAAGAGGGGGCGATTTATAGCGATATTGCCGGAGATTGCAACCGGAATTTACAGGTTTGTTTGCCTCAGCGTATTCTTTACCTTTTCCACTACGCTTTCCCAATCGTCGATCTGGGGCTGGCGGAACAGGTGCGCGGTAGGATACCAGAGGCTGTCTTCGCGCTTAATCATCCATCTGAAATCCGGCAGAAAAGGAATGAGAATCCACACACGCTTGCCAAGCGCGCCAGCCAGATGTGCCACTGCAGTATCCACCGTTATAATTACATCCATCTGTTCTATCAGCGCTGCCGTATCCGCAAAGTCACTTAGCCGTTCGCTGTGCGACACAAGCTTAGGATGACTTTTGAGGAATTCCCTATCCTGCGGCTTTAAGTCCTTCTGCAGAGAATGATATTCAAAATTTTTCTCAAGCAAAGGCAACAACAATTCCGGCGCGATGCTGCGGTTGCGATCATTGACGTTAGTATGAGAACCCGACCACACAAGCCCGATGCGTGGTTTTGTTTTGGTGCCTAGCAACGCCTGCCATGCTGCCCGCTTTTCAGGACTCACCGCGAGGTACGGAACATCTGCCGGAATAGTGTCGAGCGTTGTGCCAAGCGCCAGCGGCAGGCTGGAAAGCGGGCAATGATAATCAAACGCTGGCAGAGAACTTCCGCGCACTACTAATTCATACGATCCTTTCACTGTGGAAATCAGCGTTTGCAAAGGTGGCTGCACTTCAAAAACGACCTTTGCGCCCAAGGCTTCTACCATGGGTACATAGCGGCACCACTGGACGGTATCGCCAAACCCCTGCTCGGCGTGAAGTAAAATAGTTTTGCCGGCAAGCGGCTCCTTGCCAAGCCATAAAGGCCTGTCGAATAGCCGTGGCTGATAAGGCTGACCTTTGCGTTTCCAACGCCATTCATAAAGCTCCCATCCCACTTTATAATCGCCCAATAACAATTTGATAAGGCTGATATTCCACCACGCCTCATTGTACTGCAGTTCAAGTACAGTAGCGCGCTCAAAACTCACCAGCGCATCTGCGTATTTTCCTGTATGTAAAAGCGCCACGCCGTGATCATAATGCGCATTCACGTAATTGGGTTTTAGCGCAATGGCACGCTCCATCCAGTGTATGCCTTCGTCCCTCCTACCCTCCTGAAAATACGCTTTGCCCAGAAAATTAAAAAGTTCGGCATTGTCGGGTTTGAACGTAAGCGCTTTTTCAAAACTGGCACGTGCGGCGGCATAACGTCCCAGCTGCAATAAAGCGACTCCGTAATCGACATGAGCATCCGCATAGTCGGGCTTGAGTGTGAGAGCCTGTTCTATGAGCTTTACCCCCTCTTCCGATTGCCCACGCTGGCAATAAAGGGTCCCTAACAGATTGAGCGCTGATGGATGATTGGGGTGAGAAGCAAGCAAGGTCCGATAGATTGCTTCCGCCTGCGCAAGATCGCCAGAGCGATGCAGGGCGATGGCCTTCGACAATGCATCATCATTTTTCATCCGCGCAACCTATCCAATCCCGCCTAGCGATGAAATATAAAAGTTAATATACTGAAATATATCAAATAATTATAAATAGGGCCTAGGCAAATCGTCATAAAAACCCGCGAACGTAATAATTCTGTAACCAATTTCTGCTACAAATAAGGTGTAGTACTAGGTTTTGGAACACTTTGAACATGGCTAAGAAAAACGCGATTTTACTCACAACGTATCAGTGGGGTGAGGACTCTCTCATCCGCCAAGTGGACCTGCGCAAACAGGGCAACGGAGAATTCGTCGCCTATATTTATGCAACGGAAAAAGAAGCAGAGGATCTTGCCGATCTGCATCGCTTACGCGAAATATTCGGGCAGAAGGGCTGGGTCACTTCATCAGATAGTCGCAATGACAAGCCCGTATTGCGCCTAACCGGGCTCACAAATCCCAACCAGCTTCTCGAACTTCTGCAAAACGACAAATACACCCAGAGCACACCTGCCATCTCTTATGTCACCGCGGAAAGTGAAAAACCTAAAAGCTTCATGGAATCAGTGCGCCGCAACAGCCTGCGCGGGTCAGGCATATTTTATATGCTGGGCAATTCACTTTACATCATCAACGGCATCTTGCGCTCAAGGGCTGCAGGCAAAGTCGACGTAGGCCAGATCGGTACTGGACTCGCATTTTCATCCGGAGACGCACTGCTCGCTCTTGTAGGGGATAAAAACGATAATAAACAGTTCAAGTCACTCCTTAAAAAACTCAAGAAGCATTTACAGACGCATCATATCGATATTCCGACAAACTCTGCTATTGCCGCAGAGACGATAGCGGAAAAACGCGGAACCGGGGAACGGATACATGATTTTGTTCACGAGCACGTAAATAAATTTAAAGCATTGGCGGAAGTGATCGGTGCATTCACTTACTATAAAGCCGGGGTGGATCATAAAATACCGGAAAAGAAACTTACGGCGGTGATTTTTGGTCTTGGCTTCGGCTCCAGCCTCATCATCAAGGAGAAAAAGCCGGACAAGGAAAAGCTCAAGCATGCCAATTTCCTGCAAAAGGCCTGGGCATTCTGGCAGGAGAAGCCTTTGCGTATCGCAGGCTGGTCTGGGCTTTCCAACACCGTACTTACTACCAAAGGCGCACTACGCACTCGGCGCGAAAATCCGAGCGATCCGTTCTATAAATACGAACTGGCTACAGCAGGCTCGATGCTGATCGGCAACAACCTTTACGCATTGTCCAACAAAAATACCGGGGGCAGCATTACCTCAGGTGAGCTGGTAAATGATATTTACGGTATCGCTGCTCAGGTAATCAACCGTCTGCCGGAAGAAAAACGCGAAGCGGCGATCAAGACCACGGTTGATTTCCTAGGCGAGCGCACGGAGATTAAGGACACACGTGAAGAAGTGGATCAGTTTCTGCGCGCGGAAATCGATCGCACGAATCATAACCCTTGGTTTAAGGCCCGCTTTCTGGAATCCACCAAGGCCAAGCCGGCAGTGGATTCACCTGATAAATGGAAGAGCCATGTGATCCAGTCGCAATCGCCTTCAACACCTGAGGCAAAATCACTTACGCCTTAGTGCGTAGATGAATCGGTATATACACGGTAAATGTAGAACCTATACTCTCCGTGCTTTCCACTGCGATTGTGCCCCCATGCAATTCCACCACCATCCTGGCGAGGTATAATCCCACACCGGTACCGGTAATGCCGGAGACATTGCTACCGCGGAAATAGCGATCAAACAGGAGCTCCTTGTCCTTCTCAGGAACACCCACTCCTTGATCCTGCACTTTCACGATAACGTAGTCGCCATCCTTCGTTGCGCTCACAATAATTACCCCCCCATCGGGTGAATACTTGACAGCGTTAGACAGCAAATTACTGAAGACCTGATGAAGCAGTTTTGCATCGCCTGTTATCGCCGGGAGTGACGCAAATGTTTCCTGAATATCTCTGTCCGGCGTTATTTCGCGGTGCAACTGGCACACCTCATGCAGTAGTTGCGCCAAGTCCGCCTCCGCCGGATGAAAATACAGTTTGGCATCTTCTTCAAAAAGGCGGGCGGAATTAAGCAAGGTGTCGATGAGATTGGTCATTTGCAACACCATGCTGCGCACTTTGCTGGCGCGCTCGGCAATTTCCTCAGCGTTAATCCTGTCCTTCATTTTTATGAGGCGCTGTGCATGGCCGTCGATTACCCCGAGGGGGGTACGAAATTCGTGGGACGCCATCATGACGAAATTGCGCTGGAGCGCTGTTAAACGCTGCTCCTGCTCTAACTTTTCCTCTAGCATGGAGGCCTGCTGCGCAAGGCCATGCCTGCTTAAGGCAAGGTCCACAGCGTTATTGCGAAACACTACAACCGTGCGCGCCATTTCTCCGATTTCGTCGTGGCGATTAACGTCTGGAATATCGATATCTGTCTCATTGGCCGCAAGATGGCGCATGGACGTAGCAATCTTACGCAACGGATTGGAAATGGAATGGCGGATATACCATACTGCTGCAATCACCATGAAACCGGCAATCAATATGGCCACATCAATCAGCATGCGCGCTTGCCAATAGGTCGCACTGGCGCGAGTGCTCGCTTCGCTGGCATTCGTGACATTACTATCGGTTAGAATTCCCAGCGTATCGCTCGCTGCATCATATGCTTGACGCGAATCGGTCATATAGAGTCTCAGGCTTTCAGATGCATGATGCCTGTGCGCTTCTTTCAGCACCTGATCGGCAACGGTTCTGTACCGCTCCCATTCACTGGAAAATCTTCGGTAAAGCGCGATCTCTACAGCATCGTGATAAATGTGTTCATATCCTTTGCGGGCCCCAAGAATAGCGGCATCGAGGCTGATGATATCCTTTTCGCTCGTCGCCCGTTGTTCCGCATCGACAGACAGTAGAAAAGTAGCTTCGGCAGCGCGGAAATCCGAGGTGTAATTATTGAGATCGCCCAAATAGCGTGTGTTCTGCAGCCAGCGCTCACGCACATCCGCCGACACGGCATTGAGATCCTTAAGTCGCCCGATGCTGAATAATCCCAGCACCACCACCAGTGCAAGGAAGAAAAAGAACACCAGCGAAAAACGGAAGCGTATGGAGCGGGGTTGCATCATGACAAGAACAGCGATAAAAAAGGCAGTTGTAAATATACTGCGTGCGACGCAGGTGGAAAGCTGTATATGACAGAAGCGCGCAAAAAAATACTAATCATCGAAGACGACAATGAGACCGCCGCCCTCATCACCGAAGAGCTCCGCGAGCGTGGCTTTATCGTTAATCATGCTAAAAATGGCAAGGAAGGGTTTGCCACCATTCTTAAGAATACTCCCGATCTGGTACTGTGCGATATCAATATGCCGGGTATGTCGGGCTTTGAGGTGCTGGAGCGCCTCATCGAGCTGGCGCCGCGTTTTGGAAACATGCCTTTCATCTTTCTTACCGCCCAGACTGATCGCGAAAACGAGCTCAAAGGACGCAAGCTCGGTGCCGATGATTATGTTACCAAACCGGTTGATTTTGAGGTGCTTGGCACCATTATCACTGCGCGTCTGACACGGGTTGCACGCGACAATATTTGGCCGCAGCGGGTCGATTTAAACGAGCGCGAAATTGAAACGCTGACATGGGCAGCACGCGGTAAGACCTCTGCCGAGATTGCCCAGATTATGGGACTTTCCAAGCGCACCGTTGATTTTCATATCGACAATGCGCGCACCAAGCTCGGCGTGACAACGCGGATTCAGGCCGTCGTCAAAGCCGCCGCCGGAAAACTTATCGAGCCGTGGGCGGAAGCAGAATAATTACCGCTTTCTGCGAAACCCAGCGCCGCTGATAGCTGTATTACTCCTTTTTGCGCCAGCCATAGCGTGACTGGGGCCGCGTTTCATGACCACATGCCTCGGCACTGTTGTGGAGCCGTGCTGCGCTGCATAGCCGCTGCTTGCCAGCATGCCCAAAGCGACTGTCAGCAGTATATAACGTACTGATTTCATATAGATTTTCCTGAGTTGGCGGGATTTTCTTTCTCTAAGAACAGCAACTGAAGCGCCGGGACAACCACCAGCAGCATAATCGGCCCGATGAGCATGCCGCCTACAATTACTGTAGCCAGAGGACGCTGCACCTGGCTGCCGATATCGGTGGAAAGCGCAGCGGGCAACAGACCGATACAGGCAGACAGCGCTATCATCAACATCGGCCGCATTTGCTGCCCCGCCGCATGGAGCATGGCCTGGGTGGGACTTAAGTTACGGTGAAGCAGCGTTTGGTTATGCAGGGTCCGGTTATAATACGTGATGAGCAGAATACCGTTCATGACCGATACGCCAAAGAGCGAAATAAATCCTACCATCGCCGATATACTGAAATTCAGCCCTGAAATATAAAGCGCCAGCACTCCGCCGGCGATAGCAAACGGTATCCCGGCCAATACCAGCAGGCAATCAAGCAGGGAGTTAAGCAGGCAATAAAGCAGTCCAAGGATGATCAAGAGCGTAACCGGAATGATGATCTCCAGGCGCTCTTTGGCCTGCTGAAGGTCTTCAAATTCACCGGCCCAGACCATCCGGTAACCCGAAGGAAGTTTCACATTCCTGGCGATACGCGCCTGTGCCTCGGCCACGGCGCTCCCGAGATCACGTCCGTATACGCTGAACTTGATGGGTATAAAGCGCTGCACGGTTTCATGATAAATCCATGCCGCGCCGGTATCGAGCGTGATTGTCGCTAGTTCACCAAGCGGTATATAGGCATTCGTTCCGCCAGGGGTCGTATAGCCCATCTTGATGTTGCGAATTTTTTCAATGTTGTCGCGGTATTCAGGCGCGTAACGCACCACCAGATTGAACTGGCGATCGCCTTCCAGAACCGTAGTGGCTGTTGCCCCGCCCAGAGCGGCCTGGATCACCGTATTCACGTCACCGGAATTAAGCCCGTAGCGCGCTGCCTTGGCACGGTCCACTTTGATATTCAGATTCGGCTGTCCCAGCACCGGAAAGATACCTAAGTCGGTAATGCCCTTGACCTGGCTCATCTGCGCTCTGACTTGGGCTGCGATCTTCTCCAGCATGTCAAGATTTGGCCCCAGAATTTTGATCGAGTTTGCACCTTTGACGCCCGAAATCGCCTCTTCGATATTATCCTGGATATACTGCGAGAAATTGAAGATTACTCCAGGCAATTCGTCATGGAATTCCTTCTGGATCTGCTCTGTCAGTTTTTCTTTGGTCATGCCCTTTGGCCATTCGCTTGGTGGCTTGAGCGGGACAAAGAGTTCAACATTTGAAAACGGCGAGGCATCAGTTCCGTTATCGGGGCGGCCATGCTGGGAAGTGACCGTAACAATCTCCGGGTGCCTGAGTAATATCAAGCGCATTTTCCGCGTTGCGGCCTCACCATCTTGCAAAGAAAGCGTCGACGGCATTGAGGCGCGAATCCAATAATTATTCTCTTCCAATGTCGGAAGAAATTCACTGCCCAGTTGCCACGCAAGCAATCCGATCAGGAATAAAAACAACACACCACCGATGGCCACTTTTTTTCGTTCATCAAGTGCCCAACGGATCAGCGGCGTGTAAACAGCGCGAATTTTTCGTACCACGATGGTTTCCACTTCATTGACATGTTCAGGAAGCAGGAATGAGGCTAACACCGGCGTGACAGTAAATGTCGCAAGCAACGCACCTGCCAGCGCATAGCCGTAGGTTCTTGCCATGGGCCCAAATATCTGCCCTTCGACTCCCTGCATGGTGAATAGCGGCACAAACCCTGCTACGGTGATAAGCACTGAAAAGAAAATTGCCTTGTCCACCTGCAAGGCACTGACCAGAATCAACCGCAGACGAGCTGGCCATACATAGCTTGGGGATGTGTGCAACTGCGCAGTCGGATCAGTTCCATAAAATCCCTCTGCTAGGCGTGCAAGCAAGGCCTCTCTTTCTTCGGCAGGGCGTTGAAAATTCCTGAAGATATTCTCTGCCAGGATTACCGCTGAATCGACAATAATTCCGAAGTCAATGGCACCGACCGATAGCAGGTTGGCGCTTTCTCCCTGAACCACCAGAAGGATGGTGGCAAAAAACAAGGCAAACGGAATGGTTATTCCCACAATGATCGCGCTGCGCAGATTACCCAGAAAAGTCCATTGGATGAGGAACACCAGTAAACATCCGACAACGAGATTGTGCAGCACGGTGTGGGTGGCAAGCTTGACCAGATCGCCGCGATCATAAAATGGCACCACCTTGACGCCCGGCGGCAGGCTGCCGTCACTGTTTAGTTTGGCAACTTCAGCCTTGACCTTCGGCAGCATTTTGTCGGTCTGCTGCGTGCGGTTCATCACCACAATGGCCGCCACCACATCATCGTCCATGTCCTTACCGAAAATGCCAAGCCTTGGCACATAGCCCACATTCACTTTGGCGACATCTTTGATGAGTACAGGAATGCCGTTCGACTGCGTCAGTACAACATTCTCAATATCATTCACTTGATAGCCCTTGAGCAAATCATCATTGCCACCATCATCAATCAATCCGATGCCGCGGATGTTGATCGACTGCTGGCCTATACTTATTTCGCGCCCGCCAACATTGATATTCGCATTGCCAAGTGCTGTCAGAATTTGCGGCACAGTGATGTTGAAGGCTTCCAGCTTGTGGGGGTCTATCTCGACATTCAACTCCTTGGTGGTGCCACCCCAACTGTTGATATTGATGATGCCAGGAATGGTGGAGAGGCGCCGCGCCACAATCCAATCCTGCACCGTGCGCAGATTGGTCAGCCCAAAATTTTTGGGGCCTTCCACGGTGTAGCGGTAAATTTCACCGCTGCCGCTGTTCTGGTTAATCTGCGGTATCTGGCCACCCGGCAGGGTCACATTCTGCTGCAGTGCTATGCTTGTCTGTGCATAGGCGAAGTTATAATCCACGCCCCACTTGAACACCACACGGGTGAATGACAAACCATAGAACGACGTGGAACGAATGACTTCGATACCAGGCGTCGTGTAAAGCCCGATTTCTATCGGAATCGTATAGTAACGCTCCATTTCTTCCGCAGAAAGCCCCGGCGCCTGCGCGGTGATTTCCAGAATCACCGGCGTGGGATTGGGATAGGACTCGATGTTGAGCTGCTTAAAGGCGAAGAAGCCGGTACCCGCAAACGCTATTAATGCAAACACAACTATCGCGCGGCGGCTGAGGCAAAATGCAATTATAGACTTGAGCATGACATGCCTTAGACACTGTTATGATAATATTTGACGATTGCGTTGCTGTTTTGGCGCGGCAGGCCGCAAGGCACAGCCCGCGTCAGATAGTTATTCATATCTGCAAGAGCTGTAACGCGGCGGATGCCCGTCAAAACGCAACCCGAAGGGACGGGTGATTTTTTGCCCCGAAGTGCAAAGAATTCTCGACCGTAGTGCCGGCTACACTGCTCCAATTTTTTGCACTTCATCATCAAAAAATCTCTCCGTCGCAATGTGTTAAATATTATCATAACAGTGTCTAGTCGGACGGCGGAGCATAGAGTATGTTGCTGACGAAAACGGCTCCGTTAGTGACAACCTGTTCACCGAGCCGCAACCCTTCAAGGATCTGGTCGTAGCCATCCTGCTGCAGTCCCACCTTAACTTCGCGCTCTTCAAAGCGTTTGCGATCCTGCGTCACCCATACCGTCATCGTGCCGTCACCTTTCCTGACCACGCCGTTCTGCGGCACGCCTACCGATTCAACGGGAGCCCCCACCTGAATGGCAAGCGTAGCAAGCATACCGGGATAGAGTTCGTTCTTGGGATCGGCCACTTCGCAACGCGCCGTCACCCGATGGGTGTTGGGGTCCACCGCCGGGTTTCCGCCTTCTGAGTCGTATACCGTGACTCCGAGCGCTGAGACTTTGCCGGTGAACACGCGATCGGGATACACCAGCATTTTTGCTTTCACCGGCTCCCCTACCCTTATCAGAGGGCCATCACTTTCAGAAATATTGGCGACAACGAATCGCAAAGCGCTGTTTTTATGTGAGTCCACCGCAATATCTTTCTCATGATATGCAACACTACCCACCATTTCCTTTTCTAAGTGAAAGCTATGTATTTGCGTCGTCTCGACGGTAATCGTGCTTAGCTGACTATCCGTCAAATTTACTATAGCCTCTGATGCATTGCTCTCAGGCGCGGGAGTATTCGGCTCGACTTTCGGCGTTAAGGCGGACGTGCTACCCAAAGAGCTGTAATGATACATTATCCCTGCAACAGCAGCTATGACAGTAAGTACAATCAACAAAGGACGCATAAAGGACCATTCTGAAGCGGAAATAATACTATGTTCCGTATCATGGCCAGACTCCACTGTGATTTATCACAGTTCTGAGAACGATAATTTCCCTTATACTCTGGGAATGCTCCCCAAACGTTTATTCCATTGCCTGCTGAGTGCCATCTTGCTTTCAGGATGCACGCTTGGCCCCGATTTTGAAAAACCGGCCGCACCGAAGGTCAGCAGCTATACGTCCGGCCCGGTTTCACTTGCAAGCAGTTCCACACGCCTTGCCGGTGGCGGAACGCAAGTTCTGGTAACCGGCCAGGATATCCCGGGGCAGTGGTGGACATTGTTTAACTCCAAGCCACTGAGCGATCTGATCGAGCATGCGCTTGCCGCCAACCCGAACCTAAAGGCAGCGCAGGCAGCGCTCACCGTGGCGCATGAAACCACGCTGGCGCAGTACGGTGCTTATTATCCCAACGTCTCGGCCGGCTTCTCGGCGGTGCGCCAGAAAACCTCCGGCCAGCTTCAGGCTACGCCCAATTCGGGTGCACTGAATTTCAATCTCTATACTCCGCAGGTCAGCGTGTCCTACATGCCGGACGTGTTTGGCCTGAACCGGCGCACCGTCGAATCCCTGAAGGCGCAGGAAGAACAGGTACGATTTGCGCTCATTGCAACCAATATCACCTTGAGCTCCAATGTGGTCACTGCTGCTATTCAAGAGGCCTCACTGCGCGAGCAGATTGCTGCGACGCGCGAAATCATTGCCATCAATACCGACATGCTCAAAATGCTGCGCAACCAGTTTGCCAAAGGCTCTATCAGCAGGCTGGATGTTGCTGCGCAGGAATCGCAGCTCGCGCAGCTTTCTGCCACCCTGCCGCCGCTGTTGGGCCAGCTCGCCCAACAACGCGACTTGCTGGCAGTGCTCACGGGCGGATTTCCGAGCGAGACTCTCGATCAGACGTTTGAACTTTCCAAGCTGGAACTGCCCAAAGAATTGCCGCTCAGCCTTCCTACGCAACTAGTGCAGCAACGGCCCGACGTGCGCCAGGCCGAAGAAAACCTGCACGCTGCCAGTGCGCAGATCGGCATCGCCATCGCCAACCGCCTGCCTAACCTGACGCTGACTGCAGACGCCGGAAGCATGGCACTGGCGGCGAGCCAGATGTTTACCAACAGCGCGGGTTTCTGGGCCTTGGCCGGAAGCGTCACGCAACCCATCTTCGACGGCGGCACCTTGATGCACCGCGAGCGCGCGGCACGGGCAGCGTATATAGAGGCGTCCGAACAATACCACAGCGTCGTGCTCACTGCGTTCCAGAATGTGGCCGACACTTTGCATGCGCTTGAGCAGGACGCTAATACGCTTAATGCCGACATGGCAGCGAAAGATGCTGCGAGCGCCACGCTTGAGTTAACGAAGCGGCAACTGCAATCCGGCTCAGCCAATTATCTCGCCGTCTTAAGCGCCGAGCAGGCTTATCAGCAGGCCGTCATCAACCTCGTGCAGGCGCGCGCCAGTCGCTTTGCCGACACCGCCGCCCTCTTCCAGGCGTTAGGCGGCGGCTGGTGGAACAAACCACCTGCGGCTCTATAAGATTGTTAGAGCTCTAATGTATAAGATATTGTTGGTATAATATACGATTTATTAACCTTTTTATAATCAAATATTAACCATATTGCCTCATCATAGCGCTATATCCTGAATTCACTCTGTAATTGATATAGCCTATGCCCTCTCTTCAGCATTTTCAAATCTCCGATAAGTGCTCGCCGGCACAGCGTAATCTTTTTACGGCTATTAATGAGGCACTGGACGTATTGGGCGTCTCAGCAGATGAATTCGACACTCGTTTTCGCATTCGCCTGATGCAGACATGCATAACCATCGCACAGTCTCTGAACGAAGGCGTTGTAGCCGCTGCCCCCGTGCAAGGCAAGCAAGCAATTGAGCACCTTACTAGTCAACGTGCTCTAGCAGCATCATTTGATGCCGGTGAAGCATTGAACGTAAAATTTCCTACCGGACTAACTCCCCTTGCAATAGATGAATTACTTAAACTTCAGCAAGCTGCAAAAGCGATGGAGCCAGAGATTGCGTCGGATATCGCAAAAGGGTTAATGCAAAATATAAATTTGGGCCGTTTCCAGGATATTGATATTGCAACTTCTCACCCCACAGAAGCAGAACTAAAAATCTATAAAGACTTCTCTCGTCTGGTTGAATTGCCTGTGAAGCCCCAATCCCAAGGAACGACAAATCTCCTTCAGACATTCGCCAGCGGGAGTCCTTTTTTGAGCACGAGAGAAAGAGCCATACTTTATGACAAAATTGGCGATCAATCAATCGAAGTTACCTCTTCGGGATTCGCAAAATATGTGCTACGCGCATTCCTGGCTTCACTTTATTCTGCCGCCAATGAGAAACCCGTTTCTCAGACACATGCTAAGACGCTAGACTCCCTCAATGCCCGGATTCTAGAAAGTATACAGCAATTAGCCGATCCCGCAGCACCTCCTCCGGCAAAACCCTCCAAAGCCCCTCCATCATCTATACTAAATCGTCCGTTTGAAATACCGGCGAGCTTACCCGAGCCGGAGCAGCGTCTTTACCGGGCAATTAATCGTGTCCTGACGTTATCTCGTCATAGTGCTGCAGATTTCGACTCCACTGCAAAAATCCGCATGGCTGCGATACTCTATAATTCCGCTGTATTTTCGGGGCTCTCGTTACGGAATCAAATCCAAAAAGATTATCCCGGAGCCGCTCTGCAGAATGACGGAATCTATGCGCGCTCTGCGCCAGAAGATCTAGCGAAATTTGGCACATTGTCCACACGCGTTACCCCTAAAGGGGAAGTGCAGGAGACAGAGGTTATACAGCAGTTTAATAGCCATCAAGCTGGAAAGGATGACTGGCATTCCCGAGCATTCGACGCATTAATTGAGTCTGCCCAAACCGCCGGTTTTAAAGAAGTGCTTAATTTGCGAGCGCCAACCGAACCATTTGGCGCTCTCACAGTAACTCATTCTCATCCACAGGCCTTAGGACACATTGAAGAACTGTTGCAGGCAATCTCTCCTCCAAAATCACTTGGGACTTTCGATTTCAAACGTCCTTTACTGGGTGCTTTCATGAGCGGAAAGCAGAAGTTATCGGAATTGGACAACCGTCCTGTAGAAATCGACTGGCATAATTATCATGTTGTCTTTGGCTCTCCGCAGGAACTTTTAAAGATAGCCTTAGTGGAAGCAGCTTATCAGCAAATCCTGTTAAATAAGCAAGACCCCAAAGCCTCCCCCTATGCTGAAGCACTAGACGAGCTTGAGAGCGCCTATGACTATGTCATAAACACTCCGCGCCGAAAGCTTGCGAAGCAGGAAGCAGACGCGCACAATGCGGAAGCAAAATTGCTTACTGCGGAGCCTTACAGCACTGCAGAAGCAACCAAAGTACTAAGTTTTCGAGACCGGGTTACACGCAGTGATCCGCCTCAAATAGAGCTCCGCGACGCATGGGATCAGATTAGAGACCTGCCCACGCTTCTCAACAAAAATTTTCCATTGCACCAACAGCTGGGTGACGCATTACTAAAAGGAAAAGACAATCCCGTACTGAGCACGCTTGATCATATTTGCGTTGCAGATCGTTCTTTACCCAATGGTGAGAAACCCGCTGCCGCAACACGCAAACTTGTGGTGGACGCTCTCTGCGAATCGCTCGACAACCTGACCCCCGAATTTAAAATGTCAGGATTGCGCGAACAACTTATTGAGAGCAACCGCACACGGCATCAGGAAGTTATTCAGGCAATAACCCGATCACCCTTGCTGGTAATTGCAGCACTGGGTACGCGACAAATGATTCAGGAAGCGCGTAACGCGCAAGCTTCCCTTTTTCCCCAAAAAAAGAATGCCGCTCCTGATGTTGATACGGCAACGCTATCACGCAATATATTCAGCGTGATTGCTGGAGAAGCGTTAGAGCACGCGTTTCGGGAAGAAAATCACGCCGTTCCAAACGATATTCAGGAAGCCATAACACACCTGAAAAGCGCCGAAAATCCTTTGCCTGAGTGGATGATGAAATGGATTGCAAGCAAGGCCCCTAAACCCAAGCCCCCCAAGGATGATCCACCGCTGCCAACAGGGTCAGCCAGCACAAAATCAAAAAATGATGCGCCGCCGCCGCCAACAGGATCGGCAGGTGCAGCTTCACCCCCTCTATCGGAGGATTTAACTAGCTTAGTAGCAGCGACAGCAACCGCTGCTGCCATTGCGGGTGCAGCAACGGATACCAACAAAACTCCGGACTCACTTCCACCAGCAGGATCATCTGGTGCAGAGTCACCACAAACAACATCACAATCAGAAAATTCAGCTGGCGCAGTAGCAACGACGAGCTCAAACGAAACTTCAGATTCGCCGCCACCTCCGCCGCCAAAAAACGATCCGCCATCCGTTTCCACTACCGAAGACGATAAAGCATGGGAAGCTGTACGTCCACGCGCAGAATCATGGGTCAAAGCCCAATTGCAAGAAACCCCTCCTTACAACTTGTTCCGTTGCAAACTGGCAGGTTCCGAGCCGAACTGTGCTATTGATATGCATCTTTCACGTTGGCGCGATACAGGTACGGGCGGAAGCCGCAGAGTGGAAGAACGCTCTATAACTATTCCTTTAAAAGGAGAACCTATCCTCGCAGCCCTTGCGATAAAAGAACGATTGCAAAATCATGTTACCCGTATGAATGGCGTGGAGGAATATGCGCGTCTGCATGTGCAACATTTTGCGATTGGCAGTAGCGATCTTTTGCCGGATGCCGATCCGTATCCGATAACAGAGGACGGCAAGCCAGGCAAAGTCGTTATAAAAGACGGGATACGCTATCTGCGGCTTACATTTCCGCCCAATGGCTATGCATGGGATACAGTAGTGGATATACCGCTGGGTATCCGCCAGAAGGGTGACGATGGAGAAACCGCAAAACGCTGTGACATGGTGCTAGACTTGCTCACACAAGCGCGAAGCATATCGCCTCGACAACGCCTTACAATTGATGACATCAAAATGACTCTGCGGGCGCAAATTAACCGTAATCAGGGAGAATGGCAAAGTGTAGAAACCATCAATCTTGACGATCATGTTGGCGATATACGCCGCAACGTCATTGTAAATTTTCCAAAGAAAGGCGAAGAACAAACCAGGCTGCATGTCGGCTCTCCCAAACTGGAAAGAAATCCCAATGCTTCCTGGATCATTCCTATTACCATCTCAGCTATAAATAAGGGCGGGCATAAAGGAGAAAATAAAAGAATTGCTGAAACCAATATCAATACGCATGTGGGCGACGCCGATATGGCTTTAGAGCGTATTAATGAAATCACCTCCCACCTTAGGGAAAGGCTGGAAGATCACGGAAATCTTTATCCTTCAGCTGGATGGTATATGCCTGCCGGAAGATTAGGCCAGTTCAAGGTAGAGGATTTATCGACCAATCACGCCGTCGACTGGACGCGGCTCGACGACATGACAAGCGCATTGGGATATACGCTTAACTTTACGGCAAGAGTACAAGAACCTTACGAAACGAGAGACGGGCGTACTTATTTCACGTTAAACATACAACGTGATGACAATTCTCTCTTCTTGGAAGCGCTTAATACGCCTGCCAGGCGCATATTTAGTATATCGGCACTGGGGGATGACACACAAACGCGGGCAGCCATCAACCAATTTTGCTCTGATGTGCAGAGCGTATTCTCCAGAACACTTGCAGATGCTTATAACCCCAATGCAACCCCTCCAGCGTCAACCGTTCCTGCAGGTAGAGCCACTGCAAGAGAGATTAGCCGAAGATCAGTAGCCTCTTATAATTCCCAATCCATTGTTAAAATGCTTGATGCCGCCTGCGCAGATGCCTTAAAAGGCCAGCCTGAGATTGTTGAATTGCCGAGAGAAAAAATCCATACAGTGACGGCTTTTGCAAACGGAACCAGCAAAGACAGCGGTCATGGGCACTAAGAACTTCGCGGCGTTTTAACTCAGCTGCTTACCGCCGCCCTCCTCCAGGCGTTAGGCGGCGGCTGGTGGAACACGCCGGGCCTAGCAACTGCAAGCAAATAAGCCTTTAGCACATTTGATAAAAAGTGAAAATCGACAGATTACAAGGAAGATCACAGCCGCGTGTATATTCTATCTTCGCCACTGTCCTGGCGTGTACTCTTTTGCACCTTGTTTTATAATATAGTCTGTAAAATTTCTGAAACCTCCGCGCGTACTCTTGCTCTTCTTTTCAGTTTGTTCCGAAGGGTTCATTACCATACCACTGATAATCTTGCATGCGTCCCTAAAACTACTTTCGCTTCTGGCTTCTCTTGGGTTGTGACTGATGGCATCAGGCTGCCTGATGAAAATCATCGCGCTGGGCGTGCCCGTGTTGGCAAACTGCGCCGTATCATGCCCGGCCCCACTGGTGATAATGCCCGAAGCAATTTTTTCCTGTTCAGCGATCCATTGCGCATGGCTTATCAGATTAGTATCCATGACGGCTGGGGCTGTAATATTTGGCTTTAGATTTGGGGCAAAAATGTATGGCGGCGGTTTTTGGATAGCGCTGTGTGCAGCTAAATTTTGGTTAGTAAGATCTGGATTTAGTTGTTTAATTTTTAGTTTATCGGTGGGGTTAGTATCCACAATCTCTGCAGCTTTCCTGTTAAAAAATTCTGAAAATTCATGTAGCAATTTCTCATCAGCAGAACGAATCTCAAAAGAAAAAATCGCATTGTCAGCCACGGAGGAAATTGATCGGTTAGTAGAATTAATCATGGAGGGTGTAAATACTATGTCTTGGCCTTTTTTACGCTTCTTATCGCACCACACTATCGCTGCATGTGACAATTCTATATATGCCCTTACGGCATCTGCCCTGTCTTCCATATGTGTGGCTCCGGAATGGGCCCTCTCCCCTTCAATCACCACGTCTTGAAAACGTGTATTGCCCCGGATGGCATCTACTATGCCCACGTTAATGTCCTGTTTGACGCAATAGTTACCTTGTTCAATATGCGCTTCCACTAAAAAGCCAATGAGATCCTTGGCGTTGTCTTTTGTAGGAAAAAGCGTCGGGGTGATGTCCAAACGCTTATCAAGCTCTGCGACAGGAATACCAAGCTCGCTCATTTCTCTCCATAACGTTCTGCCAGTCTTCCTGTTCTTAAGATCATCAAGCGCAGTTTTGGGCAGGCCGCCTGTAGCCGCTTTAGCACCGATTGAAACCTGACCATTGATGTCACTTTCTTCAGAACGGGCGATCATGACGCACAAGTCATTTTTGGGTTTTACTTTAGCTTTATTCAATCCTGCCACGACAGCAAGACCAGCTACGATTCCATCGCGACCATCGTGCGCGCCGCCTTTTTCAATAGTATCCAGGTGAGAGACGATTACATCCGTTTTTGTACTCTTCGCGCCGTGCACGCCACGCAAAATTAAATAAACGTTTCCTGCCAAATCAGAAAACGCCTCCATATGTTGTTTTACGGCTTCTCTGACCACGATGTCGATGGCCTCTTGTTCTTGCGGCGTATAGCCGTAGGCATGCATCCCCTTTGAGCCGGGCTCATCACTCCAATGTGCTTTTGTCAGCTCATTGATAAGCCGTTCAGCAAGCTTAAAGTCTGGTTCTGGAGCTGGATGGTATTTTTTCTCTCTCGACAATGGCTTCTCCGTATGTGCGTCTTGCCCTTATTATGCCAAGAAACATTTAATAATTTATTAAATAAAATGGGGGTCAGGGGTGAAAAAGAAAAACATTATATTAGTTTTTCCAATATGTTAGCGCTACTTTCATTATAGCACGTGCTGTAAAGACAGCTCTGGAGGGGGATTGAATCTCTGATTGCTGGGCTTTAGGATCGCGAACTTATTGTACCCTACCACAAGACATTTTTAGCCATGTTTGCACCACTGCATTACAGGATTCCTCTAGAATCTTCAGAATTATATGGAAAGAAGATTTTCCATTACACTGACTTTGCTGGCTTAAATGGCATCCTAGAATCTAACAGTATATGGGCCTATCGTTACGATGCTACGAGGAATGATGAGGATGAAATTTTTACAGCTAGGGGGGTCTTAAAAAAATATATTGAGAATAAATTACCCGAGTTTTTTAAGGGATCTGAATCTGAGTTTAACTTAAATAATATGGTTCATTCTCCAGAAACATTAATGTATCAAAATTTACTAGATACTTGTGAAGGTGTGTTTATAACTTCTTTTTGTTGTAGTGAAATTCCCGAAGTACAGAAAAATGGCAAACTAAGTTTCTGGGAACGATACGGGGATTATTCTATAGAGTTTGATTATCTAGATATTTGCAACTTATTAAAACAGGAAAGAACAATCTTTCTTTATGAAGCAACGGTTTTTAAAAATGTGATTTATTTATACGAGCCACTCAACGACCCAGAAGCCATTGGATTATTGAACATGATAGTTACACTTCTAAGCCAATGGATAAGAGATATAAAAAGAATGAAAGGAACCAACTTTTATTATGAGGGTTATCGTCTTTTTCAAGGGGCATACGTAGATATAATTACGCGACTTAAAAATAATGGTTTTTACGAAGAAGAGGAAGTAAGAATTGCATATGTTCCTCGTAAACATCTTGGAAATAACTTCCAGAAGTATCTAGCCTCCGAGGCATTAGAATTCGCTAAAAAATCAGAAGTTGTAGCATCTACAAAACTTGTGAAACCTATTCTGGGTGAAAAGAAGAAATATATTGATATGTTCAGTTGGTTAAACGAACATCAATTAAAATTACCTATTAAGCGCATCATAGTAGGCCCAGGAGAAGATAAAATTGAGCGAGAAAACAAGCTAAGGACACTTTTAGAATCATTGAATTTGGCTATTCCTGTGACAGTCTCAAATATTCCTTTAAGAAAGCAAAAAAAGTAAATTCTTTAAATTATATGTAAGCATGGACGGTTGCCAGCTACTATAACTTGTTGTGGTTTAGTATCCCATATTTGTCCGAAATTCGCTTAAATCAGGTAAAAATGGGGTGGATTTATATGCAATGAAAATGGCCTAAGCAATTGAACTGGTGGAGGAGGGAGAGATTGATTCGCGGCGTTTTAACGCCGCTCACCCTAACGGGCGCATTCGCTTTGCTCATGCGTCCAATTTTGTCTAAGTGCAAAATTGTCGAACAGGTATTCTCATCCTATCCACCATGCGCCATACCTAAGGGGATAAATCCCCTTAGGTATGGCGGTGCAGCGAGTCTGCTGCGAACTCCTCTCTGTGCTAGCCTACTTTAATTCCTTTTGAATGTTATCAAGAAAGCCCTGAATCTCTGCGGAAGTCATGTCGCTCTTTTTCGCGGCGCGGATCACATTGTAAAAGCTTCTCAATGAAACTAGCTCCCGATCACTGGCTTGGCAAACTTCACAATGGCCAACCATCGCGGCGAAATAGCGAACGGAGATAAAAGCCTCAATCCTCCCGCACATGCCTCTCCCGCACTTATATCCCGTGATTCTTGACCGCCTATACCGCCGGTTTGCAGTCGCACGGAGAAACCATATAACATATTATTATATAACAATAAAAAGTCTGGCGGTGGACAGAGTCTGCTACGAACCCGTCTCCTAAATCCCAGTGACCCGATAACACACTAAAAAGGCTATCAGCACAAGCAGCCCAAGTCCAGCCAGTGCTATAGAAATGCGTATCTTGGGGCGAACGCCTTCTTTGACCAAGGTGATAACAACGGCGGTGCTTTCTTTCTGCGAAAAACCTTCTTGCTGAAAATACCGTTCTATTTCTATCCTTGAAATATAAGAAATATTTTGCTGCTGTACCAGCCATTCCATCACTTTTTCGATTTGCATCGACGTTAAACCTCGCGCTGAGAGATCGTTCTTTATGGTAAGAGAGTCTGCAGGAGGAATGCATACCGTAATGGTTTTACTCATGAGCTTCCTTCGTGAGGTTGTTAAGCAAGGCTAAATGATTCCGCTTATGTATGGCGGAGGAGGGGGGATTCGAACCCCCGATACGTCTTTACAAACGTATAACGGTTTAGCAAACAATCATTTGATAATAAAGGGAATAACACTGGATTAATAACAGCAAATAATCCAATGGGTTGTATCAGATTTGGTTTTAGGATGTTTTTCCACTTACCACAGTTTCTTGGTATGGAGTGCCCCGCCAGTGCCCCATGAATTTAATGACAATTTATTATGTATTGCAGTATACAGAGTAGGATAAAATATAAAGTAGCTTGAGCCCTAAATATCCACCCCCAACTAATAGGCTGGTTGCCGCCCAATCAAGAATCCTAGCTATATTCATAATGATGGGCGGTGGGCTGTAACCACCCCAACCATCGGGTACAGCATTTATTCTTCCTCGTCTCTCTACCGCAGCATAAACTATTACCACAAAAGGCCTAAACAGTAGAGCCGATAGACCTAAAATAAATACAAGTAAAACAGTAAAAATACCTTCTTTAGGTGTATTGCCGCCGATTTGTTGGGAACCTAACAGAGTCAATGAAGCAATACTGCCTGCGGCAAGACCTTTCATGGTTAAGGCGCGAATGCCTTCCCAGACTTTATCAATTTCATCAGCGCCCTGTTTCCAGATATTCTCAAAATCTTTGTTTAACTGAGCTTCATTGCTATTGGGGACTGGGTCATTAGAAACAGGTTTGAATTGTTTGCTAATTGCATCAAAAAGTGCCCAGAGCATCTTTATACATCCATTTTTGTTTGCAATGGCGGCATTGGCTCAGTGATATTTACAGCTCCAAAATCAGTTTTAAGCTGCTTCTTTTCGTTAAGCTTCCCATCATATGTATAGAGTTGTTTGATATTAAAAATCATTGCAGTGGCCACATGTATCCCATCCTTGGGTTTAATCCCATGTGTCCAAACTAATTCTTGGGATATTTCAGCTATCCTGCGATTCAAGCCTTTAGTAATAATCCACTCATTTTTGAATAATGTTCTGACCGCATCTCTAGCTTCAATTGGTATGGGATTTCTGTATCCTTGAATATCCAAAACCTCTGCTATTGTTAATGTAGAGGTTACAATTTTTAGCCTGCCATTATTGGCTTCATCAAATATCTGAGATATTATATTTACCCTGCCAGCCTCATTTTTAAGCCAAGCCAGAAAAGCACAGGAGTCAAAATAAACAACATCAGACATACTTTTCCAAGATACCTCTGGTCATCTTGTAATCAGATGCCCCTTGTGTTGGTACTATCGGATATATTTTTTCCACACGGATAGCGTATGGAACTCCGGAACCACTAAATTTAATCATTCCCTCCGCTTCGACACGTTGCTCATATAGTTTGTAAGCCGTATCGAATACTTCTCTTTCAGCAGCAGTGCAAATAATGCGCGTAGAATTTAATGGCTCTATCAATACGAACTCTGGCGAGTCCTCACTATCCAAGACCAGCAGTTTGCCTTCTACTGCCCCATATTCAGTAAAAGCTCCCTCTAATGCGCTATCAACATTTCCCTTAATTTTTGCGCTTATACTAATAGGTTTTTTATTAAACCATACCCTTACAGTGGTATTTTGCTTTTTTGTATTTCTTACAATCTCACACAAAGACTGCAAATTATACATCATGGGCTCGTCATAGCCCTCTGGGGCTTGTGCTTGTCTATCAAGGGAATGCAGTCCTTCCGCGACCAATGCAATCGCATGAGGATTAACTTGCGACTTGGGAATGTACGCAAATAGATTACTACCCTTGCTTACTTGGATTCCCCACTTAACGGAAGATTTCTCATCATATTTTCTATGGGCACTATTTAATAATGCAGAAAATGCGGTAATGGCCTTCGCAAGCTGACTCGGACTTAGCAAGTCACCGTCAATCTCAAGAGTTACATCGCTCTCGATGTCCCGTTCTGTTGCCATAGTGCGCCCAATGCATCTCTAAATATAAGTCGCTTTCCGTTTGTATCAGATAACACTAAAGATGTCCTCTTGAAATCGTTTCCGCCAAATTCAGATAACGCAGAGGCAGACCCAATTCTACTACAATTTGTCATCAAGCATTCTAAGCATTCTGTCGTGCCCCCGCAAGATTTGCAGCATTTCCTTCATTTCTGCACTGTATGCCCCATGCTTGTAGGCATTCATGCAGCTTATGGCCTTGCCCTCTGGGGTCTTAACGCCTGCCGTTCTCCAAGGTTGCCAATTCCTTATTAGCTCCCGTTGCCGTTGTCGTTCCGATGTTGTCCATTGTCGCATGGTGTGCCTCGCTTAATAATTCGTTTGATAAAATCGGCGTGTTTTTTTCTGGGATTTCACCTTTACCATTCATATTGATTTGCTGATTGGTGGCTTGGTTCTTTACGAAGGTCGTTCGTTTGGGCTTTTTGATTTCGGCAAGTGCGGATAGTGTTTGCCTACATTGGTTCTGGGTCTTTAGAGCTATTGCACTATAGACCTTTAGCGAGCTGAGATACTCAGCCGCCGCCATCTTGTTGGCATAAAAGGTAAACATAGCCTGTAGAGAATGTGCCTGCCCTATTAGCATAGATTCAATCCGCCTTGTGTCTCCCTTGTTTATCGCTGCAAACTGTTCTTTCATTTCCTCCATACAGGCCATGAGGTTTAATTCGCTATTGGGGTTAAATGTTAGTTGGAGAGAAGCAGCATTAAGGCTGGGGGTCGAATAAACTTTGGCCAGTGCAGCATCCTGATTGCCTTTTTCTGCAACCACTTCTAGCACTCTTTTATTTTCTGTTTCTGCCTGTTCTGCCATGTGGCTCCCTGTGCTGATACAACCCCCATTCTTATAGCACTTTAAGGCTAATAGGTTAAGTAATACAGCCTGTTTGCTGTGGGTTATTGCCATGTGCGGTTGTATAAGTTAGAAAAGCATAATTGAAATAAGAAACTAAAAGAAATTAACCACTTTAATTGGGGCATTCATGCGTAAAACAATTGCGATAGCTACTACAGCTTTCATGCTAGCTTCATGCGCTCACCCAGATCAAAACACTTATGGTGATACAGAGGTTGGACACGATACCGTTGTTTTATATGGTATCGTAAAATCAGTACGTAAAGTTGATGTTAAAGCTCAAAATACTGGAACGGGTGCCACTATAGGTGCAGTTGGTGGCGGAGTTGCCGGCTCACAAATTGGCAATGGCAGGGGAGGAATAGTTGGCTTACTTGCAGGAGCTGTCATCGGTGGTGTGGCAGGAGCAATGGCAGAACAATCTCTGAAAGACCGCCAAGGTATCGAATATATTATAAAAATGTCAGAAACGGGCGATACACGTGCAGTTGTCCAGAATATAGGAAAGAATGATATTCCCATTGAGAAGGGACAATGTGTAATGTTGCAACTGAGTGGTCATTATCAGCGCGTATTACCAGATGATGATGCGGATGATTGTCCAAAAACTGTAAAACATAAACAGCATATAAAAACTGTAACAACACATCAAGGCACTGCTACGGAAATTAGCGATGACCCAAACAAATAATGATAATTTTCATAAAGGCTTGAGTGAAAGACAAAAGAATGGGTTGCTTAAATACACCTTGGAAGTTCTTTCCTATGGTATTGCTATAGGATTGATTCTTGGTTGGATGATATGGCGCATCAAATGGTAGTTGCTTATGGAGCCAATTAAATCTGAGCCTGTGTATGACGAACCCCCGCAAGTCTCAAGTGGCTTGTTATCGTTGCTTGCTGGTGTAGTGATAGGTTTAATAGAAGGCGTCGTTATAGGCTATTTTATATGGGGTTATCATTGGTAGTATGGCAACCCCTAAAGACATCCTTCTTTCTGCATATGCCGTGGTCAAACAGTATGGTGCTGGTGCCGAAGAGCATGCTACAAAAATGATGTGGGATTTTAAGAATAAGAATGACGATAAGGCTGCCTCCACCTGGCGTTCTATAATTGAAGGTATCAAAGAACTAAGGAATACATTCCCTCCCAAAGACCTTCACTAAGGTTATAAGTTGTGCGAACATTAAATGACGAGAAAATGGCAAGTAAAAATTATAAATAATATGGGAGTTCGTATGAGAATTTTTATATCCGTTATTTTGATGTTGTTAGTTTCTCTTAGTGGTGGGACATCAGTATATGCTCGTGGATACAGCGGGGGCCAGGGCACTTCATATAGCTTGAGTCATAGTAATTCTAGGTCTGTCTATGTACACGGGTATACCAAAAAAAACGGTACATATGTAGCCCCTCATCACAGATCTGCTCCCAACCATACTAAGAGTGATAATTGGAGCACCAAAGGAAATATAAATCCATACACAGGCAAAGTAGGGACGAAAAATCCTTAAGCTGGAAATCCCGTGTTTTTTCAAGAGAGCAAAGCTAAAAAGGCAATTGCGTTATTAACGACAATTTGTCTTATCTTATCAAGCTGTGCCCAGCAAAAATATGACAAACTCGTAAAGGATAAAGCAGAATATTTTGCTCAATTGCAGCAAGATTTGCCCTTACAAGATAAAATCGAAGAAAATTGTGGTAAATTAGAAGAAAGTAAAAGAAGCGCTGCAATTGATGACATTTCATGCCGAAACGAAGTACTAAAAGATTATTTAAGCCAAAAGAAATATCCCTATCCTGATATTAAAGAAACTTACCTTAATTGCTCTTCTACCCTAGCAGAAAAATATAGCCACAGAGGTATCAATAAGAAGAAATTTCTCAAAGAAATTATAGGATGCGATACATCATTTATCGCTGATACCCGAACTAAAATTCGTGATGAATTATCAGCCGCTGAGCAAGATGTTCAAAATGCCCAAAAAACAAATAAAGCTATTGCGACAGGTATTGCAGTAATTGCAGTAATCGGAGCAGTAGTCTGGGCGGCCAGTAAGGGAGCTGGTGGAGGTGGAGGATATAATAATGATTTACAAGGTTGTTGTTCATACCATCAAGGTATAAATATGTGTTATGCAGGAAGGGTAGTTTGTAATGACGGGCAGTATAGTCCCACTTGCACATGCAATTGAGTAGATTCTTCAAAGATAATCAGGTATCTCGCATGGTATATTATATGTGTACCTGTAGCCGTGTTTGCTACGGGTTGTTGCCATGTGGGCGTGAAGGTTACTCGGAAGCGTTATATCGGTTAAAAAAATGTTATGAGCGGGTGCGTTTAGGCGGTTGCTTATCCCCCGGCGGGTCGCGTTCAAATTGCTGGCGCTCTGTTTCGTGCCCATCGGTAAATTTTTTGATTTCAAGCCCACGTGCGCCGATTATTTCAGCCAGTTTCCTAAATTCCCCGGAAATAACTTCGTTAGCCGCATTAAGAGCTGGTTCGCCAGCAGCGGAGTGGATGATGGTGTAACTGCCCACAGAACTGAGCATCTGGCCGATTCGGTAGATTCCTTCGCTGGTCTTAGAGTCGGAGTCAGGTATGTTGAAATTACGCTGGGTAGAAATCCATGAGCGCATAAGCACACCGGTGATATAAGCCCGTAGTGAGCTTGGCGTAGTACTTTTAACGAAGTCACTCATTGGCCCCATATCCAATTTCGCGTCAGCGCATTGCGGCTTGGCTAGCTCTGGATTTTTCTCCAGAATCATGCTCTCAATTCGCTCGATGTCGGCCTTATGGTCTTCGTAAAAAACGTTGGCGATATGCATTGAAGGCGCAACCACTTTAAAGGGTTTATTTGCAGGTATAGTCAATCCCTACATTCTTGGTACGAAAGTATATAACTCAATAATTAATATTTCCTTAATGCCTTGTCTGCCCCCTCCCCCCTTTCCATCATTCTGAAGGTATATGGTATATAAGAGTGTACCTCCCAGCGTACTGAGAGACACCCAGAAAGTGCCCGTACAGTATCTCCTACCGTACTGAAACCTAGTTTTCAGAATCCCCAGTACGACTACAGGTACTATACAGTTCGGCTACAGGTACTGGGGTTTTAAATTTAGAATAGTTTTTCCATTCGTTGCTGGGGGCTTTTCCCTCATGCACTTCACAGGTCAGAATCCACGTGGAGGCTTTACGGTATCTCCATTGTCCTTTGTACGCCTGCTTTATGAACCCATGCTCCACAAGTTCGATTAGTTTCTTTGATGCCGTCCCCTTGCTGCAATGGGCTATTTCTTTTCCTTCTCTACATGAAAGCGGAATATCGCCATTATTCTTACCATTGTAGCGCCGTTTGAGTTCGATATAGAGCAGTGCCGCCTCCGGTGATACTTCCTTCCAAGCATCACTTTCCAACAAATTATAGGGCAACGCTACAAAGCGCCCCATACTGCGGCCTTTGTTCCTCATGTATCTGCGTGTTTCCTTGTCCATAACATTCCAAAGAAAGTGGCAGGGCAGACAAGCCACCCCTGCCATTTGAGTTAAGCCATTACTAGCTGGGGGATGATTTGGGCAATCTCAATAGATTCCCTCAGGATGTAGCGGGCATGGTTCCCCCCATCATGAGGTTCCCTTACAGTAGCGATAATAAGTCCGTTGCTGCGGCGCAGGGTAAATATGTAAGCACCCAGCCTTAATGCCCAGCTTGAAACCTCCTGAGCGGTAACGCCACCTTCTCCCTTTTCTACCAGCCAAAGGAGGGTTTGGGCAGGGCGGCCTTTTATAAAATGAGTTTTCTCTTGGTCTGACTTTCTGAAAATGACAGCGATTTTCTTGCTGCCCAGAAATTTTGGGTCTATCATAGCGTAACCTTTCATACTTCGGTGTGAGAGTGAGGGGCTCAGGGCTGGAGGTGTTGCACAACATGCCAATCCTGAGCCTTTTTGCTGCTTTCCATTAGGCGTTGTCCTGATTGAACTTCTGATTATCCACCCAAGCGAAAAACTCCGCCTCATCTATAAGTACGCGCTTACCAATGCGCCGGATGCAGCGTTCAAAGCCGTTAGTCTTGGCATTAAACACCAGCGCCCTGAGTTGCCCCAATGGTGGGTAGGCGTGATGGTTGGGAAAGTCAGTCAGGGGAATTAAGCGGCGTTTCTCTGGTTCGTTTTTCATTGTGTTACTCCGTTAGTAATATTGCAGACCAATCGCTGCAAAATCACGGGTAACACCGAAAATACTTACTGAAAATTACGCAATTTTCTTTTGCCTAGGCATTTTTATTTTGCTTAGAAGATTCTATTTTGTAACCCTGCGCTTTAATTCTTAAGACTGCTTTGTCCTTAGAGAGCTGCATGTTTGCCTCCCATGCTTCTAATTGGTTTTGGAGCCTATTAAAAGCGGCAAGGCTTTTTGCAAAATTAGGGTCTTTAAGTACTCTAAGAATTACTTTTTCATTTTTACGAATGAAAGCCTGTATTCTGCTTTCACTAAATTTGTCGACTGCGTTCAAATTAAAATTTTTCAGGATTCGCTTTACTTCGTAATAAGAGTCTCGAATGACGGTCTCTTTTTTTCCAGTAACTTTTGAGAAAAATTCTATTGAATTTTTTTGGGATGACCCATTAACTACTAAACCATAAATAATGGTTCCATACAGCCTATTTTCACGAAGTTTTCTAAGTGATTTTGAGCCATATAATTTATCAATTTCATCCCATTTTTCAGGATTTGCAAATAATAGTTTCTGGTACTCTTCGTCTTTAAGTTTGCAGCCAAATCGCTTCCAGACCGCATCCCTAAGCCATTGAATCTTCTTTCCGGTTATCTCTTCAAATTCCTCAAATACTAATTCAAGGCCTTCAACAACATAATATTCGCGAAATTTCTTTGATAGATGAAAGATTTTTTCCAAATAGTCTAACCTCTCGTAACCAACCATAAAGTCACTTGAAATTGACTCCATAAAATTGTCAATTTTAACCGGCCAACCGTATTTATGGTGTTTTTCCACCTCTTTTTGAAGAAACTTAAAGGTCTCTTCTAATTTTTGCATAGCCTTTTCATGGTTGCTTGCCATATTTAATTATCCAAATATTTTCTTATTCATGGAAGCAACTACCTTGCTAGTGTGTGCTTCGCTCAGGTGGGCATAGCGTTTCACCATTTGTAGAGTTTTGTGGCCTAATACCTCTGCAATCTCAGCAAGGCTTGCTCCATTCATTGCAAGGTAGCTGGCTGCGCTATGGCGTAAGTCATGGAAGCGGAAATCCTGAATCTTTGCCTTTTTGACAGCCTGATTCCAATAAAATTGAAAATTGGTTACCTGATTAGAACCAGTGGCAGGGAAAACGAAGTCCGTATCAATCCGGCGTATCTTCTCATGTTTCACAATGCAGTCGAAAGCATGGCCACTTAGTGGCAATATTCGTCTTTCGCCGTTTTTTGTCTCATGCAGGGTGATAACCTTCCGTTTAAAATCAACATCACCCCAGCGGAGGTTGGTTATTTCCCCTCTTCGCGCACCCGTACTGAGTGCCAGCACAACAATGGTATATAGGGCGGGGTGTTTAGATTGCTTGCAAGCTTCTAATAGATTGGCTCGTTCTTTATCATCGAGGAAACGAACACGGCCTCGCGGCTCTTTCAGATTTGGAATCTTTTTCATAGGATGGGATTCCAGCAATTCCCACTCATTTACAGCAACTGTAAACACATGGCCTAATACCGTCATGTATCGGTTTACAGTGGCGGGGGTTCTGGCTCTGCCTGTTTCTTTATCTTCAAGCATCAGCAATTCCCGCTTTTCTGTAATCAGCCCCTTGGAAACATCGGCTAGGGTGGAATAGCCTATTTCTACTTTCCACCACTCTAACTTTGGCTTTACATCGCGGTATCGTTTGGGGTTTTTCTTCTCGGCTTGCTTTAAATATCTATCGATTAAGCTAGAAATGGTTAGCTTCTTGGCGGCAGTATTCTTAAAATACCTATTCTCCCGCATAGCGGATTCCGTTTGTTGCCCCCATTTACGGGCATCAGTCAGTTTTTCGAAGGTTGCCGACTCTCTTGGGTAGCCTTTCAAACGGACGTACACACGATAGGAAATATCACCAGTGCTGGAAATTCGCTTTTCGATGTTAGCCATAACACCTCCTGTGTAAGTGATGACACACTATAACAACAGCAAGTAAATGACAACAACGGTGTATTAAACCCATTTAAAAATTAAATAATACAGTGAAATATAATGATAAAAAGCTCTATCAATACATATATAGGGCAAAAATAGGGCACTTGTTGTCAAAAAAAACTCGGTTTTCTGCTACCGAGATTGCTACCAAAAGTGTTGCGATGTGTTGCTATTCAGTGCCCCACCAGTGCCCTATGATGGTATAGGCGAAGAAAAATAAAGCCAAAAAACTTGATATAAAATCATTTATAATCAAGTAATTTGGCGGAGGAGAGAGGATTCGAACCTCCGATACGGCTTAACGCCGTATAACGGTTTAGCAAACCGCCGCCTTCAGCCACTCGGCCACCCCTCCGTTAGATTTCCTTAGCCGCAAGGCTTAGGAAAGCTTACGCCTCGCCGTAGTTCGCTTTTTGCGAACATAGGCGGGCTTCTCTCATGAGAAATCGTAAGCCAGCACGCCAGATGTCAGAAGATTGTCAAAAAGTCAACATTTCCCCCAGCGATAGGATTTGTGCTTGCCCGTACCCCGTGCTAAAACGCGCCAAAAAGGGGGCGGTTGTGCAGGTGCTGCATGTGATCAACGGCGAGCATTACTCCGGCGCGGAGCGGGTGCAAGACCTGCTGGCACTTACGCTGCCGGAAGAAGGCATCGAGGCCGGGTTTGCCTGCGTAAAGCCTTTGCGCTTTCCAAAAGAACGCCGCTCACAAACACCACTGTTTGAAACGCCCATGCGCTCCAAATTCGATCTACGGGCCGCACAATCTATAGCCAACATTGTGCGTACGGACGGGTATCACCTTATCCACGCCCATACACCACGCGCGGCTTTAGTGGGACGCATTGCGTCGCGGCTTGCCCGAGTGCCCATGGTTTACCATGTTCACAGCCCTGCCCGCTTTGACACCGCAGACCGCCTGCGTAACCAGATAAACGTATTCACTGAACGTTGGTGCATTCACCGTATCCCGGCAGCCATCGCAGTATCAGAAACGCTAAAAGCGCATATGGAACGTGAAAAATTCCCAACTCATCGCATCCATGTCGTACCCAACGGCGTGCCCTCGCCTGCTGCCCTGCCCGCGTGGAATCCTCCGCAAAATCGCCCATGGGTTATCGGCATGATTGCCTTGTTCCGCCCACGCAAAGGGCTGGAAGTACTGCTCGATGCATTGCTGGCACTGCGTAATCGGGGGGTGGCAACAAAACTGCTGGCCGTCGGCCCCTTTGAATCCGCAGACTATGAAGCAGGGATCCGGCAGAAGATTGCGGCGTGCGGTCTTGCCGACAGCATCGAATGGGTGGGTTACACGCAGGATGTCGCCGCCCAGCTTGCACGCATGGACATACTGGCGCTGCCTAGCCTTTACGGCGAAGGCCTGCCCATGGTGGTGCTGGAGGCGATGGCCGCAGGCGTACCGGTAGTAGCCTCTCACGTGGAAGGCACGGCAGAAGCTCTGCGCCACGGCACGGACGGGCTTCTTGTCGAGGCAGGATCGCCTGAAATGCTTGCGCAGGCAATGCGCGCGATAATCGAGGGACACCACCCTGCGCAAACGTTGCGGCAAAATGCTTATGCGCGTCAGTGCGCTCTCTTTTCCGACAAACACATGGCGCGCGGTGTCGCTGAGGTTTACCGCATGGTGCTCGCTGCATGACTGAGCTCTTTGGCATCAACTTTGCCCCTGTCACCATGCCAGAAGCGGTCGATACCGTCCTTACCTGGACACGCGAGATAAATCCTTGCCGCTATGTGGTGACACCGAATGTCGATTACATCGTCCTGCTGCGCGATCGGCCTGATCTGCTTGCGGCAACCCGTGAGGCCGCACTGGTGCTGGTGGATGGCAATCCCGTGCGCTGGGCCTCTGCACTTCTAGGACATCCCTTGCCGCAAACGGTTACCGGTAGCGATCTGACTCCGGCATTGCTCGACGCGGCGCGAGCTTCGGGACTGCGCGTGTTTCTGCTCGGTGCAGCACCCGGAGTTGCGGTGCGGGCTGGCGAAAATATTCGCAAACGCTGGCCGTGGGTGAAGATTTGCGGCACGTACAGCCCACCGCTGGGTTTTGAAAAGGATAATACTGAATGCGAATGCATCGTGCAGATGATCTCTGCTGCAAAGCCGCAACTGGTCGTTATCGGATTAGGTGCGCCCAAGCAGGAACTCTGGGCACAGCGTTTTCATAAATGCATTGATGCGCGTGTGATGCTATGCGTGGGTGCGACGATTGACTTTCTTGCTGGTGAAAAAGCGCGTGCGCCGCTGTGGATGCGCAAACTATGCATCGAATGGCTACACCGTCTACTCACCGAACCCCGCCGTCTTGCAAAACGTTACCTGCGCGATGCGTGGATCTTCCCGCAGCTGGTAGTAGCAGAGATGATGAAAAGAAAATAATTTAAATCTACCAACCACGATTCTTATACTTTGGATTTGCCGAAAATTGGCCGGATCCAGTATCAAGATCTCCTGAAAAAGGAATTCTGTACTCACCCCAATTAGCTATTTTGCTCCCGACCTTTGATTCGTAGGAAGTCCATATGCCAACATATTGATTATTTCTAAAATTATCAGAGTAATTTTCGATATCATCGAAAAGTAATATCCCATTTCGATCAACATACCAATTTAATGTCATCACGCCTGTAAATTCACCTGAGTGTTTTTGTTTGGGATTTTCCTGTAATTTGTATTTTGCCTTCAAAAATCCTTCAGATCGAATTTTTGCGTCTTTTAATTCATCATCCACTCCATAGTGCATTCTTTTAAATTTTCTAATTTTATCTACAACAATAATGCCCTCAAAATCATTTTGAATGGCTTTCACTTCTGAGTACCCTTTCACTCGGTAGACACTATGATCTTCTTTGTCTTGCTTGACTGAAGTGAAAATTATTTTCAATCTTTGATAATCATTTCCAATGTAACCCAAGAATTCACTTTCTGGTTTCAATAGTGTTGAAAAATCCCTATCCAAATATTGGAGCTTTACATCAATGCTGTCACTAGCAACCGCGACAGCAAAGGTAAGCAAAAAAAAGACGGTATAAAAAATGCTTTTTCTTGCTGCGTTCATTAGTGAAAAATTGCTCTTATTAATCATATTTTCTACTTACGTTAACTTATTTTCATCCTACTTCTAAGCCCGCAACAGGCAAGCACAATGTACATTAGCGTTATCTCAATCCCAGCGCCTTAAGCGCTTCCGGCTCGAACGTGCGCGAGCCGTGCGCAGGATCGACAAAACGCACCGATGCATCTGCGGGATCGGTCACTGTTTTGCCATGCATTTGAACAATGCCGAACCCATCCGCATAATCCCACAATTCCCAGCCGATGCCATCTGCTTCCAGCGCGCGGCGAGCGTCCCCTATCCAGCGGTAACGCGACGCCGGATCACTATGCGCACGCAGCACGCCAAACTCACCGCATATTACTTCCGCTTTATTATGCACTGCCCATTCCTTCGCTACATTTATCCGCGCGGCAATGCGCGTAGCATCCCACTTCGCATCTACATAATCTTTGAGTTCGCTCTGCGCTTGAGAAGGGTTGGGAGATTCCGGCGTATACACCTTTGCATCGTATTTTACTTTGCTTGCGGGATAAGGCAGTCCGTGAAAATAGCGCAGCATTTGTTTCTCAAACCCCCATGCGGTCCCCTGATGTGTGAAGATATAGGGTTCATAAAAATGAAAATCGTAGATAACGCGCGCATCATTTAGTGGCTCCATCTGCTGCAGCCCATCAATCGATGAGCCCAGCGGTGCACCCACGATAAGAAAACGTTTTCTATCAGCCTTGCGCACCGTGGCAGCAAGCGTGCGTATCCATTCGTTATAGCTTTTTTCCGCACCGTAATACTGTGGCTCATTGAGCAATTCAAACGCCAGCGCATGGACAGGATATTCACGATAACGCTTCGCAAGTACCACCCACAATTCAGCAAATTTTTTCCTCGCCCATTTTTTCTCCTGCAGTGTCTGCACAAACGCGTCGGATGGATGCACGTCCAGCACCACCGCAAGGCCGTTGGAAATGGCAAGCGTGATGGCTCTGTCCAAAGGCAGAAAATCGACGTCGCTGACGGCGAAATCCGGCGTCAGCTTAAATCCCAGCCGCTCGGGGTCGACGGGGAGCCGGACATTGTCAAAACCCGCTTGTTTAATCAGAATAAAATCGCGAGCGTAAAGGGGCTGGCGTGGCACATTGGCAAGCCAGCTGGAAAGGTTAATACCCCGCGCAAGCGCCGGCTTATCCGCTGCGGCAGTGCAAGCCTGCGCAACCATCAGAAAACTGCAGACAAGGCAAAAAAACCGTGGCAACATCTTTTCTCCTATGAACTCCAGTACCATAGAATTTCCGGCCAGCGCAAGCGACCCGATACGCAGCCTAATCCAGCGGCTCAGCATCGGCTCTGAGGGAGCGCATGCCCGAAGCATTGCGTTCGTTGCCGCCCGCGCGCGTGAAGGCACCTCCACCATCGCGTGGGAATATGCCAAAACGCTGGCGGCAGAAACCGATCAGAAAGTGTTGCTAATTGATGCAGGCGCTGCGGATACGGATCGTTACCGCGACCACGATCTCAGCTTTTCTTCAGGCATGGTTGACGCTGTGCTTGCGGGGCAACCGGCAAGCGCTGTCATTAAAGCAAGCTCTCAAGGCATCTGGGTTGCATGCTGGGTTGGCGCAGAAAAGAATCGTACATTCGGTGGCAGAGCGCTGCATGACGCCGCGCTCTGGAAAGGACTGTCCAATTCTTTCGATTCGATCATCATCGACGCGCCCTCGCTGCAGTTCTCGTTCGATGGTATTGCACTCGCCGCAAAAGCAGAAGCAACGGTCATAGTTATTGAGGCGGAATCCACGCCTGAACCCGTGGTTAAGAATCTCCAGAATAAGCTCACCGCTTCCGGCGCTACAATCGTGGGTACCATTATGAATAAGCGGCGTTACTATATTCCTGAGAAAATTTATAAACGCCTTTAGCGGCGCAGCGGGATAACCGCCAGCACCGGAAGATTAAGATGCCGCTCTATCTGCTCAGGCGCAATAAACCCGGTGGACGAGAATTCCGTATAGGCAGCCATCAGCAGCGCCGAGATGAGGGAAACTAATATTCCTACCAGCATAATCACCGGCTGCAATTTTCTAGGTTCAGAGGGCGTGGTGGGCGGCTGGATGACGCGCACGCTATCGGAACGCTCCTGCTGAAGATCCTCGTGAGCTTTGGCTTCGTCGAGCTTGCGCGAATAGAGACTATAGGCGTCTTCGGCTATTTGCGCCTCGCGCTGCAGGGCACCGAACTCTCGTTCCTCTACATCCAACCGATCAAGCTCGCGGGTATAGGCAGCAATTTTACGCTCCAGCGCCGGACTCACAATATTGGCTGCCTGTTTCTGCGCGTCATTGCGCTGCTCAAGTAGTTGGGCACGTTGATCACCCAGTGAGTAAATCTTGTGGGCGCGTTTATATTCTTCCACCGCCTGCTCTGCCACCAGCGCCCGCTCATGCCGCGTTTGCAGTTCTGCTTCCGCAAGCTTGGCGCGCGGCTCGTGATAAAGCTGCTTGCGCTTATCAAAATAGAGCTTCAGGAGCGTGTCGAGCGCCTGCACTGCCACACTGCGATCAGCATGTTCGAAAGACACATCGATAACGGAAGATTCTTTCTCAAGCACAATGTTCAGACGCTTATCGAAACATTCTACCGCCTCGGGCAGATCTTTGCTGCGGGGAAAAAGTTTTTTAATTCCTATCGCGCTGATCACCTGCGCATGCAGATCGGCGCTACTTAAGATAGCTACCTCTGCCTTGAATATTTGTTCCTGATTAAAAGGAATGACAGCCGTAGGACCGTTTTGGGGAGTGCCTACTTCCGGCTGGTAGACATATTCCGACCCCAGTCGCACGATGAGCACGCTGCTTGCCTTATAAAGCGGTGTGGGAAAAAACGACACGACGAAGCAAAGCGTAAGCGGCACCCAGAACGCCAACAATAACCGCAGACGATGCCGATAGAAAAATATCAGCAATTCACGTTTGGAGACAGTGTACGAAAAGGAGACGGTCATCGGCTTATCGGCTGATACTGGTTAGTGTAGACAACACCGGCATTCGTGCTGAATGGCAATGCCTGGCGGATATTTTTGTCAATCCAGCGATCAAAGGATGTCGCATCTGACGGTGGCACCAATATCAGATCGCCTGCCTGCATCATTACGTTCTGCGATAAATCCTCACCGCTTACCATTTTGCTGACATCAATATGGTACACGGCTTCCTTATTATCTTCGCCGCGGCGCACCAGCACCACTTCATCGCGCTTGGCAGAGGGCGAAAGCCAGCCGGCATCACCGAGCGCCTGCAACAATGTTTCACGTCCGCTTAGCTGCACGGGACCGGGTTTTACCACCTCGCCTTCCACATAAATTTTTTGGCTTGCGAAGCTATGCATGATCACGGCCATATCCGGCTGCTTAACATGTGGCGCCAGTTTCTTCTTAAGGACAGCCACCAGTTCTTCCGGCGTTTTTCCGGCAGCAGGAACATCCTGCGCAAACATCATAGAAATCATCCCGTCGGGGCGCACCGGCACAACAGTATCAAGCTCCGGCGTTGAAAAGAATTTGATCTCTATTTCATCGCCTGCCCCAATGCGATACGCTGGAGCGCTTGTGCTAGTAACCGGTGGAGTGATTTTCTGAATAGGCGCAGGATGGACGACCACTGGTGCGCACCCACAGAGCGCCCATAATACGCCTAGCGCTTTCAGATAGTTGTACCGCATAGAATGCTTCAGCCCGATAAAGGAAATCTTTTGGAGGCCATTTTCGCTGTTTTTGCAAGCGCTTTTGTCACCGCAATCTATCCCAAAACGGGACATATGTGCTTGGAAGTAATTGTATGAAGCCAGATTTCTACTGGCAGCCTTATCCCATGCAGCACAACCATGACTAGTGCCATCCACAGCATCCACTGAAGAATACCAAACGATTGCACAGGCTGGCGGTAAATCAGAGCACGATATATGAGCCCGGCAATAGCCATACCAATACCAAGGCCGATGACTACCTCGACAGGTGTATGAAACCCTAACCATATGCGCGTTAAGGCGATGAGGAGTATGAGAGAACCCAATATCAATGCAGGAACAAAGCGCCACCATCCCCTTAGCCGGCCCATCATAATCACGGCAATGGTTCCTAAAACCGCCGCCGACAGCGCAGCGTGCCCACTAGGCGAGTGAATAGTGTCAAAATAAAAGCGTGTGCCGCATCCCCATACAACCGTTTTCATCACCACCATGCAAAACGCGGTCAATAGAAAGGAAACGGCAAGTGCCATTGCTTCCCTGCGACAGCGGGCAGCAAGCAGATAGCAAACCGACACCACGGTAATGGCACCAAGTACGGCACTCTCGCCGATATCAGTAATAGCAGTGAGAAAGGAATGCATAGTGTATACGAACAATAAAAAAGGCGAACATAGCTGTCCGCCTTTTTAGTGTATTATGGAAGAATTATTTTTGATCGGTGGTGCTGGTGGAAACTGGAGGCGCTATCGCATCTCCGGCGGAAGGGGCAATGGAAGGCGTGGCGGTCGTCGAATCCGCAGCAGGCGCAGCCATTTCGGTTGAAGGTTGAGCTGAAACAGGAGCTGGGGCGGGATCTTCTGCATAGGCGCTAACAGCAGCAACTGCAAAAAGAGAAACGGCAGCAAACAAAGCTATCTTCATAAGAGCCTCCCTTATTGAATGATGAAAATATAATGGAATAAAAAGAGCTAGACGGAACTCATTATACAGCGGGCAGTGGGCCACATGAGTGAGACAAACTTACCGCAAAATCGATTTTTCCGCAACGTTAATGTCAATAATGCATAAAGCCTTGCGCCACTGCTTGAGCTTTTTCTCTAATGAAAGCGAGGCATTAGCCGGGCTCGTGGAGGGCAATATTGCTGAAGGAGTATGCCGCAGTAGCTCCGGCAAATTGTCCAGCACATATTTACGATAAAGTTTTGCGGCAGGCTGGCCATTAAATGCAATTAATTTGATATGCTTATGCTTTCTTAAGAAAGCTGCAAAATCGTTGGGTATGGGATTGGAAATATTGGAATCAAGACTGCCCGGACGAAACCCTTGCGCGCAGACGTCCCATAGCGCAATGCCACTGCGTAGCAATTGCTGAGTACGTTTTTTATAAGAAAGTTCCGGTCCAGCCCCCACGAGGGCACCATAATCGGCCAGAACTGATTGCGCGGATGGGCATAATACTGCTCTGCCGCAAGCGACGCCTGCCCCGGCAGCGTGCCCAGAATCAGCACGCGCGCATCAGGGCGGGCAATGGGCAGAAATCCTCTGGATTGCATAGTTGCTTGTTAAAATCGTTTAGGCTGAGCCTGTTTGGCTCAGCCTAATAGATTTTTCAGCTGCCGGTCAGCTTTTTGGGCTCACCTTCAGCATTCTCATTGGCCGCAGCGTTTTGTGCTTCGAGTGCCTTGTCGCGCTCACTTGCTATTTTCTTGAGCTTCATCACCTGAGCGCCGGTACCGGCCGGAATGAGGCGTCCGACAATAACGTTCTCCTTGAGACCAGCGAGCGAGTCGACCTTGCCGGCCACTGCTGCCTCGGTGAGTACGCGGGTGGTCTCCTGGAAGGAGGCCGCCGAGATGAAGGAGCGCGTCTGCAGGGAGGCTTTCGTGATGCCTTGCAGCACCGGGATGCAGGTTGCGGGCTTGAAGCCTTCGGCCACGGTCTTCTCGTTGACCAGTACGAACTCTTCTTTGTCCACCTGCTCTCCAGCCAAGAACGTGGTTTCATGCGGCTCGACAATCTCGACCTTCTGCAGCATCTGGCGGACGATGACTTCGATATGCTTGTCGTTGATCGTCACGCCTTGCAGACGATACACCTGCTGCACTTCGTTGACCATGTAACGTGCGAGCGCCTCAACACCCATCACGCGCAGGATGTCATGCGGCACGGGGTTGCCGTCCATCAGCAGATCGCCCTTCATGATGTAGTCGCCCTCATGCACAGTGATATGCTTGCCCTTGGGGATCATATATTCCACTGGCTCGGCCGAAGCATCTTTCGGACGTACGATGAGACGACGCTTGGTCTTGTAGTCCTTGCCGAATTCAATCGTGCCTTCGATTTCGCTGATGATGGCGTGATCCTTCGGCTTGCGGGCTTCGAACAGCTCGGCCACGCGCGGCAGACCGCCCGTGATGTCGCGGGTCTTGGTGGACTCACGCGGGATACGTGCAAGCACGTCACCGGCATGCACCTGCTGACCGTCGGTCACCGACAGGATGGCGTTCACGGGGAGGAAGTAGCGCGCTTCCAGACCGTTGGCGAGGGTGAGGATTTCACCCTTCTTGTCACGCAGCGCAACGCGCGGCTTTAAATCCGCACCACGCGTCTGCTGACGCCAGTCGATGATTACCTTGCTTGCGATACCGGTGGCTTCGTCCAGCACTTCGCGCAAAGATACGCCTTCGACCAGATCGCGGTAATGGGCGATACCCGCCTTTTCCGTGATGATGGGGATAGTATACGGATCCCACTCAGCAAGTTTGGAACCTTTGGTAACCTTTGCACCTTCAGCCGCAAGCACGCGAGCACCGTAAGGCACCTTAAAGCGGGCGCGTTCTCTGCCCTGCTCGTCCTTGAGCACGATTTCGCAGGTACGGCTCATGACCACTTGGCGGCCCTGGCTGTCTTTCACGACGTTCTTGTTGGAAAGCGTCAGAGTCGCATCATGTGTGGCTTCCACGCTGGAGGTTTCAGCACCACGCTGCGCCGCACCACCGATGTGGAACGTACGCATGGTAAGCTGCGTACCCGGTTCGCCAATCGACTGTGCAGCAATGACGCCCACAGCTTCACCGACGTTGACCGGTGTACCGCGTGCGAGATCGCGACCATAGCACCTGGCGCAGACGCCACCGTCGGATTCGCAAGTCAGCACCGAGCGAATCAGCACCGATTCAATGCCGGCTTCATCAATCCGCTCGACAATCTTTTCATCCACCAACTCACCTGCGCGAACGATGGTCTCGTTGCTGACGGGATGATGCACGTCCTTGGAAGAGGTGCGGCCCAAGATGACATCTGACAGGGTGACGATGATTTCGCCGCCTTCGATGACCGGTTTGGCCACAATACCTTTCTTCGTGCCGCAATCATCTTCGATGATGATGCAGTCCTGCGCCACGTCAACCAGACGACGGGTAAGGTAACCAGAGTTAGCGGTCTTAAGCGCCGTATCGGCAAGACCTTTACGGGCGCCGTGCGAGGAGTTGAAGTACTCAAGCACCGTGAGACCTTCCTTGAAGTTCGAGATAATCGGCGTCTCGATGATTTCACCTGACGGCTTGGCCATCAGACCGCGCATACCAGCCAGCTGCTTGATCTGTGCTGCTGAACCGCGAGCGCCGGAATGGGCCATCATGTAAATGGAGTTGATATGACGTGCGGCTTTCTTTTCACCCTTGCCAGCAGTCTGGCCGGAGATACGCTTCATCATATCGTCGGCCACCACTTCGGTGCATTTCGACCAGGCGTCGATCACCTTGTTGTACTTTTCGCCGAGCGTGATGAGACCGTCAGCATATTGCTGCTCGAACTGCTTCACTTCGGCAAGCGTATGGGCGATGTGCTTTTCCTTGGTTTCGGGGATGATCATGTCGTCTTTGCCGAACGAGATACCCGCGCGGCAGGCGTGGGTGAACCCTAAGCCCATCATGCGGTCGGCAAAAATCACCGCCTCTTTCTGACCGCAGAAGCGGTAGACGGCGTCGATCAGATTGCTGATTTCCTTTTTGGTGAGCAGCTTGTTGACATGCGCAAACGTCAATTGCGGATTGCGCGGGAGCAACTCAGAGATCAGCATGCGGCCCGGTGTGGCGTTCACCACTTCGACCTTCGGCTTGCCGTTTTCATCGACAGAGCGGAAACGGCATTTGATCTTACTGTGCAGCGTTACCACTTTGTTATCAAGTGCCTGCTGCACTTCGCCGACGCTAGCAAACACCATGCCTTCACCCAGCTCGCCTTCGGATTCAAGCGAGAGGTAGTAAAGACCCAGCACGATGTCTTGCGACGGCACGATGATCGGCTTGCCGTTGGACGGCGAGAGAATGTTGTTGGTCGACATCATCAGCACGCGGGCTTCAAGCTGCGCTTCGATGGATAGCGGTACGTGTACAGCCATCTGGTCGCCGTCGAAGTCAGCATTGAACGCAGCGCACACCAGCGGATGCAACTGAATGGCCTTGCCTTCGATCAGCACCGGCTCGAATGCCTGAATGCCTAAGCGATGCAAGGTCGGTGCGCGATTGAGCAGCACCGGATGCTCGCGGATGACTTCATCCAAGATATCCCACACTTCGGGACGTTCGGCTTCCACCATACGTTTAGCAGCCTTGAGCGTCGTCGATATGCCATAGATTTCGAGCTTGGCATAGATAAACGGCTTGAACAGCTCCAGCGCCATTTTCTTCGGAAGGCCACACTGATGCAGCTTGAGTTCGGGACCCACCACGATGACCGAGCGGCCAGAATAGTCGACGCGTTTGCCGAGCAGGTTCTGACGGAAACGACCCTGTTTACCCTTGAGCATATCGCTCATCGACTTCAGCGGACGCTTGTTGGCACCGGTGATCACGCGACCACGGCGGCCGTTGTCGAACAGTGCATCCACCGCTTCCTGCAGCATGCGCTTTTCGTTGCGCACGATGATATCAGGCGCGCGCAGCTCAATGAGGCGCTTCAAGCGGTTGTTACGGTTGATAACACGGCGGTAGAGATCGTTTAAGTCCGAGGTCGCAAAGCGGCCGCCATCGAGCGGTACAAGCGGACGCAGTTCGGGTGGGATGACCGGAATCACTTCCATCACCATCCACTCAGGCTTGTTCTTGGACTCCACAAACGCTTCGACGAGCTTGAGGCGCTTGACCAGTTTTTTGCGCTTGGCTTCGGACGTCGTTTCCGAAAGCTCGGCGCGCAGCGTTGTCTTTTCCTTCTGCAGATCGACAGCATTCAGTAACGTGCGAATGGCCTCAGCACCGATCTGCGCGGTGAAGGTGTTCTCGCCGTACTTATCCATTGCTTCATAGTATTGATCTTCGCTTAAGAGCTCACCACGGCCGAGCGGTGAAAGCCCCGGATCTACAACCATGTAGCTTTCGAAATAGAGCACTTTTTCGAGATCCTTGAGCGTCATGTCGAGCAGAATGCCCACACGCGATGGCAAACTCTTCATGAACCAGATATGCGCCACCGGAGCAGCCAACTCAATGTGGCCCATGCGTTCACGGCGTACTTTAGAGGTGGTGACTTCGACACCGCATTTCTCGCAGATGATGCCGCGATATTTCATGCGCTTGTACTTGCCGCACAAGCATTCATAGTCCTTGATGGGACCGAAGATGCGCGCGCAGAAAAGACCATCGCGCTCCGGCTTGAACGTACGATAGTTGATGGTCTCGGGCTTCTTCACTTCGCCAAACGACCACGAACGGATTTTCTCCGGGCTTGCGATCGAAATCCTGATTTCGTCAAATTGTTTGGTGGCTGAAAGCTGACCGAAATAACTCATCAATTCATTCATGTTTTCTCTCCTAGTGGTTAGAGTCGAGAGTCGAGTGGCTAATTACACTACACGACTCTCGATTCTTAAGACTCGATTTAAGCTTCTTTTTCTTCCAGTTCGACATTGAGGCACAGCGAGCGCAGTTCCTTGACCATCACGTGGAATGATTCAGGGATACCCGACTCGAAGCTATGATCGCCGCGAACGATGGACTCATAGACCTTGCTACGACCCGCCACGTCGTCCGACTTGACGGTAAGCATTTCCTGCAAGCTGTAAGCCGCGCCGTACGCCTGAAGTGCCCAGCACTCCATTTCGCCGAAGCGTTGTCCGCCGAACTGCGACTTACCACCGAGCGGCTGCTGGGTGACCAGCGAGTACGGTCCGATGGAACGCGCGTGGATTTTATCGTCCACCAAGTGGTGTAGCTTAAGCATATAGATATAGCCCACGGTTACCTTACGATCGAACGACTCACCGGTACGCCCGTCAATGAGCGACACCTGCCCGGAAGAATCGAGCCCGGCCTTGGCAAGCCAGTTCACGATGTCTTCTTCCTTAGCACCATCGAACACCGGAGTCGCAAAGGGCACGCCCTTGCGCAGGTTTCCGGCAAGCTCCATGACTTCATCGTCGTTCATGTGCTTGAGTTCGGAGGTGATATCCTTCTCATCATAGGTTTCGATGAGCAGGTTGCGCACGGAGTTGGTCGTCTGCTTGGCAGTCATGTGATCGAGCATCTCACCGATCTTGCGGCCCAAACCTGCCGAAGCCCAGCCCAGATGCGTCTCCAGAATCTGACCGACGTTCATGCGTGAAGGCACCCCGAGCGGATTGAGCACGATATCGACCGGAGTACCGTCTTCGAGATACGGCATATCTTCCACCGGCACGATCTTCGAGATCACACCCTTGTTACCGTGGCGGCCGGCCATTTTGTCGCCGGGCTGCAGCTTGCGTTTCACGGCAACGAAAACCTTGACCATCTTGAGCACGCCGGGAGGCAGATCGTCACCCGCCTGCACCTTGCCCACTTTTTCATCAAAGCGCGCATTGAGCTGACCTACGACGGTGTCGAGCTGCTTTTTAAGCTTCTCAACTTCCTTCATGGTCTTCTCGCCTTCAACGTCAATGTGCCAGAGCTGGCCTTTGGCGGTGCTGGTGAATACTTCTTCCGACACTGTCTTGGCCTTCACGCTCTTGGGCGCACTTACGATCTTTTTGCCCATGATGAGTTCCTTGAGGCGGCTGTAGACATAGCGCTCGATGATCGCGCGTTCGTCGTCGCGGTCTTTGGCGAGGCGTTCGATTTCAGCCTTCTCAATGGCAAGCGCACGCTCGTCCTTCTCAATGCCGCGGCGTGAGAAAATACGCACACCAACGATGGTGCCCGAGATACCCGGAGGCAGACGCAGTGAAGAATCACGCACGTCAGAAGCCTTTTCACCAAAGATGGCACGTAAAAGCTTTTCTTCCGGCGTCATGGGGGACTCGGACTTCGGAGTCACTTTGCCGACCAGAATGTCGCCGGCTTTGACTTCCGCACCGATATGCACCACGCCGATTTCGTCGAGGTTTTTGAGGCCTTCTTCGCCGACGTTGGGAATATCGCGGGTGATTTCTTCGCTACCCAGCTTGGTGTCACGCGCCATCACTTCGAATTCTTCGATGTGAATGGAGGTAAACACATCTTCGGCAACCAGCTTCTCGGAGATGAGAATCGAATCTTCGAAGTTGTAACCATTCCACGGCATGAACGCGACCATCACGTTATGGCCAAGCGCCAATTCGCCCAAATCAGTAGACGGACCGTCGGCGATGATGTCGCCCGTTTTTACCGTGTCACCCACCTTCACCAGCGGACGCTGGTTGATGCAGGTGTTCTGGTTGGAGCGCTGGAACTTGAGCAGATTGTAGATGTCCACGCCCGGCTGGCCGGTTTTGTCATCTTCGGTGGTACGAATCACGATGCGCGCAGCATCCACCTGATCAACGATGCCAGAGCGGCGAGCGGCGGTGGTCACACCGGAGTCACGCGCCACCACATCTTCCATACCGGTGCCGACAAGCGGCGCTTCGGTACGCACGAGGGGTACGGCCTGGCGTTGCATGTTCGAGCCCATGAGCGCACGGTTGGCGTCGTCGTTTTCCAAGAACGGAATCAGCGATGCCGCAACCGAAACGAGCTGCTTAGGCGCCACATCGATATAGTCGATGGTGTCGGGTGCCGCCATGATGAAGTCCCCACCCTTGCGGCAGGAAATGAGATCATCCACAAACTTGTTGTTCTTATCCATCGCCGAATTAGCCTGCGCGATGGTGTATTTGCCTTCTTCGATGGCCGAAAGATATACGACTTCTTCCGACACCTTGGTATTGTTCACCTTGCGGTACGGCGTTTCGATGAAACCGTATTTGTTGACGCGCGCATAGGTCGCCATCGAGTTGATAAGACCGATATTCGGACCTTCGGGCGTTTCAATCGGGCAGATGCGGCCGTAATGCGTCGGATGCACGTCGCGCACTTCGAAACCGGCGCGTTCGCGGGTAAGACCGCCCGGTCCAAGGGCCGACAGGCGGCGCTTGTGGGTAATCTCGGAGAGCGGGTTGGTCTGATCCATGAACTGCGAAAGCTGCGAGGAGCCGAAGAATTCGCGCACGGCGGCAGCCACTGGCTTTGCGTTCACCAGATCATGCGGCATGACGGTGTCGATATCGACCGAGCTCATGCGCTCGATGATGCTGCGCTCCATGCGCAGTAAGCCGATGCGATACTGATTTTCCATCAGCTCACCGACTGAACGCACACGGCGGTTACCTAAATGATCGATGTCGTCGATTTCGCCAACACCATCCTTGAGTGCCACCAGCGTCTTTACTACTCCAAGGATATCATCCTTAGTGAGCGTTCCCAGTTCTTCCGGATGGGTAAGCCCAAGGCGCGCATTGAGCTTCACGCGGCCCACGGCCGAGAGGTCGTAACGCTCTGTTTCGAAGAAGAGGCTCTTAAAGAGTGCTTCCGCAGCTTCAAGCGTCGTGGGTTCGCCTGGACGCATTACGCGGTAAATGTCAATCAGTGCTTCCTCGCGAGTGGTGTTCTTATCGAGGATGAGCGTATTGCGGATATAAGGGCCGACATTGACGTGATCGATGTCAAGAATCGGGATTTCCTTGATACCACCTTCATCGAGCATGGCAATTTTCTGCTTGGTGAGTTCATCACCTGCTTCGATGTAAATTTCGCCCGTGCTCTCGTTGATGAGATCAGCGGCGAAATACTTACCGATGAGCTGTTCGTCGGTAAGCAGGATTTCCTTGAGCCCATCTTCCGCAAGCTTCTTAGCAATGCGCATATTGATCTTCTTGCCCTCTTCCAGCGCTTTCTTGCCGGTCTTGGCATCGATCAGATCATAGGCAAGCTTTACGCCTTTCCAGCTTTCGGGGATGTACTTCGTCGTCCAGCCACCGCTTTTGGCGCGCTTGTAGCTGAGCGTATTATAGAAGGTACCGAGAATTTCTTCCGTAGGCATGCCGAGCGCACGCAGGAGCGAAGTCACCGGCAGCTTGCGGCGACGGTCGATGCGTACATAGACGATGTCCTTGGCATCAAATTCGAAATCAAGCCACGAGCCACGATAGGGAATCACGCGCGCCGAGAACAAAATCTTGCCGGAGCTGTGCGACTTGCCCTTGTCATGATCGAAGAACACGCCGGGCGAGCGATGCATCTGCGAGACGATCACGCGTTCGGTGCCGTTGATGAGGAACGTGCCGTTGTCGGTCATGAGCGGAATGTCGCCCATGTAGACGTCCTGCTCTTTGATATCCTTGATTTCGCGCGCGCCGGTGTCGGCATCGACAATCCAGACGATAAGACGCAGCGTTACGCGTAAGGGCGCAGCATAGTTGATGCCACGTGAACGGCATTCTTCAACATCGTATTTGGGCTCATCAAATTCATATTTGACGAATTCGAGCGTGGAAGTTTCGGCAAAATCCTTAATCGGAAATACGCCTTTGAACACGGTCTGCAGACCCTGCTCCTTGCGCTTGTCGCTTGAGACAAAACGCTGCAGGAACTGTTCGTAGGAATTCTTCTGAACCTCAATGAGGTTCGGCATACTGGTAATGGAAGCAATCCGGCCGAAGGAGCGGCGGATGCGCTTGCGGGAGGTGAAAGAATGGCGGGAGACTGCGGATTGCACCATGATACCCTCTATGTTTATTGTACTTTTAAGGCGAATGTTTCGCCCTTCGATTGACCGGCAGGCACTACAAGTGGAAATGCCGGAGGCCGCACTTCATATCAAGTGCAGGACACTCCGGCTTGCGTGAGGCAACCCAGAAGGTTACTTGACTTCCACTTTGGCGCCGTTGTCTTCAAGCAGCTTCTTGATCTTGGCTGCTTCGTCCTTGTTGACGCCTTCCTTAACGTTCTTGGGGGCGCCTTCAACGAGGTCCTTGGCTTCCTTGAGGCCTAAGCCGGTAACGGCACGGACTTCCTTAATGATGTTGATCTTGTTGGGACCTGCATCTTTCAGGACAACGGTAAATTCGGTCTTCTCCTCAGCGGGACCAGCGGCGGCAGCGCCACCAGCGGCGGCAACAGCAACCGGAGCGGCGGCAGAAACGCCCCACTTCTCTTCGAGCATTTTGGAGAGTTCGGCGGCTTCGATAACGGTCAGCGCCGAGAGATTTTCAACGATTTGTGCGAGATTGGCAGACATGTGGGTTCACCTCTATAAATTTTACTATAGTTTTCAGTTAGTTACCTTACGCGCGCGGGCAGCCTTCTGAATTAAGGCTGTGGTTTATAGCGTAAGACAAAGGAAATGCAAGAGGAATTTTTGGGCTTTTTTCCACCCGCCTGAAGCATGGATTATCGCGGCTTCAGGCCAGATTCAGAAAAAATTAACCTTTTTGGATTACGGTGAGGCATATGAGCAAAGAACCTAGCGCATCCAATAGCCCTCAACTCGATCCTGTATTAAACGAGTTTGAAGAGATAGTAGCCTATACCAGCCGCGAAGAAAACGGCGAGAAAGCACATATACAGTTTTATAATGCCGATAAAGAGAAAACAGGTTCGCTTTCCATAGACGGTCCTTCAAACACCCGTATTGATCTGGGATATGGACAAGAGCCTATTTTCATAGGCATTGATGACGCAAAAAGAGCGCCTTTCTTCGCGCGCGTGATCGCAGAAAAAGGGAAAATCACTTCTCTGGCAGCCATTCAATTTGGAGCTATGCTGGCAGAACAATATCCTTATCAATACGCGGCGATTACCACAGAGCAAATAAACCAGGGGCACATGATTTCCCAAGAAGAAAGTGATGCCGCCGCTGTGAAGTATGCCGCTATGGCAGACGACAAAGGAAAAAAACGTGGCACCCTGATTGAAGTAATGCCAAATAACAATAAAAGATGGCCGGTACTGGGAGCCCTCGGTAAAACGGTGGCTTACTGGGTTTCAAATGTTACGCTAAAGGGAAATGATGGAATAGTTCTGCCTGGAGTCACAGCATTTTTCAGTACTGACAATAAATTTCTAGGCTACGCATTTGCTAGGCCGTCCATACCGCCTCCTGGAATTCCCAACCCACCCCCTATTCTGTGTATAGGGCTGCCTCATGGAGGAATAGCAACCCTTCCTATTTATTATGGCACGAGGAATCTCTTACCCAACATTGCTCAAATTTTGGGCGAAAAGGATGGAATTAATCTCAATGGGGTTGCCAATGCTTTAGCACTTGCCCACACCGATCCCGTAAAATACCACGCAGCAACTTCAGCTGAGCTTAACAATGCCGCCTTTGGCATGAAAAGTACTCTTCACACAGTAAAAATATCCGATGAACGGCGTTCTAAAGCTCAAGAGTTTCTTAGCAGAAACTAAACTGGGCTTAAGCCGCTTCGCCCTTGCGGGAATGCGCGCCGATGACGCGGGCGACCTGGCCTGCGGGAGCTTGCAGTAAGGTAGCAATGCGGCGGGCTGGGGTCTGGATCATACTGATGATCGTCGCGCGCAGTTCGTCGAGCGAAGGCATCTTCGAGAGCGCAGTGACGGTTTTGCCATCGAGCAGCGTTTCACCGAACGCGCCACCGAGCAACACCAGCTTTTCATTGGCCTTGGCAAATTCCACCAGCACCTTGGCAACGGCCACCGGGTCGCTGGAATACGCGATCGCGGTTGGGCCAGTGAACATCTTGGAAATTTGCTCAAACGGAGTGGACTTCAGCGCACGCTGCGTGAGCTTATTCTTGGTCACTTTGAAGCCGGCGCCAATATTACGCACTTTCACGCGCAGGTCGGTCATCTCCGCTACCGTCAATCCCTTGTAATGGGCAACCAGCACCACGCTCGACTTTACGAGCTTGGCATTCAAATCAGTAATGAGGTCGGTTTTTTCAGTGCGGTTCATGGCTTCATTCCTTATGCGGCTAAACTTGCCAAATCGATTTTCACGCCGGGGCCCATCGTGGTGGAGATGGACACTTTCTTTACGTAGTTGCCCTTAACGCCACTGGTCGGCTTGGCTTTGTTGACGGCTTCCATAAATGCCTTGATGTTCTGCACAATGGCCTCTTCGCTGAAGCTCGCCTTGCCGATGCCTGCCTGAACGATGGCGGCTTTTTCAATGCGGAATTCCACCTGCCCGCTCTTAGCGGACTTGACGGCTTCCACTACGTTCGGCGTCACAGTACCCAGCTTCGGGTTTGGCATCAGGCCGCGCGGGCCCAGCACCTTACCGAGCTTGCCCACTACGCCCATCATATCGGGGGTAGCAATGCAGCGGTCGAAATTCATTTCGCCCTTTAAAATCTTTTCAGCCAAGTCATCAGCACCAACCAGATCGGCACCCGCCTTGAGCGCATCGGCAGCTTTGTCGCCACGGGCAAATACGGCCACGCGAATGGTCTTGCCGATACCGTTGGGCATGGCCACCATGCCGCGTACCTGCTGGTCGGACTGCTTAGGGTCAACACCGAGGTTGACGGCGATATCCACCGTCTCATCAAATTTGGGCTTGGCAGCGCTTTTAATCAGCTTCACCGCTTCAACCACAGAATAGGCTTTGGTTCTGTCGACAAGCTTGAAGGCGCTCGCATAACGCTTGCCGCCAACATTCTTTTCCTTCTTCTTTGCCGCAGAGGCTGTTTTTTCTTTCTTGGTCATATCATGCCGCCTTCGGTTCGCCGATTACTTCAAGACCCATCGCCAGTGCCGAACCGCGGAGCATGCGGCAGGCTGCCTCAACATCATGGGCATTCAAATCTTTCATCTTCACCTTGGCAATCTCACGCAACTGATCCCAGGTGACTTTGCCGACCGTGTCGCCTTTGCCGGGCGTGCGAGAGCCGCTTTCAATCTTGGCAGCCTTCTTGAGGAAGTAGGACACCGGCGGCGTCTTGGTGATGAACGAGAAGGTGCGATCCTGATAGGCGGTGATGATCACCGGGATCGGCATGCCAGGTTCTTCCTTCTGGGTGGCGGCATTGAACGCTTTGCAGAATTCCATGATGTTGAGGCCGCGCTGACCGAGCGCCGGACCTACGGGAGGCGACGGATTGGCTTTGCCTGCCGGAATCTGTAATTTAATGTAACCTGCTATTTTCTTGGCCATAATCTGTGCTTTCTGTTACGAGGGCGCGGTTTATAGCGCCAAATCTGCCCTTTGGCAAATGGATTTTCGCTTTTTTAAGAAGCCTTCTCCACCTGGGTGAATTCCAACTCCACCGGAGTGGCGCGGCCAAAGATGGAAACGGCGACTTTTACACGATTTTTTTCGCCGTCGACCTCTTCCACAACGCCCACGAACGACTCAAACGGCCCTTCGGTGACCTTGACGGATTCGCCCACTTCGTAAATCACGGAATTCTTCGGATGTTCAATGCCTTCCTTGACCTGTTTGAAGATGGCTTCGGCTTCAGCTTCGGAAATCGGCTGCGGCTTGCCGCCGCCGCCTAAAAACCCGGTAACTTTTTGTGTTGTCTTGACCAGATGCCAGGTTTCATCGGTCAACTCCATTTTCACCAGCACATAGCCGGGGAAGAATTTACGCTCGGCGTTTGTCTTTTTGCCACGACGGACTTCGACCACTTCTTCGGTCGGGACCACGACGTCCTCAAACATGTGAGTGATGCCACGCTGGACTGCCGATTCCTTGATCGACTGCGCGACTTTCTTCTCAAAGCCCGAATACGCATGAATGATATACCAACGCATTGCCATAAATTAATACCTTACATTCCAAGAATTGACCTGACAGCCCATGAAATAATGCTGTCAACGACATAGAAAAACACCGCCGAGATCAAGATAAGCATCAACACCATGGCAGTCGAAATCATCGTTTCCTTGCGCGACGGCCAGACGACTTTGCCAACTTCCTGGCGCACTTCACGGATAAATTTTGCGGGGCTCGTTTCCGACATAACAGGCAAATCCCTTAAAGATGGGAAGGGTTATTAGTCCTTCTTCTCTTCCTTTTTCACTTCTTTTTTGGCTTCTTTTTTGCCTTCAGCCTTGGGAGCAGCCGCTTTAGCTTCCTTCTTGGGAGCAGCCGGAGCCGGGGCAGCGTCTGCTTTCTTTTCTTCGTTCTTAGCGCCTGCAGGAGCCTTGTCGAGGAAGGCGAACTTATTGGTGAATTTTTCCATCTGGCCGGTCTTGCGCAGATTGACGCCGCCTACCCATGCAGGGTGGGTCTTCGGATCCACATCGAGCTGCAGCACATCACCCGGCTTGCCCCAGGTCGAGCGGGTTTCATACTTGGTACCATCGGTCATTACGACGGTAATGGTATGATAATCGGGGTGAATAGCTTCTTTCATACGTATCTCCGGGCGCGAATAAATGAATGAGGGGCTGCTAATTAACCCAAACCCATGCGCAAATCAAGGAGTTTTCGGCATTACTCGTTATTCGGCTGCACATTGCCTGTTTTAGGGGCAAGAAGCTATTGGTTAACAATGTTATGATTCAATGGCCCGTGGCCCTTACCCAGCCCTGGTGCGGTGCGGATGGCTTCCTGTACGTAAGCACGAGCGCGGGTGACGGCCGGCTTTAATTCCATCCCCTGCGCAATGCTCACTGCAATAGCAGAAGCGAGTGTACATCCGGTGCCATGGGTATGGCGTGAAGGGATGCGGGAGCCAGAAAACTCGGTGATCTGATATTTCAAAGATTCGGCGCTGCGTTCTATGAGAATATCCGTCACGTGCTCGCTCTTTAAATGGCCGCCCTTCATAAGCACTGCCTGTGGCCCTAGGCCCATAAGGGTCTCCCCTATTTTATGCATGTCCGCCACCGTCTTGATGGGATAACCCGATAATCGGATCATGGGATTGTCACCGCCCGCCAGCAGTTCTGCTTCCGGCACGTTCGGCGTAACAAGCAATGCGCGCGGAATAAGGCGCTTTACCAACGCTTCCCTTGCTTCGGGCTGCAACAACGGCGCACCACCTTTGGCGACCATTACGGGATCGAGAATCAGCGGAATATTCGGATAATCCTCCAGCACATCTGCCACCGTTTCAATCACAGAGGCCTTCTGCAACATGCCGGTTTTAATGGCATCCGCACCAATATCGTCCAGCACCAGGCGCATCTGCTGCGCGATGAAATCGTCAGGCACTTCGTGAATGCCAAAAACGCCCAGCGTATTCTGTGCCGTAAGTGCGGTGATGGCGGTCGCAGCATAGCCACCAAGTGCCGTGACGGTTTTGAGGTCGCCCTGAATGCCTGCGCCACCGCCGGAATCGCTCCCGGCAACGATAAGCACGCGACCCTTAAATTTTGTTTTTTGCTCCATCGTAATGATTTCTTAACATTCTTATGGTATTTTCAAAAGAAATCTAACCACATTTCTGCTTATGCCTGGCAACCTACCAAACTCCATTGATGTCAACAAAGCAAATGCGCTTTATCTGCAATTGCTGAAAATGAAGCCTGATGCTCCAGGCCGCGACAAACTTATAACAGAGTACAACCATCTTACAGCTGGTATAATGGCCAACGGAGCGATACAGGCAGGATATGATCCCACTGTCGCCACGCAAAACGCCCAAGACTACTTAAACCAGTTCGGGCCATTTAAGATGAGCCGCCCGGCGCCCACTACGCCTGAGCAGAAAAACTCAGTTTCTCAACCCACATCAACACGCCTGATAACAACTTTTCTTACTACTACAAATCCGCCTGACATCATCACGCAAAGTCAAGAAGCCTATAAAGCCGTTAAGGCTGCCGCCCCACACGGCCAGATGCCTAATATATCAGTAGAGGAGCGCATGGCATTCGCGCGGGCACGGGCTTTGCACATTCCTGACACTACTGCCCCCGTACATGTACCCGATGGAACCAATGTGGCTCCGCATACCAATGCTCCCGCAATGAATCAAACGCCCAGCATTTCTCCGAAAAAACCCTGAACGACTTAGGCTGCCTTATCTACCGCCTCAGCGATACTGTCGACCAACAGCCTAATCTGCGGCTCGCTCTCACCTTCGGCCATAATACGGATCAAAGGTTCGGTCCCAGACTTGCGTACCATGATGCGGCCAGTCGCCCCCAGTTTCTTTTCAGCGCTCGCAATCGCTTCCTTCACTTCCCTACGCTCCAAGGGTGACGCGCCGCTGCGGTAGCGCACATTACGCAGGATTTGCGGTAGCGGTGTAAAACACTTGCTCACCTCGCTCATCGGCTGGTTTGATTCCAGCATAACCGCCAGCACTTGCAATGCAGCCACCAGCCCATCCCCAGTGGTCGAATAATCGCTTAAGATAATATGACCCGATTGCTCGCCGCCAATATTATAACCTTGCGCGCGCATCGCTTCGCTCACATAACGATCTCCCACGCGCGTGCGGTGCAGCTGCAGGCCGAGCGTGGAAAGGTAACGCTCCAAACCAAGATTAGACATGTCGGTCGCTACAATCCCCCTGCCCTTCATCAACCCCTTTTTATGCCAATAAGAAGCTATCATGGCCATCAGCTGATCGCCGTCCACCAGTTCACCCTTTTCATCGCCGATGAGAACCCGGTCGGCATCGCCATCGAGCGCAATCCCTAGATGCGCGCCATGCTCCACCACCGCCTTGCAGAACGCCTGCGGATAGGTCGAGCCACATTCTTTATTGATATTGAATCCATCCGGTGAAACGCCGAGCGAAACGACTTCTGCACCTAACTCAAACAGCACGGCGGGCGCAATCTGGTATGCAGCGCCATGGGCACAGTCCACAACGATTTTAAGTCCATCGAGACGCAGTTGTTTGGGGAACGTGTTTTTGACAAATTCGATATAGCGCCCTTTGGCATCATCCAGGCGTTTGGCGCGACCAAGCTTATCGGGTGTGGCTAATGTAACGTTACCGCTTTCCATCAGCGCTTCGATAGTATGTTCGGTGGTATCCGACAGCTTGAAACCATCCGGTCCAAAGAGTTTGATACCGTTATCGTGATACGGATTATGGGAAGCCGAAATCATCACCCCAAGGTCAGCGCGCAAACTCCGCGTGAGCAGTGCGACGGCGGGCGTGGGTAACGGGCCCACGAGCACCACGTCCATCCCCACCGAGATGAATCCGGCAGTGAGTGCCGGCTCGATCATATAACCGGACAGGCGAGTATCCTTGGCGATGATGACGCGATGACGGTGATCGCCGCGCACAAATACTTCCCCTGCGGCTTGCCCAAGTTTGAGGGCAATATCCGGCGTCATGGGAGGCGTATTTGCCGTTCCTCGTATGCCGTCCGTGCCGAAATAAATGCGCTCTGCCATGATCAATGCCTTAAATGAGGGGCATAAATAGCGATAAATCATTGATAAATCAATTACTAACTACGGACACAAAAATCCCGAAAATCTCCTGCTTTGTCATCATGTTGTAACAATTTCCCTGTATTATGAAAAGGATAGAACAGGAAAGGTATGCCTTGAGCATTTATCGTTTTAATGAACAATCGCTAATCGACGAAATTACCGTCCAGCGTTCAGAGGGCGGAGGTTTACGCGCTTATATTCATGCGCGCGAAGGAACGCTACCCGGAAAACTGGGCACCATAAAAAATCTCCTCAATGCACATGAGATGCAGTGGTCACCGGTGCTGGCAGGCGGCAAGCCGGTGCTGGAAATACGCGGTTTCGGCAAGGACGAAAACGGGTTGCTTCGATTGCTTGGCGATAATGATTTTATCATCGGCGGCTACGAGAAAAAACGCACCGTCGGCGACGTGATGAGCTTCTGGGATAAATTTAGAAAGAACACGTTGCGCGCCAGCGGTTATTTCTATTTCGTCGGTGATGCTGGCTTTTTCTCGTACCAGTGGAAAGAGTCGTTCACTAATGGAAAATTGACCAACCTTCCCGGATTGCTCTCTGGCGTATTTTATGCCCTGGGTACCCCGGTGATTGCCTTCTTCGGCAAGGGCGACAAATCTGATTTCCAGCTTAAGGATCTTGCCTACAATACCGAAAGCGAACTTAAGCGCTGGGGTGTGGAGATCCCCAAGGATTCTGCGATCCGTGTTATTGCCGATGGGCATAACGAAGGAGCGCTTAAGAAATTCACCAATTTCCTGCAGCGCTATCCTGCGGAAGTAACCAACTCGGTTTTCGGCATGGCCGGAAGCATGATGATATGGGCGGGTATTAAAGATTACAGAGCGAATGCTAAAAGCAAAAAATCGATTTTCATGGATATCGGCCTTGGATGTATGACCGTGCTGGCCGGGCTTATTTCTGTGTTTGTGGAAGAAGAAGCGCCTGATCCGGATGCGCCTAAAAAACATGGAATCGCGCGTGCCTGGCAGTACATCAAAGAAAAACCTCTGCGTGCAGCTGGAGCAGCGCTCATGGTTAGCACTGTAAGCCATGCCGGGGCCACTTATAAGGACTGGAAGGACAGCAAAGCGGTTCTGGCAAACACTGCATCGCATACCGCCGAGGAAGTAGCACAAGCAACCAAGCATAAAAAGGCTATTCCCGGTCGCGCTATATTTGCCTTTACGAATCTTTCAGCGGAAGCGCTGATGGCAGTTTCTTCCAAGGGCCATGGCGCAGGCGTGAAAACTGATACCAGCCTCGATCGCTCGGTCTATGCCGTCATGGCTGACCTCGTATACCGCAGCCCGAAAGAAGGCAGGGATCTCTTGCTTGGCAACCTTTCGACCTATCTTTCCGGCAAGAAACGCCTTGGCGGACATCCAGCAGATATCGAAAACGGCATACGCGATCAGCTGAAGGCGCTGGAAAACAATCCGTGGGCAGGCAAAGTGAAATCCTCACCTTCGCCAACAAAACCCGAACGGGAAATCAACTGGCAGGCGCGCACCAGCCTATCTGCACTGCAGGCACCACCAGCGCCTGCTATGATGTCACCTTAAATTGTAATTGCGCGAGGCGAGCGTAAAGCGGATTGCTCGCCAACAATTCCTCATGCCTGCCGATAGCTTCAAGCTTTCCCTGATTGATGACCGCAATGCGGCTGGCGTTCTGCACCGTGGCAAGCCGGTGGGCAATCACCAGCGTGGTGCGTCCCTGCATGAGCTTGGTAAGCGCCTGCTGCACTTTAAGCTCGTTTTCAGAATCGAGCGAGCTGGTCGCTTCATCGAGCAGCAGGATACGCGGGTTGCGGATCATCGCACGCGCAATGGCGATGCGTTGTTTCTGTCCGCCCGAAAGCCTGACACCCTTTTCGCCCAGATGGGTATCAAGCCCGTCAGGAAGCTTTTCGAGAAACTCAAGTGCCTCGGCAGCGCCTGCGGCAAGCATGATTTCCTTCGCAGTGGCATCCGGCCTTCCACAACGGATGTTGTCCCACGCATTGGCAGAAAAGATCGCCGGGTCTTGCGGCACAATACCGATATGCGCTCGCAGCTCCGCCGTGCGCAGATTGCGTATATCAACACCATCCACCGTCACACGCCCTCGCAAGGGATCATAAAAGCGCAGCAGCAGCTGGAACAGCGTCGTCTTGCCTGCACCCGAGGGGCCTACAAGCGCAATCGTTTCACCGGGATGAATGACCAGATCAAGCCCGTCAATCGCCGCTTTGTCGGGGCGCGAGGGATAATGAAACACGATATGCTCAAAGCCAATACGCCCGAAGAGCGGATTGGGCAATGACTGTGGATGCTCAGGCTCCAGCACAGCAGAACTGTAGGAAAGCAGTTCCATCAATCGCTCGGTTGCACCTGCTGCGCGTTGCAGTTCTCCTATCACGTCACTGATAGCACCCACTGCACCGGCCACTACTACCGCATAAAACAGAAATTCCGATAATGCTCCCGAGGACATAGTGCCCTGCATTACGTCACGCCCGCCAATCCAGAGCACCATCAGAATGGCCCCGAAGACGAAGGCGATGACGAGCGCTGTCAGCATCGCACGCATGCGGATACGCGAGAGCGCTGTGTTAAGTGAGATATTCACCTGTTTGATAAAACGTTCGGTCTCATAGTCTTCAAGCGAAAATGCCTGAATGGTGCGTATGCCGGTGAGCGTTTCCTCCGCATGCGAGCTTAAATCGGCCACGCGGCCTTGCGTAGCATGCGAGAGGCTGCGCACCTGCCTGCCGACCACAACAATCGGAATGACGACGATGGGCACGATGATGCTCACATACCC
>Ga0206965_10009_pt1 | contig 63983 bp, 66 predicted proteins | sample Alteio_BWOrgHeat_26_FD_152973 | JGI IMG/M metagenome (GOLD analysis project Ga0206965, IMG submission 152973) | Enriched cells from forest soil in Barre Woods Harvard Forest LTER site, Petersham, Massachusetts, United States -... | ecosystem: Environmental > Terrestrial > Soil > Temperate forest >...
GCGTTGGAGGAGCGTGTTCGTACCCACCGTGGTTCCGTGAAGAACAACTACATCGCTATCTCCGGAAATTTTAAGCACGGCTCCGGCAATGGCCTCTGCCGGGTCAGCAGGCGTGGAAAATACTTTCAGAATACGAAGAGTGGAATCCTGAAGCCAGACGCAATCAGTGAAGGTCCCGCCGCTATCAATGGCGATTCTGAGGGGAGCGCCGTGGCTGGGTTTCGCTGTTGTAGTTTTTTTCAATCGAATCGTCACTCTTGCAATGCCGTCCCGGCAAGGCCGCCCTTGCAATGTCATCCTGAGCGAAGCGCCTGCGGATCTTTTCCGACGTGGCTGACTGGCGCGAAGTCGAAGGATCCCGAAAATGCTTATGCTACCATGCCGCTAAAAGGCGTTCTCACGAAGAATTTTCTGTCTTCGACCAAAAACCACAAAATCAGAGAACTCCCTGATCCTTCGACTACGCGCCCATCGATCAAGTATCTAAAAACATCTGAAAGGCGCTCCGCTCAGGATGACAGATCTAAGAGAAGTTCGCTCATGCCAGCAGGCTGCACGCCAAATCTTCATTGATCGAACTCAACTTAGCTTTATCAAGCATCCGCTCAGTCACAGCTTCTTACCCATCTGCAAACCGTCAATCGAATCCAGATAATAGCGTGGCAGTACTTTCAGCACGGAGTATCCGTGCTTCTTGTAAAACTTGAGCGCGGGTTCATTATCCACGGCGACTTCCAGCACAACATAATCGCAGCCAGCCTGCTTCAGCTCGGCTTCAACCGACGACATCATCAAAGTTCCCATGCCGCTGTGCTGGATCGCAGGATCCACATCAATGGTAATAACCCTGCCCGTTAACTGGCGTGTGCGCCGCGAGCGAAAGCACTCGGCAATCAGGAAGCCCACGATCTTTTCATCCTGCAGGCCGACCAGTGAAATCCCGTTCGGCATGCTCAGGAAAAAACTCATCTCTTCTTCGGAGTAGGCAATGCCCTCAATGAAACAAGCCTGATCAATCTCCACCAGTCGGTCAAAATCGCTGGCGCGATACTTGCGTATCTGGAGCACGGCTTTAGGTGGCCCGGCGGGCTTTCTTGCGGCAGTCTTCACAAATGCCATAGATCTGAAAGTTATGGCGAGTCGCGTCGAAATGGTATTTGCGTCCGATCTCTTCTTCCAGTTTGCTTACCTCAGGAGAGAAAAATTCCACTGACGCACCGCACTCCGTGCAGACCATATGATGGTGGCTGCGGCGATTGAACTGATGTTCGTAGCGGGTCATCCCGTCCGGAAACGGAACGGCGCTGGCCAGACCGCACTCTGCCAGCAGCTTAAGTGTTCGGTAGACGGTGGTGAAACCTATCTTTGTATCTTTTTTTCTGACCAGGCGAAAAAGCTCATCGGTAGAAAGATGATCGCGGGTCTCCAAAAAAATGCCCAGGATGGTGTCGCGCTGGTCCGTATGTTTCAGCCCCACGCGTTTCAAATGTTTATAGAAAATCTCCTGTGCCTCACGCACGGATTCACGCGAAGGTGGCGCATGATCATCAATCCGTCTCTGCAACATATTTTTGAGTTCGCCCCGGAAAACCCTGTAAATGAAAATGAATTTTCAATTTCATTATACGCAAATCAAATTCGATTGCCAGAGACGCAACCTCACTAAGCACCCGAAACTCATTGTCGGCAACTGTCCGTTCCCGTAGAATCAGTGTCTCATGGCCACTTCCAGTGTTGCTGCTCCTGCTTCGCGTCGAAGCTTTTTCGGAACCATGCTCAGAATTATTTTCTGGGTTCTGTTGCTTGTAATCATTGCCGTAGCACTGGCAGTTTTCTGGTTTTACCATGCCGCGCACTCTTCCCTGGCGCAGCTTGACGGAACCGTCAGTCTGGCCGGGTTACAAGCTCCCGTCTCTGTGGTTCGCGATAGCCATGGCGTGCCGCACATCACGGCCTCAAAACTGGAAGACTTGTTCTTCGCGCAGGGTTACGTCACGGCGCAGGACCGTCTATGGCAGATGGACCTGACACGGCGTGCCGTAGGCGGTGAGATGGCGGAGATTTTTCCCGCTTCCAGCGCGCCGCCCCAGGCAGTTTCTCGGTCCACGGCGGCTGTGCGTCCACGCCAGACCTGGGTGGATTATGACAAGCAGCAGCGCACCATGCGCCTGCGCGTGATCTCTGAACGTGTGGCCCAGCAGCTCCCTGTGCGCGATCGTGCATTTTTTGAAGCGTATACCAAAGGTGTGAATGCCTATATTGAACAGCATCGCGGAAATCTACCCATGGAGTTCCGCGTTCTGCGCTATGACCCGCGGCCATGGTCGGTAGCTGATTCCCTTCTGGTGGGAATCGGCATGAGCCAGCTGTTGAATCCGCAATATCAGACCGAGTACTGGCGGGAGAAGATCGGCGCCAAGCTTACGCCGGAGCTGATGGCGGATTTGTATCCGCCAGACTCATCGCGTGATCATCCGCCAGCCAGCGAATCAGGTTCAGCACCGGCAAATCTTCCGCTACAGAACCTGCCACCAAATATTCTACGAAAAGCCGGTCAGCTGCCGCATGGCTTCTCTCCACGCCGTAACCCTGGCCCCGACAACGACGCTTGTGAAGCCTGCCTGCCCGGATCGAACAACTGGGTCGTTTCCGGCGCGCACACCGTTTCCGGCAAACCGCTCCTTTCAAATGATATGCATCTGGGGCATCGCGAGCCTGGCGTCTGGTATGAAGTACAGCTCCACTCCGGCGACTTCAACGTAGAAGGCTTCTCTCTGCCTGGGCTGCCATTCATCAGCGTGGGACACAATCAGCGCATTGCCTGGGGATTTACCAATCTCAATCCGGATGTCCAGGATCTGTTCATTGAAAACTTCAACGCCGCAGGCGAATACCAGACGCCCACCGGCTGGCAGAAGCCTGAGATCGATCACCATGTCATCCACGTCAAAGGCAAACCAGATGTGGCGTTTGATGTAACCGTAACGCGCCACGGGCCAATCATCACGCAACTGCTGCTGGGAGAAACGCGGCAGATCTCCCTGGGATGGCTGGTCTATGATCCGCAGGCCATCAGTGTGCCGCTGTTCGATCTTGATTCTGCGCAAAACTGGGAGCAGTTCCGCAAAGCTCTCTCCGTATTCTCTACGCCGTCACAAAACGTGGTTTATGCGGATATCGACGGCAACATTGGTTATCAGCCAATGGGTTATGTTCCTATACGCGCCTCCGGCGATGGCACTGTACCCGTCAATGGCGCGGACGGTAAGCATGACTGGACCGGTTATCTTCCTTTCGATAAATTGCCCAGCCTTTACAATCCACCTTCAGGCATTATCGCCACGGCTAATTCCAAAATCACGCCCGTGGGTTACCCGTATCAATTAGCTACACAGTGGTTTCCGCCCTATCGCGTGGAACGCATCTACAAGATGCTGAAAGCAGACAAGAAGTTCTCACCGGCAGACATGCTGGCTTTGCAGACGGACATCACATCTGAATACGATCGCTTCTTCACCGACAAACTTGTCTACGCCATTGATCACAGCAAAAAATCTACGGATCGCACGCGCAAAGCCGCAGACATAATGCGCGGCTGGGATGGACGCATGCTGGCTGACGCCGTTGCGCCGACCATAGAAGTGCGCACACGTCGCGAGCTCTGGGAAATGCTGCTGGAACCTAAGCTGGGCAATGACGCTGAGAACTATGAATGGTCAGAAGCTGCGGTAGCGATTGAGTCAATCGTACAGAACCAGCCTGCGCGATGGCTGCCTCCGGGTTATGACAATTTCAATGATGTAATGACAGATGCTGTGAACAAAGCATTAAAAGATGCGCCTGCTGATCTGCAAACATGGAAATACGGCGAAGTTTATCCCGTAGTCATCGATCATCCGGTGTTCAGCGCGATTCCTGGCTTGCGTGACTTGAGCGGCCCCGGTCGTCATCCGCAGTCCGGCGGCGGCTACACGGTAAAGCAGGTTGGGCGCAGCTTTGGCCCATCAGAGCGCATGACCGTGGACTTCTCAAATCTCGATGCGTCGACATTCAATATTGTGATTGGAGAATCCGGCCAGATTTTCAGCCCACACTACATGGACCACTGGGACGCCTGGTACAACAACAAAACTTTTTCCCTGGCATTCTCAGATTCAGCCGTGCAATCGGCCAAGGCACATGAATTGACCCTTGAGCCGGCGAAATAGATTATCCATTTAAGTTTAGGGGTCGATCTGCACCGCAGCCACTGCATTGCCAATGATATCGACAGGGGTGATGCCGGTTTCAAGAGCGTCAGTATTGGTATCGAAGATATCCAGCGCTCCGCCCTGCACCACATAAATCACATTACGGCCATTGATTGGCTGAAGGCTCGTGACATTGAAGTTTTGCCGGAATGAAGATTCTTCAGGGAAAGTGGTGGTCGATGTATTGGTATTGAAGATTGACAGGCAGCCGCGAACGTTCCCTGTGGCCGCATCCGTCTCTACGCTGCATGCGCCGGCGCCGACATAAAGTTTGCCGGTGCTGGTAAGCGCCATGGTCTCGTGCAATCCATCCGTAATAGGAACGGCCGGGCCCGCGGTAAAGGCCGCGGTATTAACAGCGGTCAATGCTCCACAGCGGGAGAGCGGGCAAGCGGCACTTGGCCCCGTTGGAGCCGGCAGTGTCCCACCCGTTCCAGCCACATACAGTATAGTTCCGTTGAGCAATCCCACAGTCGCGCCCTGAACAGGTACGTTGGGGCTGAAAACGGGATTTGCGGTGCTGAAATCCACTGACACAACGCTGGAGGCAGTTCCTCCGCATTCTGCGCCGCAGTTCAGGATGAAAGCCTGTGTGTCACTCGCTCCGAAGACCCCTGTAATAGGCTCATCGAGTTGTGCGTCAATAACCGCCTGGACGAGGCCGCTGGCCGTATCTACGACTAAAAATGCATGTGTATTCGGTTGAACTTCCGCTTGCGGATCAAGAAAAACCAGCAATTTGGTGCCATGGGGGCTCATGACGAGACGCCGCGCATTGCCAATACGAATCACCGGCCGCGCAATGCCGGTGGCTGTATCCACGGCTTGCACAAAGCCAAAGTTACGCATCGCAGCCCATGCGGTCGCGCCATCAGGGCTCAGTGCGATATCAAATGGCTGGTCACCAATCGGGGCATTGAAGGTCACGGCTTCTGTCGCGTTATCAATAATAGTGATCTGGCTGCCTGCGCTGTCCATAACAATGGTCGTGCCATTCGCAGTCAGCATTTTCGTTCCAGAAGGTGCTGCAAGTGTTTTGACGTTTAATTGGTCTCTTTTTGCATCAACGAAGGCAACGGTGCCGTTTGCTGTATTGGTAACCAAGACCCGCTTACTTAAGCCGGTCAATGGAGCTGTGTTGCTATTACTGTTGCCGGACCCGCAACCGGCCATAACAAACGCCAGAACTGCAATCCATAAGCATGAAAAATAACTATTTCGCCGCATTCTTTAATTAAACCGTTTCCTCTATGAACCGCGCCAATCGTGTTGAAAGCACGATTATAACAGAGCCTCTTCGAGCGTCTGGAAAGCCCGTTTGGGCTGAAATTTCGTAGTGTTATCACTACTCGATTCCACAAAACGAGGCTCTCCGCTTGAACCATAGAACGCGTGCAGTCGCGTTCCATGCGGAAAATCTTGCCACTCCCTGCCCAGTCATGGCAGAAACAACATTCACTGCGGTATTCTGGAACAGACGATGGCTCTTGATCTGCTAAGCCGACTGAAGCAAGGTCCTGTTCTGTGCGATGGCGCCATGGGCACCCTTTTCTATGCCAATGGTGTGTTCATCAATAAATGTTATGACGAATTGAACCTGACCCAGCCCGACCTGGTGCGCACGATCCACCAGGATTATCTGAATGCCGGAGCCGAGGTTTTTGAAACCAATACCTTTGGCGGCAATTCTTTTCGTCTGGCGCGCCACGGACTGGCTGACAAAGTAACCGAGATCAATCGCAGAGGCGCTGAACTGGCTCGTGAAGCTGCGGACGCATTCAACCTGAAGAAAGCGGCCAATGTTCTGGTAGCCGGATCTGTTGGGCCACTAGGATTACGCATTGAACCGCTGGGCAAAACCTCCAGAGAGGAAGCACGCGAATCTTTCCGCGAACAGATCGCTGCACTGGTTGAAGGCGGCGTTGACCTGATCATGCTTGAGACCTTCGGCTATCTGGAAGAGCTGCATCAGGCGATCCTGGCTGCCCGCGAGGCTGCGCCAGACAAGCAGCTTGTGGCGCAGGTGACCATTGATGAGGACAGCAACTGCCTGGATGGCGCTAGCCCAGAGACATTTACCTCCAAACTGAATGACTGGGGCGTGGACGTAATTGGCTGCAATTGTAGTGTCGGTCCAGTAGCGATGCTTGAGGCTATTGAGCGGATCCGCCGACTGACTGATAAACCGCTGGCCGCACAGCCCAACGCGGGCATTCCACGCAGCATTGAAGGACGCAACATTTATCTGTGCTCGCCCGAGTATATGGCCAGCTATGCGCGTAAATTTGTGAACGCTGGTGTCACCCTGGTAGGCGGCTGTTGCGGAACGACCCCGGAGCACATCAAGGCAATGAAGGCTGTGCTGCGGATGTCCGATGTCAAGGGCAAGACCGGGGGTTTTCGGGTAGTCACTGAGGCCAAGCGTGAATCCAGCATTACTCCGCCTCCGCTGGCCCAGCGGTCCAATCTGGGTAAAAAGATGGCCGCCGGCGAATTTGTCACGCTGGTGGAGATTGTTCCACCCAAGGGCGTGGATTTTCGCAAGGAAGTGGAAGGCGCAAAGTTTCTGAAAGCTGCCGGCATTGACGCCATCAATATCCCTGACAGCCCTCGTGCTTCAGCCCGCATGAGCAACATGGCATTGTGTCTGTTGGTGCAGCAACAGGCAGAGATTGAAACTGTTCTTCACTTTACCTGCCGTGACCGCAATGTGTTGAGCATGCAGTCTGAACTGCTGGGCGCTTATACCACTGGTCTGCACAATTTAATTTGTATTACCGGCGACCCGCCCAAGCTCGGCAACTATCCTGACGCTACAGCCGTATTTGACGTGGATGCAATCGGCCTGGTGAATATTGTTCGCAATTTGAATTTTGGGCTGGATGTGGGCGGGAATCCAATTGGTTCAGGAACCAAGTTTTTGATCGGCGTTGGAGCAAACCCGGGTATCGTGAATATTGATGAAGAAGTGCGTCGCTTCGAATACAAAGTAGAGGCTGGCGCGGACTACGCGGTTACCCAGCCGGTGTTTGACATAGCTTTGCTCGAGCAGTTTCTAAGGCGCATCGATCACCACCGCATTCCTGTACTGGCTGGTATCTGGCCGCTGACCAGTGTTCGCAATGCGGAGTTCATGAAAAACGAGCTGCGCGTCTCCGTGCCTGACGCAATTATTGACCGTATGGCACGTGCGCCCAATGCTGAAGCCGCGCGTGCAGAAGGAATTCTGATCGCTCGAGAGATGCTCCATCAAGTGCGTGGCCTGGTACAGGGAGCGCAGGTAGCTGCACCGTTGGGACGCTATAGCTCTGCGATTGACGTGCTGGCAGGAAACGGAACGGCCACAGCAGCAGGATAAGTCAGCGTTCTCAACAAAATCCAAACTCGTTACCGAACTGAACGATATTCATTTCCAAACACCCCATTTGTGGAAAAAAATTCAGGTTGGCTCCTGTTTATGGCGTTAGAATGTGTCATGGAGTTTCGGCTCGGTGCCTAAATTTGAAGATTGTCTTCAACGCCTGGAACAAATCGTAGATGAACTCGAGAAAGGCAATGTGCCGCTCGAACAGGCATTGAAACTCTTTGAAGAGGGTTTAAAGCTTTCGTCTTCCTGCCGTAAAGATCTGGAAGAAGCCGAAGGCAAAGTCGAAATTCTTCTTCGGCAAAACGGAAAACTTCAACCTGAGCCCTACGAACCTTCCCCAGAGAGGGCCCAGCATCCGGCCAAGAAATAGCCTGCGGCCAGCCCCGCAGCTTGCAATGCCCAGCGAAAACACCAACCGTTTTCGCCCCAGCCGACGAGGAATTACTGTCATGAAACCTCTCAGTGTAGTTGTCGCCCAACGCAATGGCAAAGCCGCGGAAATACTGGCGAAATCTCTCTATAACCATTTCCGTGTAGTGCATCTCTCCGGTAATCTGGATGAGTTGTGGCTGGCCATCCCAAGAAACCGCGCGGATGTGGCAATTGTTGACCTTGAACTGGCATCACTTAGTGACGTGCAGCAGCTCAAGCGAGAGTTTTCTGCCACTACCATTGTCTGCACGCACCGTCTTGCGGACGAAAAGATGTGGGTAGACGCGCTGGCTGCAGGCGCCAGTGATTGCTGCTATTCTTCTGATGTCCGTGCGATTGTGCTGGCCGCGAGCCTTACTAAAACCGTCTCTCACGCACACGCAGCCTGAAAAAATCTTTCTATCGCTCCTCCCGTCCAAAGCAAAAAGGGGGCATTGCAAAATGCCCTCTTTTTAGGATTAGCCTTTAGCAATCAGCTAAAACCAAGGTCAGAACCAAAGCTATGATCAGATGACACTGATCGGCGAAGCACAAGCTAAGTGCTGATTGCTAATTGTTTTATACTCAATATTCATGCTTAAAGAGATCATGGAACAAGGCCAGCGTAGCATTGACGCTTCCCTAGAAAAACTCCTGCCTGTTGCCGCCACGCGGCCAGAATCCATCCATCAGGCAATGCGTCACAGTGTCTTTGCCGGTGGCAAGCGTCTGCGTCCAATTCTGTGTATGGAAGCCGCACGCATGATTGCAGGCCGCCTGCCGGAAGGCGTGGAAGAACTTGGCAGCGCGCTTGAGATGCTGCACACCTACTCGCTTATTCATGACGATTTGCCTGCGCTTGATAATGACGATCTGCGGCGCGGCAAGCCAACTTGCCACGTGGTGTTTGGTGAAGCGCTGGCCATCCTCGCCGGCGATGCCCTGCAGACACAGGCCTATGAAGTGCTGGCACGGTTGAAGTGTCCGGCAGAAGCGCGCGTAAAGATCATTGAAGAGATTGCCCGTGGGACCGGCACGGTTGACGGCATGATTGGCGGCCAGGTGAAAGATCTGGAAGCAGAGCGCCAGCGCCCTGACGCAGCAACGCTGGAATATATACATCGCTCGAAGACCGGAGCGCTCATCACCTCCAGCCTGGTCAGCGGAGGCATGTATGCCAATGGTTCAATTCCGGAAATCCAGCGCCTGCGTGACTTTGGCCGCTCTATTGGGCTGGCGTTTCAAATTGTGGATGATGTGCTCGATGTCACACAGTCTTCAGAGCAATTAGGCAAGACCGCGGGCAAAGACACAGCTTCAGAAAAAGCGACGTATCCTTCCCTCTTCGGCATTGAGGAATCGCAGCGCCGGGCTGACGCGTTGGTCGCTGCCGGCTGCAGTGCTCTTGATTCATTTGGCCAGCGTGCACAAACTCTTAAAGATCTGGCCCACTTTCTGATCCAGCGCAAAAGCTAAAGCCAGAGACTCTCTTAAAGAGGCTGTGCGGCGGTAAACAATTAGTTCAATAACTCTCGCCAACATCCTGAAAGTACAAGGTTGAGGCGCTGGGTCGTACCTGATCCGGCAAGTCATTGTACGGAAAACGATTTCTTTCCCTCTGCACCAGCATGTTAGTATTCCTTCGCATATTTGTCCCTGGAATATGGTGCAAGTTGACCCTAGACCGGCGGTACGTTCCGCCGCACAAAGTGAACCGAAACCAATCCGTTTTGTACGGCTGTTCGTACATCAAAGGACGCTGTGCCGAGGGCTGCTGACGACCCGTTGTTGGGTCTAAACGAAGTTCTCGGCGGATGTAAAATATGGAAGGGAGATTTTAAAATGACTAAGTCTGTGCGTTTACTGCTTGTGGGTGCTGCTCTGACAGGATTTACTGCAGGACAGAATGCCCTCGCTCAAGATACTTCTAAACCGGATACCACCAAAACTGACTCCGGAACAAAGACCTCCAAAGCCAAAGTGGAAAAGCACGCCTGCAAAGGCCAGAATTCCTGCAAGGGTAATGGCGGCTGCGGCGCAACCAAAGGCAAGAATGACTGCAAAGGTAAGGGTGAATGCTCAACTGATAAAGCTCATCCGATGCCAAAGTCTGACACAGCTCCGGCCCCTAAATAACTTCGCCTTCACAGGTTAAGAGGGCCGGTAGCGGATCAGAGCTGGCCCTCTGTTTTTGTATCTTTTCCGGCATTCACTAATCTCATCATTTATGCCTGCAAATAAATTCAACGGACACAAAGACTACGGCGTTGGCATTGGGCTGCGTATTCCTCATTACGGCCATATCTTCGAGAAAAAGCCCGTAGTCGACTGGTTTGAAATCATTTCAGAAAATTTTATGGTAGAAGGCGGTCGCCAGCTTCAGGTCCTGGACCAGATTCTGGAGCGCTATCGCGTGGTGCAGCACGGCGTTTCCATGTATTTTGGCTCCGCGGAACCCCTGAACCGCGAACATCTGCGTCGCCTGAAAACATTGGTGAAGCGCACCAATACCCCATGGCTCACCGACCACCTTTGCTGGGGCAGCGTGGATGGCAGCTACTCGCACGATTTGCTCCCCATGCCTTACACATTTGAGGCCGCCAAGCGCACGGCGCAGAAAATTCGCGAAGCCCGCGACTTCCTGGAAGTCCCCATTGCGGTGGAAAACGTAAGCAGTTACGCCGAATATCACGTCTCGGAAATGACGGAATGGCAGTTCCTTAACGAAGTGGTGGAAGACGCCGACTGCGGCATCCTGCTCGACGTAAATAATATTTACGTTTCATCGCGTAATCATAATTTTGATCCATTTGAGTATCTTCGGAGCGTTCCTGCTGAGCGCGTGGCCCAGATACATATCGCCGGCCACTCCAATTTCGAGAAATATATTCTGGATACGCATGACCATCCGGTGCTCGATCCTGTGTGGCAGCTTTATGCCAAAGCCATTGAACTGGCCGGCCCCACGGCGACGCTGCTGGAATGGGATGACCGTATTCCCTCTTTTGAGGAAGTCCACACTGAAGCACTGAAAGCTAAGCGCTATGTTCCGGCTAACTCCGCGGTGGCATCATGAACCTGGAACAAATCCAACGTGCGTTTTTTGATGTGGTGCGGCAACCGCTCACCGAAGATGAGCGCATGCGCGAGCAAACGCTGGACGGGCGATCCACAAAAGCGATTGCCGAAGAAATCGTTAAGCCCAATGACCGGCTAACCTCTGTTGAGCGCCTGGAAATTTACAATCGCGTCTACTGGTTCCGTCTTCTTTCCTCGCTGATGGACGATTTCCCGGGCTTGCGCGCCGTGATCGGAGACGAAAAATTTGAGCAAGTCCTGCTCGGTTATCTGACCGAACTGCCTTCCAGATCGTTCACTCTTCGCGATCTTGGTTCCCGGCTGGAGAGCTGGCTGCGCGCGCACCCGGAGTTCATTGCGGGAAACGAGCGCATGGCACTGGATATGGTCAGGCTGGAGTGGGCGGACATTGAAGCCTACGACGCAGCCGAATTTCCTATTCTCACCCAGGGCGAGCTTGCCAGCATGGGTGAAGATCCAAGGTTTCGCTTGCAGCCGTATGTGCAGCTTCTTGATCTTGCGTACCCTGTGGACGAGTTTTTGCTGAAAGTCCGCGAAACCGAGGAACCACAAAGTGATATCTCCAGCAACATCGTGATGATGGATAGCGCAGAGGCAAAGCCACACAAGAAGCATCTGTTGCCAAAGGCAAAAAAGGTCTACCTAGCCGTCCATCGCCAGGAGTTCAGCGTGTATTTCAAGCGCTTGAATCCTGAAGCTTTTGCGCTGGTAAAAGCGTTGCAGCAGGGTCAGCCGCTCTCGCAGGCCATTGAGTCATCGGTGGACCGGACTGGGAAAAAACTTGAGCGCATCATGGAGCAACTGCATGACTGGTTTGCCAACTGGTCACAGTTAGGCTGGTTCTGTCGGCCGCCGGAGAACGAATCAACAAAATGAATAGCTTGATCGAGAAAGCTGAAGTTGCCTACGGATGGTTTCTCAAAGCGGCGAATTCCCTTCAGTCGCCTTTTCTGCTGTTAATACGACTTTATTGGGGATGGCAATTCTGGCAGGCCGGATGGGCCCATCTGCACAACATGCCCAAGTTTATTGAGTTTTTTACCGGGCTGGGAATTCCTGCTCCGTCTCTGAATGCTCATTTCGTGGCCGTTCTGGAAACTGGCGGAGGCATTCTGCTGGCTCTGGGTCTGGGCTCGCGCATTATCTCCCTATTGCTGGCCGGTGACATGATTGTGGCATTCATCACATCAGACCGCGAAGCTCTGTTTTCCGCTTTCTCTGACACCGACAAATTTTATGCAGCAGCGCCCTACACCTTTTTGTTTGCTTCTCTCATTATCTTGATTTTCGGCCCGGGAAAGCTTGCCCTGGATACGCTGATTGTGGCACGGCGGAAAAAGCAATCTCCGGCATACGCCCGCTAGCGCAGAATGTTAGTCTCTCTGCATGGGATTTCATCGTCTCAAGCTCATATTGCCTTTATTCCTGCTGTCTCTATCAAATCCAGCCATACACGGTCAGGAACCAGATTCAAGTAACGCGGCCCTGAAAGTCGCGGGTGCAACCATTGACGTGACTTTACCCGATGGCCCCATGAAGATGTCGCGGCAAGACTTGTTGAGCTGGGTGCAAGCGTCGGCATCTACGGTCGCCGGTTACTACTTCGGGCACTTTCCTGTTCCACGTCTTACGTTGCGAATCCGCAGCTATGACGGTTCAGGCATACGGCACGGCGTCACCTATCCGAAAGATGGCGGCCTTATCCTGATCAGCGTTGGACGCGAAACGGAAATCGCGCAAACCAAAGACGACTGGGTCCTGGTCCATGAAATGATCCATCTTGCTTTTCCGTCCATGGAAGACCCTCAGCACTGGATTGAAGAAGGCATCTCTACTTACGTTGAACCTGTAGCCAGAGCGCGTGCGGGACGAATGCCAGTCGACGATGTATGGCGGTCATTTGTTCACGATATGCCGAAAGGCGAGCCAGGCACCGGGGACCAAGGCCTGGATAATACTCACACCTGGGGTAGAACCTATTGGGGCGGGGGCCTGTTCTGCCTGGTGGCTGACGTGCGCATTCGTGAACGCACAAAAAACCGCATGGGGCTGGAGGATGCGCTCTTTGGAATTCTTAAATCTGGCGCCACTATTAACAATGATTGGGACATTGAGAAAGCGCTGACCGTTGCCGACAAAGCCACAGGAACTACTGTGCTGCGCGATCTTTACCAGGAAACACGAGACAAGCCAGCGCCCGTGGATCTGGACCAACTGTGGCAAAAACTTGGTATCGCAATGAAAGACGGCTCAGTCACATACAATGACAAAGCGCCCGAAGCCAACATACGTAAAGCCATCACCACGGCACGGCCTGCAGAGCCGACTGCTCATCACTAGACTAATACTTACTCCAAAAAAATGAGGCGCTCACGCAGAGCGCCTCGTAAAGGAGGAGACAACCTAAGAAGAGAATCAGACTTGCGCGATTGGTTTGTTAGTAATGAAACCTGTAACGGAGTTGAGCGGAGATCATCCGCGGCTCGCCGAAATGTGATCCGCCAAAGGTGTTGCTGAAATCCACAAAGTAATGCTGGTTGGCCAGGTTCGTTCCAGTCAACTTAACCGACCAGCTTTCACCAAAAGATTTTCCCAGGGCCAGATCAACGGTGCTATATGCAGGCAAATGATCGGGGCCGTCACCATTTAGGAAACCTGAACCGTAAGAAACAGTGCCGGATACCCAGCTGCCGTGCGGAAGACTGAGGCTTGCGCCTGTGTTCATCGTGTTGCGCTGATCATGGTCCAGGAAGAAAGGGCCTGAGTCAGGTGGAGTAAAGTCGGTGAGGCCGCCGGTAACAGCGCCGGAGCCTTCTGCCGTCTGGTGCGAATACACCATGTGCACATCAAGTTTTTTGAACAACCGCGGTGCACGCAGTGTAACTTCCGTGCCCGTGATGCGCGCGGCTTCAATCGTCAAGGGAAAAAATAGATTGGAGTTGCCAATGGAATCATGGTCAAAAAAGTTATGCGCGCCGGTGCGGAAGTTATCCACTTCAAGAGCCCATTCCCGAATTGGAATTGTGATGCCAATCTCGCGCTGCTCATCGCGTTCACCATGCAGTGGCAGGAAAGCCAGAGATTGATTGGTAAGTAACTGTTGCAGGCCGTTCCCGGCGGTATCCAACGGTGGCGCCTGATAGAAGCGTCCGTAAGATCCGCGCACTACCCATTTGAGATGCGGGATTAGGATCGCCACACCGATACGCGGACTACTCGCAGTTTCACTAATTAATCCGGAAAAATGCGTAAAGCGCATGCCGCCATTAATCGTGAGCCAGGAAAACGCTTTGAATTGATCTTCGACGAATATCGCTTCCAGATCGCCGCTCGCTAGCTGACGCGTAAGTGGAATACTGACGGGAACGGGGATTGCAGTTGGATCATCAGGATCAGCGCCATTTCCGTTGACACCGATTAAAGTGTTGTCATGCTGCCCAAAGCCGTAGACTCCGATTTTGGCGTTGTGTCGTCCTCGTACAATGCCGACCGAGGCTTGGCCTCCCACATAAAAAGACGCCCGATCATCCGTGGTGACCAGACGGTCTGCTTCATCTCCCAGCCCATCAAACGCCGCGCGGTTGAAATGGTAAGAAGGTGAGACAGTAAACACGACCCCCGGGCCGGCAGTGTGTATCCAGGAGAAACTGCCGAATGAATCCTGCTCGCGCTCACGATCACGAATGCCCAGGTCTTCGCTAATCGGATCATTGGGAACCTGATACTGGTCCGTGCGCGCCGATCCCACAACCCGAAGTTGATCATTTGGTGTGATATTAAAAATTAAAGAGGTAAAGACTCCATCACCTGATCCCAGATTGTGCAGGTTGCCGCTATCCGGAGTGGCCAATCCGTGATCCGTACGGTTGCCATTCAAGCTGAAGTAATAAGCGGACTTGTCGCTATGGTCGCCAAAACTCAGTTGATCATCCGTGGAGTTGTAGTTGCCAAAGCTTGTAACCAGCTCACCCTGGCGTGAGCGTTCAAAACCTGTGCGCGTGGCCACATTGAAGACACCATAGGTCCGGTCACCAAACTCGGCGGAAAAACTGCCGCGTTGTTCTTCTACATAATCTATATCTTTGGGATTAAACTGCGGCCCCACGTTGGTAGCAATATTGGTGTTGGGAACTGGAACGCCGTCAATTGCCCAGGTCACCTGATGTCCACCGCGCACGTGAAGCTGGTCATGCACCAATGTGGCTCCGGGGGTGAAATTCGTAATGAGTGCCAGACTGTTGGAGCCATCAGCGCCGGGTGTTTGTGCGATTTGAACACGGCTTACAACTGCTTCCGGTGTAGACGATGCCGGATCCACCAATGCCGGCTCTCCAGAAACCTCCACCGTCTCCTGGTGCTGCCCCACGGCCAAAGCAAAATGCAGCTCTTGGACGTTGCCTGAGGTGACGGTCACCGACTGCTGCGTTTCCGCAAATCCGGGCGAGACGATTTTGATATCGTATTCGCCCACGGGTACGTTGAGCACTGTGGCAATTCCATCTTCATTGGTAATGCCACTCTGATTAAAGGCTGAGGTCCTGCTCTGCACCACCACTTTCGCCCCTTGAACCGGGCGGTGTTGCGGATCATGCACAATGGCTTTGACCGTTCCAAAAACTGAAGCGAATGAATTTGTTGCAACAGCACACAGCAAAATTCCAAAAATGACAGCTGCTACGCGTTTCATGGATAAAATCCTCTGCGCCTTATCGCGAGCCAACCGGATGACGCTCTTCTTGTTATGTCTCGTCGGAAAATTAACTCTGAGATTGCGCGCATAGTTCGATCGCTCAGGAAAAGACGTAACTACGCTCTTCAGATGATTCGAATCTTAGCTATCTCAGGAACGTGAAAATCGCGATTAGTTAGGCCAGAGGAGGGCCGCGATCGGTATGGGAGGAGAAACCAGCGGTCACAAAAGTGATCGACGCAAAATGGAAGCTCCGGTCGCTCACTGCCAAAGGAGGTAGAAAAGAAGCGGACGAAGGAGCGGCTACAGTCGTCACATGTCCGGGCGCGCAACAATCCATGGGGCATTTCGAATTATCTTCAGCCACGGATAAACTGGGGTTCGATTCAGCCGGTGCCGCATCATGGTGGTGATGCTCATGCATGGGCCGGTCACAATGTGGCATTGCCCCTGCATGGCACGAAACCGCCTTCCCTGTTCCCGCACAAGTCGCCGCCATAAGAGGCGTGAACGAGGACGAGATCAGTATGACAATCGTCGTGATGGAGAGAATGCGCCGCATATATCAAGCTGAATATAGCTTGGTTTTCTGATCCAGTGCAATCAGAAACTACTTACCAAGGTCATTAAAGTTGTTAATGTTTTGATGGCCAAACGACATATATATTCAGAGTGCTGGCTGCTCAAACAGTTACAGACATTGTGTTTATCCGCTAAAATGCACCGCTTTGGATCAGCAGAATTGATCCTGTAGAATCACACTACACATTTAACCGTGAGTACTCTGTTTGTGACTATTTGGAAGATATTTCGGTTGAGCGGAAAAGTTGCCGTATTCACGGCGATGGCGGCACTTTTGTTGCAGGTTTCCTGTACCGTTGGTTTAACGCCAATAGCCACGGCAGTAACAGCTCAGCCAACTCATTCCGGCTGCCATGACTCCGCACCTGCCACGCCAGATGCGCCGAACTCCGGACAGAAATGCTGCAATGGAAACCATTCTCCTGAAGCTCTTTTGGCCTCTGCTCCTGCGATGTCCCTGCCGCTTTCCGCAAAGTCTGTTTCCAGCGCAATTTTCGGCTCGAGTGTTTTATCACGCCATGCGACTAGAATCGTAACTCCGTCTTCCGGGCCGCCTAGCTCCCTTATACTTCGCATATGATTCCTTCTTCGCACATTAACCAACCAATCCCCTGAATTGCGAGAGCATTGTGCTCCGCCCCTAACTATGTTGTTTGATTGAGAGCGATCAAGGTTTTCATGAAGGTTTCATTTTTGTCGGTCCTGATTCTATTTTTATTGACGCACTTTGCGACTGGCGCTGCTGCTCTCGAAGACGAGATGCAGGTAACGCACCCTCAGCACACACTGCAATCGCCGTCGGCTGCTGACATGCCAGACATGCCGGGAATGCAGCACGGCATGTCCCATCACAAACCGATAACGTTTATCGACGAGATCCTGCACCATGACACCGCTGGGACTTCTGCGCAGCCAAACTCCACGGCGGAACCTATGATCATGCTTACCCGGGGCAAATGGACATTCATGTTTCATGGCGTGGCATTTTTAAACGTGCTGCAGCAAAGCGGCCCGCGCGGCTACGATAAAGTATTTTCAACGAACTGGTTTATGCCTATGGCGCAGCGCCAGGTCGGACGAGGCCAGCTTACGCTCCGCACCATGCTCAGCTTGGAACCGGCAACCATCACCGAGCGTTTCTATCCCCTGCTTTTTCAGCAGGGAGAAACAGCTTTTGGCAAACCGATCAATGATGGTCAGCACCCGCATGACTTCATCATGGAACTGGCAGCGCTTTATGATTTGCGTTTGGGAACAGACGGGCTGCTTTCTTTTTATGCTGCACCGGTTGGCGATCCAGCCATGGGCCCCACTGCATACGCTCATCGCGCTTCAGCTTCGGAGGATCCAGTGGCGGCGCTGAGCCATCATCTCCAGGATTCCACGCACATTGCGAATGACGTTGTAACCGGAGGGCTCGCCTACAAGATAGCCCGCATTGAATTCTCCGGTTTTCATGGTCGCGAGCCGGACGAGTTCCGCTGGGACATTAATTCCGGCGCGATTGACTCCTGGTCCACGCGCCTGACGGTGCAGCCTGGACAGAATTGGAGCACGCAATATTCGTTTGCTCATCTCACCAGCCCGGAGCAACTACATCCTGACGAAGACGTTCAACGTATGACAGCCTCGCTCACTTACAACCGTCCGCTGCCAAAAGGCAGTTGGGCATCCACATTGATATGGGGCCGGAACCGCGTGCTGGAAACAGGAGAGGTCTTCAACGGCTATCTGGCCGAATCCACGCTCCAATTTGCCAGGAGTAATAACATCTGGACCAGAATTGAGAATGTGGACCGCACCAATGAGTTACTGCTGGGAAAACAAGCTGAACCGCAGGGCTTCGACGAAAAATTCCTTGCGCGGATCCAGGCATACACCGTTGGATATGATCACGACTTCCCTCTTATCCCGGGCCTCTCTACCGCTCTGGGTGGACAGGTAACCTTCTATGGCAAGCCCGATTTTCTTACTCCACTGTACGGACAACACCCCGTGGGAGCTATATTGTTTATACGCGTGCGCCCCAAGGGCGCTCTTTACATGCATTGAGGACCTGACATGAAGACATCACGCCGCAATTTTCTTGTAGGAACATCTGTTGTAGCTACCTCCGCTCTGGGTACACCTTTTGCTGCACTGGCAATGCAAACAGCCCAAAAGAAAGCCGTCGCGAAAGAAGAACCCAAAGCGGACGTTTCTACCAATGAAGACCTCATGCGCGAACACGGCGTGCTCAACCGCGTTCTGCTGATCTATGACGAAGGCATGCGCCGCATTCAAGCCAAAGAAAAATTCGATGGGACTGTGATTATCAAGTCCGCTGGAATCATCAAGAGCTTCATTGAGGACTATCACGAAAAGCTGGAAGAAGAGCATATTTTTCCACGCTTTGAGAAAGCAGATAAATTGGTGGAACTGACCGTTAACCTGCGTGCGCAACATGCCATGGGCCGGCAAGTTACCGAAAACATTGTGGCATCGATGAAAAGCGGAGACATGCAAACTCTCAATACCTTGCTGGCTGCATTCAATCGCATGTATCGTCCGCATGAGGCTCGGGAAGACACAGTATTGTTCCCGGCGCTGCACAGCCTGGTCAGCAAACATGAATATGATGCCATGGGAGAAGAGTTCGAGCGCATTGAGCGCAAAACCTTCGGCGGCGACGGCTTTGAAATGGCCGTGAACCAGGTAGCGGAGTTGGAAAAGCAGTTCGACATTTACGATATTTCCCTGTTCACACCCTCTGTTTCGCCTACCAAATGACCGCGGCTCTATTGTTCCTGGCATCGATATTGGCCGGTGCTATCGCAGCGCTGGCCGGCTTCGGAATTGGAAGCACCCTCACGCCTCTTCTGGCATTGAGTGTTGGCACCAAGGAAGCGGTGATTGCCGTTTCAATTCCTCATCTGGTCGCGACAGGCATACGTTTCTGGATGCTGCGGCACAATATTGACGTTCAGGTGCTCAAGAACTTTGGTATATCCAGCGCAGCAGGCGGCTTGCTGGGAGCGTTGCTCGGCTCGCATTTCAGTAGCCCGATCCTTTCTTATATTCTTGGCGCATTGCTGATCTTTGCCGGGTTAACCGGCCTTACGGGAATTTCGCGAAAGATGCGATTTGGCCGCAAAGCTGCGTGGCTTGGCGGCTCTGTATCCGGATTGCTTGGCGGGCTCGTTGGCAACCAGGGTGGAATCCGATCTGCGGCGTTGCTGGGATTCAATCTTGAAGCCAAAACATTTGTTGCAACCGCAACGGCTATCGCACTGGTCGTCGACGGAGCACGCATGCCAGTTTATTTCTTTACCAGCCCGGACACAGTCCGTCAGCTCGGCTTGTGGATTGCCTTGATGGTCGCTGGCGCGTCCCTTGGCACCCTCGTCGGCGGACGTGTGCTGGCACGTCTACCAGAAATTTATTTTCGACGGCTAGTCTCCCTTCTCATCCTTTCCTTAGGCATTGTGATGGTGGTCCGCATCGCGCGATGAACGTCTAAAATGCATTCACCCCAGCAATTGCTCTATACTTCTTTGAGTGCAAAGCGAAGACATCCTCAGCAAAAAGCCGCTCGATCCTGATCTGCGTTTTCCCTACGGGCAGGACCCAAATCAATTTGCAGATATTCGCGTGCCCGCAGGAAAAGGACCGCATCCGGTGGTTTTTTTTATTCATGGCGGATACTGGCGCGCCAAATACGATCTTACGTATGCCGGACATCTTTGTGACGCGCTGAAAAAAGCCGGCATTGCGACCTGGAACGTCGAATACCGTCGCGTGGGCAATCCTGGTGGTGGATGGCCGGGAACGTTTGAAGATATCCGCAGCGCTTATCGCTCCCTGCATGAACACAAAAATGACTCCCTCGCCAGGCTTGATCTCAAAAAGCTCTGCGTTGCCGGACACTCTGCCGGAGGGCAACTTGCTCTGTGTCTCGCTGCATTTGAGGTCTCTGTAACGCGCGTTCTTTCGCTCGCCGGCGTGGTCGACCTGCGCCGCGCATGGGAACTGCACCTGAGCAATGACGCCGCTGTTGATTTTCTTGGCGGCTCTCCCACCGAAGTTCCTGACCACTATCGTGAAGCCTCTCCGGCTGAGCGCCAGATTCCGCAAGCACGGCAAAAGCTGATTCATGGCACCGCTGACGATTCTGTTCCTTATGAAATCAGCCAGAGTTACGCAGCCAAAAAGAAAGCCGCCGGCGAACACGTTGAACTAATCACTTTGCCGAGCACCGGACATTTTGAAATCGTCGATCCTGGCTCCAGCGTCTGGAAGCAGGTTGAAAATGCGTTCATCTCCCTGACTCGATCATGATCCGCATGCTCCGTTCGCTAACTTCAAACCGTTATTTGCAAGAGGTGAAGAGTGAATCCCGAAAATGGCATCATCAGCAAATCAACCAACCGCACTGTGGATGAAACTGTCGAAAGGCTTAAAGCGCTCCTTCAAGCCAAAGGCATCAAGCTTTTTGCTGTAATCGACCACAGCGGTGAAGCAAACACAATCGGCATCAAAATGCCACCTACCAAACTGCTGATCTTCGGCAATCCTAAAGGCGGTACGCCACTGATGCTCGCCGCGCCTACCGTTGCCATTGATCTGCCTTTAAAACTACTGGTGTGGGAAGACGGAGATGGCAAACGATGGATCTCTTACAACACTCCGCAATATCTCAAGCAACGCCACGCGCTGCCTGACGATCTTTTAAAAAACATTGCAGTGATTGAAGTACTGGCCACAGAAACTGCGGCCTAGCCTCTACGTAAAAACTAGAAGCTGCAAACGGCGATCATGCCCTGCTCGGCGCCTGCGGCCTTCTTAAATCCATCACCAGTGCGATCACTGACAGCACCGTGATCAGCGAAATGATCCCCAAAGAGATCACGCAGTAAATACACCAAACTTCCAGAACATCTTTTTCAATGTGCGCCAGATACAGAGAAAATGCCATGGCAGGCACCGCTGCTGCGGCCAACAGACGCCACCGTTTTGTAAAAGCCAGCACACCAAGCAGCAGGTAGCCTGCAATGCCAATGTCTGCTACCGGAACTCCGGCGATCACAGCAAATGGGCTCTTGTTCACCATACCGCAGTCCCACTTTTCATTAATGCTGCAAGGCGAAGCCTCAGTGCGATAGTGTTCTCTCAAAGCCAGAGAAGCAGCAACTATTCCCGCAAGCGCCAAAATCGTTATCAACCATTTCATAGCTTTCCTCAAATCCTACTTCGTCAGCCCAAAGGCCCGCGACTGAAACTCCATGGACGCTCCCATATGCTCACTCACAAACTGCCAGTCGTGTCCGCCGGGATAAATATGCGCTTCATGCTCAACGTGGCGCGCGGTGAGTAATCTGTCCAATTGGCGCGTGCCTGCGTCAAAACCATAATTGTCATGGTCGCCGCAGTCAAAATAAATTTTCAGGCCTTGCAGGTTCGCCGTTCGCGCAAACACAAAAGGCGTATTCTCTTTCCAGAAACGTTCATTCAACGGCGATCCAAACGCTGTGCCCAGAAAAACACTCAGCCCAACCCCTGACGATCCATGTGGTAGTTCTTCCAGTAACGCCGGCATATGCACGGCCACAGAAACAAACATCCTGGGATATTTGAAGGCAAACCGCAGAGCGCCGTAGCCGCCCATGGATATCCCGCCGATCGCCCGACCCGGGCGATCGCCAATCACGCGAAACCGCCGCTCCATCTGCGGTATGAACTCTTTCACAAAGAAATCATCATAGAGAGTGTGCCCATCGCGAGAGTTGATATAAAAAGAATTCTCGGCCTGCGGCGTGATGATCACAAATTCACCCAGACGCTTCTCTTCCCAGGCTTCTTCAATCTCGCTTGATGCGCCGCTGGAAGCCAGAAAGCTCTGGTCCGCACCCAGCCCATGCAGAAAATAGAGGACTGGAAATTTCTTCCCCGGCTTTGCATCATAGCTGGGCGGCAGCATGGCACAGTACCCAATGTTGCCCGGAACATACTTGCTCTTCATCGCTCCGCATTGCACGCGTGTCGCGGCAAGAGCGTTGACAGTAAAAATCAGAAATAAAAATGATATGAGATATTTAGACATGGGGATCGAGAAGCTGTTAGCAATCAGCACTCAGCATTCAGCCAGGAGACATTTCTTAAGCTTTGAAAAATTACGAAGTTGAAAAGCTCCAAACTCTTTCCTGGTTTCTTTCTTTGCGTTTTTCTTTGTTCCTTTGCGCTCTCTGCGTACTCTGCGGTGAATGGTTTAGCTGTTTTTGGCTAATGACTAAATACTAATTACTAATTACTAAATACTGCTCCCGCTCAATCATGCCTCAGCGCTTCCACAGGATTCAGCCGCGCTGCCCGTGATGCCGGATACAATCCGGCAAACAGGCTCACCAGGATGGAAAATCCCAATGCCGCAAGCACCAGCCACGGGGGAACGTACCAGAATTTTTCTGGCTGAACATCCTGACGCTGCAACCAGATATTGGTACCAAGATTAATTAACTTGCCAATCATCCATCCCAGTCCGGTGCCTACAGCGCCGCCAAGCAAGCCCATCGTTCCTGCCTCAAAGAAAAAAATTCTCTTCACATCGCCATCGCTTGCGCCCAGTGCTTTCATGATGCCGATCTCACGTCGCCGCTCCATGATTGCCATCACCAGCGTGTTAATGATTCCCAGGGAGGCAACTGCCAGCGCCATGCTGCCAAAGATTGCCAGAAACATGTCCAGCACTTTAAAGAATCGCGTGATCCCCTTGGATGCATCCAGAATCGAGAATGTGTTGAATCCCTGCTTCTTGATGTCTTCTTCCACTTGTTCCACGGCCTTGCTCTTGCCCACCCGCACGATCAGTGCGATATATGTTTTGGTATCTGCCGGACGCAGCGTGCTCCAAAGTTCGCCTGCCTGCACCATGTCGAGCGACTCTGCCAGCGCCAGCGGCAAAAACACCGGGGTTCTGCCTTGCCGCAATCCGCGATTTGGTTCGCTGGAAACGATGCCCACAATCTTCAGCTTCAATTGCTGCGGCACAAGATTGAAAGATTGCTGGTCCTGGCCCTGCGGGTCATCTGCGCTATCCACATCATCGGGATCGCGTTCGCCTTTCTTCGTTGTTTTCCCGCTCAATGGAGCGCTCTCACCAGCTTCGCGCTTGTGGTATCGCAGCACAATGTATTTGCCCAGGAGCTGGTTTGCCTGGTCCGGGGTCAATTTCACATCAACTCCGCGTGGCTCGCGAGGCAGCTCAAGAAGTTCACGCCCAAAATCGCTCAGGATAATCGCTTCCTGCGCGTCATTGGATGAGAAGAATGTCCCTTGAACATCGTCAAAAGATTCGCTGTTGCGCGCCGACTGCGGCAGCGTTCCAACTACCGTAAAGTGATTGCCGGTCTTGTTGGTTTCCAGGCGTATATCGCCCACGGCGCTGAAGTTCGGATAGACCTCGGCCACGTTTGCCATCTGCTCAAAGCTGTGGCGAGCCGCGTCGTCCAGCGGCTTAGGCTGGCCGGTAACGGGCGCAGCTTGCGCAAACCGCGGCCCACGCCCATCCTGACGAGAGGTGACCACCACCGTATCAAACAATCCCGAGCGCCCCAGTTGCCGCGTGGCCAGCTTCTGCAAACCGATCCCCAGTGACAACATGGCTACCAGTGACGCAACACCTACGCCAATGCCCAGCGTTGTCAGTGAATTTCGCAAGCCCGCTTCGCGCAGATTGCGTCCGGCAAGTTCAACCAGGTCGTATGCTCTCACCGTGTGACTCCAATCTTTTCCAATTCGTTGATGGATTCACTCAACAGCTTGCCATCAGCCAGAAAGACCAGGCGGTTGGCGTACCGTTCCGCCAGCGAACGCTCATGCGTGACCATGATCACCGTCATCTCCAGCGTGCGATTCAGCTCTCGGATCAGGTCCATAATCTCCGTGCCGGTCTTAGAATCCAGATTTCCCGTGGGCTCGTCTGCCAGGAGAAGTTTAGGGCGGTTCGCCAACGCCCGCGCCAGCGCAGCCCGCTGCTGCTCTCCGCCGGACATCTCGCTCGGCCGGTGCTTCATACGATCACTCAATCCCACACGCTCCAGCGCTTCAATTACGCGAGCACGCCGCTCCCGGCGCTTTACCTCGGCAAAACGCATGGGCAGCTCCACGTTTTCATAAAGCGTCATGGCCGGGACCAGGTTGAATGATTGAAAAACCATTCCCACGGTGTGCCGCCGGTATTGGGCAAGCTGCTCGGATGTCATGGTCGCAAGGTCTGCGCCTTCCACCACGATTGCGCCAGAGTCAGGGCGGTCCAACCCCGCAATCAGGTTCAGCAGCGTTGATTTCCCCGACCCTGAAGCGCCCAGCAATGCTATAAACTCGCCACGTCCTGCTGCCAGGCTTACGCCATCCACAGCGGGAATCAGCGTGCGTCCCAACTTGTAATGCCTTACCACTGAGACCGTTCTTACGGATTCAAATTCAGTGCCATTTGTAGCCACAGTTAAACTCTCCAAAGGCTTCTAATCGCATGTTACTACGCAAGTTTCGATTCTGTGCCCCTTAGCCAGACATTCACCTTAGGACAAAGGTATTCAGGGTCCGGTGTCCCTCAAACTCATTGACGCGCGACTTCCGCCTACGACCTGACGTTACTCCTGGTGTGTTTTTAAGTAGTTCCTAGATTTAATCCGCGTCTATCCGTGATCAGCCGCGGTAAGTTTTGCTTTTCGCGTTCGTTCTCCGCGCCCCCACGTCTCCGTTGTGTATTGGGTATCCTGATCCCCCGATGACGCACGATCTCGGCGATCACCCGATTTCTCGCACCCACCCGTCATTTTTTCATTTCGATTGCAAACAAAGCACTTCCTCAAATTAACCCTTGGGCCTCCCTTGCATGACGCTTGGGTAATCCTTGCATGGCCCTTGGGTGACCCAATCCCAAACCCAAGTCGGCAGAGGGTCGCAAACCTCAAAATGCAAAAACCCGGCTTCAGCCGGGTGAAAAATCAATTCAAAATTACTCATAGCCCAAAAGAGCCTGCCCTGACCTTGTCGAACGGGCCTGGCTGCGATCTTTAAAAAGTCTCCAGGGTTCAGTATAGCAAATAAATAACGAAACTCAAGACCTATCTGGCACGCGGCAGCTTCCCTGCATCGATCCTCCACAAATCCCCTTTGCCATGGTCCGAGACCCATACAGAACCAAAGCCATAACGGATCGCGTCCGCCTTTGGATAATTGACGTATTGATCAATCACTTTATTACGCAGAGGATCAATACGCGTGACCGGGGTTCCGCTCATCGTCACCCAGATGAAACCGCCGCCATAACAAATCTCTCCGCCGGCGCCAGGGACGTGGACGGCAATCACCGCCAAGACCTTATTCGTTCGCAAATCGATTCGAGACACGCTGCCATCCGACTGGCTCAGCACCCACAAAGATCCGGCGCCCACTGTGGCAAAGCGCGGCCCCACAGCCACGGCGATCCTGGCTGTAACTTTACCGTTCACGGGATCAACCCGGTATGCCTTGCTCTCTCCTGAGCTGATCACCCATACCGCCCCCAGGCCAAGCTTCACCACAGCAGAATCTTTGCCGACCGCAATTTTCCGCAGAGTTTTTCAGGTCGTTACAGAAGCCTGGGTCAGAGTGCTTGCATGACCATCTTCATTGCTCACAAACCATACGCTTCGGGCATCCGCCGCGATCGATCCTTCACCCGCAGGATCAATCTTGACCGGCACCCTGAAATCCACCTTGTTGGTTTTTGGATCGATGCGGGTCAGCGTCTGACTTTGGCAATTCAAAACCCACACCCTATCTGCGCCGATACCGATTCCATAGCATGGCTCTTTGTCCACGGCTATTCTGGCCTGCACAACGTTGCGAACCGGATCCACGCGGACCAGTTCGTTATTCTTGGGCACAGCCACCCACACTGAGCCAAAACCGGTGGCCAGCCAGTCCGGGTCGCCGCCGGTATGTATCTTGTGCGAAATTGGCAGTGTGGATGCGTCCAACTTGGCAAAATCTGAAGCAGTTTTAGCTTCCTGGGCTGGTGCTGATAACTGGATCATTACCGCTACTACCAGCGCCATGAGCGCTTTCAACTTCCACCTGCTAGTTTTCATGATTCGCCGGCTCCCCGTCTCTAACAGCGTGCTTCATAGTAGCTCAACACCAAGCCATATCTTGCCAGTCCGTCTTGTATGCCACCTTTTTGGATTGACGCGAATGGACGTTCCTGCAATCCTTCTCTTCCTGCGCAATCTGCGGAAAAATTTTACTCATGAGTCCCGTCACTCACTTCTTTACCGGATGGCTATTGGCTGCGAGTTCTCCGACTGGTAAACCAATTCGACTCACCCGGCGTGAAAAAATCCTGATTGTTGCCGCAGCTGTTGCGCCTGATCTTGATGGTGTCGGCTTGGTGCCAGAGCTTCTTACCCGAAATTCGTCGCATCCATTGATGTGGTTTTCGCAGTATCACCATTCACTCCATACCCTAGCTTTCGCTATAGTTTGTACTGTTGCCGCTTTCCTTATCGCTGGTCCATTCGCTACCCACTCGCGCCAATATGGCTCTGACGCAACCCATCCGTGGCTAACCGCCAGCCTTGTCTTTGTTAGCTTTCACGTACATTTATTCTGTGATCTAATCGGCGCACGTGGTCCGGATGGTTATCAGTGGCCGATTCCCTATCTCAAGCCGTTTTCCAACGCCATGCAACTTACATGGCATGGCCAATGGGCGCTAAATGGCTGGCAGAACTTCGCTTTTACTGGACTGCTCTTGATTACAACCCTTTGGTTCGCCTGGAAATACAATAGCTCTCCCCTTGAGCTTGTATCCCAGCCAGCAAATCAGGCATTTATCCAGGCACTGCGCCAAAGGGTCTCACTAAAGCCCTGATAACGGAGCTGGCAGAAAACTGGACACCCCCAGTTTGTTCTTCCGCCCAATCTGATTCTTGGCCATAAACTGTATTAGCTCGGAACTAAAATACGAGTTACTTGAAAAAAAGTACTTGTCCTTTATTCTTCTTAGGTTAGAATTCACCAGCCACTTCTCAAATGGACCCTCGAAAGCTGTCTGCTAAAGAACTAGTGCAGCTTTGTCTCGACTCGCAAGATGAAGCTCTGTGGACTGAGTTTGTCCGTCGTTTTCAACCTCTAATTGCGGGAGTAGTCAATAAGTGTGTCTTGCGCCGGGGTAGGTCTAACCCCACTCTGGTTGACGATCTGGTCCAGGATACCTATCTGAAGCTATGTGCCAATAATTTCAAGGCTTTGCGGGACTTTGAATTCCACCATGAAAACGCTCTTTTCGGCTTTCTGAAAAAGGTGGCTTCCAACGTTGTGGAGGACTATTACCGCGGATCTCACAGCCAGAAACGTGGCAGCGGATGGCAGGAAGAAGATATTGAAGAGGTCAGAAACGTCATGCCTGCCAATCCAAGGATGGACCAGCCGGTGGAGCGTGAAATCCTGCTAGGCGAGATTAAGCAGTATCTGGCGGAACAGGAAGCGGAGCCAAACTTTGTCCGCGACTATACAATCTTCTGGCTCTATTACCAGCAGGGCCTCACCGCTAAAGCGATATCGCAGCTGCCCGGTATCGGCTTGGGAATAAAGGGAGTTGAGAGTACTTTATTGCGGCTCACGCGTCAGGTCCGCGCCAAACTGGCAATCGTGCCGCGCAGGAGCAGGGCTTCCGGCGGATGAGCCGAAGAGTCTCCGGGCATATACTTCTTTATCTTGCAAAACTCTTATCATCTCGGCGGGAAGTTGCTGCGCAACCGATTGGCGGGGTTTTGCTCCCGCTCAAAAAGGCATAGCGGGATGAATTACGTTCTTAATAGGGAGATGTGGGCACTGTGAATGAACAATCTGAGCATCTGAGCAATGCTCAAATTGAGAATTACGGGGATCGAACCTCCGGTGCGGGACCGGATGCAGACCGCGAGGCTGAGCAGGTTGAAGTCCACCTCCAGGACTGTTCATCCTGCCGCAGCCGCCTGCTCGATTTCCAGCGTACCCACTTCGCGCTGCTTGCAAACCCAAAGCAGCCCACGGACCGATCAGTGAACCCGGCTCCCACTCCGGACTGTCCCGACGAAGACGACCTTCGCCAATTAGCTGCAGGTCTGCTCCCGGAAGCCATCGGCGACAAACTCACCCGCCACGCCGCCACCTGTGACCATTGCGGCCCATTGCTCAGGACCTATACAGAAGATTTTTCTGACGACTTCAGCCAGGAAGAACAGGCAATCCTGGCCAATCTACAAAGCTCATCAACCGCATGGCAAAAGCAAACCGCTAGGGAGATGCTGTCCGCCGCCAGTGCCGGCACTGGTGTCAATGCTACCGCGGCCGCGTTAAGCCCTGCTGGAGTCGCAAGCACTATCACAGCAAGCACGAATGCTGGCTCTTCATTGCCCAGTGCCGCTTCGTCAGCCAGCCGGAAATTATCTACTCCTGGCCGAAAACCTTTCCTTTGGAAATGGGCCTTCATCCCCGCAGCCACCGCCGCTTGCGCCGCGATAGCTTTCGGCATCTGGTTCACCCAGCGCGATACCCCGGAAAAAGTGGAAAAACTGCTGGCCCAGGCCTATACGGAACAGCGGACAATGGAGATGAGAATTCCTGGTGCGAAACATAGTGATTTTCATCAAGAGCGCGGTGTGAATGGTTCACTTTTAAACTTGCCGGATTCTTATCGCGAAGCAAACAATCAAATCACAGCGAACTTAAAAAAACATCCAGACGACCTCAAGTGGTTGCTCCTAAGTGTGCGTTTTGACTTGCTGCATTGGGACTACAAAGCCGCAACAGCAACTCTGAGGAGTTTGGATGAAAGTAAATTTTCGGAATCGTCTGAGCTTCGTTTAATGCGGGCAGTGGCTCTCTATGAGGCGGCGGAGTACGAATCCCAGCAGCGCAACCAGCATTATGCTGAAATCATAGAGCTAATGGGGAAGACACTTCAGAAAGATCCTGACGATCCCATTGCACTATTCAATCAAGCGATCGCCTGCGAGAAATCGTATATGTTTGAGTGTGCTTCGGCGGACTACAAACACCTTTTAGACATTGAAAAAGACCCAGGCTGGTCCGATGAAGTTCGGAAAAATCTAAGCCGCATTGAAGAAAAAAAAAAGACCGGGCAATAAGCCTTGGGCAGCTACGCGATTCCGCTTTCGCGCAGCATGAACTCGTCGAAAACAATCAGATTGCCCCCTTCGAAAGCGAGGTCTTCCAGGAAATTGCTCTCAATGAATGGCTTGTGCCTCATGAACGCGATGGTACCCTCAGGCGCTTGGGCATGGTTTTACAAGTCAACCACCACGACAGTTGGCTATCTGACTTTCTTGATGCCCGGCAATCGAGTAAGGCTACTGAAATGCTGCATGATGCGATGCAGGCCAACAAGATGGGCGACTTGGATGGTGCTATACGAGCTGCCGACGCAGCAATTAGGCTGTTTCACCAGAACAACAACCAACCGGGCGGCCTGCGAGCTCAATTTGAACGCCTGTATGCGTTACGCCGGAAATCACAGGGGCAAAGTTGTTCAAAAGAATCAGCCACGTTAGATCAAGCAGTTAAAAAAACAGGCTATTCATGGCTGCGAATCCAGATCTTGCTGGAACGGACTTCTTGCCTTGCAATGTCCGACAATTTTGACGATGCGTGGGAAACTGTTGCGCATGTGCAGACCCTTGCGAAGTTTGATAACTATCAATCATTACAGTTACGCGCGATTGCTACGGAGGCAGCTCTTCATTCCAATGAGGGCCGCCTTGCACAAGCATGGAGCACATCAGCAACTGGATTGTCATTGTTTTTTGAACATGCTTTCCCTTCAGAAAGAGGCTTTCAATTCTATTCCGAGCTGGAGTTTTCCTCGGAGGAAGCTGGGCAATGGAATCTTGCGGCTTTGCTCCAAAAAGAAGCAATTTTCTATATCCGCTCACTTGGCCGTTTTGATTTTGAAGCGACAGCGAATTTTCATTTGGCAGCTGTAGAAGAAGCGCTTGGAAATAAGGAGAGCGCAGAAAAAGACATAGCAACCGGCCAGAAAATTTTCCAGAAATTGCCTCAGGGTCTCTCGCGAGAGTTCCTGGAAGCGGAATCCAAAATCGCGCTGGCTTCTCTTGAGGTAAAGTTTGGGTCTCCAACCACCGCGGCCGCATACATTGCGGGCCTGGACTCGGTTATCTCCAAAGCTGACAACTTCACTGTTCGTTTGGACTATGAACAAACTATGGCGGATATTCAGCATAAGTTTGGACACGCCGACGAGGAAGCTCGCCATTTGCGTCAATGTATTCAGATTGGCAACAAGGGCTTTTCTTCTCTTAAATCTCCACGTGACAGATGGGATTGGGAGCACGCGTTAGGAAAAGCTTATCGCCGGCTTATCGAAATACAAGTTTCTGGTCCACATCAACCAATAGAAGCTCTCGCTGCCTGGGAGCATTACCGCACCGCTTCATCTGCAGCTAATCCAAATCACATGTCCAGTATGTCGGACTCAGACGAACGCATTCTCCTTGCGCAAACAGGACATCTACATAACTCTTCTGTCATCGTCTTGGCGACATTGACTGACCAGGTAATTGCCTGGATTGCGGATGATCGCGGCGTTCGCGAAGTGAAGTTATCTGCTAACACTCAGGACTTGACTTCCCTGGTAAAAACTTTTTATTCCCTCTGCTCAACCCCAAAATCTTCATTGGAAAAGGTAAAAAGTAACGGCTTACGTTTATATGAGTTATTACTAAGCCCATTGAATCAGGAGCTCGCTTTGAGACATACAGTCATTATCGAATCAGATGCTGCCCTAGGCGAAATTCCCTGGAATGCCCTGATGATGCCCAATGGCATGTATTTATCAAGCAAGTTTGAAATAGTAAGCACGCCCGCACTGACCATACAGTTCTCTTCACAACAGGCGAAAAAAGGGTTTTTGATCGCTTATCCTGGAGCTGTCACCATAGACGGTGAACTATATCCGTCTCTGGTGCACGCCCAAGATGAAGCCGATCGCCTGGCGAAAGATAACGCCGATTCTGTGTATCTGGAAGGCGAGGATGTCACTCTTCAAAAGCTGGTTGACAACCTTCGCCATGCCCAGCAATTTCACTTCGCCGGACATTCTTTGACTCGTGAATTCGGCGGTGAACTTGCTGTCCATGGCGAGGTTGGCGGCCAGTTATTCTCCGCTACAACGATTGCGTCTCTAGATCTTCGAGGTCTTCAACTTGCGGTGTTGGCCGCCTGCAATACTGGATCCGATATTGAAGCGGCGCGAAATCCAAATGGCCTTGTAGGCGCATTCATTGTTGCGGGAACTCATCGCGTCATTGCCAGCAGCTGGGCAGTCGATTCAGAAGCAACTTCTGACCTGATGTCCGAATTTTATGCCGCCCTCAACTCGAAACGCGATAAGGGCTCGGCTGAAAAGGCGTGGCAAGAAGCCCTTTCCCATCAGTCTGCATTACACCCATACTACTGGGCCGGCTTTCAGGTCTTTGGGCCTTTGAACTAACCGGCTGCCAACCAAAAGAGCAAACAATAGGAATGAGTTAAAAGCTATGTGAAACCGCGACAATCACAAAAATGCACTCTGCCTACACGGCACTGTTGGGCATTTTCCAGCAAAAAGATACCCCTTACGCAACTCCAGGCCAATTACAACAACAGGAGGAAAAATGAACCGTCGCACCATGTTAAAACTGCTCTCTCTCGCCCCTCTGGGATTAGCTCTTCCACGATCAGGGGCCATTCTTAAAACATTCGGTGATCCCCCACCCAGCGATCCTGTAAAGATTTTTTTGCATGGGTTTTTTTTTATTGATGTTCAGGAAAAGGGAGTTGTAGTTGCAGCCCCGTCTTACCCTAAACATCATTTTCTTTTTCGTTCTGATGGCGATACGCAATTCACTGACATTCCCATGTCTGTTGTCGACCTGCAAACAAATATTCATACATCAGCAACAGCTCGTCCTCAATGGCCAAAAGGCATTTTCAATTTTAAGAAATCGGTGGTCGGTCTTGATCCACAGGCGCTTGCCTCGGTCTGGTCAAATACGTTGGGTTGTCTTCTCTTGTTACCCTGGCCAGACAGGATCGTTCAGCATCGCGATGGCGGAGTTCTCACTGACGTTATTTTCGGCGGCAATGTGGGTAAGGCAATCCAATCTTCTTGCGATCAAAAACTGTGGCTGAGCATCAGCTTGGAGTATGACAACGCCACCGGATTCCCATTCCAAAAGCGACACTACTACGCTGAGCATTGTGATATTCCAAACGATGACGAGATCGCCGACATGCTAGATACCGCGAAACATGCCTTTGGAACAAAGTTCGAGCAGAATTTTGATTTGCAAATGACACATATCCCTACCACTACTGCGACGACAACGAGCGATCCAGACGACCAGACTTTGGGTGAAATATCCGGCATGCAGAACAATCCTTGCCCCCACTTGTCCGGCGCCCAAAAAGCGAGCCGCGATAAGCTAATAGCTAGTCTTTCGGAAGAACAAAGAGCAAGAATCTTTACGGTCCGCACGGCAAATTGCCCTATGTTTGGGATGATTTAGTTTTGGAATCCACGCTAAAAGATTGGGTTTGGATTCTCTATCGCTTGTCCTTTACGCTGGCTTTTTGTTGAACCGTATTGCTGATTTCCTTCGTCCAGGAGATGTCTAGCGTCTCAATTTTGTCCGTGGCTCAATTGATCTATGTCATGGCTCCGCCCATGGACTCGATTACACTCACTCCCCGGCTGGTCGCCATAAAAGCGATCAGCCGTTAAAATCGTGGACACGAACTTTGTGCTCCAGGAGCTAGACATGCCCTCATCCAACATCGTCCTCGATCCCAAGACGCAATGGTTCCTTAAATTTCTTGAGAGCATGGGACGCCCGCAAATTTTTGAAGTCTCCGTCGCGGAAGCCCGGGAGATGTATGCCAAAGGCAACGCGATGGTGCCGGTGGTCAAGCAGCCGGCGCAGATTGAAGATCGCACGATCTCCGTTGACCTTGGCCCTGTTAGCCCCGGCCTTGCTGACCACAGCTCTTTTGGGACAAGCTCTGTTGGTACAAGCTCCGCTGGCCCCGGCGGTAATGTAAATCTCCGCATCTTCCGCCCTGAGGGAAACACCAGCAGGCTTCCTGTAGTCATGTATTTTCACGGCGGCGGATGGGTATTGGGCGACGCCGAAACCTATGACTATTTCATGCGCGAGCTCACCAATGGATCAGGTGCTGCCGTGGTGTTTGTTGAATACAGCCGCTCACCGGAGGCTCGCTACCCTGTGGCGCTGGAAGAGTGTTATGCGGCCACAAAATGGATTGCCGAGCATCACGCTGAATTGAATTTGGATGGCGGCAAAATCGCCGTTGCCGGCGATAGCGCTGGCGGCAATCTTGCCACCGCGGTTTGCCTGCTGGCTGGAAAGCGCAACGGCCCAGCAATCACAGCGCAGGTGCTTATCTATCCTGTTACCGGCCATGACTTCAATTCTTCTTCGTTCGAGCAATTTGCCAAGGGATATTTTCTGACCCGCGAAACGTCAAAATGGTTCTGGAAGCAATACGCGCCTGACGAGTCTGCATCTACAGCCTGCCCGCTTCTTGCGACTGAAGATGAACTGAAGAATATGCCTGCGGCGCTTATTATCACCGGCGAATGTGACATTTTGCGCGACGAAGGCGAAGCTTACGCCCGCAAACTAACGGCCTCTGGAGTTTCAGTAACGTGCACGCGTTATCTCGGCGCGATCCATGGCTTCATGGGCATCAACGCACTTGCAGACATACCCATCACTCTCGCCGCGACAGCGCAGGTAAATCAGATGTTGCGAGAAGCGTTGAAATAAGCGGACCGAATGACTACCTGATTGAACCCGACGAGAAAATCATTTAGCTTTTGCAATCAGCTTCTGCGCTTTCCTGAATATATCCATAAACATCTTCTCGGTCAGCTTCCCTGTCAAAGTATTTTGCAGTGAAGGGTGATACGAACAGACGAGCGTAAGTCCGTCCGGCATCTTATACGTCTCTCCGTGGCCAAAAACAATTCCCGCCTTCGACTTCAGATCGCCGCGGCGCTTCAGATAATTCAGGTAAGCGTCAAAAGCAATCTTCCCCAGCACAACAACCACCTTCACGTTGGTTAGCGCAGCAAATTCCCGGTCAAGATGGCTGGCGCAATTCGCAATCTCGTCAGGCGCAGGTTTATTTTCCGGCGGAGCGCAACGAACCGCGGCGGTGATGTAGGCGTCGATCAAATGAAGCCCATCTTCGCGATGCGTAGCAGTAGGCTGTGAAGCGAAGCCTGATTTGTGCAGTACGGGATAAAGAAAGTTGCCGGAGCCATCGCCGGTAAATGGACGTCCCGTGCGATTTGACCCATGGGCTCCCGGAGCCAGGCCCAGAATCAGCAATCGTGCATTCGGATCACCAAAGCCCGGAACCGGCTTGGCCCAGTAGTCCCATTCAAGATAAGCGCGGCGCTTTACCTGGCCCATTTTTTTGCAATGCGCAATCAGCCGTGGACAACGAACGCAGGCAACGATTTCCTGATTGAGCGTGACAATATCTGCTTTTGCAAAACCTATTGGCGCAGGCGCATTCTGGGTGAGATCGGTCTGGTGAGAGTAACGTGGCATTTAAGCCAGTTTAGCAGTGTCTCCGTGAACACATAGTTGATGATCGCGTTGCATCAGGCTGGCCAGGGCGTCTAGAAAAGCTTCTGGCCCATCGAGCGGATTCACATGTAACTCTGACTGATCATCCGAGATCTGATCATACGGATCCAGCACTACAGTGGGAATATGCCGGTTATGGCCTTCGGAGCAAACGCGGCGACGGTCGGAAACAGATATAGAATTCGCAATCACAATGGCGCAGACATGGCGCGCGCGCAATATCTGGAGAGCGACCTCAACTGTAAGGGCGGGAATAACACCATATCCGGCATGCGCCAAAACAGCGTTGCGGATGGGCGATAACACCCTCTCTTCGGAAATAGAAAGGATAGCTGGACGCATATTTTTTTGTCCCGTCGACCTTGCTCTTTCATTGCAAAGGTAAGTTGCTCAAAGTATTCTCCTCTTGCAGTTATGAAAGCAAGTAAAAAAACCCTTAATTTTGTTAAGCGGGAGAGCTTAAACCTCTCCAAGAATTGCGCTGCCAGAAGTATTGATTACAGTTCGGAAATTGAGTATTTGCACAACCTTAGTACTTGACTCTTGCACAACCTTAGTACCAGGAGACATGCGGGGACTCAAGACAAGTTTTGGCGTGCTAAAACATTGGATGATTTGCTTGCTTGATTGAAGCTTTTTTAAGAGCTGGCCAATGATTCTACTGACCGGTAATTCCCCTGCGTGTAACAAGATAAACAGCAAAACTTCCCAGCCAGTGCCCGCCTTCATAGTGTTCGCCGGTTACGGCGGCGAGTCCCGCGCTGCGGTGCGCTGCTGCGCAATGTTCTAATGCGGAAATCCGCGGATCATTTTTGGGAAGCCCCGCGGCAATACCATCCAGCATCCATGCACGGCTTAAATTAAGTCCGTCAATGTGCGCGAGTTTGGGATCGGATTGATCCGGTGATTTTTCCGGACGAAGCCACGAATCGGATGCGTTAGCAGCAATCTGGGGCAGGAATTGATGCAGCCAGTCGGCAAAGTCGGTTGCGGAAAGCACACGCCGCATCACATCTGCCTCAGCCAGACACGGAGAGAGAAAGTCTTCGCCTGAAGGTTCGTAAGCCAGCGGACAGTTCTTGTCGGCTCCATAGAAGTCACGGGCTTTACCGAGTAAAAGATTTAGAAAACCCTGGTCCCCAGTGTTTCGTGCGTAATCAATCATCAGTCCCAGAGCAAAAGCAGTCTGGCTGTGCTCCCCAGAGCGCACGGGATGAGAAAGTTTGGGCAGCCAAGTCCGCAGCCGCTCGGCGGCTGCCTCTTCCAACGGACGCAGATTAGCTGAGAGTTCGTGGACCGGAGAAGTTGGCTCTGTCTTTTCCCATTCACGCAGCTCTGCACCTAATTGCAGAAGCCACGCAAGCCCATAAGGACGTTCAAAGCTGGCGCGGCCATCCGCCTTCAAATAAATCACCTCTTGTGCGATGTTCGCTTGCGTAAGGCTCTGCTGCAGTGCCGCCCGAGCCTCAGGCGTGAAACTAGCGTCCGGAAAGGTGCGCGCCAGACGGGCCAGCAGCCAGTGGCCGTGCACGGAAGAGTGCCAGTCATAACAGCCATAAAATGCCGGGGTGAGCTTGCGTGGCGGAGCCACATCGGCATCACTATTTAACGAATGCGCCAGCTTGTTGGGATACTCCTTATGCACGCAGGCCAGCGCCAGCCTGGCAAATCGCTGCGCAGCGTCGGCGTCAAAGTTCCCTGCTTGCGGCGTTGAGACAGATTGAATTGGCATAGCGTGATTTTTCGACTGGCCGAGACATACACCGGTGACGATCACTAAAAAGATAAACAGGCGGGCCTTTTTCATGACTGGACAATGTAGCACGTAGAGCCGTGCGAATACGCTAACTACTTCGTTTGAAAACGCATCCGCATAAACTCAAACGTCCCAGTAATAAGGACTGTTTTCTTCATGCGTCTCAATCTACCATGGTGAGTCAGCTTGACGGAGAGGCGGTCACAACGTGAAGGTAATTCTTTTTGGCGCGACAGGAATGGTTGGCCAGGGTGTTTTGCGTGAATGTCTGCTTGCTCCCGATGTGGAAAGCGTCCTCACGATTGGCCGCAGCGTTACTGGGCAGCAAGACCCGAAGCTGCATGAGATCGCACAGGCAAATCTTTTTGATCTTTCGGACATCGAAGGCAGTCTTTCTGGATACGACGCATGCTTTTTTTGCCTGGGAATTTCTTCGGTCGGCATGAATGAGGAGTCGTATCGCCGCATCACCTATGACCTCACCATCGCCGTGCCCAAGACTTTGGTCCGGCTGAACCCGGCAATGACATTCGCTTATGTTTCCGGCGCCGGGACGGACAGCACAGAGCATGGGCGCATGATGTGGGCGCGCGTAAAAGGCAAGACAGAAAATGATCTGCTGCAGATGCCGTTCAAAGCGGCTTACATGTTTCGTCCTGGATACGTGCAACTGCTGCATGGGATTAAAACAAAAACAAAGTGGTATGCCGCGTTCTATGCGCTGATGGGCCCGCTCTATCCAGTATGGAAGCGGCTTTTGCCCAAGTACGTGACAAACACGGAATGCGTGGGCCGCGCAATGCTCTCGGTCGCCAGACAGGGCGCGCCCAAACATGTGCTGGAAAATCCAGATATCAACAATCTTTGTTGAAACCCCATCTTTACTCAACTTTACTGAATCAGATTTCTCCGCATAGAACGCGAGAATAAGCTCACAGCGCACGCAGATAAATTCTGTACAATTGTATTCATACGATCATTCAAGACTTTTTATTTTGGGTTGCAGCAGTGTGTTCAAAAACCATTGCTGATGAGCATATACAGGATTAATGGATGTCGGATAAAACCATTGCAATCATTGGGGCCGGAATTGGTGGTGTGGCGGCGGGTGTAGCTTTGCATCAGGCCGGATTTGCAGTGAAAGTTTTTTGAGCGGGCTGGCCAGTTGCGTGAAGCCGGCGCCGGTATGAGTCTATGGCCGAATGGCACCGGAGTACTGCAACAGCTTGGTCTACTGCAGGCCGTCGCGAGCCGAGGGCAGAGTGGAACGCACTTCCTGGTCCGCTCGCAGGCGGGTGATGTTCTGATGGAAATCGGAACGGCCGAAGCTGAAACTCCAACTGTCTGTGTTCATCGCGCCCAATTGTTGCGGGTGTTAGCAGATGCGCTGCCGCCGGAATCTCTGGCTGTAGGGCATGAATTGGCCGAAATGAAGTTTGCCGGTGACAAAGTTGATCTGCGCTTTACCAATGGCGATCGTCTATTGTGTGACGGTGTGGTGGGGGCCGATGGTATCCATTCACAGATGCGCCGCAGGCTCACGCGGCCCGGCAAGCCGGTTTACCGTGGCTATGCTATTTTTCGCGGCATCGCGGATGTCCCAGGTAATTTTTTCGTCGGACACAACAGTGAAAGCTGGGGAGAGGGCAGGCGCTTTGGCATTCTGGCCATCGGCGAGAATAAAGTGTGCTGGTATGCAACGGTAAATGCCGCGCAGCCGTTGCTATCTTCCGACTGGCCAAAAGAAAAACTTGAGCAGCTCTTCCGCAACTGGCACAGTCCGATTCCAGAGTTGATTGCCGCAACTGAGCCTTCGGCAATCATGATCAACGCGGCATGCGATCAACAGCCTGCGCGTGCGTGGAGCAAAGGGCCGGCAACTTTAATAGGCGACGCCTCTCACGCGCTAACGCCAAATTTAGGACAAGGCGCATGCATGGCCATGGAAGACGCGCTGGCATTGGCCAACTGTCTTCAGCGGCAGCAGAATGTAACGGCAGGATTCCGTTTGTATGAAGCCACGCGTTACCCTCGGGTGCGCAACGCTATATGGCGCTCACGCTGGCTGGGAGAAGTTGGACAATGGGAGAACCGCGCCGTCGTCTCCGCGCGCAATGCTGTTACAAAACTCCTGCCCGGACGCATCTTTGAATGCCACTCCGGCTTCGCCGAGTTGATGGCGTTACTCGGCGGACAGATTACGCAATGTGCGAAAATCCAGCGCGAGAGCCACTCGGCGGTGTAATGAGCAAATCTAGGGCTTTTTGCACTCAAACGGCAGGCCATCCTTGTACCCGATAGAGTGGCTGTTACAGATTGCATCCTCCAGAACTTGACGGGACGCAGCGCTGATATTTTTTGAAAATGTTACATCGAACTTAGGAGTAGGTGTGAAAGAGACTTTAAGATTTTGGGCAACTACCCTTGCTTTACTCGTCTGCCCGGACTTTCCAGAGAACAACACAAACCCGCTAACTCCGTCGGAGCATAAATGTGGCGCACAACCTTCAATCAACAGGTCATAGTCGCCTTCCCCAATCTTGATCGTTACGCTTTTCGGCCCGGAATTTTCATACGCAATTTCCCGGGTCATGGTCTCAGAATCCCATTTCGACGTGAGCTTATGATGTGAAACGCTGAATACTTCCACTCTCCAACCGGAGTTACGCTTGCTTCTGCTTCCTACAACAATCACATCAAATCGTCCGTTGCGGTCATCGGTCATTCCAACGGTGCGTATTTCATCAATCCAGCCAAAATCCCGCTGGATCGCGGCATCTATGCCCGCAGGTCGTTAGCCGGGAGAGGGGCCTGCCCATGGCACAACGATGAATAAAGAAACATTGTGCCAAGGACAATAAAGACGATGCTGCGAGCGCTCTTCATCATTACAAGTGCAGTGCGTTATGCTTTTGCCGGTACAGCTCCCAATTCCGTTCCCGGCAATGGCTCGTTGGGCTTCATCCAATACGCCATAATTGCGCCGAAGAGTAACAGTCCCATGCTTCCCAGAAATGGCAGGTCCCAGTTGTTGGTCCGCTGAATCACATAGCCGGCAACCAGCGGTGACACGGCTGCTGCCAGCGCCGATCCAACATTCATCAGACCACTGGCTGAGCCGGAGAACCGCGGAGCAATATCCATGGGGATCGCCCAGAATGGACCAATGGTAGATTCCGCAAAAAAGAAAGCAGCGCCCAGGCAGATAGTTACGGTGCTCAGATTATGGGATCGCATTACCGGAATCATAAAGAGCAGTGACAAGAGGAACCCGGCAATCACCAGATTGCGTCGCGCCTTGTTACGATCACCAGTTTTTACCAGAATCCAGTCGCTTAGCAGCCCGCCTAAAGCGTCGCCCGCCACTCCCAGGAAGTACACGCCGCTCGCAAACAGTGCAGTATTTTTTAGATTGAGTTTGTAGCCGTGCATAAAGAAGGAAGGCAGCCAGGTGAGATAGAGCCATAGCGTCCAGCCGTAACAGAAGTAAACCAACGTCACGGGCGCCATGCGTTTGACCAGAGCGCCCCACGGCACGGGGTCTTTCTTTCGATCTTTTTTACCACCGTAAACGGGTACGGACGCCAGTTCACGCTGGGTTATGCCGCGGTGCTCACTGGGATTATCGCGAAAGTAAAACCACCAGACCAGGGACCATATCAAGCTGACTCCGCCTAGAACGATGAATGACAGCCGCCACGAGCCAAGCTTGATAAGAAACGTGACTAAAGCGGGCGTTAGGAAATTTCCCAGCCGGGAGAATGCATGCGTGATGCCCTGGGTAAAGCCGCGCTTTTCCGCTGGAAACCAATCCGCCAAAGCTCGCGTGGCCGTGGGAAAGGTTGCGCCTTCTCCCAGCCCGAGCAAAATGCGACACAGAATGAGCGCTGTGAGACTGCCGACCAACCCTGTCATAATCGTAGCGCCCGCCCAGATCACACCGCAGACAGTCAGCGCCAGCCGCGCTCCAAAGCGATCACTCAGCCATCCGCCCCACACCTGCAACACAAGATAGGCCCAGCCAAACGCGGAGAAAATCCAACCGAGTTCAACGGTGCTTAGATGGAGTTCCTTTTGCAGGACCGGCCCAGCCGTATTCACGTTGATCCGGTCAATATAGGTGAGCCCATACATCAGGCAGACCATCAGGAGCACGAGGTTGGTGGAAGAAAAAACTCTTCTAAGCATTGTGGGCCTCGCGGCCGCTTGCGGATGGGGAATCTTGGTTTCAGAGGCTGCCATGATTGTGTCCGCCGCAAGTTTTATCAGGAAAATAGGCCTTGGGCAATGATCTTCTTGCGTGGCTCCAGATAAGGATCAGTTCCCTGCCGGGCAGCAGGAATCGCATGCCTTGCCCTGTATCCCCTCATATCCTTCTTTGGCAATGATAGGAACCATGATGAGGGCAGCAACAGGATCTGCCCACCAGATGCCGAATGCTGTATTGAGGAACAACCCCGCCAAGAGGATTGCAGAAAGATATGTGCAGAACTCAGCCTGCTTCGCATCGGCTTTCATGGCTGCACTGCCCATCTCATTTCCGACGCGCTTTTTTGGCCCGCGAGAGAAGCGGCATTACCACAAGAGCAACAATAGCCAGGATGATTCCAGCCAGGCTGGATTCAGGAACTTTCCTGCTGATGAGACCAGTAATGGACTCATAGCCGATATAAACCGCCAACGCAATGAAACAGCTGCCCACAATTTTCAGAGACAGTTTTTCATTCTTCTGCCGATCGTGAATGTCAGCATCCACTGACATTCGCCACAACACGGCAACTCCTGAGACGACTTCAATAAAGCTGTCAATACCGAATCCAACCAGTGAAATACTGCCTGCAAATGCTCCCGCGATGACTGCCACAAGTCCTTCCACGGTGTTCCAGGCAATCGTGAAGTATTCCAGGCGCTTTCCACGCTGCGCTATCTGCCGGCGATCCATGGTAAGTTCGGCCATGCGCCAAGCATACATCAGGAACCCCAAGATTCTTTTTACCCCTGAGTCGCTAGCTCAATCCTTGCTGGGCTTTTTGGGAGTCAGATCGCACTCCTGCTTTACCTGCGCGAGGTTCAGCCCGGCGGGTGAAAACTCGGCGATTTCCGGGCCTCTTGGTCCAGGAATCTGCACTTTGAAGACCTGTGCTCCAATTAACTCTCGCGTGGTGCCTTTATCCATGGAGAGAAAGCGGCCGCGTACCCAATTCCAGCCGTGATAGTGGTGCGTGTCATTCACGCGAACCATGACTTCTATCTGTGGCTGTCCCCAGAAGCCAGGACGGTTCGGCGGCCCCAGCGGTATGCCAGGGTTGAAATCCGCATCGGTATATTTGCGATTGGTGCAAGAGAGTTCGACGCGTGGCTTATAGGCTGGGCTGGTGCTCAGATAATTGTCTGCCTGCAGCTCAAAGCGAACGTTTTTTGCGGCGGTCATCTTATCTTCCGAGCGAAACACAACCCACTTCCCGCCCGCGCTCTCGCCGTCACGCTCACCCTGATAGGGGCTCATCGAACGATTTTGGGCGATGGCTGGGAGCGTTGCCGCGCAAATCACGGCAATACCTGCAAAGAAGGCCATCACGGCCAGACTGCCAAGCTTTCCTTTGTAAACCCGTCCTCTAAAAAGCTGCAATACTTTCAATGTCGCCTCCGACAAGCACATTTGTAAAAAATTGCCCGGTAAATATAAAAGCAATCACTATGAAAATCCGGGCATTGGATAAAAGCACGTGACGTGCCAAATTGTAATTGTGCTGATTCCCTGATTTTACTTGGTTATTTTTGTCTTGAAAATACAGGAGGAAATACGAGTTGGTGGTTTTCAACCATCAGGAATGGCTGATTTAAGCCAGAAGCCCTTTGCCTGTCAGTTGAGGAAATGGAGCTATTCTTTAGTTTTGTTAGTGCCGTCATTCAAGCAGGCGCTTCAGAACCCAATCTATCCCTGACTCACCACAGACTTGGGCGCAACCTTGCTCTTTTCTCGCCGCGACTGGTTCTCCTCGCAGATGGCCGCATAACGTTTTTCCAGTTCGTCCAATTCTTCGTCAGAGAGAGTTTCAATGTCGATCATGTCGTTATGCGCTGGACTGTGCGAACGGATCAGCTCGTCGAGCTTCAGGTGAAGCGCCTTGGCATCACGGTTCTGCGTATTTTGAATGAGGAAGACAATCAAAAAAGTGAGCACGCTGGTGCCGGTGTTGATGATCAGTTGCCAGGTGTCGGAAAAATGGAAAATGGGCCCGCTGATTCCCCACACGACAAGAGTCATGATTGCAGCCAGGAACATCGCGGGATGTCCGACCAGCCGCGCGGTCTTACTGGCAAAGCGGCTGAACCAGAGGTTCATGGAATTGGATTGAGCTACCTGCTCACGTGCCTGGGCCAGCGGCGATTTCTGGTCCGGTGGAGCTTCTTTCTGGACTTTAGAATTTGGGGCGTTTCTGTTCACACCAGTTTAGATGCCGATTCAGTCCAGGATGGGCAGCGCTCCAGGAACAATGTGCATCCATTGGGGATTGATGGAGTACTATGGATCGGCACCAATGGCTCCATACAACTTCGTCAACGGGAGAACACAAAGCCATGTCAACTCAGGGTGTCATCATCGGAACTCGCGCAAGCGACCGTGAAAATGGCGTTCAATCCACGGAAGAGATGATCCGTCTTCGCGCTTATCAGCTTTATGAAGAGCACGGCCGGCAAGATGGCTACGCTGAATATGACTGGCAGCAGGCAGAATGCGACATTCTCTCGCGGCTGGCAGGAAGAAACCTCGCCTCATGAGTGTCGCCGTATAAACCGACCCAATCAATGGACAGAACAACCTTTGTCACAACCTTATTACCGGGGAACGGCTCCAACTGGTTAAGACAATATTGAATTGCTGAATGTGGGAGTAGTTGAAATGGCACTCGTTCTTTGCACAGGCGCCGATCCTGAGGTGATGAAAGTCCGGAAAGATTTTCTGATAAGGGCCGGCCACAGGGTTGTGACCGCGATGAACGAAAAAGAACTTTCAGAAGCGTGCCAAAAATACCAGTTTGATGTTGTCGTAATCGGGCAAACACTTTCCAAAATGATGAAGCGGCACGTGGTGGACTTGATACGCCACCATTGCCCTGACGTCAAAGTCCTGGAGCTGTATCCAATTACAATTGGCCGCGCGATTGAAGATGCCGATTCATGGATTGAAGCGCCTGCCGACGTGCCTCAAGAATTAGCGGACCGCGTGACTGAGCTTGCCAAGGCCAGTTGATCCGCCTATTTGCGTGCACCTGCAACCAATAAGCCAATGCCACCAACCAGCGCGAGCGTGCTGAGGATCGGCGATATCGGCAACGTGTCCTTTTGCTTATGTGAAAGCTGCACGGGGCCGAGATCGACATCTTTCTTTTCATGGGTAAAGCTGACTCCGCCCATGGCAAATCCGGCAATGCCAAGGATAATGAGCAAAATTCCTACAAGTGTTGCTGCCTTCATGTTTTCTCTTTTCTGAAATTGACCAACGAGCTGTTCTCAAGTTAGATGCAGCTTTTTACCCCAGATCGCCCGATATTTAGCCCGTCTGCTATTGAATGTGCATATTTAACTCGTTCCCAGCCCTGGCAGTTATCTTGCCAAGCGCGCTGAGCATCATAGTTAATAGAATGATCATAGTTGAAGGATCATGGTTAAAAGTTGAAGGATCATGGTTAAAAAATGATCAAGCGCCATCATTTCAGTGTCTCAGGGGGCAGCTGGTGTCTGACCAAAATACCAATACTGAAAATTGTGAGAAGGAAGAGAAAGTCACGGAAGAAATGATCCGTGCCCGCGCTTATCAGCTTTTTGAAGAGCAAATCTGCCAGGAAGGCCATGCCGAGTATGACTGGCAGCAAGCGGAAAGCGATGTACTTTCCGAGCAGACAGGAAACAAAGACAGTTAAACCGTTATTGCATCACCTTTTTTCTTTCTTTTATGGCGCATATCATGGTTATCGCAGAAACGGATTTCACAGCCAGTGCGATAGACCAGGCGCTCACGCAGCGCGGCTATCTGGTAACGACTGCCACAGACTTCACTCACATTGCGCCATCTTGTGCCGGGCTGATCTTTGATCTGGTTGTGCTAAGTATCAATATCCGATCCAAGGTTAAACAGGCAATTCTTATGCAGGTACGGGAATATTGCCCGAACGTGCCCATTCTGGATATGTGCCAGCCTGGCTCCTGTGCGGAAGGCGCGGACTATAGCTTGACGAGCGAATCCTTTGAGGCGTTATCGGCGGCCGTGGCGTCAATGCTGCAAAAAGACCGTGGTCGAAAGACCCGGATAAGCTGATTGGAGCCTGCTTTCATCAGATTATCGTAATGAATCGTATTCATTGCCTGAATGTCAGATATGATTGGGGCACTCTCCCCAAAGGTGGTATTCAGATGTCTGCATTCGCACCAATCCATTCTGTCCATTTTTATGACACAAACAAGGCGCTCATTGATCGGCTGTGCGGCATTGTGTCTTCGGGCCTGGACATTGGCAATGCGATTCTTATTGTCGCTACCGCAGACCATCGCGATCAGTTGCTGGATGCACTCGCAATCAACAGAGTTGATGTAGCCGCGCACACCAATGAAGACCGCCTGACGCTGTGCGATGCCAAAGAAATGTTGTCCAGGTTCATGGTGGCGAAGGTCCCCAATCCAACGTTGTTTTCAGACTGTGTGGGAAAGCTGATGAATAAAGCAAAAGCATCGGCCATCAGTAAAGAACATGGACTTGTGGTGTTTGGAGAAATGGTCGCTCTTCTTTGGGACGAGGGAAACCATGAGGGAGCATTAGCTCTTGAGCGCCTGTGGAATGGCGTGCTTAATGAGAGAGCTTTTCACATGCACTGCGCTTACCCGCGCGATCTCTTTGCCCAGGATGAGGGCGGTATGGCAAATATCTGTGACAGCCATTCCCACGTAGTCGGTGCGCTCAGCCGGCCTAACTGAATCAGCCAGCGAACAAAGGCATATACCCCGCGATAAAGCGTGAAAGACCTGATAAACCTAGAATCACCAAAAAATCAAAGGTATACTGCAGCCTATGTCCGATTTCGGCTTTCTCCAGCAGGGCCTGCGCGTTATACAGTCAGAAACTCTCGTTCATGCCACTCTGACTGAGCTGGTACAGCTGGCCGTAAATGCGGCAAAGTCAGAAGCTGGCTCCCTGTTCCTGCTGGATGAAGAGCGGCAGGTACTCAAGATGGCAGTCACCATAGGCTTGCCGGATGATTACGTGAAAGGCTGCGGCGATGTTCCTTTAGGAGAACAATGCTGCGGTCGAGCGGCCCAGCACAGAAAAGCCTGGATTGTCACGGATATGCTTACTGATCCGCTGTTTGCTTCCGGCCGCGAAGCAGCTGTAAAGAGCGGCATTCGCGCGGCGTTCTCTGTCCCGGTGATAGAGGCGCAGGGCAAGGTCCTGGGCTCGCTTGCTTGCCATTACCGGAAGCCATTTTCTCCCTCTGCCTATGAGATTGAGCGAAACCATGTGTTCGCTACCCTGATAGCTTTTGCCCTGGTTCGTGAGTGGAACCACAATGACAAGGCGAGGACCGCTGAGGTAATCTGAATAACGCTGAGGAACTTATGTTGCTACCTTCACACCCTCTGGTTCAGTTCAAATGTGGCGACCATGTCTGCCTTTTCTATCGCGATGAAGCCGTGTTGGCGGAAACATTGGCGGCCTATCTGGCAGCCGGACTCAGGAATGGCGAGCGCTGTTTTTGCGCGCAGAAATCGAGCTTCATCCCGCAACTAAAGCAGGCACTGAAGCAGGTAGGGATTGATGTGCCGCGCGAAATGATGCGAGGCGCACTGGATATCCACACGGAAGAGGAAGTTTACTTTGCTGAAGGGCACTTTGAGCCGGAAAGCATGATGGCGATGCTGGAGCGTTCCATTGAGGAAGCCCTAGCCGGCGGATTTACTGGATTTCGCACCGCTGGTGAAATGTCCTGGGCGCTTAAAGGAACAGAAGGATGCCCGGACGGCCACTGCGATCAACTCGTCCATTATGAAAAACTAGTGCAGGCGGCATTTCCCGGCAAAACTGCTATTGGACTCTGCCAATATCCCATTAACGACTTCCCGAGTCATGTGCTGAAAGAGGTTTTGGACTCCCATCGAGTTACGCTGGAAGAAACCATGGTCGGGTCAAATCATTCCACACTGACGATCCGCTCTGGTGACTACCGGGCAGACATTGTTACAGACCGAGTGAATCCTGGAGACGCGTTTCATTACGTGGTCCAGGAATGCGGTAATAATGAAGTGCTAAGCTGGGGAATTGAACCCACCATTGAGCAAGCGATGATGTCCAGCGAATCCATCCTTACGGATTTTGGAGCAAACCGCGCTTCTCGCATGAGATAGCTTGCGGCGTTCACGGGCCATGACGCCCATCAGAAATACTCTGACAGACAGAGACACTGCAAAAGTTCATCAGTTATGTTCATCGCTAGGGGGAGGCTCTTTGCCAAGGTCTTGCTTCACAAACCAGTCCGCCGCTTTATCCAGCTGTTTCCACACCGCATCAAACTGCTGATTCGCTCGCTTCCGTGTCTCAGGATTTTTCTGCTCAGACAGAAGCTCTTCCTTCAATGACTGAGGAGACACCCCAAGAGCTTTAAGCTTGGTTTTATAAAGCTGATTCTCAATCCAGAGGTCTTCAATCTTGATGGTTATTGTCTTGAAGAGGTCATAAGTGAGTATGGGCCGCATAACGCAGCAAATTATACCCGCCAGAGAAAAGCCAGAAACACCATTCAATGCCACGCTTAGGATTTAAATGAATTGTTGGCCTAAAGGGGTGAAAAAGGGATTTGCCCTGGTTTTACGTTGATAAAAGTGCTGGCTATCAATGTTGTCGTGCGCCACTCCAAAGAGCTAAAGACCATCGATCCACTACCGCAACCGCAAACATGGGGATGCAGCAATCGTGACCAGAGGAGAATTTGAAAATGGTTATATCTGCTAACCAAAAGAAAGTACTGCTATTTCTTGTCGCGGCGGTTTCGCTTGGGGTTTGCACACTTATCTGCTTCCGCTGGGCCAACGAGCGTGACTATCCTGCCGTTGAAGGACTGGAAGTAAAGGGAACCATCTATTATCAAAGCAAACCTCTGGAGGTCACGCTAGACTGCGACTGTCCTAAAAACCTCACTGAATCCATTCCTCGCCCACTGGTTTTTACTATCCATTTGAAGTCAGCCTTCGCAGATAGCACATCATCCAGTGCGGCGATCGGGACACCGGCTGTGCCAGAAAGTATTTTCGTAAAATTTATTGCGGCAAATACGAAGATAACGCCAGACGAGCCTACGTATATTACGCCAATGGCTTTGGCGTTTTCCGGTACTGACATCAGCAAGAATGTTCCCATAACGATTACCGCCCTCGATGCGACGCTTACCCAAATCGCGTTGCAGTTTGAAGATATGGAGGCGCGTTCGCTTGGCACGGTATCCTGGTCAATAACCTCGCGATCATCTGCGAAGGCAATCATAACGCCGGTCCTATATGCGCTAGCCGTCTCGGTTGGCTTGCTATTAATATTTTTTTGGGCGGATTGGCAGACACGCCGGTTGAGAGAGCACGCTCAAAGAGAATTTAACGACGCAAAAAAGAAAGCCCAGGACAACCCCAAGGAAGCCCGTTATGCCTGGGACGTCGCAAGGGTAACGTTAGAGCAATATTTCGGTAGAAATTTGATCCAGGTGAACCTTGTTTTTTGGGTTGCGGTTTTAGTAATGATGGTTGGTTTCGGCTTTATCATTGCGGGCGTTCTTCTCTCATTTCACCAAGCTTCAGTTACCCCGCCATCGTGGGTCGCAGCCATATCTGGTCTTATCACACAATTTATTGGCGCGACATTCATGGTAATTTATCGCTCAACGATGGTACAGGCAGGCGAATTTGTGATTGTGTTAGATCGTATAAATAGAGTGGGCATGGCAGTTCAGGTGCTCGACGCAATTGATGAAGGAGAGCTAAAAAACAAGACAAGAGCAACTATTGCAACGTCTCTCATGAATACGTCCGTCCCATCGTCGCCGCAAAACAAGGACATTCCAAAAGCGGAAAGTTAGAGCGATATTGCTTAGTGAAATCATGTGATGGCACTGCCGCTGCGGCTCAACTGTGAGTTGCGAATTCACACGTCTTAAATTCACACATCTTGCAACTGTTATCTTGCCATTGCTATCTCTTCAATTCGGCTGCTGACTCCTGCTCGTCCGTACCATGAGTGCCACATGCCCTGAGTTACCTCACGAACGTATTTACACAGTTCACTCAGGTTTTTTGCCGATTTCCTTTTAAGGCGATTGAGGTTTTAATAAGCAGGAACTCTGGATTCCCCGCCCTAACCCAAATGCAGTTGAATTATGTCTCTTGTTTGTTGACCGTGATCTCCACCGTGCTGGTGGGTAGACGCCTATGGCACGGCTGGATGCTGGCCGGGTTGAACAGCGTGATTATCTGTCTGATTGGTTTTCAAACGAAACAGTGGGGATTTATCCCGGCGAATCTCTTTTGCCTGGCAATTTACGCTCATAATATCCGCAAATGGCGTGGACCGGAACCCGAACCGCTGGTGAAATCGGCGACTATGGACACCTCTGTGGGGATTGACGTGGAAAAGCAAGCGCTCCCCGGAAACGGCCACGTTCCACAAAGTGATAGACCATTGCGGCATACGCCTCGCCGGATTCGCCGCAGCTACTCCTTAGTACGCGCCGGTTCGCACCGTTTACGGGCACGATTGCAGTCCGAGGGAAGGTCCCATACAAAGGTAGCCGTGCCACAGGATATTCCCTGTCAAGTTGACCCCCGCCGCAACGTCTCTTAAACTGGATGTTTGGGGTATATGTATAAAAACCCTCAATTTAGACGTGCCTTCCCTACAGCGGCATCGGATAAGGAAACCACTTGGACAACGCAGAGAGCAAGTCAATAGAAAACCAGGAAACCCAGTCTTTAGAGGACCAAACGTTAGAGCAGGAAGGCCTGGAAGGCCATGCCGAGTCGGATCATAACCATGACCACGGGGCAGACGTTCCCCCGATGGATCCGGCTTGCAGACGGGAAATCAGCGTGGAGATTCCTGCGGACGTTGTAACCAAGCAGCAGGAAACACTGGTGCAGCAATATTCCAAGCAGGCCCGGATACCGGGATTCCGCAAAGGGAAAGTTCCGGCCAGCATGGTGCGGAATAAATTCTCCGGCGAGATTACCAGCGAAGTGGTGGAGAAGCTGGTGCCTCAGTACTTCAAGGAAGGCGTGCTCAAGGCCGGATTCCGACCTGTCTCCCAGCCACATATCTATGGATTGGAATACACGCCGGGCGAGCCAATGAAATTCAAAGCGGCGTTTGAGGTCCTGCCAGAATTTGAACTGAGCGACTACAAGGAAACCAAGGTCGCCAAGCCGCAGATCAATGTTACGGACGAGGAAGTTGATGCCGAAGTAAAGCAGTTGCAGGAGCGGCAGGCCAGCTACGATCCGATTGATGACGAGCGCGGCGCGAAAAAAGGCGAGTTCGTGCAGGTATCGTTTGAGGCAACACCCAAGAGTGGAGCAGACGCTGAAACAGAGTCAAAGCAAGAAGGATCCGCCGAGGGCGCTGAAGGAGCACAGAAACCCGTTCAGCCCGTGCAGATGGATGAAGTTCTGGTAGAGATTGGCGGGGAAAATACGATCCCTGAGTTCACCAAACATCTGAGCGGTGCAAAGGCAGGCGAGGAGCGCAACTTTGATGTCTCTTATGCCGATGACTTTTATGACAAGCGCCTGGCCGGCCAGGTATTCAGCTACAAAGTAAAGGTCAATGCGCTCAAGAAAAAGACTGTACCGGAATTGAATGACGAGTTCGCACAAGAACTTAGCCCCGAATTGAAAACATTTGACGATCTGAAAAAACTTATCCGTGACAACATGGAAGCAGAGCGTCGCCACAAGCTGGAGCATGAAGCAAAAGACCAGCTCGTGGAAGAACTGCTGGCGAAGAACGATTTTTCTGTACCGCGATCCATGGTGGAGCACCAGATTGAGCTGCGTCTGGAGCGCGGACTGCGAGCGCTGGCAGCACAAGGTATGAAGACCGAAGATATGCGTCACATGGATTTTGCCCGGCTCCGCGCAGGCCAGTTGGATGCTGCTATAAAAGAAGTGAAAGCGAGCGTGCTGCTGGCGAAAATTGCGATCGCGGAAAAGATCCAGGTCACGGATGAAGACCTGGACCAGGAAATTGCGGCCATGGCGCAACAGATGAAGCAGCCAGTTGAAGAAGTCAGAGGCCGTTTAATAAAAGATAATGCGGTGGAACGGCTGCGTGACCGCATGAGAAGCGAAAAAGCGCTAAACTGGCTATATTCAAACGCTGTTTAGGAACCTGCTGGGAAAATCCCAGCTTTTTGATGGAAGGAAAGCGATTTATGGCACTCGTACCCATGGTAGTAGAGCAGACCAGCCGAGGCGAACGCGCCTATGACATTTATTCCAGGCTGCTGCGGGACAATATCATTTTTATTGGTACCCCGATTGACGACACGATCGCGAACCTGGTGATCGCACAGCTTTTGTTCCTTGAGGCGGAAGACCCGGAAAAGGACATCCAGTTGTATATCAACTCTCCAGGTGGATCAATCACTGCCGGAATGGCCATTTACGACACCATGCAATTTGTGCGCCCTGATGTAATGACTATTTGTTGTGGGCAAGCCGCTAGTATGGCGGCGTTGTTACTTTGCGCTGGTGCCTCAGGTAAGCGTTTCGCCTTACCCACTTCTAGGATTCTTATTCATCAACCCTTGATGTCTGGCCTTAGTGGTCAAGCCACAGATATTGATATACATGCTAGAGAGATATTGCGGATGCGTGAGATCACCAGCCAGCTCATTGCCAAGCATTCCGGGCAGAAGTTAGAAAAAGTGGAAAAAGATGTTGAGCGTGACTTTATAATGAACGCACAACAATCAAAAGAGTACGGGATCATCGACGACATAATTTACAAGCATAAGTAAGTCACATCGGCCGGGCGCTGGCCAACAGGAACTCAAAGCCCGACCGGAATCAAGGAGTTTACTCAGTGAAGCCGAGGACGCCGGAAGAAACACTTCGTTGCTCGTTCTGCCATAAATCGCAGGACGCCGTTGCCAAGCTCATCTCGTCACCAAGCGACTATCCCCGTGCTTACATTTGTGATGAGTGCGTAGCCGTCTGCAACTCCATTTTGGAAGACGACCGCACAGAATCGCATGCCGCGGCAGCGCCCAATCATCTGCCCAAGCCGCAAGAGGTCAAGACCTTCCTGGATGAATACGTCATCGGCCAGGACCAGACCAAAAAGAAGCTGTCCGTCGCCGTCTATAACCATTACAAGCGGATCCACATGAACCGCACCAAGACCGGCGAAGTAGAGTTGGCCAAATCCAACATCATGCTGATCGGACCTACTGGCACTGGCAAAACGCTGCTGGCCCAGACTCTGGCCCGCATGCTCGACGTACCATTTGCCATCGTCGATGCCACCACCCTCACCGAAGCAGGCTACGTTGGCGAGGACGTAGAAAATATCGTTCTCAAACTATTGCAAGCTGCTGATGGCGACGTGGGCCGCGCGCAGACCGGCATCATCTATATTGACGAAATCGACAAAATCGGCCGCAAGGACGAGAACCCATCCATCACGCGCGACGTCAGCGGTGAAGGCGTGCAGCAGGCGCTGCTCAAAATTCTTGAAGGCACCATCGCCAACGTTCCTCCGCAGGGTGGACGCAAGCATCCGCACCAGGAATTCACTCCGGTCGATACCACCAACATCCTCTTCATCTGCGGTGGCGCATTCGTGGGACTGGAAAAAATCGTAGCCCGGCGCATCGGTAAAAAGTCCATGGGCTTCCGCACCAGTGAAGCCAAGGAAAAAGAGTTTACTGAAGCCAGCAAGCGTGACACGGAATTGCTGCAGAAAGCCGAGCCCCAGGACCTGGTCCGCTTTGGCCTGATCCCTGAGTTTGTCGGCCGCCTCCCTGTCGTCGGCATCTTGAACGACTTGGACGAAGCGGCGCTGATCGAAATCCTGACCCGGCCGCGCAACGCCATCATCAAGCAGTACCAGCGCATGTTCGAGTTTGAGAGCGTGAAGCTGCGCTTCTCTGACGGAGCGCTGGCTGCCATTGCCCGTGAAGCCATGCTGCGCAAGGTTGGCGCCCGCGGTCTGCGCATGATTCTGGAAGAGCTGATGCTTGACCTGATGTATCACCTGCCCAGCCAGAAGCGCGTCAAGGAATTTGAAGTCACCAAAGAGATGGTGGAACGACGAGACATCTCTCTCCCCGCCATGGAAAAAGCGGGCTAACCACAAAAGACACGAAGGAACACCAAGCCGCCTGCGACAAAGCAGGCGGTTTTACTTTGATGGAAATCGATGACGCAGGAACAACTACCTCTGCTCGCCGTTCTTGTCTTGGAAAACGTTACCCTTTTCCCACATTCCCTCAGGCATTTTTTCCTGGCAAAGATGTCACCAGCCCAGCGCAAAATTTTGGAACAGGCCGCTTCATCCGGCGAAAAAATCCTGGTGATCAAGTCCCGGCCCGGCGTGATCAACGCGCCCTGCCAAGCGGATCTACATCGTATTGGCGTAACGGCAAGAGTGGGCCCGGGGATTGAATTTCAGGAACATAGCTCCATCCGGGTCATCGGCGAACAGCGGGCAGAGTTAGTTCAACTACAAGAGCATCAGGGTGAGCTTAAAGCCAGTGTTCGTCTTTTGCCTCATATCGCCGCGAAAGACTCAATCGCGCGCGATGCATTCTCCCTAGCCATGAAGTCCCAGGAAGATTACGAGAGCGCCTGCCATGACGCCGGTTTTCACGTTCCCGGGTTTGGGTTCAGCGAGCCCGGAGTTGATTTGGAAGATGTCGCATTACTCTGCGATCTCCTGGCCGAGGGATCACAATTTCGCGCAGAAAACGAACAGACGGTGAAATTCCTCGATCTCCAGCCTTTGCTTGAGGAACTTGACCCGCTCAAGAGATTTGAGTTGTTTGGTAATTTTTTTCGGGCCGAACTCGCTAAGCTAACGAGCGATCCCGAGTTTGTTCATAAGATTGAATCTGCTCGAGAAAAACGGAAACGCGAAGAAGCTCGACGCCGGCAGGAAAGGATAGATAATATCGCGCGCCTCCATGCCATTGCGGCTCAGCATAGTTCCACAACTATCTCCCCCTCTTCCAGCATGGAAATACTGGACCTTCCTCTGCTCCCTCTTCGCGATGTTGTGATGCTTCCATTCATGGAATCCAGATTTATCGTGGGACGTAAAAGCAGCCTTCATGCCATACAGAGCGTCGGCAGCGATAACTTGATATTCCTGGCCACTCAGCACGATGCTCAAATGGACGAACCTAAATCTTCTGATATCTACCAGACAGGGATCGTCTCTCAAGTTCTTGAAAATATCACGTTGCCGGATGGAAACCTGCGGCTCAAGGTGCTGGGCTTCCGTAAGGCCAGAGTTCTTGAACTCACCGATACTGAAGGCTACTATCGCGCCAGACTGGCAGCGCCGGCTCCAGTTGAATACCCGACAGATTTACAACAGTCTTTAACAGAGATTGCCGAACTCCTGAACGCCTCAGATATATCAATTGAAGCTAAGCAACTGCTCCTTGAAACGTGGGACGGCAACGCCCCTCGCACCTGGATCGCAACATGTACGCGTTCGCTGGAAGAAAAGTGAGCCAGGCCGCCTGCCGCAAAGCAGGCGGTTTTACTTTGGGAAGACAAGGGGTTGCCGCAGATTTGCTGCGGATGAACGCAGATTAAGCAATCGCCAGAAATGCCAAAATTGCCCAACAGTGAAACCTGCCACGGAGACACAACGGCGGGAAGAAAGCGTTTCAAGTCTTAGCGTCTCCATGATCAATTCCCCTTTGCGATCTCTGCGTCCTCTGCGGTTAAAAGCTTCTGTTCTGATCTGCGTTGATCTGCGCAATCTGCGGCAAAACTCTTGCTTTTCCGATGACCCGATGTCCCGATGACCAATTCCCGATCTTCCCTCGCCTTTTCTCCGTGCCTCCGTGTCTCCGTGGTAGATTTTTCAGTTAAACGCTTTCTTCAGCTCAATCACCTCCAATGGCGACTCCGGCCAGTTATCCTCCCAGCAAACAATCAGGTCGCATAGCGCCGCATCATGGTTGTGCCGTAGAAAATTCCGGCTTTCGTATTCGAATTCAATCTTCACTCTTTGCAACCGGTTTTCCGCCATCGTCCGCAGCGCCTCGCCATCCGGATACTCCGCCTGAATCCGCAGCATCTGGAACCCCATCTGCTCCGCCATCGCTCCAAACAGAAAGATCACTCCCGCCTCATTCACCGGCGCGCACACCAGCGGAGAAGGCCTCAGCAACCGCCCATAGACCGCCCTATCGGCCAGAATCCTCGTGCCTGCCCGTCCGCCTGCCTCTCTCTGACCGTCAGCCTGACCTTTGGCCTCACCATCAATCAGCTCCATTACGTCCTGCCAGTCGTTCGTCAGCCCGCGCTCCAGTGCATACCGCTTCATTCCCTCGGCAACATTCGACCACTTCCCAAAAAGCCTCCGGAACGGCCTCACGCTGTAGCGGCTTTCGCGCTCAAATTCAAAAACAGTCGGCAGCTTTTTGTGCATGCGCGCCACCCTCGTCCAGTCCTGGAATAGCCGTTCCATCTCCACCTTCATCCCGCCGCCGGTTTTCTCCAGCCCGCACTCCTTCAGAGCGAGCATGTAATTGCCAAAGTATCGGTTCACGTCATGCCGGCTGAGTCCCGTCTGCTTCGCCAGCTCCACGCGATTGGGCACCCGCCCCATCTTCTCCGTGCATGCCTGAATTGCAGCGATTACCTCTTCTCTTGTCATGTTCTTTCCCTCAAACATGTTTTCTCCCCCATCCATGTTTTTTCCCGCCCGCATGCTCTCTTCTCCTGACATGTCTTTTTCTCCAATAAAAAAGCCATCCGCTTCAGGATGGCTCTGGTTGCTATAGATTTTGGTGTTGCTTTTACTAATGGCTAAATACTAAGGACTAAAGGCTGTATTCCGGATACACCTCTCCGGCCCAGGTCCTTCACAGGTTGTGAAGGGGGAAGGAAGCTTCTAACCAAGCTAATAGCCAAGGGCCAATAGCCCAGGAGCCAATAACTAAAAAGCTGCCTTCCAGTTGCTGGCCTTTTAGAGATTCTGCCATTCCTAAGAACTAATTACTAAGTTCTAAATACTGGCTTTTCTCCCCGGCGCCGCTCCCGGAGACTACCTGCAAAATATAAGCGAAAACACCCACCGTTGTCACGCGCGAAATAGTACATCTTGACAGATGCTTGCGTCTGATAAGTTGCGGCTGAAGGCCATGAATTCAGCGCCAGCGCACAAAAGGCAACTCTCTTTCGTTTTATTCCTTATCGAAGACCACGACAAGAACGGTATTGCCGTCCTGGGGGCCCTCAGACATAGTCACTAACCGCCAACCTTCCGACGATCGTTGATCAAGGAGCTTTTGCACTCCGTTTGGGAAAGTTAAGTCGGTGTGATAAGTCCTCTTCTGTGAGGCTTTTACTTCGTAATTTCCGAATCTTGAGCCCAAGACAAACATTAGCGTCAACAATAACAATAACGAGATACCCAGAACTTTGATAAATGACTTTTTCATGTGCTTTCCCTTCTTTCGAGGCCGCGAGGATACAGAAGGCGACCAGAACGCCATTTCTGGCCCATCCTAACTCAGAAACCCGAAACGAATCTAACAACAAAACATAAAGAATAGTTATCTACCGTCCCATGCAGCGTCAGGAAGTTCTCTTGAACAATCCGTGCAACGGATGCAGAGCTCGAAGAGTAATTTAAATCACGTCGGCCCTCAAACTCTGTCATTCCGAGCGAGTGCGCGGAACCCTGAGCGGAGCGAAGGAGACTAAGCACGAGTCGAGGAACCCCGGGAATATCTATCGTCACCATGCCGCATCAGGGAGTTCTCTTGAACAATCCGTCCAGCGGATGCAGAGCTCGAAGAGTAATTTAATCACATGGGCTCTCAAACCCTGTCATTCCGAGCGAGTGCGCGGAACCCTGAGCGGAGCGAAGGAGACTAAGCACGAGTCGAGGAACCCCGAGAATTTCTATTGTCACCATGCAGCGTCAGGGAGTTCTCTGGAATAATTTCATATTCTTGTCTCACCGGCGAATATGAAAATTCATTCCAACAATATCCCAGTCCCGCCCTTGGCGGGACGCCTGACAATAGCCCATACGTTTCCGAGTCCCGGCTGGCCGGGATGAGGAATAAGTGGTGGGAAAAGCTCGCAATTTTTTTGCCTCCACTCTGTAACGAACCCAAGACTCCTGTCACAACTAGATAGTATGATTCGCCAATGCCAGATGTAGCGGCTGCACCGTCATGCCATGTGCAGCCGAAGCGAATGAGCCAGTAAGAGCCTCGACCGCACACTGGCCACTCGGGAAGTCTTGTCTTCGTACCCAGGTTAGGGCCCAATTTCAAAAATCTAGATTTGGAGGATAATGCCAATGAAGTGCATTCTAACGACGCGCATTCTTTGGAAGCTTGCGGTTGTCTGCTTGTTCGGGTTCTTGTGTGCCGTTCCTGCTGCCCAGGCTCAGTTTAAGCTTGCGGCGCAACAGATATCGCCGGTGGATACCACCATCACTCCGGCAGATCCATCCGTGTCGTCGGTCATCAATTCGCCTGAAATCATGGCGCTCGATGTTCCGCCGATGCCGAAATCCGCCTACGTCCTGCTTAGCGCCAATACCTTCTGGCAGGTCGATACAACTGCCGCCGCGCCGGTCAGTGCCATATTCCGGCTCAGGTTCACCATCACAAGTCCTGCCCTGCCGCCGGGCGTTGTTCTTAACTTTGCGGTACCCCTGGCCGGCTTTACCCACAGCAACAACGGCAATGGCGAGAGCCTGGAATCAGGCAACACGAATGATACTGAGGTGGTTACCCGCGACCTCTTCGCCAGCTTTCTTTTAAGTGAAAATCCTGGTCTGCTCACACAGACATCGGCTGCGCAGGTTGCTGACGCGCTATTCAAGCAGGGCTTTCACGCCAGCGTGTTCACCAGGTTGAACAGCCGCAATATTATTGACGCGACCGTCACCACCCCTAACGTCGCCTTCTTTTCAGAAAAGGGATCGATTTAACTCGCAGTCTTTAACTCGCAGTGAGGGCCGGCCGTCTACAGATGTAAAAGCGATACGGCGGCCCCATTTTTTTCCACGCCCGCAGTCCTGTGGGCCGTTGCGCCCTTTCGCTGGTGCATTCCTCTTTTCCCAAGTGATTCAACCATAAGCCTGCCGCTGACATTCAACAGACAGGTTTCCCTAACCTATTGATTTCACAGGTGGTGCTTAAAAAGTCCACATAAATACTCTGGCCACACCGGCTTGCCTTGCGTGATAATCTTAAAAGTAGCAAGATGGTAGTAACCATCTTCCCCCAGACCGTTTAAAAGATCGATTAAAGACGAATAATAAAGAAGGACAAAAAAGGCGAATCAGTGACCCAGAATAAGGAAAAATTTGAAACTCGCAAGCTCCCGATGATGCCCATTCGTGATGTGGTCATTTTCCCGTATATGATGACCCCGTTCATTGTGGGCCGCGAGTCCAGTGTTCGCGCCCTGGAAGAAGCTCTTGCCTCTGACCGCAAGATCTTCCTGGCCACGCAGCATGATGCCAGCATCGACGAGCCCAAGCCGCATGAGATTTACCAGGTTGGCACCATTGCCAATATCGTCCAGAACCTTAAATTGCCGGACGGCAACATCAAGGTGCTGGTTGAGGGCGTGGAGCGCGGCAAGATACTCAAGCTGACCAACGTTGAAGGCTATTTTGAGGCGGAAGTCCGCACCGTAAAGTACTCCACCGAACCCAGTAAACTGCTGGAATCGGCCATGCAGCGCGTTCACAATTTGTTTGATCAATATGTAAAGCTCTGCCAGTCGCTCAATCTTGAGCCTGTGATCATTACCGGCATGAGCGACCCAGCCAAGTTGAGTGACACGATCGCGCAGAACCTGCAGCTTTCGATTGAAGAAAAGCAGGAGCTGCTGGAAATTTTTGATCCCGCAGAGCGCCTCAATCGCATTGCTGACGTGCTGGATATCGAGATTGAAAAACTCAACATGGACCGCACCATCCAGACGCGCGTAAAGCGCCAGATGGAACGCGCCCAGAAAGAGTATTACCTCAACGAGAAAATCAAGGCCATCCAGAAAGAACTGGGCCGCGGTGAGAAGAGCGAGTTCGACGAGCTGAAAAAGAAGATCGATACCGCCGGCATGCCTAAGGAAGTCCATGAGAAGGCCATACAGGAATTGAAGAAGCTGGAAGCCATGCCGCCCATGTCGGCTGAGTCAACGGTTTCCCGCAATTATCTTGACTGGCTGCTGGCCGTGCCGTGGAAGAAGAAATCGAAAGAGATCCGCAACATTGAGCATGCGGAAAAAATTCTCAATCAGGACCACTACGGCCTGGAGAAGATCAAAGACCGCATCCTGGAATTTCTGGCGGTGCGCCAGTTGGTGAAAAATCCCAAAGGCTCGATTCTCTGCTTTGTTGGCCCTCCGGGCGTTGGCAAGACATCGCTCGGCATGTCGATTGCGAAAGCTACGGGCAGAAAATTTGTTCGCATGTCGCTGGGCGGCGTGCGCGATGAAGCTGAGATTCGCGGCCATCGTCGCACCTATATCGGCGCGCTGCCGGGACAGATTATCCAGATGATGAAGAAAGCCGGCACCAAGAATCCGGTCTTTATGCTGGATGAAGTCGATAAGATGGCTTCTGATTTCCGTGGCGATCCATCGGCCGCGCTGCTGGAAGTTCTTGATCCTGAACAAAACTGGATGTTCCAGGACCACTATCTTGACGTGGAATACGATCTGTCTCAGGTCTTCTTCGTCGCCACAGCCAACGTGCTGCATAGCATTCCTGCGGCGCTGCAAGATCGCATGGAAGTCCTGCGGCTGCACGGCTATACGGAACTCGAAAAAGTTGAGATTGCCAAACAGTTCCTGGTGCGCAAACAACGTGAGGCCACCGGCCTTACGGAAAACCAGCTCACATTCACTGACGACGCTCTGCGTGAGATCATCAAGTCTTACACGCGTGAGGCCGGTGTTCGTAATCTGGAAAGAGAAATTGGCAATATATCCAGAAAAGTAGCTCGCAAGGTTGTAAAAGACGCCACCTATACAGCTGCCTTGAATGGCGAAAAGGTAAATGAGTTCCTCGGCGTCACAAAATTCCGTGACACGCTGGCCAATGAAAAGAGCGAAATTGGTCTTGTCACCGGTCTGGCCTGGACGGAAGTCGGCGGCTCCATTCTGAGCACTGAAGTTGCCATCGTGGACGGCAAAGGCAAGCTCACCATCACTGGCCAGCTTGGCGACGTGATGCAGGAATCGGCCCACGCAGCAATGTCTTACGTGCGCTCACGCGCCGTACGGCTGGGAATTCCGCGTGACTTCTATCGCAACGTCGATATCCATATTCACGTGCCGGAAGGCGCCATACCGAAAGACGGTCCCTCTGCGGGTATTACCATGGCTACAGCAATATCCAGCGCACTCAGCAAGATTCCTGTGCGCCGCGACATTGCCATGACCGGTGAGATCACGCTGCGCGGCAAAGTTCTGCCCATCGGCGGACTGAAAGAAAAACTTCTTGCGGCTTTGCGCGCAGGAATTAAAGAAGCAATCATCCCCAAAGAGAACGAAAAAGACCTCGCCGAGGTGCCGGAAAATATCCGCGGCCAGATGAAGGTCCACTTCGTCGAAAACATGGACCAGGTGCTGAAGATCGCACTGGAAACTCCACTCCCGGATTTTCCGGAAGAGAGCACCCAGACAATCCCGGCTCCAACCGTGCCGGAGATCTCAAGAGAGCGGTATCTGTAATTTTCAAATTGCATAACGATTTTAAAGCCCGTTCGAAAGAGCGGGCTTTTTCTATGCACAAAAACCTGGCTTGTGGGAAGCCATATCTCGGTGATGGAAGCTCTCCTCACCCTCGTTCATCTGCGGCAAACCTGCCCACCTTGTTAAACTAGTTCTTAGCAAATGAAGCCTCTCATCGCCAAATTCCTTACCTCCGCTGCCGATCCCAAATTCTTTCCCGCAGAAGGCCCTCCGGAATTCGCATTCCTAGGCCGCTCCAACGTCGGCAAATCCAGCTTGATCAATTCCCTGCTGGACCAGAAGATGGCGCACGTCAGCTCTACCCCAGGACGCACCCGCACCATTAATTTCATTGGACTGTATACAAAACCAAATCAGCCATACCCGGAGATGCTGCTGGTCGATCTCCCGGGCTATGGCTATGCCAAGCTTTCCAAGGAAATCTCGGCTGAATGGCCCAAGTTCATTGAACCTTATCTACAGGAACGTGAGACGCTGGCGCTTTCCATTGTGCTGATTGATTCGAACGTTCCCGCGCAGCCATCTGACCGGCAGCTGATCGACTTTTTCCGCAGCGCGGGTAGCGATTATCTGGTGGTCGCCACCAAGTCAGACAAGCTCTCCGGCAACAAACTGCGCAGCGCACTGGCGGCGCTGGCCGCGGAGCATGAAATTGCGCCGCCTCTTCCTTACTCCGCCAAAACCGGCGCGGGACGCGCGGAGCTCTGGCACGAAATCAGGTCGCGGCTTCAGAAATGAAAAATATTCCGGCAATAAAGATAAAACACAAATGACCCGCAAACCCATGGACCCCTTTGCGCGCAAGATGGTTTTCGGCTCATTCGCCTATGGCAGCATGATCCTGGTGATGTTTGCCGTGTTGACGGTGGTCTACCTGCATATGCGGCCGAAGTGCTCTGACCGTCTGGTGGGAGAATCCACGGACCCAGGCAGCCAGTGGACAGCCTCCGTGATGGAGCGGCGCTGCGGTGCGGAAGCCCCATTCCTTACCCACGTGAATGTGCGGCCGGCGACGCAAGACTTGAAGATTGGCTTCTTTTCCGGTTCAGCCGCAGAAGGAGAAATCTTTCTGGTTGAGCAGGATGCGGCCGATGCGGCGATCACGCTGCGTTGGACCGGTCCCGCAACGCTGACCATTCAGTGTTCTCGTTGCACTGCCGCGTTGGTGCAAAAACACGATGAACGCCTGGGAAATGTGGCCGTCAGGTACGATCTGCCATCACGTTAGCTTGCTACCAAAGCTGACCCGCAACAGTTCCCAAACTACTAATTCACTCATTTACCAAATGGATTACCGTGTTCCTGCGCTGCTTATCCCCTGATGCTGTTGCAGCCACTCCGCCAGTTCTGTCTGCAATCTTGGACGTCTCCTGGTGCAGGCTTCAATATCTTCCAGCGCCTGCTTCAATGAACGCTCCGCCGACGGAACCTTGTGCTCGGTGAAAAAACTCTGGACATCGTCGTGCATTTCAGCACCGCAAAACGTTCGGGTGGCATTCACAATCTGCGGTCCGCTGGACATAGTGGTTTTCTTTTCCACCGCCGGCCAGTTCGCTTTTATCCACTCCCATACAATCTTCTGATTGTTAACATTGGAGAGGGCAAAAGCTATCAGGCCTGCCGCATCCTGGTTTCTTACTTCATCGGATGTCGCCATTTTCAGAACGCTGTCAATAATTTTTGGATCGCGAAATTCAGCCAGCGCCCGGGCCAGATTGTAATACTGCTCCGGTGAATGTACCTGGCGCATGGCGCTTACATATTGCTCGAACAGCGCTTCATCGCCATTGCGCGCTGCCACCGCCAGCACATCCCTGGCCATGCTGGCGTCAACTGAATCCGGGGACTTCAGGTATTGCTCCGCCAGCCGCGTGGATTGCCGGATGGTTTCCGGATCTTCACCAATCATTCCCAAAATGTGGACTAGCTCGCCGCGCAGCTGGTGAGTGTCGGCGTTTTCATTTGCGCCTGGCGTCCAGCCAATCTTCGTCATCATAGGCTGGAAGCTGGAGCGCACCCAGGCGCGAAACGTGCCGGCCTCAGCCCCGGAAAGCAGATACCGGTTGATGTAGTCGAGCGTAGGCTCGTAGCTCTGCACCACCGCACTTTCCGCATCCTGGTCCACAGCAGCCACCATGTCCAGATATGTCCCCATACTTTGCTGCCCTGAGCCTACCAGCGCCGCCTCATCACTCAAGAGCATGATTCTTTCCGCGGTCGTAAGCTCGGTACTGGCCACGCTCGTCAACTTCTGCAAATCGGCTTTGTCATATTGAGTGCGGTAATAACCAGCGGCGCTGCCATTGGCAAATACCCATGAGGAACAGCCCGCCACCGGCAGAATTTGTTCCTTCTCGCTCAGGATCTGGCAGAAGGGTTTGGCCCCGCCTGATTTAATGCACACCGGCAACATCCAGAGCTGGTCTACCTTAGGAGCTTTAGCAGGATCAGCCCAGAAACGCTGCTGTGACGCTGTTACCTGCGTCTTGGGCTGCGGTTTGAGCGGCGCCCGGCGTGATCGCTTTGATTTCTTCGCTGCCGGCGCTGGAGCTGCCGGCTGATTCAGGCATGCTGATTTCACGGTCACCAGCGGGACTCCCGCCAGGTCCACGAATGTTGGCATGATCTTGTCTACTGGCCGGCCTGATGCGGCAGTCACGGCGCCCCAGAAATCCTCTGCCGTGGCATTGCTATAAGAAAATTTACGCAGGTAAACGTTGATGCCCCGGCGAAAAACATCCGGGCTCACGTAAGACTCAATCATGCGCAGGACCGCTGCGGCCTTCTCGTAAGAAATAGGATCGAACAGTTCATTGATTTCTTCCGGTGTCTCTGCTTTCACGCGGATCGGATGAGTATTGACCAGTGAATCCAGTTCAAGCGCCCGGTTCGTGGCCTGCACCGCACCCAGCGTGGCATTCCATTCCGGATGGAGTGCCTGCGAGGGCTTAAGCGCCATCCATGTGGCAAATCCTTCATTCAGCCAGAGGTTGTCCCACCATTTCATCGTCACCAGGTCGCCAAACCATTGGTGCGCCATTTCATGCGCCAGCACTTCAAAAACCGCTTGATGAGAATCCACGGAAGAGTTGTTGTCGTCAATAAATAAAAGCGATTCGCGATA